>Ga0207695_10000072_pt1 | contig 312795 bp, 224 predicted proteins | sample KBSC54metaG_FD_184354 | JGI IMG/M metagenome (GOLD analysis project Ga0207695, IMG submission 184354) | Corn rhizosphere microbial communities from Kellogg Biological Station, Michigan, USA - KBS C5-4 metaG (SPAdes) (version 2) | ecosystem: Host-associated > Plants > Roots > Rhizosphere >...
ACATCGAGGGTTACTACAATACACACCGTAAGCACTCGGCCATCGGCTACAAGACACCGATGGAATTCGAATCCCTCCACTCACTCAACTAATCAACACAAACGGTCCAGAAATCCGTTGCATCTCAGGCTGCGACTTACGAGGTCACTCTTAGCAAATAGTGGTGCGGAGATTTGTCTGAGCCACTTTGTTGTAAATCCCGGCGGCGTCGCTTATCAGCGGAGCCGAAGAACACCCAACTCCCAACGTTAAACTACCAACATTCAACGTTTCGCGGCGTTGAAGATCTCGCGAACATGGAGTGTCACTACCTTGCCCGGCATTGCTTTGAAGGAGGGTGCCGAGCTTGATGCCGTTGAATGTTGGTAATTTGGCGTTGGGAGTTGGGTGTTTGTGTGATGACGATCCGCCTCGATCCAGCAGATATCTGCACCAAATAAACGCCTCCGCGCGTGCTCGCCGCGCTTCCGGAAGGATTAAGATTAAGATTAGGATTACAATTAAGAGCCTCCGCCTTGCCCATGAACCCCGCCTCCGAATCCGCCTCCTCCCCAGGCTTGTTCCTCACCACCCGATGGAGCGTGGTGCTGGCCGCACAAGGCGCGACCTCCTCCGCCGGTGATGCGCTGGCCAGCCTTTGCCAGGTGTATTGGTACCCCCTTTATGCCTTTGTCCGGAGACAAGGTCACTCGGCTCACGATGCGCAGGATTTGACGCAGGAATTCTTCGCGCGTTTGCTTGAGAAAGAGTGGCTCGCCGGAGTTGCGCAGGAGCGCGGACGTTTCCGGTCGTGGCTGCTTGCTTCGATGAAGCATTTCCTGGCGAAGGAATGGACGCGCTCGCAGACGATCAAGCGAGGCGGGCGGACGAAAATCGTCTCCTTCGATGAAGCGACGGCGGAGATGCTTTACAGTCAGGAGCCGGCGGATCTGGCCACGCCGGAAAAGCTCTACGACCGGCGTTGGGCACTGACTCTCCTGGACCGTGCCCGCCAACGGCTTCGGGAAGAGTGCACCTTTGCCGGGAAGCTGGCCCACTTCATCGCCCTCGAAGGAACGTTGACCGGAGAGAATGCGCCTTACTCCGAAATCGCCGTGCGCCTCGGGACGACGGAGGGGGCGGTCAAGGTGGCGATTCACCGGTTTCGAGCCCGCTTTCGCGAACTGCTGCGCGCCGAACTTGCGGAGACCGTCGAGGGGGAAGGGGAGATCGACGCAGAATTGCGCGAACTCCTGGCCGTGCTTGGCGGTTGACCTATGTAACCATTTTCCGCAAATCGGTCTGTAGGGGATGAATGAGTACATCCGTCCCTACAACACCTCCCATGAACCCGGCTCTCGCCTGCCTCGAATGCGGTGGTCCGATTCCGTCCGATGCCAAGGGCCTTTGCCCGCGATGCCTGCTCAAGCTGGGGCTCGCCAGCCGGCTTTCCCACGGTTTCATCGAGACCGGAGTGGAACCCGCGCCCTTCCTCGGCTTCGATCCGAATGATCCGTCCAAACGTTCCGCCACGGAGCCGTTCGAATTCGGCGGCTATCGCATCCTGCGTTTGCTCGGCAGGGGCGGAATGGGTGCGGTCTACGAAGCCGACGATCTGGCCAGCGGGCGCCGCGTCGCCTTGAAGGTGCTTGGCCATTCGCTCGATTCTCCTGAAGCCCGCAAGCGCTTCCTGCGCGAGGGGCGGCTGGCCGGATCGATCAATCACCCCAATACGGTCTATGTCTTTGGCACGGAGGAAATCGAGGGCGCACCGGTCATCACCATGGAACTTGTTCCGGGTGGGACACTCCATGACCGGGTGAAGGCGGAAGGGCCGATGCCCGTGGCCAAGGCCGTGGATGTGATTCTCCAGATCGTCGACGGACTCGAGGCGGCCTACGCGGCTGGCATCCTGCATCGCGACATCAAGCCGTCGAATTGCTTTGTCGATCCGGATGGCGCGGTAAAGGTCGGTGATTTCGGGTTGTCCGTCTCGACGCTGGCGCGTGGAGATTCGGCGTTGACCCTCATGGGCTCGGTGCTTGGCACACCGGAGTTTTCATCCCCGGAGCAATTGCGCGGCGAAGAGCTCAGCGTGCGTTCGGATATCTATTCGGTCGGGGTCACGCTTTACTATCTGCTCACGGGGCGGACTCCTTTTCAGGCGGAGAACCTCGTGCAACTCCTCGCCACCGTGCTCGACCGGCCCGCGCCGTCGCCGCGCATCTCCAGGCCGGAGATTCCCGAGGCATTGGCGGGAATCATTTTGCGGTGCCTGGCGAAACAATCGGGCGACCGGTTCAGAGACTACGCTGAACTGCGGGCGGCGCTACTGCCGTTCAATTCCACGGCGCCTGCGCCGGCTACGCTCGCCCGGCGATTCGGGGCCTTTGTGATCGATAATCTTCTCTTCGGGATGATGAACTTTTGTCTCTCGCTGATCTTCCTTCACGGATTCTCGAACGTGACAGGGATGTATTCATCGCCAGCCTGGCGATGGATTTCCGTGGCGGGAGTGCTGCTCAACGTCGGCTATTTTGCCATCCTCGAAGGCGTATGGGGTGCGTCAGTGGGAAAGAGGATGTTGTGCTTGTTGGTCACCGGGCCGGATCGATCGTCGCCCGGAGTGGTGCGTGCCGCGCTTCGTGCGGCCCTCTATCTGGTGCCGCATTCCGTCATTACCATTTTGCTGATGCCCGGAGCGGTGGTGCAGTCGGTGGCGTGGAGCGTCGCCTCTGCTGCTGTTTACTACGCCTATCCCGTGCTTCTCTGCCTCAGCGCGCGCCGCCGAAACGGGTTTGCCACGGTTGTCGATTTGCTCACGCAGACTCGCGTTATCGAGAAATCTGCCGTTGGACAACGTGAAGCCCTGGTGCCGGACGAAGAGCGATTCCCGGAAGGTGAAACAGTGTCGCGGATCGGGCTGTATCACATCCTCGGCGTTCTGGGGAAAAAGGGAACGGGTGAAGAACGCTCCACGGGAACCGCGGGTGCAATCGAAAGCCCCGGCCTTTTTCTCGGCTATGACGCGAAACTCCTGCGGCGGGTGTGGATTCGCAGGTCTCCGGCCGGGGAACTGCCGGTCTCGATTGCGTCGCGCAATACGGGCCGGCCGGGACGGTTGCGCTGGCTCCAGGGATTGCGGACGGAGACGGAAAGCTGGGATGCTTATGAGGCCGTTTCGGGCGCGCCGTTGCTGCATCTTTTGCACACCGCGCAGCCGTGGAAAAAGGTGCGGTATTGGTTGCACGACCTTGCCGCCGAATTTGACGGAGCGTCTCAAGACGGTTCGCTTCCGACGGCGTTATCGCTCGATCGCGTCTGGATCACGGCCGACGGCCGGGCCAAGCTGCTCGACTTTCCTGCTCCCGGTGTGGAATGGGCCGGAGAGTCCATCGTGGAGCCCAGTGTCTTCCTGAATCAGATCGCGGTTTCCGCACTCCAGGGGAGCGTGATCTCTCCGGACGAAGCACGGACTCGTGCCGCCCGCGTGCCGTTGCCGATTCCCGCGCGTGGTGTTCTGCAAACGCTTCGTGACGCGCAAAATCTCAGCTTCCTTGTCGGACAGTTGCAAACCTTGACCCATCAGACCGCAGAGATCTCGCTCCGACGCCGTTTGGGACTGATCGCCGGCTGCGTGTTGCCCGGAGTCGTGCTGGCCGGCATGATGCTGATCATTGCGCTGTTGAAGTTCGACACGTCGCCGAATCTGGTGGCGCTGCGAGAAGCTTTGGATGCCCGCTCCGCGATGGCGAAGGGTGAATTTCCCTCGGGCGTCGACCCGCGCACCGGTCTTGAATCAGCCGAGATCTACATCGCGGGAAGGTATGGAGAATTGATCCGTGATCCAAAGATTTGGGCTGGTCCGTTCGCGAAGGACATTGTCAGTGAAACGGCCCAGGCAGAGGCCAGGCGCATCGTCGCGGCGCATCCGAATCCCGATCCGGCTGAGATGGGCCGGGCGCGTGCCGCTCTTGCTCCGGCACTCGATTTTGGTGGCGACCTGGATGGCGGAGACTATAAGGCATCTGCGATGACCGGGCCAAAGCTTGCATTGTTCACGGGAGGCGGCGTGCTGATTTGGGCGGCTTTTTTCAGTGTGGTTTGTGCTCCGATCTTTCGCGGAGGATTGCTCATGCGGGTCCTGGGAATCGCGGTGGTCAGGGCCGACGGCACGGATGCTTCCCGGCTGCGGATGTTATGGCGGGCCTGTGTTGCGTGGTCCTGGATGCCGCTGGGCATCATCGGAGGCTTCCTTTTCACACCGTTCGAAATCGGGAATGTGACCACCGCGATGATCGTAGTCCTTATGATCGTGGTTGCAGTGTTGTGGTCTGCGATGCGTCCTGATCGCAGCCTGCAGGACAAAATCGCCGGCACCTGGTTGGTGCCGCGGTGAATGGTCCGGCGGCAGGCCATGGTGGAATCGGTGTCCCGCCGCTTGAAGGCGATGGAGTGCAGGTTTGCCTCGGATTCTACAAGAGAGGTATTCTCGGTGAAGTCTTCGCCGCTAAACAGTCGATTTTGGCGGCGAAGGCTGATAAAGGAGCCCGGGGCTTGCAGCCCGGAGTGGCTTGGGTCGCGCTGAGCGTTCGGTTCCATTCATACGCGACCCTATTTGGCGCCGCTGCCGATGACTGCGGGCTGCAAGCCCGCTCTCCTTTCCGCCAGCGATTCCTCCTGACGCGAATTTCAACCGCCTTGCGTCCACGTTTACCATTGTGGCCATGTTCAAGACGCGCATTGCACTTCCTGGCACGCCCCCCGGTTTGCTCGAGCCCCTCGACCACGCTGCGCCCGCGGTGCGGCCTGTCATTCGAGTGGTCGAGTACGATCAGGGCGAACTCAGTGAGCGGGAAATCAATTCCATCGACGACCTGCCTTCCTGTGGCGATCACAGTCGCGTCTACTGGATCGAAGTGAATGGCACGGGCGACGTGGAGGTGTTGCATCAACTCGGCCAGAAGTACGAACTTCATCCGCTCGCGCTGGAGGATGTCTTGCAGACGCCGCAGCGGCCCAAGATGGAACCGTACGACCGCTATCTCTTCGTCGTCGCGCAGATGCTCTACCGCGACCACGATAACCACATGTGCGGCGAGCAGGTGAATATGTTTCTCGGCAAGAACCTGCTCATCACCATCCAGGAAGATCCGGATTTCGATGTCTTCAATCCGGTGCGCGAACGTATCCGCACGGGCCGCGGTTACATTCGGAAAATGGGGCCTGACTATCTCGCCTACGCGCTGCTCGATGCTATCATTGACCACTGCTTTCCGATTCTGGAATCGATTGGCGATGGGTTGGAAGGAATGGAAGATGAACTCGTCGAAAAGCCGCGCCATGGAGCCATCGGCGACATCCACGACTATCGCCGCACCTTGATGCAACTACGCCGCTTCGTCTGGCCCGAGCGCGATGTAGTCAATGCCCTGCTCCACGATGAAAGCGGCCTCGTGACCAAGCAGACCAAGGTTTTCCTGCGGGATTGTTATGATCACACGGTGCAGATCATGGATCTGGTCGAAAGCTATCGGGATGTGACGAGCGGACTGATGGAGTTATATCTCTCGGCTGTCGGGATGCGGACCAACGAGATCATGCGTGTGCTCACGGTCATGTCTTCGATCTTCATTCCACTGACCTTCATTGCCGGCCTCTACGGAATGAACTTCGACTATGACGGTGGCAAGAATCCGCTGAATATGCCGGAGCTGCACCATCCGCATGGTTACCTCTTTTGCATCCTGGCGATGGTGGCGGTGGCGGTCGGGCAGATCGTGTTTTTTAGGCGGAAGCGGTGGTTGTAGGATGGTCTGTGGGGGACGGGACGAATGGGGCTTATGGACCTTATGTCGCCGCGTTTATCGGACAGATCAGACTGAAGAGAATGACAAGGATCAGGGCGATCCAGAATATGCTCCGCCCGATTTCAGAGAGAACGGGCTCGCGCCGCAGTACCAGGTAGCTCCAGAAAGGAAGAATCGCGAATGAGGCCACCACCGCATATGTATAAAGTCGTGCTATCCATGCTGGCGGATCGAACGGCTGGATCGTCACGGCTTGCACGAATCCGAGAGGAACGCTGAAGATCGAGCCGATGAGAAAGCACAGGACGGCCGTGCGGAAGTCCCACGGAACCTTCGTTCGTAGGGAAAAGGAAGCAGGTGGCTCACCCGGCCCAATCAGCCGAAATGACCGGTGGTGCACACGACGAACGACGATACGTTCAGCTTCCGGACCGGATGATGGCTGGTTGCTCATGGGTTCGCATATCGGATGAAGAGAAGATGCAAAAGTTCACCAGTGTACGCAAAGCGGATTCAAAAAAATAGAAAACCGCTCCTTCTTTGCGAGCCTTTGCGGTCTTGGCGCCCTTTGCGTTTAAACTTCCGCCCCACTCCTAGTTTGACGCTCGTTTGCTATACGGGTACCACATGTGAACGGCAAGCCAATGCCTTCCCCCTCGATCCAATCCGTCCTCGTCCTCGGCGCCGGGAGCGCCGGGTTGCTCGCTGCTTTGTCCCTGAAGCGGAAGCTTCCGCATCTTTCTGTGCGGGTGGTTCGCAGCCGGGACATCGGCGTGATCGGTGTGGGAGAAGGGACGACTCCGACATTTCCCGCGCACTTGTTCCAGTTTCTCGGCCTGAAGCGGAGGCAGTTTTATGAACTCGCCGAGCCGATGTGGAAGCTAGGCATTCGATTCCTATGGGGGCCGCGCGATCGTTTCGACTACTCATTCACGCACCATCTGAATGCGCAATGGAACGATTTGCCGCGGCCGACCGGTTACTATTGCGACGAGGAATACCGTTGTTGCGACATGGTTTCGGCCTGCATGGATCACGACAAGGCATTCCCGCGCCAGCCACAAAGCGGTGCTCCGGAAATCCACGAATGGCATGGCTATCACGTGGAAAACCGCAAGCTTGTCGAAGTGCTGGAGAAGTTATGCCGTATGAACGGCGTGGAATTTATCGAAGGCACCATGAGCGGCGCCGAGCGCGGGCCGGTGGGAATCAGCGCGATCCTCCTCGATGATGGCCGGCGGCTGGATGCGGATCTTTATATCGATGCGAGCGGCTTTCGCAGCGAGCTTTTGGGCAAGGCCCTGGAAGAACCGTTCATTAGTTATGATCGCTCCCTGTTCTGCGATCGCGCGGTGGTCGGTGGCTGGGCCCGCTCGGACGAACCGATTCTTCCTTACACCACAGCCGAAACCATGGAATGCGGCTGGTCCTGGAGGATCGAACACGAACATTTCATCAATCGCGGATATGTCTTTTCCTCCCAGGCGATCTCCGATGAAGACGCCGTGCAGGAATTTCTGTGCAAGAATCCCAAGGCGCCGGATTCACCGCGCGTTGTGAAATTCCGTTCCGGCCGTTACCGGCGCATGTGGGTGGACAACGTCGTCGCTATTGGAAATGCCGGCGGTTTTGTCGAGCCGCTTGAGGCGACGGCACTGATGATCATTTGCCTGGAATGCCAGGCGCTCATCGGTTTTCTCAGTCATTTCGCTGGAGTAGCGACGCCGAGTTCGAAGCAGCTATTCAACGATAAGATGGCCGGGCTCTGGGATGACGTACGCGATTTCCTGGCTCTGCATTATCGCCTGAATACACGGCTGGATAATCCGTTCTGGCGCCATTGCCGGGAGGATACTGATGTCTCGCCGCTGGAGCGATTGCTGGAATTCTATGCGGAGAATGGCCCGAGCGGATACGCCCGCGAGTTACTGCAAGCGAAGGAGACGAGCTTCGGAATCGAAGGTTATCTGGTGATGCTCGTTGGCAACCAGAGCCCGCATCGTGCGCGGCACCAGGCGGCGCCGGCAGAGCGCGAAGCCTGGGATCGCCATCGCGCCCGCTTCATCGCCCAGGCGCGCACCGCGATGGACGTGCGTGAGGCGCTGACCTGGATTCGTCATCCGAACTGGCGCTGGAATGACGAGTTAGCTTCGCCGGCCACGCCTGCAGGCCAATTTTCCACTATCTTGCGTTAGACTTTCGGCACTTTACGTCATGGCAGAAACCGTTCTCATTGTTGGCTCCGGCAGCGCGGGACTTCTCGCCGCGCTTTCCCTCAAACGGCAATTTCCGAATTTGGCCGTCACGGTAATCCGAAGTCCCGAGATCGGCGTCATCGGAGTGGGCGAAGGAACCACGCCGACTTTTCCGGCGCATATTTTTAATCACCTGGGGATCAGCCGGAGACGTTTTTACGAGCTGACGCAACCCACCTGGAAGCTGGGTGGCCGGTTTCTCTGGGGACCGCGGCGCTATTTCGATTACACCTTTTCCGAAGGGCTCGATGCGCACTGGAGCGATATGTCGCGGCCCAATGGGTACTATTGCAATGAGGAATTCGGCGGACATAGCTATGCCGCCGCTTTCATGGAGCATGGCAAAGTCTTTCCCCGGCAGAAAGGCGGCGCCCCGGCGATTCAGGAGTGGCATGCGTTCCACATCGAAAACCAAAAGTTCGTGGCCATGCTCGAAACGCTATCCCGGGAAAATTGCATCGAGTTTCTTGAGGGAAAGGTGATCGGCGTGGAACGCGACGCGAGTGGCGTTTCCGCGGTTCTGCTCGAAGACGGACGGCGCCTGGCCGCAACGCTGTTCATCGATGCGAGCGGATTTCGCAGTGAGTTACTCGGCCGGACTTTGGAAGAGCCGTTTGTCAGTTATAACCGCTCGCTTTTTTGCGATCGGGCGATCATTGGCGGATGGGACCGAACAAACGAGCCGATTCTTCCCTATACCACTGCAGAGACGATGAATGCTGGCTGGGCCTGGCAGATCGAGCACGAGCACTTCATCAATCGCGGATATGTCTACTCCTCGGATGCCATTTCGGATGAAGCGGCCGCAGCGGAGTTTCTCGAAAGGAATCCCAAAGTGTCCGTCGCTCCACGGGCGCTCCGCTTTCGTTCCGGCCGCTACCAGCGCATGTGGGTGGACAACGTGATCGCTATTGGAAACGCCGGCGGTTTTGTTGAACCGCTGGAAGCTACGGCCCTGATGATAGCCTGTCTCGAATGCCAGAAGCTCGTGGCTATCCTGCAGTCCTTTGGACTCCGCCCCGCGCCGACGGTTCGCGAGTTATTCAATCGAAAGATGGCGGTTTTATGGGACGACACCCGCGACTTTCTCGCCTTGCATTATCGGTTCAATACCCGGCTCAACACGCCCTTCTGGACACGGTGCCGGGAAGAGACGGACGTCTCGGGGCTGGAAGACATTCTCGATTATTACCGGGAAAATGGGCCGACCGGCTTCGGCCGTTATCTGCTCCGCAATCCCGAAAATCCCTGGGGCATCGAAGGGTATCTCGTCATGCTTGTGGGGAACCGCGCACCTCACGAAGCGCGGTACATTCCGACTACGGAAGAAGCCGCAGCGTGGAAACGCCACCTTGCGCAGTTCGCGGAGACAGCCAAAGCCGCCATGGATGTGAAGGAAGCATTGGCGTGGATCCGCCATCCCGATTGGCGCTGGAATGAAGAGCTGCGGAAGGAAACCGCCCCAAATGCCGTCGTGCCGAATCGCGGGGGATTGGCCGGGGTGGTACGGGCGTGAAAGAGCAGGAGAGTTACTCTTCTTCCCATGCTTTGGGCACTAGGGCACCAGGAAGATCTTATGGGAATACGGGCACAGTACCTCGGTCCCGGGGGGAAAGCCGCGAACGTCGATCAGGCCGGCATCCGGGGCATAGGGGCTGACCACGAAACCAGGTTTGTCCTTCGCGGGAATCGCTCTCGGTAGCTTCTGCGGATCGGTTGGGTCATACTTGCTATCGACAGATTTGGCCGGTTTGTCGCGACCGTCTCCCGCGCCTTTGGCGGTGATGAGCAGGATTTGCAGCCGGTCCGGCTCTTCAGGTGACGAAGCCGCAAGCAATACCATCGCGCCGCTATAGATCGTGAGTGAACTGGCGCCCGCTTTGCCAAAAAGGTTCGACCTGTTCGGTACCGCACCGCGTTGCGAGGTCCATTGGGTTTCAGCGGCTTCGGCATGGGCGCCCACCGATTTGTTGCCTTCGGATTTCGGAAAGACGGTGACATTGGCCGACAAAACCAGATCGATCGAACCGTCCAGTGTGGCTTCGGGGTTGATTCGAACTTGAAGACTTATCTGCTCGGTTGCCGCGGTTTCGCTTGTTTCAGATTTCGCATCGGAGGCCTTGCCTTTTGGGGCCGCCGGATAGCGAAGCAGCCCGGTGGCTTCCACAGCGTACTGATCTTTTGCGGAGATCACTTCCTGCGGACCGTTCGAGAAATTATCGATGGAGGCTTGCTGCAATGCATTTCGTATCAGGACGGCTTGATCCGCGGAGTAAACCGCCACCAGCCACATCGGACTCGGCTTGGGCGGCGCGGAGACCGGTTTTTCGGAATGCGATTGCCCGGGTTGCTGATAGGATGCCGATGGCTGGATTGCCCGGTAATCCGTCAGCCTCGTCGAGGGGTGTTCGATGAGCATCTCAATACCGGCGGGCAATCGATGACGTGCAACGCCGATCAATTGCGAATTGATTTCGACCGGGTCGCCCGGCTTGATCTTTGCATCCTCTATATTCGTCCCGGCTATATTTTTGAAAATGTGAGCGGTCAGCGTGACGAACAGCAGCTTGGGCTCGGCCGGGACGTCTGCTTTCTCTTGTCCGCCGCTGAGCGTTTTCGTCGGATCAAACTCGAATGGGATTCCGCTTCCCAGGCGTGGAAAACCTCCCATGATCAGCGTCTCATCAGGCCTTAACGTCGCGTTAACCGGGATCCGTATCGCATCGAAAACGGGCTGCAAAAACCATGATGTGCTACTAGCCGCAGCCGGACCCGGTTTGGTCTGTATGGTGCCTCCGTCGTAGCGGATGAATCGGTCGAATTCGGTCAGAGTCGGAGTTGCGGTGACGTCGATCAAGTTACCGGGTGCGACATCCCCTTCCACCTCGAGGCTAACTCCCATATTTCGCGTCTCGAAGGCGGTTGGCGTCAGACGCCCATGATCATCTTCAAACGCCGTCGGGTAGCGGAATTCACGGATAATTTCGATCACGGCGCGCTGGCCGGATTTTGTGGTTACGCGCGGCGCGGAAAGGAAATCGAGCGATTTCCCGGTTTCGCCAGCCTGCATCAATTTTTCGAGCTCAGCGGGTGAAAGGACATTCCGCCATTTGCTATCAGGTTCTTCCAGCGATGGAGTCAACCCAAGCCGCTTCGCATTGCTAAGTGAGACCATGATGAATTTCGCCTCAAATTCGACCTGTATCGGAGGCGGTGGTTTTGCAGGCCCCGCTTCCGCGGCCGGGGACGCCATGATCAAGCCGATGCCGAGGAGGAAGAGGAGTGTCTTCATGGTGCGATGTCGATTTGAACGGCGAAGTAAATGACCATCGTTTCTTCCTTCGAACTGCCTGGAGCAGCGGTCCGATCGGCGTCGCGAAATCCGAAGACGATCGCCGTCTGATCGGAGGTTAAGTCCAGATCCGCATTGCCTTCCTGAGCGGAGATGACTGGAGCGCCGCCCGTTCCTTCCGGCATTTCATAAGCAACCAGACGATGATACCAGTCGGTGCCCGGGGGCGGTTTAATCGGTGGCGTCAGTGTCCGATTATCGTCCACAAACCCGGCCAGACGAGTAAGGGTTGGAAGAACGTTCAAGTGGGCGGCCGTTTCGCTTTTGATATCGGCCTGCCATTCGAAAGCCAGGCCAAGGTGGGCGACTCCGATGGATGCCGGCACCAATTCCCCAGACGCACTGGCTGAGTAATCCTCGCCATAGCGGAACTCCCGGCTGACTTCCATCTGTTCGCGATGTCCGCTGCGTGAAGTCAGTCGCGGGGCTGGCAGTAACTCGGCTTGCGGCCCCAGTGAACCGATAAGCCGGTGAAACTGCGCCCGCGATATGACGCGCTGAATGCCTTGCGATCCCTCCGCGGCGATGGGCCAGCCCAATCGGTTTGCGACGAACTCCGGCACCCGGATGATCTCCGTGGTCATCTCGACCGGCCTCCTGGCGAGCGGTAATGAATCCACTGGCGCTTCGGTGGCCTCGGACCGCGCTGACGGTGTGGGATCTGGAGGCAGCGGCGCCGACTCGGCAGCCGCCGAAGTAAGCGCGGGACCATCGGCTTGTACTGAAATGGGATTGCTGCCGACCACGACAAGGGCCAGCAATGCGGGAATCCAGGCAACAGCAACACGCCAGCGCGGCACCGGGCGGTAACTAACGATCCAGCGCAGCCGGCGCGAGATTTGGTGAACGTTATCAGCCATGGCAATGACTCCCGCCGCCTGAACAGCACAATGCCGCACACGCTGCAGTGCGTCGATCAGCGCCTCTCCATAGTGAACCGGCGAAGCGCTGTGTTCCAGGGCCCACGCGTCACAGGCCAGCTCACGTTCATGCCGGGCCATACGTTCCGCAAACCACACGGCGGGATTCATCCAGTGCAGGCATCGGGCGAGGGCAAACAGCCATTCCCAGACGAGATCGCCGCGCAGGTGATGGCCGAGTTCATGCAGAAGGACCGGCTCGAGCTTGTGGGCGGGCAGATCTTCCAGCCAGCCTTCTGGGAGCAGAATCCGCGGCCGCCAGATGCCGGCCAGAGCAGGCGCTCGAACTTGCGAGGTAACGAAGATCCTGATCCTGGCGGAGGCGGGGAAGCGATGAAGTAACTCGATCGCGCGGCTCGGATCGGCCGGCCGGGCTTCGCGCAGGATCCGCATGGTTTGAAGCCAGCGCCAGATAAGCTGGCCGAGATTCGCCAGTGCTCCGGCACACCAGACCCAAAAGAGCCATTGCTTCGAGTCAGCCGGCTGAGAGGCGGGCGAACCAGTTATCTGACTAACAGGTGTGTGAGCAGACGACGCGGACGGTGTCGATATGGGATCCGCTTCTAGCTGATGGATCTTCACTGCGATGGGGGAGGCGATGGCTGCAGGAGCAGGAATGGGATCGGCGACATGGACCTCTTTCTTCTGAATCCAGAGGTTTTGCAGACTCAGTGGCGTTTGTGGAGGCACCGGCCACAGCAGCACCGGCAAGGTGGCCAGCCAGAGCCAGTGGGCGCCATTTTTCCCAAAGAAGCGGCGGGCCAGACCGGCGGCCAAAAAGGCGAATAAGATCAGAACGGTGCCTCGCACCGTGCTCGCCATAACGATTCGAAGAAACAGATCATTCATCCTTCTTGTCCTCCGTTTGACGTTTGCGAAGAATGGCTTCGAGATTTTCGATCTCCGAGGCGCTCAGAGGAGCGGTCTCGCAGAAGTGCGCGAGCATGGGAGCCGCAGCACCGCCGAAGATCCGTTCAAAGAAGGACGACGACACCTCCTGAACGCAGGTCGCGCGATCCAGTTTCGGGAAATAACAGTTTGCCTTACCCTCTCGTGCCGTACCCAGAACGCCCTTGGATGCGAGCCGCGTGAGAAAGGTGTTTACCGTCTTTTGTTTCCAGCGAACGCCTTTCGGCAGGCGTTCGAGAACCTCGGCGGAGGTGATGTTTGGCTGATCCCAAACGATATTGGCCACGATCCATTCGGACTCGGAAATGCGGGGGATTTTTCGAGGCATATCTTCTTACGAATGTAGGAGGTATTGCCTACAAATGTAAGAGGTGTCAACAGGAATCATGGGAACCGGGCGTAAAGAACTATTCCCGGCGAGCGATATCGAGACGCGGTAGCCCTGCCGCACTTTGCACTTCCCGCATGACTGCAAACCACCATTTCTGCCGCTGATTTCTGGCCAGGCTATTCGCGAACGTCCAACGTTCGCACTTTTCCAGTCCCGAGATCACATCCAAAATCCGCGCTCGCATCGATGGGATGTAGTCCCCATGCCCAGATTCCGGTTCTCCCTGATAATTTTGTTGCTGGCTTCATGATTGCCAATGGCGAAATCGTGGCTGTTTCGTCATCTTTTCGTCACATCTTTGCGCGACTTTTCCAGTCACACGCGGTTGATAGGGCCTGAGCGAATTAAAGGCAGGTTCCCCCCAAGTTGAAGGAGCCGCCCTGTTTTGCTGCCGCGCGCGTCGTATGACATGCCGGAACGCAAAAATTCCTCCTTGCTATTGATAAAAAAACAAGTATCTCACCACACTGGTTTACGAATCAACCTGTCGAATTCCCCTCCTCGATAGCCCCGTCGAAGCGTAAGGTAATCGCGGCACAAAGAAACGTTTCCTCTTTCCCTCTCACTAACTCCCTATCCCCCGCATGAACTCCGACCCGAAATCTCTCGAGGTTACTCCTGGATCGTCACCTGTTCGTAACAAACCCTCTTTGAATCGTGCCTGCCGTGCGGTGTTGAGCGGCAAGGAACTCGCGAAATGGACCGCGAGGGGCAAAATCGTGGCCAGCGTCACCCTGGCTGCCGGGGTCACCCTGGCGGCAGGAGCGCTGCTTTCGGTGGTCGCCCTCGATTCGCCGACGACCGTCTACTGGGATCCGGGTTTGAGTGGTTCTACGACCGGTGGCGGCAATGGGACGTGGGATACGTCGAGCACTTCAGACTGGTATAGCCCTTTTGCCGGTGCGGACGGGGTCTGGGGTGACATCAGCGGCGTCTCCACAGCCGTCTTTGGCGGGACGACAGCCGGTACAGTGACGATCGATCCAGCCGGCGTCACGGCCAATACGGTAACCTTCAACACCGCCGGCTATACGCTGAGCGGCGGAACGCTCACCATGGCGCAGGGTTCCGGCGCCGGGATGCCGACCATTAACGTCAACCAGAACACGACGATTAATTCCGTCATCGCCGGGTCGGGGAATCTTGCCATCAATGGTACGGCGGTGCTGAACCTGAACGCGGCGGCAACATTTACCGGCAATCTTTTCCTAAACGGCGGGCAGCTCATTCTGAATAATCCCGGCACCACGATTTCCAACGCGGCGTCGATTACTCTCACAGGTAACGGACAGCTCCTTGGTTCGCCAGATGGTGGCGGCGGTAATTTTGGCGGCGGCGCCAACTTCCCGGGACCATTTCTTTTCGTCCAGAACAACGGAAATACCGGGAACGCCTTCGGGTCGACGCCGATCAATATGAACGGCGGCACGCTTTACTACCATGGCGGGCCGAATAACGGAAATCCCAGCACCACCGTCGCGACGGTGAATGTCGGGAATTCCGCCCTGTTTGCCGGGCAACCGCAGGGAGGTGGTGGCGATCTTTCCATCACCAACCTCAATCTCCAGCCCACGTCGACGGTCACTTTCGAAAGCACCTGGGCTCCGATTGGCAGTGGCCCAGTGGGCGCCGACATCGGAAAGGTGTTCATCACGAATATCAACGGTGCCGCTCCAACCCTGGTCAATGGCATCCTCGGCGGAAATTTCACCACGGTCTCGATCAATAACGGTGGATCTGGCCGCACTGGATTTGCCACTTACGGACCGAATGGTGTCCAGGAGGTGACTTACTCAACCGCTGCGACGATCAATGCCGCCGCGGCAACGGATAACTACAATGCGCCGGGCAATAATGGCGGCGGGGCCGACGGTGGTGCGAATACGCTCCTGACCAGCACGACGGTCAACTCACTAAATAACAGTGACAGCGGCGGCTACGGCGACTTCGTCATCACGAGCGGCACGACGCTGACACTCGCCAGCGGCGGCTTGATCATCGGCGGAAACAATCACTGGATCAAAAATAACGGCAGCGGAAATGGCTTTATCACGGCGGGCGGCGGATCGCTGACGCCCGACAATCACTACAATCTCTTCATCACGGTCAACGATGCTCCGAACGGCAATGGCCTGAGCGACTATCAGTTCAACGGCATTTCCGTCACTGACAACGCCGGCACGCCGGTCAACATCGTCAAGGGCGGCGTTGGTGAAGTCATTTTTTCGGCTCCCTCCACCAACACTGGCGATATCATCATCAATGAAGGCACGGTGCAGGCGAATGTCGGCAGCCAGCAAGGCACCTTCGCCGGGTCACCAAGGATTCGGGTCAATCCGGGCGGAACACTCCTCGTCAATGCCACGGACGGTATTGGATATACGATCGGGTTGGAAGTTCTGACGATCAATGGCGGTGTGGTCAACTCCACGGCGGGCAACCGGGTGACACTCTTCAATGATGTGACGATGATCGGCGGCACCATGACTTCCGGTACTGGAAACGGTGATGGCAGCGGCAACTTCTCCCTGGCGGGAAATCTCACTGCAACCTCCGCGGCCAACGGGACGCCGGCTACGATTTCTACGAATCTCCTCGGTCTGCAACGGGGCAATTTCAATGGCCAGGCGAATACCTTCACCGTCAACCGCGGACCTGGGGTCACTGACCTCAACATTACCGGCGTCGTCGCGAACTGGAACGACCAGGCTTCGCTTGTGAAGACTGGCAACGGCATCATGGTGCTGGCCAATACCAATACGTACACGGGCGATACCACGATCAATGGCGGCACGCTCATCGCGGGCAGCAATTCTCCAAGCGGCGGCGCGGGAGCCCTGGGTAACTCGGCAAATGCGGTGCTCATGGGATACGATGCCACGGCGGCGAACGGGTCCAATCCCACGCTCCTCATCGGCGGCGCATTTAACATCGGCCGCCCCATCACGGTGCAGAATCAGGTGGTTCCGAATAACGGAACGTATGTGATTGGCGGGAGCACGAATAACAGCGCCACCTTCTCGGGGCTCATCACCTTGAACCAGAATCTGACCGTTTCCCAAGTGGCGACTTCCGGATCCAATGCCTTGAATATCACGGGTGGACTGGTCTCGGGCAGTGGACTTGAAATCGCGACGATCTCGGGCCCGGGTAATACGAACTTCAATGGGGGTGGCATCTCGGACGGTACGGTTGGCGGCGTCATTGGAGTGACGATTAATGGTGGGCTGACTACCTATCAGGCGCCGAATAACTACAGCGGCGGGACGATCATCAATCACGGCGAATTGCTCCTCAATGGGGGGACTCTTGGCAACACCGCCGGCACTGGCGCCCTGACGATCAATAACAATGGTTTGCTCGACCTCAACGGAACTCCGACATCCGTCGGCAATTTCTCCGGAAGCGGCGGCATGATTGTCAATAATGGTCCGGCCCTGGCCAATCTCGCCGTGGCCAATGACACGACGCAAACCTGGACTTATAGTGGCGTCATCGCGGATGGTACGAGCAAGACCTCCTTTACGATGGCTGGAGCCGGGAATCTCAAGCTTACCGGGACCAATACTTACTCGGGGGCCACGAATATCCTGGCCGGCACGCTCGCTCTGAGCAGCAACTCCGCGAACAATATCGCGAACTCGGCAACGATCAGCATCAATGCCGGGGCGACGCTGGATGTCACTGGTCTGGCCTCGGGAGCGGGAATGACCCTTGGCGCGACGCAGAATATCAATGGAACGGGAATCATCCTCGGGCCACTGGCCACGGTTTCCGGAAGTTCGCTCTCGCCAGGCACGGGCAGCGGCCTGGGTGTCGGTGCCGTGGGAACTCTTACCGTGGGCAATCTGACCATCGGCGCCGGTACCAATTTTAATTTCGTGATCGGAGCGCCAGGGGCGAATAATACGACGCTGGGCACGGCCAGCCTGGTCTCCGTTGTTGGCAATCTCACCCTTGGTACGGGAATCAAGTTCAATCCGGTTAACAGCCAGCCCGGCCTGTACGAACTCTTCTCTTATACGGGAACGCTGACCGGTTTCAGCCCGAGCGATTTCATCGTTCCGGCTGGCGGCACTTATACATTCACGAATGTCAACAATCAGATCGATGTCCTGATCCAGAACACCGCGTTGGTCTGGACCGGCAAGTCCGGCGCAAATGCTGATTCCGCCTGGACGATCAGCGGTACATCGACGAACTGGGCGAACGGGAACGCTGTCGCCCCTTATGCGGAAGGCGCGATCGTGTCCTTCACGGACACGAATCCAGTGACCAATACGGCAATCACGAATTATAACGTCAACATTCAGTCTACCGGTGTCACCCCTGCCTCCGTTACCTTTAACAATAGCGCCGGCAATTATACCCTGACCGATGCCGGGGCAAATGGGATCGGCGGCGCCACGGGTATTACCAAAAACGGCAATGGCATCGTCAACCTGGCGGGCGCCAATTCCTTCACCGGAAGCGTCCTGATCAATAGCGGAGCGATCAATATCCAGAATAGCGCGGCCCTCGGGCAAGCCGCCGCCGTCACGGTCAACCCGGGAGCCGCCCTGCAATTGCAAGGCAATATCTCGACGACCAGCGCGGTGCCGCTTTCGGTGACTGGGTCAGGGCTTGCGGCGGGAAATGGCGCCGTGGAAAACGTGAGTGGCAGCAATACTTACTCGGGGCCGATCACCCTCGCTGGAGCCACGACGTTTGGGACGGATAGCGCGAACGGCGTTCTGACTTTGACTGGCGGAATCACTACCGGAGGTAACGCACTGACGGTCATTGGGCCGGGCACCACGGTTATTTCCACCGCTGCGATTACCGGCTCCGGTGGAGTCACCATGCTGGGGAATGGCACACTCACTCTTTCGGCGACCAATGCCTACACCGGCGCGACGAACGTCATTCTGGGGACATTGAAACTTGGAAGCAATCAGGCTCTGGGCACCAGCGCCGCCTTCACCTCGGCGGTCAACGTTTCCGCCGGGGCGGCGCTCGATTTGAATGGCGCCGCGGTTGCGGTCAATGTCCCGCTGACGATTTCTGGCTCAGGTCCTACTGGCACGGGCGCGTTAATCAACAGCAGTTCCACGGCCGCAAACTTTGGTGGCCAGTTCAATAATATCACGTCCGACAACGCCAGCTTCACGGTCGGCGGCACCGGGGATATAACACTGACCGGGCAAATCCTCGGCACGGTCGCCGGCGATATCCTGACGAAAGTGGGTCCGGACACCGTCACTTTGGCGGGTACGGCGGATAACACAAACCTGTCCGTCATCGTCAACGGAGGCACGCTCGTCCTGGCGAAGAATCCCAGCGGACCGGACGGCTTCGGTGGCGGCGTGCGGTCAGTGGGTGTGGCGGTGACCGTCAATAGTGGCGGTACCCTGCAACTGGGAGGGACCGGCGGGGACCAGATCTTTAATACCGGAGCGGTCACGGTTTCCAATGGTGGTACCTTCGATCTGAACGGACGCAGCGAGACCGTCGATGCCCTGAATGACGGCACAGGTGGTGGGGGAACGATTACGAATAGTGGAGCGGCTGCTGGGACATTCACGGTTGGAGCCAATGGCGGCAACGGTTCCTTCTCCGGCATCATTCAGGATGGAGTCAGCCAGACGGCCATCACCAAGGCGGGGGCGGGAACACTCATCCTGAATAACGCGAATACATTTAGCGGCCAGACGACGATCAACGGAGGCGTGGTTCAATTGGGCACCGGTAACGCGCTACAAAACAGCACGGCACTGGTGAACACGGCAAACGGACTGACCTTCTCGGGTGGTGTGACCACGGTCACGCTGGGCGGCTTGGGCGGAAACGGCGCCGTAGCCTTATTCGATGCCACGTCGAATCCCGTGGCGCTGACGGTTGGTAAAAACAATGCGAATACCGTTTACAGCGGGAATCTGACCGGGGGTTCGGGCCTGACCAAGATCGGCAACGGCACGCTCGCGCTGAGCGGTTCCAATACGATCCCGAGTTTGACGATCAATGCCGGCACAGTTCAACTCCGCACGATCGCGGCATCCGGTTCCGGGCCGATTGTTTTGAACGGCGGCACCCTGCAGGTACAAGGGGTCGGATTAACGGGTGACTACTACAATCACACGCCGACCAATACCAACAATGCCGATCCGGATGTCGCGGTAACAACCGCCGCGGACTTTGATGCCCATTTCACGAGTCTTAATCCGCCCACGCTGGCCGGCATCCCGACGACTACGGGAGGGCGGGTCGATCTCAATTGGAATAACTTCCCCAACGGCCTGACTTTCGCGGATCAGGGCTTCAACACCGCTACGAACTACGAGGCCCATTTCTACGGGCAAATCTATATTTCTGCAGCACAGGCGGCAGCTGGCGCGGTCACTTTCGCCACCGCCAGTGACGATGGGAGCATGCTCTTCGTCGACGGCCAGTTAGTGGTGAATAACAACTTCTACCAAGGGTTTACCAACCGCGCCGGAACGATCACGCTCACTCCCGGATTCCATAACATTGACATGGGTATGTTCCAAGGTGGGGGAGGCGCGGGATTCTCAGCATATATCCAATTTGCCGGCGGCGCACAGAACCCGATCACCAATGCCATGTTGAACGAGTTCGTTTCGACGAACCCGATCACCTTGTCGGCCAACTCGACGATCGATCCTTCCGGTTCTGGCGCACTACTGGGGCAGTTGGGGATGGCCCCCGATCTGACGCTGACCACCGCCGCCGGTTCGGTTAGCTTCGCCGGCACCACATTCCAGGCTGGCTCCGGCACCTATAACTTCAATGCAGCCTCGGCCAGCTTCGTTGCACCGGGTCCCATCACGGACTCCTCCGGTGTGGCGGGTGTGACGATCAATAAGTCGGGCGCCGGTGACCTGGTCTTCGACAACCTGAGTACCGCCCAGCTGAACAAGGGTGGGTCGGCTTATAATATCAACGTCAGTGGCGGCAGCGTTGTAGCTGTCAGTTCCAATACGGCAGCATTCAACCCTCTGGGCAATGCCGTGGTGAATCTCTCCGATGGCACCGGATTCGGAGTCAGCAGCCAGGCCGGCGATGTTTCCGTCTCGAACACTATCAACGTCGCCACGCTGGCCAATGTGAATGTGTTTGCCGGCCTCGTCGGAAGCGGTGTTGCCACGGGCGTGAATGCCGCTATCTCGAACCTGAATCTTGGCGTTGGCAGCACGGTTTCGACTTCGAGCACGAATAACTACAATCTGGTGCTTTCGCATATCACCGGTTCCAATACGGCATCACTGACGCACACCGGCGGAACAGCCACGCTCTCGGGCACCGGCGTTTCGCTGAATAACATCGGGGTCACTTTCGGCAAGCTGGTCCTCGCCAGCAATACGGTGACAGCAAGCGGGAATCTGAGCACTTCCGGCCAGGCTGTGCTCGGGATTAACAGCGCTGGAACGGTCGCGATCAATGCCGGTCAGGTCCTGAATGACGGAGCGATCCACGTCACTTCGGGCACGGCTACCTTCGGGGCGCCGATCGGCTCGGCCCGGTCGCTCTCCAATGGTACGCCCGGGATGCTCACGGAAAGCTATTTCACGCCGCCTTCCATTGGGCAGGCGAACTACTACGGAGCGCCGGATTCCGCCATCTTCCTGCAGAATCAAACGACCTTCGCGACGGCGACCCCCGGGTTGACTCAAACGTTCGGCGATGCCCTGTCTCTCACCGGTGCACAGGTCAATACGCGGACGGGTAATCTGTTCATCGACTATAACAACAATAACAATCATCCGGTCACGGACAATCAGAGCGCGCTCTACTACGGAACCATCACGGTGGGTGGTAATAGCCTCCTTCAGCCGGGCAATATCAGCTTTGGCCTGAATAGTGACGACGGCAGCACGATCTACATCGACAAAGATCGCGACGGCGTCTTCAGCGCGGGCGACCTGGTGGTCAACGAAGCTGGCGCACACGGGACCAATAATATCAATGGAACCGGCGCCACCGGCCTGGTGAATCTCCAGCCCGGCGTCTATCGCATTGCCATCGCTTGGTATAATGGCGCCGGTGGTTCGAGCATCGAAGCCCGTTTTGCCGATGGAGACAACGGCACCGGCGGCGCGATCGCTTACACGACGCAGAATATCCTCACGCCGAGCGCCAATCCGACCACCTTTTCGTCGGGAACTCTCGGTGCCGGCCTTTCGGTCGATGCCGGGAGCACGCTCTCCGCACCTTCGGCGACGGCGGATCTGCTGACCCTCAATGGTGTCAATGCGACGGCGAAATTCACCGGAGCAACGCTGACCACGATCGGCGATCTCGCGGTGACTCCAGACACTTCCAACAACGCGCCGGTCGGCACGGTCCAGGTGGCAAACAGCGCCAGCTTCAATTCGCTCGCTGTCTCCGCCAATGGAACTCTGCACAAGACCGGAGCTGGTGTGATGACGGTCCTGACCTCCTCGCTCATGGATACCGGTGCGACGGTGCAGGTCGATGCCGGAACTCTGCTCTTCAATGGCAGCGCTGGAACAGCCGGCACCACAGCCAGGGGCACCTTTGTCGCGAACACGGGCGGACAGCTCGGCGGTATCGGCATGACGCCCGCCATCATGGTCAATGGCGGAAAACTCGCCCCGGGCGTAAACGGGGAGGCGCCCATCTCCGTCGACGGCGCGCTCTCGCTCTTCGGAAGCTCAACCCTGTCGATTGTGATCGCCGGAGACACGCCCGGCAGTTATGGCCAGGTCAATTTGGTCGATCCAACCAGTGGGGTCACGCTCGACGGCAGTAACAGCGTTCACTTGACCCTCTCGTTGAGTAACTATTCACCCATCCTTGCGGACGTCTTCTTCCTCGTGACGCGATTGGATGGCGGTACTTATGGCGGGGCGACATTCAACAGCTTGCCGAATGGCGCACAGGTCAGCCTTGGAAATGGCTTCACCGGAACGATCAGTTACACGGCGAATCATCTCACGGGACTGACCACGGGAGGCGATGACATCGCCGTCTTCAACGTCGTTCCCGAACCGGGCACGGTCGCCACGCTGCTCGGCGGCATGGGAACTCTGATGGGTCTCCAGCGGTTCCGCCGCCGCAAGGAGTAAGAAAGGCGTTTCGTGATGGCTCCTCCCGCACGGGCGGGAGGAGTGTGTCACCGGTCGTTTTTCGCCAAAGAAGGGACTGGGCGCAGGGTCGTGCTCAAGGCTGCGGGTTTGCCGCATTGCAGCTTCTCAAGCACTCCGATTACCGTCGCCCTCATGCCGCTTCCTTCCTTTCGCTTTCTCCGCTGCCTTTGGCTCCTCTCTTTTTCCTGGGTCGCCTGTACCGCACTGGCGGGTGAGCCGGTGTATCAGAATGACTTCGAAAAGTCCGACATCGGCAAGACACCCGAAGGTTTCACCATTCTTGCCGGAAACTTTGCGGTGCAGGAGGACGGTGGAAACAAGTTCCTGGAACTGCCGGGCTCGCCGCTCGATTCCTTCGGCGCCTTGTTCGGCCCTGCCACCCAGGGCGATGCCATGGCTTCCGGGCGTTTCTTCAGCACGAAGCAGGGCCGGAAGTATCCGGCCTTTGGCATCAGCCTGAATGGCGTCAGCGGCTACCGCCTGCAGGTCAGTGCAGCCAAGAAGACCATCGAGATTTTCAAGGGGGACGAAGCGAAGGCCAGTGCGCCCTTTGAATGGCAGTCCGGGACCTGGACGAGACTGCGCATCGAGGCCCACAAGACCGACAAGGGCTGGGTGGCACAAGGAAAGGCCTGGGCCGACGGCTCGCCGGAACCGGCTGATTGGATGATCAAGTTCGAAGACCCGGAACAATCTTCGCCTGGACGCGCGGGAATCTGGGGAAACCCGTTCGCCGGCACCGCGATCCGCTTCGACGATCTGCGCCTCGAAAAAATCCCGTAGCATCGCGCTTTTGACAATTTCACCCCGCTTCCCTACCACTCGATCTATGCTGACCCGCACGCTCCTCCCGCTTCTTCTTCTCGGCGTCACAGTCTCGGCTGCTGACTGGCCTCAATACCGTGGTCTGACCACGGATGGTAAATCGACGGAAAAGATCACGAAACCGTGGATCTCCTCACCACCAAAACAGGTATGGAAAGTAGCGAGTGAGGGTGGCTTCAGTTCCTTTGCGGTGGCGGGCGGCCGTGCCTTCTGCCTTTCTCTGAAGGAAGTGGAGGGGGCGAAACAGGAAGCGATCGTGGCGCTCGATGCCAATACCGGCAAGGAATTGTGGACCGCCGCGCTGAACGTCGCGAAGTACGACGGCGGTGGAGATTCCGGAGACAAGAACAACAGTGGCGGCGATGGCCCGCGCTCGACTCCAACCGTCATCGGAGACCACGTCTACGCCATGTCGTCGCAATTGGTCCTGCGCTGTTTCGATGCCGCGAAAGGTTCGGTTGTCTGGACGCGCGATCTGGTCAAAGACAACAACGGACACAACATCCAGTGGCAGAATGCCGCGTCGCCGCTTCTCGAAGGCGGTTTGCTGTATGTGGCCGGGGGCGGACAAGGCGAGTCCGTGATGGCCGTGAATCCGGCGAACGGCGAGGTCGTTTGGAAGGCGTTCGATGAAAAGATCACGCACGCCACGCCGGTTGCCGCGACTATTCTTGGACAGCGCCAGGTGATTTTCTTCCTGCAATCGGGACTGCTTTCCGTGGAACCCAAGACGGGCAAGGAACTGTGGCGCTATCAATTCCGTTATAACACGTCGACTGCCGCGTCGCCCGTGGTGTCGAACGACATCGTCTACTGCTCCGCCGGATATGGAGTGGGCGCAGGCGCCGTGAAGATCAGCAAGGAAGGTGACAAATTCGAAGCCAAGGAAATCTATCGTGTGACCGGCAACAAGCCGCTGGCCAACCACTGGAGCACGCCGGTGTGCAAGGACGGCTTCCTGTACGGGATGTTCCAGTTCAAGGAATACGCCAAGGGACCGGTGAAGTGCGTGGATATCTCCAATGGCCAGGTGAAGTGGGAGCAGCCCGGCTTCGGCCCGGGGCAGGTCATCCTCGCGGGTGATCAAGTCGTGGCTTTGTCCGATGCGGGTGAACTGGTGCTGATCGCAACCGACTCAAATGCCTATAAGGAAATCGCTCGGGCACGTGTGCTCGATGGCAAGTGCTGGACGACGCCGATCCTTGCCAATGGCCGCATCTACGCGCGGAGCACGAAGGAAGCGGTTTGCCTGGATGTGTCAGGCCGGTAAGGGAGGCAAGGCGGAGGCCTCTTAATCGTAATCCTAATCTTACTCTTAATCGCTCCCGGATGCGTCGAACGCAGGCGGGAGCGATTTTGTTTTTCCCATTTTCAACCCTTCCCGAAATTCCCTGTTTCCTCCCGCCCGCACCGACGCTAAAAGGAGATGCTCACCTTCCTACACATGAGCAATCTTATCGACGGCAAAGCCATTGCGCAAAAGATCAACGCGGAGTCGCGCGAAACAGTGGCACGGCTTGTGGCCCAAGGGCATACCCCGGGACTGGCCGTCGTGCTTGTGGGAGCGGATCCGGCGTCGCAGGCTTATGTGCGGTCCAAGGACAAGATGTGCCGCGAGCTCGGGATGTATTCGGTCAAAAAGGAGCTGCCTGCGGAGACGACGCAGGATGAACTGATCGCGCTCGTCCGCGAGCTCAATGCCGACCCGGCAATTCACGGGATCCTTGTGCAATCACCGCCACCGAAGCACATCGATGAACGCGCCGTCGTCGAAACCATCGATCCGCGGAAGGATGTCGACGGCTTTCATCCCGTGAATGTCGGAAAGGTCGCACTTGGCGACGGGGATGCTTTTGTTCCCTGCACACCGCTGGGCTGCCAGCGCCTACTTATCGAGAGCGGTGTGGAGACCGCCGGAGCGAACGTCGTCGTGCTCGGCCGCAGCATGATCGTCGGGAAACCGCTCGGCCTGCTCCTGATGCAAAAAGGGAAGGGGGGCGATGCCACGGTGACGATCGCGCATTCCCGCACGAGGAATCTGGCTGAAGTCTGCCGAGGGGCAGACATCCTCATCGCGGCCATCGGGCAGCCGGAATTTGTGAAGGCGAATTTCGTTCGCGAAGGCGCGGTGGTGATCGATGTGGGTATTAACCGCGTCGCTGACCCAAGTTCTCCGAAAGGATCGAAGCTGGTCGGCGATGTCGCCTTTGCCGAAGTCGCCCCGAAATGCCGGGCGATTACGCCGGTGCCGGGAGGCGTTGGCCCCATGACCATCGCCATGCTTATGGCCAACACTATTGCGGCCTGCAAGCGCTTCGCCGGAATCGTTTGAATAAGCGCACCGCCGCACCGCTTGCGGACGGCGGTGCTTCGTCAGCGCCGGGTGGGAGCGAGACCGGCGCTGCCCTACGGCAGAATGTGGCGAATCTTCGATGTCTGCAGACTGAGCCCTTGCCGCGGGCCGTTCTGATCGAAGAAGAAGACGTAGATTTTGTTTTTTAGTGTGGCGGCTTTCGACGAATGGGCGGTCCTCACGTCGACTGTGACGAGGCCTGGAACGTCGGCGAGGTCACAGTTGCCTTGCTGGACGAAGTAATTCATCCACTGCCGATCCATCAGGAAGAGCGCGAAGCCGAATGGTCCAGCCGGCTGATATCCGTAGGACGTGGCGGACGTATAGTAGTAACCGTGCGTTCCTCCACGCTGACCGATGAGCGCTCCCTTGCCGTAGTAGTGCCTGGTCGGAAAACTCGCCTGAACGATATTTGGAAATACGAGCGTGCCGGTGGCGTGGGCACCTATCTGGTGCGCCATGGGGCTGCTCTCATAAAGTTTCGAGAGCGCGACGTGGGCGCGGGCGTTGATCTGTCCTTCTGAAACCGCGCTTGCGCTGCGGGTAAAGGTGCAAAGGGTTATCGCGATGAGGATTGCGGCGGCGAAAAACGGAGGGCGACTCATGGGGGCTTAATGGTACAAATCAGGATCGTGTAGAGCGCGCAATCTTTGGGCCAATGTGCGGCGGGAGTGCAAGCCGCTGCCGCCGGCTTGACATAAAAATACGATCCGGTGCACCTTCGGGCCTTTCCATCCCCCCACGATGTCTTCCACTCCGGAAAGTGAACGCGGCTCGATGCTCCTCGTTGAGGAATGTTTCGCTTCCGCGGACGCCGGGTTCCTGCCTGCGCTGAGGAAGATTACTTCGGGCAAGCTGCTCGCGGCATTTGCCGATCGCTGGAAGAAGGACTCGCGTCCGTGGGCGCGCGAGCAGATTTTCGCCTATCTCGATCTGCCCTTGGATTGCCGGGGGCATCATCCCCTGGTGAAGCGGCTCTTCAAGGATGCAGAGCAGCGCAAGGACAGCGAACTCATGGCCGCTTTTCTGGTCACCTTCGACACGCTCGTGCGCCGGGTCCGGAAGCAAAGATACCTATGGGATCGCGCTTCGCGTTCCTCGTATACGATAGAACATCTGGTCGTGCGGCGGGATGTCATTGGGCCGGATCCTCAACCGCGGACTTATACGAATCCCGTAACCGGGAGACGCATTACCCGGACACCACCCCGGCGATATGTTCCGGAAGGACGGCTTTTCAGTTATCGAACCCGCTATTATCTGCGCCGGCGGGCCTGGCGGTATTTTCGCTGGCTGGGCTATGCGCAACCGGCCGCTTTTCCCGCCGCCATTGTTCCGGCCCTGCGGCGCTACCAGGACAGGGATCTCGCCAATGGAGAGAACATTCTCGATAGCTGGGCACTCCTGAATATCTGCTTTCGGGATAGCAATATTCTCGAATTCCGGCCGAATCACCTGCGCTTGAAGGAAGGACGTTCTCTTGCGGAATTGCATGCCGCACCGCGATTTCCGAAGGCCTGGGAGATGCCGGAGTCGGCGAATCTGCTGATCGGCCTGATCGCCGAAGCTCCTGCTCAACTCGTGCGGATGTGGGCGATGGAGCTTTTCCGGAATATCCGCCAGCGCATCGAGGTGGAGATTGATCCGGAGAAAATCCTTCCTCTGCTTGAGCACGATAGCGAGGCGGTGCAGCAGTTCGGCGCGGAACTTTTTGAAAAGCACAGCGGCCTGGAAAAGCTGCCCATCGCCACGTGGCTGCACATCTTGAAAACGCGCAATCTCACCGCCCTGGCGATGATCTGCGCCACCTTCACCAAGCACGTCTCCGCCGAACGGCTGAATCTCGCCCAGAGCATCGCACTGGCCTGCGAAAAGGCGGTGCCGGTGGCCCGGTTGGGGCAAAAACTTCTGGCCGACCGCACGATTTCTTCCGGCGATCTTCCCTCGCTTGCCGCGCTCGCGGATGCACAGTGTCCTGCCGTGTCAGGCGAATTATGCACGTGGGCTCTGGCGCGCATTGGAGTCCGCGAGCATTACCAGACCGATATGGTCTCCCGCTTTTTCGATAGCTTGACCCGCGAAACGCGGGATGCCGCATGGAGCTGGCTCGTGCCGGGTTCCGCCGGATATGATGATTCGGCGCTCTGGAGCCGCCTCGCGGAAACGCCGTTTGAGGACTTGCGCCTGAAGCTCGTGGATCATCTGGCCCGCCGGGTTAAGTCGCCGGTGATGGCTGGAGACCTTGCGCCAGTCTGGTCCGCTGTCCTGCTTGGGGTGCATCGCGGCGGACGGGAGAAACTCAAGGCGACCCATCAGATCGCCCAGGCGATCGCGCGCGAGCCGGCGAAGGCGGAGCAACTTTTGCCCGTCCTGGCCGTGGCGGTGCGTTCCATCCGCGGGCCGGAAATGCGAGCTGGGCTCTCGGCGATCATGACGCTTCTCGCGCAAAGGCCTGAACTGGAAAGCGCCGTGCGTTCCCGTCTTCCGGAACTTGTTACGACTGGATCCCCCGCATGAACATTTCCTTCTCCTATCTCGGACGGAGCGGGCTCAGTGGGGGAATGTTGAGTCTGGCGCCGAATCTGGCCCGGGAACCGGTGGCTTTCGATGCCGCGCTGAAGAACCCGTTACGTTTCCGCGAAGCCATCTCCGCGCTCCACGATGTGGTGATCAGCGATCATCGCTTCAAGCGCCGGGATAAGTCGGCGTACGAGGCGTGGAAGAAGTCGGAAGTGGAACGCGTTCGGTTGGTGCGTTCGGAGGCTTTCAAGGATGCAAAGGCCGAGATCATGGCCCGCCAGAAGCAGCCGTTGCCGCCCGATTTCGAGAAACAATTCCATCGGCACTGCAAGACTTACTGGACGGCTCGCGAATCTTACGCCAGGCACCTCCGTGAGCATGACATGCAGCTTTGGCGGATGCTCATGCCTTGTGATCCGGTGATCACGGTTGCGGATGACGTCGTCTTTTTCGAATGTTTCTCCGCCGATGAGTCGAGTTACGGCTGCCTGACCGTGAATCGCGAGGATGGCTTTGGGACGTCGGCCGGGCTGCAACTCGGCACGACGAATGTGGATTACTCGTGGGATTTGTATCATCACTTCCAGGCCTTGCGCTCGTATCGCGAGACGCGTTTCCGGCTCGATCCCGCAGGCTTCGATGTGGCGACCCACGGGCAGGCTGAATATCGCGAAGAGAAGATCGATCTGCCGACGGGCTGGTTGCGCGGGTTTATGCAATTGCAGGCGGCCATGGCGCTGCCCATGCGCCGCGCCACGCTTTCCCGCGAGGCCGTGTATTCTCTTCTCGTCTGGCTGCGGCGGCACAAGGCGCGAACGAGCCCGCGGGCGCTGCGCTTCGAAAAGGTCGCCGGACAGCCACTCACCCTGGTACTGGAGCCGTGGGAGCAGCGCATTCCGGTGCTCGGTGGTGAGCTCGGTGAAACATGGTCGGAGCCGATACGGATCTGGGGGCGCCAACGCCTGCTCGCCCTGGCCCGCCTGCTGCCACTGATCGAGAGTGTGGATGTCTACCTGCTCGGAACGGGGTTCCCCAGCTTCTGGGTGGCAAAGATGGGCGAGATGCGGCTCACGCTCGGCCTTTCAGGATGGACGGCAAATGACTGGACGCGCGGATCTTCCCTGGATCTGCTTGCGCCGCCGGCGCCGGCCACCGAAGTGCAAATCGGACAGGCGGCGGCTTACTTGCAGAAAGCGCGAGCGGCGACTTTCGACGAAATCGACCATGCCGGCGCGCATGCTCCTGCCGTTACCGCAACGGCCCTCAATTACCTGGCCCATACAGGCCAACTCATCCACGATCTTGCGGCGGGCGTTTATCGCTGGCGGCAAATCATGCCACGCGCTCTAGGGGAAGCGGAGCTCGGCTCCGAGAATCCCGAAGTGACGGCATCACGCTCCATTCTCCAACGCAAACAGGCGGTCATCGAATCGCGGATTGCGGCGCCTGGAGGCGGCGTCATTTTTACCGGCAAAGCGGAATCAAAGCCGGTGGAACTGCTCATCGACACGGATGGGCGGATCAAGCGCGGGCGCTGCCTGTGCGGCCATTTTCAAAAGGCCGGCCTGCGCATGGGTCCCTGCCGTCATTTGCTGGCCTTGCGCTGGCTCGCTTTCAACCAAACGCCGGAACCGGCTGCCGCGACCGATTGGTTTGCGCGGCTCCGTGCCCAGGCTGGACAGAAAGGAGGCGCGTGAGGTAACACCGTTTTAAGAGAGTTGGCGGGCTGGTCTTCACTGAGACCATCATACTGCGGCGTTCCGCCGCGGTTGCGATTGCCTGACCATGCTTCCCCAAGGCCGTTGTTCGTTTAGCGCCGCCCGTCACCTGTGCGCGCTTGCCAAGACGACCCAAGGGTCCCGCCCGCACAGGTGACGGGCGGCGCCTTGGTTAACGGCCTTGGTCCTGAGCGAGTAGTCAGTGTGGACCGCCCGCCACTCTCTTTGCTTCCTTTCCTCCCGCGGCAAGATTCATGGGATTTTTTCAAGGACTCCTCCGCTTTCTTTTTGGCGATCGCGAGCCAGCGCGCCGTTTTCGCCCGCCCACGAACCCACCGGAAGCACCAGCTCCGGCTGGCGCGCCTTATCAGCCGGCGCCGGCGGCCCGGCCTCCGGCGCGTCCGGCTTCCGCTCCTTCGCCCGCTCCGCGTCCGGCAAATATCACGCTGAATCTGGATCCGGGGCAATTTACGCCGCTCAAGGATTCCGAGGTGAAGAAACAGGCGGCGAACCTGCGCTGGAACTGGGCGACCGTGAACTTCGATCGTCGTGATCAGATTCCTTCTCCAGCGGAACCGCGCACCGCCTTGATCGACCGGGCGCTCGTGGCTCACGGGCTTCTCACGCCCGAGCAATTGGTCGAGATTCACGATGCCGGGGCGAAGATGGTGGAGCTGCGGCCTGATCTTGCGGGTGCCGCCACGGTGGCGGCCCACGCCGTCGCAGCGGACGAAGCCGCCCGCCGCGCCCTGAAGGAGCAGAAGAAAGCGGAATCCGCCGAACGCCGCCGCCTGCACGCGGAAGCGGTTCTCAAGCGCAAGGCGACGGATATCATTTTCCTGGGACGCGGAGTTTCCGGGGGCTTGGCCGACCGGCGTGCTCATCTCGAAAAACTGCAGGAGCTGGGGCTGCCGGTGCTGGCCACGCCCGCGGATGTCGCGAAGGCGTTGGATCTGGAAATCCCGCGGTTGCGCTGGCTGGCTTTCCACAGTGAGGCGACAGCGGTCACGCACTATGTCCGCTTTCAGATTGCCAAGAAGAGCGGGGGGATGAGGGAACTCTCCGCGCCGCACCGGGACATGGCGCGATGCCAGGAATGGATCCGCCTGAATATTCTCGACCGCATCCCGCTTCATGATGCAGCGCATGGTTTCGTGCGCGACCGGAGCACAATGAGCAACGCCGTGCCGCACGTTCGCCGCAGCGTTGTGGTAAATGCAGATCTAAAGGATTTCTTCCCCTCGATCACTTTTCCAAGGGTGAAGGGTGTGTTTCAGCAACTCGGCTATTCGCCCGCCGCATCCACCATTCTCGCGCTGCTTTGCACGGAATGTCCGCGGCAGCGAGTGGAGTATGGCGGTCGCGAACTTTTTGTCGCAACCGGTCTGCGTGGCTTGCCGCAAGGTGCATGCACCAGTCCAGCCTTGAGCAATCTCGTGGCGCGCGGACTCGATTCTCGCCTGAGTGGACTTGCCCAGAAGCTCGGCTGGACTTACACGCGCTATGCGGACGACCTGACTTTCTCGACGAATGGCGAGGCGGCGGAAAAGACCGCCTGGCTGCTCGCGCGATTACGGCACGTCACGGCGGATGAGGCTTTCACGGTGAATGAAAAGAAGACCCGCGTGCAGCGGCCCAACAGCCGCCAGACCGTCACGGGGGTGGTCGTGAATCGTCGCCCCAACGTTCCGCGCGATATCGTGCGGCGGCTGCGTGCGATCTTACACCACGCGAAAACCGAAGGACTCGCGGCGCAGAACCGGGAGAATCATGAGCATTTCGAAGCGTGGGTCTCCGGGATGATTTCGTACATCAACATGGTGAATCCTGAGCAGGGAAAGAAGTTGAAAGCGCAGTTTGATGGCCTTGCTAGATAGGGCTGCCGACTTTAGAGTAATCGTGGCAATCCAATGAAGAGATTCCCGTTTTCACGGCTCAAATTGAAGGAAGGATGGATTTCATCATCCCTCATCTACAATCCGCATTGTAATCTTCCTCCTACCGTGATTCACGAAATTAGCATTGAGATCGATCCCCTCGAGCTTGGTGCGGATGCCGCGATGCCTGAATATCAACAGGTAGTCAATTCAAGCATCGTTTTCGATGGGTTGATTTTCGAGCGGCGATCATGGAATGCGCTGGGCGGTTCTTATACCTTTGGAGACGATCAGAACGGATCTTTCTATGTGAGCTCCGCTCACAATCCGGTGACGGTCCGCCAACTTACTCTGCAGCACCGCGGTGGGGCCACGTACGATGCCGACTCGGTCGCAACGTTTCATTTCGAATACGAGGACTCCGGCTACGCGGACGAGACCACCCGGCTTCTCTTTTCAGCTAAGTACGGCGGTTTTAGATTCTGCGTTCCACAATGGAGCACGCCGGATAAAATTGCGTTTCCAAGTGAGTGGAATATTCCGTCGGCTTCGCGCGATTGGCCGGAGTCGGCCATTCGAGATTTTGCGGCGCGTTACTGCGACCTCTCCCAGTTTGCAAAAATCACGATCGAGAATGGGATCTTGTCCGCGCGACCAACAGCCGCCTAGGCCGATGGTTCGACGCTTTGTTTCATAGCTGACAAGGTTGCACGCTTGTCTTGTTTTGCGCGAATTCCCGATATAGTTTGTCGGAAATCGCGCAACCCGGCGCCCGCCCGCCGGTTGTGTCTTCCCCCTGATATTCACCCCCTCCGATCTCTCTTATGCTCAGCCGATCTGGCCTGCTTTGGATTCTTTCCTTTAGCCTTGCTGCTGGCGCGCTTCAGGCGAAATCGCCCAATCATGCTTCGAAGTCTGTGAAGCCGATGGTGGAAAAGTCTGAGGCCAACGAGGGAGTGGATGCTATACGGAAGGCGCATCCCGGTCCCTGGGGAGACATCGAGTGGTCCAGCATGTATCTGGAGGCGCCGGATTTCATTCTCGAATCCCTGGCCAAGCCGGACCCGAATCCCCACTGGACGTTTCCAAATACCACGGAAGCCCAGGTCCGCCAGCTCTTTGCCCGGGTGGGATTGCCCGAAGGCATGCAAAAGCGGCTCCTCGATCCCAAACGGGAACTCGCGCGGGAAGGGTCCTTGACCTTCTTCCCCTTGGTGGACGATCTCGAGGCCTTGAAGCCGGATGTGCGCTCGGCCATTTATGCCGAGCTCAGCAAATATCCCGAAAATGAATGGCACCACGATCCGCTCTTCATCACCGGCGATATCGAGGAATGGCTGCGGGACACGAAACTCCGTCCGGAATTGCAGGACGAGTTTCGCCGCCTCAGCTATCGCTGCGGCCGGGCCCTCGCCTTCAGCGACACACGCTTGCTGCTCAATCACGCGACCTCCGACGACGAGGTGGAGCATATCTTCAAGACCGTCACGCGGACGCGTACGCTTACGGGGACTCTGAAGGTGCCGCCTGGCACCGACGCACGGCAGTTGGTCGCGTATTGGACGGGGAACCGGCCCGGCAGCGATGTGCTTCCCATCCTTCGTTTCATCACCGAACGCTCTGGAGGCGCGCGCGTGGATATCACCCATCTGCTGCCCCCGCTCGCACGCCGTCGCCTCTATACCTATCCCACGATGGATTTGCTCGTTCGGGGGCGGTTGCCGGACTGCCATTGGACCTCGCTGAATTTCTTTACCACGATGGCGCCGGACTATTATCTCGATATCCGGCTCGCTGCCGACCGGCTGGTGGAGAAGTATGATGAGGTGAATTCGCCTTATATCTTTGGAGATATGCTGTGCTTCTTCAACGCACAGGGGCAGGCGATTCACTCTTGTATTTATATTGCCGACGACGTGGTTTTTACGAAGAACGGTCAGAATAGCTTGCGGCCGTGGGTTCTCCTGCCGCTGCAGGATGTGAAGGACATTTACAGCCGAGATATGGCTGGCGGAATCAAAGGCTTCCGCCGGAAGTTACACAATTCGGGGACGGCGGGATGAGGGCGGTTTAGACATTCAAACTGCCCGGTAACGGCGGTGCCGATAACACTTATAGCTTCGCTCGTTTGCGTCTCGGCGTGGCCTTCTCGACGACCGGTGTCGGCGTGGCCTGACTTGCGGCCGGTGCCTGCTGATCGTTCGGATATTTCTTCGTGCTCGGCCAGATCAGACGCCACGGCTGATGTTTGAGCGTATCCGTCGCTTCGCCGAGATTCGTCCCGACCACCGATAACTTGCCGCCGAGGTCGGAAAGCGTGTACTCCAGTTTCGCCGTGCTCAGGCGCAGATTTCGCAAGGTGTCCGGGATGTCTTTGTTGCTTTGCAGGCTCGCGGTGAATTCCTCCGCATTCTTCAATGTCTTGGCTAGCGGACTGTCTGAGCCGGTCATGGCCTTGATGTTATCAAGCGATTGCCCAAGCTTGCCGTCTTCTCCGGTGAGTTTGTCCAGGTTGGCCAGCGAATGATGAAGGGAGCTATCCGGTCCGGTCAGTTCATTCAAGTGAATGCCGAATTTCTTAAACTCCGTCACCGCGCCTTCCACCTCGCCGCCGGGGCCGGCCAGTTTATTGATGCTGCCGGCCGTCTTATCCAGCGTGGCGAGGGTGTGGGTGGCTGCTTCCAGCGCCGGCTTCAGTTCATCCATCACTTTGGGAATGGCCTCGGAAAGACCAATGGCGCGTTCGCCGATAAAGGTGGTTCCGCCGGGCGCCATGCCGCGTTCTTCGCTGCCGCTATTGAAATCGAGGAGCATCTCGCCGAGCAGGCCATTCTGGGTAACAAATACATGCACGTCCCGGTAGATCTCCGCTGAGCGATCCACGCGGACTTCGATCAAGGTTTCGAGTTTTTTCTCCGGACGGGAATCTTCCGGCACGGGCGAATAGAGGCGGCGGACCTGCCCGATGCGTCGTCCGGCGAGCAGGACATCGGCGCCCGGCTTGAGGCCGGCAGCGTTATCCACATAGATCCAGTAAGTCTTCATCGGGACAAAGACACCCGGCGAACCAAGATATAACAAAGTTCCGACGAGCACCGTAAGTGAGAGGATCACGAACAGACCGGTGCGGATTTCCTGGCGGATGACATTCATAACGAAGTGGGACGGGGCGGCTTCACGCTTCGGCGGTCAGAGGGCCGACGGGGTTGCCGTGAATGAATTGAGAGACAATGGGGTCGCTGCTATTTTGAAAATCGGAGGGCGTGCCTTCCGCGATGATCTTGCCGTCGTGCAGCATGGCCATCTTCGTCGCGACTTTGAAGGCACTGTCCATTTCGTGGGTCACAATGATCGACGTGGCGCCGATCTTTTCGCTGAGCGAGATCATTAGTTCATCGATCACCGCGCTCGTCACGGGATCGAGACCGGCGCTTGGCTCATCATAGAGGATCAGCTCCGGGTCAAGCACGAGCGCCCGGGCGAGGCCGACGCGCTTGCGCATGCCGCCGCTGAGTTCGCTCGGCATTTTGTCCCAGGTGTCCGCCATATTCACCATCTCGAGCTTTTCCTCGACGATCTGGTCGATCTCCTGGGCCGATTTCTCGGTCAGCTCTTCCAGGGGCAACGCGAGGTTTTCTTTCACCGTCAGGGAGGAAATCAACGCGGAGTACTGGTACACCATGCCGATCTTTTGCCGGATCCGGTTCAGACGCCACCGGCCCATCCGCGTCACTTCCAGGCCTTTGAACTCCACCGATCCCTTTTGCGGGCGGAGAATTCCGAGGATCAACCGCAGGAGCGTGCTCTTTCCGCCTCCGGATTTTCCGAGGACGACGAGGCGTTCCCCGGGATCAGCATGCAAGCTTACCCCACGGAGAATCTCTTGAGCGCCGAAGGCCAGATGGACATCTGACAACTCCACGACCCGGCCATGGTTTACTCCGTGGTGGTTGTGATTGTGGTTATGGTGGCCGGACGATGATTTCATCGCGGGGTGGAGCAAGAGCGCTGGATTCGGAGGAGCGGAATCCGGAGCACTCTGAAAGATGGGCAATGCTGGCGATGGGCGCGGATCATTAAGCAATCAACGCTGTTTGCACGATATTGAACAAAGTATCGAAAGCGATCACTGTCGTGATTGCTGTCACAACGCTTGAAGTCGTGGCATCGCCCACGCCGGCTGCTCCTCCTCGGACGATCAAACCCTTGTAACAGGCGACCATGCCGATGATGCCGCCAAACATAAAGCTTTTGATGGTGCCGCCGGCGATGTCGCGGAAATACAGCGCGTGAATGGCGGCATCACCGAAGGTGAGCAGGCTGATATTGAAAGCCCACTTCGAAATGATCTGGCCTCCGAGAAGCGCGGTGACGTCGCTCATCACCACAAGGCAGGGCATGAGCAGGAAGACCGCCGCCAGGCGTGGACCAATAAGCAACCGGCGCGGACCGATGCCCATCGCTTCGATCGCTTCCACTTCTTCCGCGACCGTCATCGTTCCGAGTTCCGCGGTAAAGGCGGCTCCCATGCGGGCGGCAAGCATGATGCCGGTAATCAGCGGGCCCAATTCCCTGGTAAAGGCGATGGCCACGAGGTTCGGGACTAGGCGCTCCTGGCCGAATGTCTTCAAGACATAGCCGGAGAGCAGCGCCATGGTCAGTCCGAGAAAGAACGACACCAGTGTGACCAGCGGCACCGATCCCACACCCGTACGGTCCGCTTGATTGAAAAAATGGGTGGGCCGGAACGGCATTCGCCGCCGGAAGAACACGTGGTCGCTCATCTCCTGGACCGTTTCGATGAGCAACCAAACGACGCTGCTGAGGTGCTGGAGCGCGGCGCGAATCACGCGCAGACTCTTCAGGGGGTGGCCCCCTCTTGTCCAGCGGGAGTTGCAATCCTCACCGGGTGATCGGCCTCGCTTTTCGAGCGACAGTGATGGCGAAGTTTACTCACCTCTGGATTGTTGCATGTACAAAAAGCGACATGGCTGCTTCTCGGGGTTTGCCTCTTTCCTCTGTAGGATGGTCTCATCGGGGCCAGTGGCATAAGTGCTGCTAAACGGGCGCGCGCTCATCGCTGCAATCTTTCTCACCTATTTTTAAATGAAGAAAATCGAAGCCATCATTAAGCCGTTCAAACTGGAAGAGGTCAAAGACGCCCTCGCTGAATTGGGGGTCGAAGGTATGACTGTGACGGAAGTAAAAGGCTTCGGACGTCAGAAAGGCCACACGGAGATCTACCGTGGCAGCGAATACACCGTGGACTTCCTGCCCAAGGTGAAGATCGAGGTCGTCGTGACGGATGAAATCGCCGAGAAAGCCGTTGGCACGATCGTCACCTCCGCAAAGACCGGAAAGATCGGCGACGGAAAAGTCTTCGTCTCCGCCGTGGAGCACGCCGTCCGAATCCGCACGGAAGAGACCGGCGAAAAGGCCGTTTGACGATTCGATGCGCGGTTTCTGAGGCCGATTCAGGCCGTCAAGACCCGTGCTTGCCACTCCCGTGAAGACGTTCTAATAACAACGCTTCTTTTTTCGTAACAATCTCCCCCTGAGGTGTCGACGGCGCCCAGGAGGTCAGCCACCAACATCCGTCGTCCTTACGCAACCCTAAAACCCACATGCCCGACAACAAATTCATCAAGGCCAAGGACGCCAAAGAGGTCATCTCCTTTGCCAAAGACGCCGGAGTAAAGTTCGTCGATTTCAAGTTCTGCGATCTCCTCGGTACCTGGCAGCACGTCACGACGACGGCCGCCGAAGCCTATGAGCGCTGCATCCCCGAGGGGATTCCTTTCGACGGTTCCTCCATCCGCGGCTGGAAGGCGATCAACAACTCCGACATGCTCGCGATCATTGATCCGGCTACGGCGATGATCGATCCTTTCAACGACGAGACGACTCTTTCGCTGGTCACCTCGATCTATGACCCGATCACCAAGGAGCCGTACAATCGCGACCCGCGCGGTGTTTCCGAGCGCGCCGAGGCTTACCTCAAGTCCAGCGGCATCGGTGAAATCTCCTACTTCGCTCCCGAAGCGGAATTCTTCGTCTTCGACGACGTCCGCTACGACCTGAAGTCGAACGGCTGCTTCTATAACGTCGATTCCGGCGAAGGCATCTGGAATTCCGGCACGGAAGAATTCCCGAACCTCGGCTACAAGCTCCGCCACAAGGAAGGTTACTTCCCGGTGCCTCCGGCCGACACGCAGCAGAATCTCCGCAACGAGATGTGCCTCCTCATGGAAAACTGCGGCCTCAAGATCGAGCGCCATCACCATGAAGTCGCGACTGCCGGCCAGAACGAGATCAACTTCGTCTTCTCGACGCTGACCCACACGGGCGACAACCTCCAGCTCTACAAGTACATCATCCGCAACATCGCGAAGAAGCACGGCAAGACGGCGACCTTCATGCCCAAGCCGCTCTTCGGCGATAACGGCAGCGGCATGCACTGCCACCAGTCGATCTGGAAGGGTGGAACCAACCTCTTCGCGGGCAACGGCTACGCCGGCCTCTCCGAGACCGCTCTCTTCTACATCGGCGGTATCATCAAGCACGCCCGCGCGCTCACCGCGATCACGAACCCGACGACGAACTCCTTCAAGCGTCTCGTCCCTGGTTACGAAGCTCCGGTGAACTTCGCCTACTCCGCTCGTAACCGCTCGGCGGCGATCCGTATTCCGGTCACCGACTCGCCGAAGTCCAAGCGCATCGAGTTCCGCACGCCGGACGCTTCGAGCTGCATCTACCTCGCCATGGCCGCTCAGCTCATGGCCGGTCTCGACGGTATCATCAACCGCATCCATCCGGGTGATCCTCTCGACAAGAACCTCTATGAACTGCCGGCCGAAGAACTCGCCGCGGTTCCGAGCGCTCCCGACTCGCTCAAGGGCGCGGTCGAAGCTCTCCAGGCCGATCACGAATTCCTCCTCCGTGGAGACGTCTTCAGCCAAGACCTCATCGATACGCTCCTCGAGATGCGCATCAAGGATTACGACGCCCTCCGCCTGCGTCCGCATCCGATCGAGTTCCACATGTACTACGACGTGTAATCCACGCCGCAGTACGAGCTGATTTAAGCTCATGCCTCAAGGCCGCTCCGGGAAACCGGGGCGGCTTTTTGTTTTTTAAGGTCTCACGCGGAGCTGCGGCGCGGTCCATGGTGGCCATCATGTCCATTTCGTCCATTGCCTGGAGACATGGACGTCATGGACCGAGTGGACTCAATGGACGCGCTCCGCTTTCTCAAATCCCAGCTCACCCTTTTGATCCTCTTTCCTTCCTCCGCGCCTCCGCGCCTCCGCGTGAGATTTCATGCCGCGTATTTTTCATTTGCTGAACATGCCGCCGCGCTTCATCACACTCCCCTTCGACCATGTCCAAAGCCACTCGCCGACTTGCCCTTTACGGGGGAACCTTCGACCCTGTGCACCATGGCCATCTCATCCTGGCGCGTGATGCGATCGAGCGTCTGCAACTCGACGGTGTGGTCTTCATTCCCGCCGGCATTTCTCCTCACAAACTCGAAAGCGCGTCCACGCCTGCCCACCTGCGCCGCGAGATGCTGGAACTCGCCATCGCCGGAGAGCCCCGATTCTCCATGGACGACTGCGAACTCCGCCGGGAAGGGCCGAGCTTTACCGTCGATACCGTCGAATCTCTGCGGGCGCGCCACCCGGACACGGAGTTCTTTTACCTCGTCGGCGATGACAATGCCGCCAAGCTGCACACTTGGCATCGCTTCGAAGATCTGCGCAGGCTGGTGCAGTTCGTCGTCTTCCATCGCGCGGAATCCGCCGTCCCACATGCCTACACAAATCTCCCGAGGCGGATCGATATTTCGGCGACAGAAATAAGAGAGCGCATTGCGCACGGCGCTTCCATCCGTTATTTGATTCCAGAAACCGTCCGAGAATTCATTGAGCACCACAGCCTCTACCGCTAACGAGTCCGCCCTCACGCCGGAACGCATCGCAACCCTTTGTGCCGAATACGCCGCAAACAAAAAGGCCGAAGAAATCGTCGTGCTCGACCTCCGCGGGATTTCGTCACTCACCGATTTCTTCGTCATTTGCTCCGGCACCTCCGAGCCGCATCTCAAGGCCATCGCCGGTGAGATCGAGGAAAAGCTGCGCAAAGACCATGGAGTGCGCCCGCATAATGTGGACGGCTACCCGCTGAGCCAATGGGTGGTGGTCGACTACTACGATGTGCTCGTGCACATTTTTCACACCGAGAAGCGCCACTTCTACGCTTTGGAAGATCTCTGGAGTGATGCGCCGCGGCTGAAGGTCGCGGTCTGATTTTTTTCTATTTGTGAACCTCGTTATCGAAACCGACGTGCTCTGCCCTTGGTGCGGAGAAGCGTATCCGACCACGGTCGATACCTCCCAGGGCGATTACGAGACGATCGAGGATTGCGCGGTGTGCTGCCGCCCCATTTTATTGTCCGTCCGCTGTGAACCTGGCGATCTCTTCGCCCTGGAGGCTTCCCGTGGTTAGCATACCGTCCACCGTCCCAAATCAACGCGCCGCAATTCTTAAACTGCTCGACGACGACGACGAATCCACCGTGACGCTGGTGCAGCGTAAACTGGCGGAGATCGAGTCACTCACGGGCCTTCGCGAACTACGCTCCCTGGCTGGCGGATTGGCCGCGCGGCATCTCGACGGCCTCATCGCCGAAATCTCCGGCCGCCAGGCAAACGCCGATTTTCTCACGCTCTGTGCGAATTTTGGAGAGTATGGAAATCTCGAAGAGGCAAGCTGGAAACTCGCGGCCACTTTCCTGCCGGAAGAAGATTTCCGCGCGCAACGCCAGATGCTGGATCAATGGGGGCAAACAGTGGCGGCGCGCCTTGCCACCGTGCTTTCGCGGGCGGATCGGATTCGTATCCTGGCTGATTTTCTCGGACGCGAGCTGCGTCTGCGCGGCAACGAAAAGGATTACTACAACCTCGAAAACTCGCTCCTCCCGCGCGTGATCGACACGCGGCTCGGCATTCCGATCACGCTCTCCTTGGTCTACATTCTTGTCGGCAACCGGGCGGGACTGCAGATCGATGGCGTCGGTCTCCCCGGCCATTTCCTGGCCCGGTACGAAGATATCTTTTTCGATCCCTTTAATGGCGGCCGCCGCATCGGCATTGATGAATGCTCGGCGCTCCTCGAGCAACAAAACCTCGTGCTTACCCCGAAGCACCTGCTGCCCACCACGCCGAAGCAGATGCTCATCCGCACGCTCACGAATATCAGCTTCGTCGCGGAGCAGGCGGATCCATCGCTGGCCTCGCGTGTGGCTACGTGGCTCGACGCCCTTCGCAACGGCACCGAACAGCCCGAATGAATGTAGAACTTGTGAACACGGGGAGCGAGCTGCTCCTCGGCAGCGTGCTCAATACGCACGTTCGTTCGATCTCCGAGGCGCTTTTTCCGCTGGGATTGCGAATCGCCAGGCAAATGACTGTTCCGGATGGTCCGCTCATCCGGGAAGCACTCATCGAGAGCTTTCCGCGGGCGGAAATTGTATTGGTAACGGGCGGGCTGGGACCGACCACGGATGACATTACGCGGGAGGTGACGGCGGAGCTGCTCGGCTTGGAACTGGTGCATGACGAAGCGATCATGGCTGCCATCGCCGAGCGATTTGCGAAGTACTGTCTGGCTGTGGGAGACCGGGTGGGACGGCAGGCGATGCGTCCCCGTGAGGCGACGGTTTTGCCCAACCCCTTCGGGACGGCGCCTGGGCTCTATTTCCCGCCCCTGGCGATCCCGGCGTCTGCCGGGGCTTCCGGCGTCACGCGGTCTCCGCACCTTTTCCTTCTTCCCGGGCCTCCAAGGGAATTGATTCCGATGCTGGAAAGTTCCGTGGTGCCGCTCCTGCGCGGCATTGCGCCTCCCGATCCCGCTTTTGTCATGCGGACATGGCGGATTGCGGGAATGGGGGAATCCAAGGTGGAGGAAACTGTCGGAGAAGCCTTGCTCGCAACCGGGGTGGAACTTGGTTATTGCGCGAAGCCGGGTGAAGTGGATGTGCGGACCATCGGCACACCGGCGCAGGTCGCTGCCGCCGAAGCGATCGTCGAGGAAAAGCTCGCCGGGTACGTGGTTTCACGTGGTGGGGAATCACTCGAAGCCGCTGTGGTGGAACTGCTCATCAGTGGAAAGAAAACGCTCGCCACTGCCGAATCATGCACGGGCGGGCTGCTTGCGCATCGCGTCACAAATGTGCCCGGTGCCTCCGCCGTTTTCATGGAAGGGTTCGTCACTTATGCGAACGAAGCGAAAACCCGCGCGCTCGGCGTTGATCCGGTGCTATTGCGTGACCACGGAGCGGTGAGCTCGCAGGTCGCGGCGGCCATGGCGGCCGGAGCCTTGGAAAAGGCGGGGACCGACTACGCGTTGGCGACGACGGGAATCGCCGGCCCAGGCGGCGGTACACCGGAGAAGCCGGTTGGAACCGTTTACATCGCCCTCGCCGGGAGAGACGGAACGAGCGATGTGCAGTTACACCGGTTCCCGACCGATCGCGCGACCTTCAAGGATCTTGTGACTCAAACCGCACTCGACTTACTACGCCGCGCTTTGGTGGGAAGTTAGTCAATCGCGATTTTGCCAAGCATTGTGATTAAGCCTGCCCGGCATCTCACTCCGCTGCTCCCACTCTTTCTCCCACTGGCTGTGAAGTGGGTGCGAATCCGGGAGGCGGAAGCGTTGAAACACGGCGATCCGCTCGATCCTCGACAGCTCGACGATGCCCGCGCCGTCGGCGTACAAGCGCCCGATCGCGTCCGTCTCCTTCGCGTCCCCGAAGTACCCACCTTCCGCCATCCGCTCCTGCGGCCTGCGGCCTGGCTGCTGCGTAACACCTTCGCCGGCACGGCTGGAATCACGCTGCATTACGGCATCCTCGTCCGCGAAGACTGCTGGGGCGACCGCCATCTGATCGTCCACGAACTAACCCACGTCGCGCAGTATGAGAGGCTTGGTGGGATTACTCCGTTCCTTCGCTCTTACTTACTCGAATGTCTGCGAGACGGATATCCCAATGGGCCATTGGAGAGGGAGGCGATTGAGACGGCGGCTCGGCACGCTTATTAGTAGCGGACAATATTGCAAATAGGTGGATTGGTAAATTTGTGTCGTTTGTGTGGCGAATCGCGCCCGTAAAATGTTTCAGAAAAAGGTTTGCCTTAATGCCGTAATTGGCTACACTGCGCTCCGTTTTAATTGTGACCGGATTTAAGGTCGGAAAACGTTTACGGATTAGTCGGTAAGTAATCAGCTTGTGGTGGTAAATCTGCAAAAATGTCTATGAAAATGTTTGTTAGTCGGTCTTTGTGTGTGAGTGGCGGTGCTTTCGGCAAATTATATCGGACCCGAGGGTTATTCGCGGCGTCAGTGCTCAGTTTGCTTTCTGCTTTCCCGGGAATGTCGGCGGAACGCCAGATCCTTTCGGGGCATGTGCCTTCCGCTGTGCAAAAATTTGTCTCAAATGGAACACCGGATCCTTCCCGCCGCCTCAATCTGGCCATTAGTTTGCCGGTCAGAAACCGAGAGGCTCTCGATGTATTCCTGAAAGAGATTTCCGATCCATCGAACCCTAACTATCGCCGCTATCTAACGCCGGAACAATTTGCGGAGAATTATGGTGCTACGTTGGATGATTATCAAAGTGTCATTAAATTTGTAACGGCTGCTGGGCTGACGGTTACGAATACGCATGGCAATCGCTTGGTTTTGAGCGTTGAAGGTGCAGTTTCTGACATTGAAAAAGCTTTTCATGTAAAGATGCGCACGTTCCCGCATCCCTCTGAAGCGCGCAGCTTTTATGCGCCCGATACTGAGCCGTCTCTCGATTTAAAAACTCCGATCCTAAAGATTGGTGGTTTGGATAATTATGCGCTGCCGCATTCAAATGCGAAAAGCAAGCCCCTTGCCGCCACGGCAAACGCAGGGTCTGGCCCAGTTGGAAGTTATGGAGGTAATGATTTCCGAACGGCGTACGTACCGGGTACCCAATTAGACGGGAGTAATCAAAGACTCGCGTTGCTGGAATTTGATGGGTACTATTCGAACGATATCGCTGCTTATCGAACGACATTCGGGTTGCCGAACATAACCTTAACGAATGTTGCTGTGGACGGTGGTGTGAGTATCGTGACGGGCAACAATTTTGAGGTTGCTCTGGATATCGAAATCGCCATAGCAATGGCGCCTGGTCTTTCCGAGATCTTGGTGTATGAAGCGCCGAATCCAAGCCCGTGGGTGGATATTCTCAGCAAGATTGCCGACGACAATCTGGCCAGGCAGATTAGTTGCTCATGGAGTTCTAATAGCGGGCCTGATGCGGCAGCTGAGCAGATTTTCCAACAAATGGCCGCACAAGGGCAATCGTTCTTTGCGGCGTCTGGCGATTCAGATGCCTACACAGGGCCTATCCCATTTCCGTGCGATAGTCCGAATATTACCGTTGTCGGTGGAACTACATTGACGATGAACGGGACGGCGGCCTCTTATCTGAGTGAGGTAGTCTGGAATTGGGGTTTTGTTTCTTCGGCGAATCCGCCTCGCTATATTGGTGGTAGCGGTGGTGTGAGTACGTATTACCCGATTCCCGCATGGCAGCAATTCGTCAACATGACGGCCAATGGGGGATCGAGTACGATGCGGAACATCCCGGATGTGGCCTTAACTGCGGATAATGTTTACGTTAGATACGACAATGGCGCTAATGGCGGTCAGGCAATTGCCGGCGGGACGAGCTGTGCGGCGCCGCTGTGGGCTGCGTTTACGGCGATGGTAAATCAGCAGGCTTCAATCAATTTGATGCCGCCGGTTGGCTTTCTCAACCCAACAATTTATGCACTTGAGTGGAATGGGAGCACGGAGCTTTTTCATGATATTAATGCCGGAAATAACTTCAGCGACATCAGTCCCTCTGCATTCTCGGCCGTTTCGGGCTTCGATTTGTGCGTCGGGTGGGGGACCCCAAATGGTAGGAACCTGATTTTTGCGTTAGCTGCCACGCCAACTGCGGGGAGACCAGCAAGTAATGAAAGAGTTCTTTTTAATAACCCGCAGGGGGTGGCTGTGGATGGCCTGGGGAGCCTTTATGTGGTCGATTCCGGGAATAATACCATCCGTGTCATAGATATCACCGGAAAGGTGTGGACACTTTCTGGCAGTGCTGGAGAGGTTGGATCAACAAACGGGCCAAGTGGTACGGGCCTGCTTTACGCATTGTTCAATGATCCTGCTGGCGTTGCAATCGATGAGAGTCACAATATCTATATTGCGGACGCCGGAAATAATACGATTCGAAAGCTAAATTGGTCGACCAATGCGGTCACAACCCTTGCGGGAACTGCTGGATCCGCTGGCAGCGCGAATGGGACCGGTAGTGCGGCGCGGTTTAGAAGTCCAGGCGCTGTTGCCGTTGATGCCTCTGGAAACGTTTATGTGGCTGATACAGGCAATCACACGGTACGAAAAATCACCCCTGCGGGGGCGGTAACTACGTTTGCTGGAACTGCCGGTTCTCCTGGTAACGTCGATGGCACCGGGGCTGCTGCCCGCTTTAACAATCCAGCGGGGATAACTATAGGCCTGGACGGCAATCTTTACGTCGCGGATACCGGTAATCATACCATCCGGATGATCACGTCGACAAAAATTGTAACGACGCTGGCAGGAACTCCGGGCGTAGTGGGGAGCGCCGATGGTACGGGTAGTTCGGCGCTGTTTAGCGGGCCTAAAGGGATTGCCATGGACTGGGGTGGTAAATTATATGTGGCGGACTCCGGAAATAACACGATCCGAAAAGTTTCTCCAGATGGAACGGTTGTGACTGTTGCGGGAACCGCGGGAGTGGCGGGATACGCTGATGCGTCGAGCCTGGCTGGATCGTTGTATAACAATCCGACAGGGGTTATTGTTGATTTGACTGGAAATATCTACGTTGCGGATACTGGAAATAATACCATGCGAATGCTTGAGCCACGGGATGGCGTTTCCACGCTTGGGGGGACGCCGGGATTGCCAGGTAATCGTGATACCGCGGACTTTGGTCTGGGCGCCAACTACGGAATGGCGGGGGACTCGAACGGTAATCTGTATATAACATCAAATGCAGATGTTATTTATAAATTGACGCCCGCCGGATCGCTGACATATCTCGCTGGATATAGGGCCATTCTCGGGCAATTTGCCGATGGAACTGGATCAGCGGCGAGGTTCGCCAATCTACTGGGGGCCGCATGTGATGTTGGTGGTAATATATACGTCGGCGACAATGGTTGTATTCGCAAAGTGACACCTGCGGGCGTCGTTACAACTCTTGCCGGAAAATCGGGCACTTCTGGTAGTGTCGATGGAACCGGTAGTGCTGCGCGGTTCTCCACGGTTAACGGCGTCGCTGTTGATGCCGCTGGTAATGTTTACGTTGCGGACTATTTTAACAACACCATTCGCAAGATGACGCCTGCTGGAGTCGTTACGACGCTGGCCGGTAGTGCTGGTGCCAGTGGCAGCGTTGACGGAACTGGTAGTGCGGCGCGTTTTAACGAGCCGCTGCCGATTGCGGTTGACAGCGCAGGGAATGTCTATGTTGGCGATGCAGGTAATAATACGATTAGGAAGATCTCTGCTTCCGGGGTGGTCACAACATTGGCGGGAAGTCCGGGGGTGACGGGGAATGTAAATGGTGTTGGAAGCGCGGCATCGTTTCATACCCCTTCCGGGCTTGCTGTCGATCCAAATGGCAACGTTTATGTAGCAGAGGAGGGTAATAACGATATCCGAGTCATCACACCGTCCGGATCGGTGAGTACAATGGTGGCATTTGGCGGGCTGCCGAATGTAATCAACTACTTTGCGCCGGATGGTCTCGTGGCGGGGATGGTTTTTGGTCCGGATGGCAACTTATATGTTCTAGCATCTGGAAATGCCGTCATTTTGCAGATCACACCATTGGGTGAGGTACATGTTATCGCTGGAACGCCAAATCAGGCGATCCCGGGAACTCCATAATGACTCAATAGGCGAGGAGGATTTTATCGAAGGACGGGTGGAAGCTAGCTGACACCCGTCCGCCCTCCTGGAAAAATCTGGGTCGAAATGCTACTGATGTTTAGCTTCGGGGCCAAACCTCATCGACACGGCCCGGTGCTGAGAGAGAATGCCCGACTCCGGATGGCAAGCGATTGGCTGTACTCCATGGCCGGCGAACGCATAGTCAATCCGCAACCACGGCCCAAGAAGCCCGGCAACTCTGCCCATTCCGCCGGGGAAGGTGAAGCCGCAGCCGGAACCTGACGTGGCGAAGGTGTCTGTGATCGTGGAGCAAAAGTTGTGATACAGCTCGCCGTGATCGGGCATGTTAAAATCGCCGGCGACTAAGAACGGGAGGGGTTCGGCGGCGAAGATTTTGGAGGCGGCTTCGTAGAGTTCGACGCGGGCGGTGTTCCACTCGTGCAGGGTGGCTTTGCCGCCGGGCAGTTCCTCGTTGCCGAACATGGCGATGGCAGTGCGGGCGCCGAGAAAGCGGGAAAGTTGAGCGCGTGGGGTGGGGAAATGGACGCTGTAGAGGGCAATGGGTTTTCCGTGGAAGCTGATCTCGTAGTGCGCCATGACTGGCTGGCCGTGCCAGTTCGGGCTGTCAAGTTCCCGGCCTTGCTGGATGAGGTAGCGGCTCAGGCAGACGAATTGCCCGCGGGCCGAAACGTAGAAATCGGGAAAACGCCGCTGGAATTCCGCGCTGCGGCCGCGGGCGTCCTGGAGCAGGATGATGTCGGGTTTCTCGGATTCGAGGAAACCGGCAAACTGCTGTCGATTGCCCTGGCCGATATTGTGCGTGATGAGGGTCAGCTCAGAAGGGTCGCGGTCATGGGACGGCGCGCCGTGAAGCCGCGGGTGCATGTAGAGCAGGACCAGGAGAAAGGTGGTCCCGAGTGGAATGCACAGGCGCCATTGACGAAAGAGCACGCAGGGAACGGCGAGACCCAGGGCGGGAAGAACAAAAATCTGCGGCGGTGCGAAAAGCAGGACGGTGAGGAACCAGAATGATTCCGCCTTCCATTCCAGGAGGAGGAGAAGGCACGCGAGCAGCGCCGGATACGCGACGGCGGCGAGTGCGAGCAACCGCCGGAGGCAGCCGCTAGTGTTTTGAGGGAGGAGAAGGTTTATAATCTTCGTCGTCGTCGGAATCTTCGTCGTCGTCGCGTTTGGTGACGAATTGGGAGAGGACATCATTCTCTGCCGAAGCTTTTCTTTGCCGTTCGATTTCGCTCAGGCCTTGAGGGCTGATTTGCGTTTCGCCGAGACTCTTCGCTTTGAGATAGAAGCGCTCGGCTTTTTTGTAACGTCCTTGGGCGTACAGGTGGAGGCCATAGTAGGCGTAGACGTTGGAGAAATTTGGATCCCACACGAGCGCTTTGCCAAGATAGGTCTCGGCTTCGTCGAAGCGATTCAGAAGGTCGTAGGCTCTTCCCAGCCGCAATTGCAGCCGAAGATCGTCCGGAAAAAGGCGCAGGCCGGCTTGGTAAGCCTCGATTGCCTCCGACTGGTCTTGGGCAGCCCTTGGTGTGTCACGGTCATCGGTGAAGGCCAGCGACTGCTTTGCTTCGGCAAGGTAATAGAAGACGTCGGGGTTCCGCTGGTCGCTTTCGAGCGATTTCTGCGCAAAGGCAAGAGCTTCCGAATAATGACCGTCGCGCAGGGCAACCCGGGCGCGTTCCCCATTGTATTCCGAGAGGAGGTAGGGAACTGCGGTGACGATCTGCAGCAGCCCGACGGCGGCGGGAGCGAGGCGAAGCCACAAAGGCGACCTTGGCTCCCGTACTTCTCCTTCCTCGGTCATCCGCATCGGAGTGGCGAGGATCCCGAAAAGAAAGGCGACGTAGAGTGTGTTTGCCGGGATGTGAATGTTGAAATCCATCACCGAGTGGGCCAGCAAGGCGGCAACAGCGGCTTCACAGCCGATGATGAGGGCGAGTTCATTGCTGCCCTTGTTCCGTTGCATCTTCGTTTGCACGAGGGTCTTCAGCGCGCCGATTCCGGAGCTGATGTGAGCCACGAGAAACACCGCCATGAGCAATTCTCCGACCGCTCCATATTCTGCGAGGAGCTCGAGGTAATCGTCATGGACGTGGATTGGGTCGGCCTGGACATTCGCCGACCGGAAATGCCGGCCGTAGAACTCGTAGGTGCCGCTGCCGGTGCCGAAGGCGGGCTGCAGTGCGAACTGTTTCAATGCCGCCTGCCAGAGCAGGAGACGCATATTGGTTGGATCATAGATTTGATCGACGCGTTTCGCGAGATCGGTGCTGCGGGTCGTGAGATAGAGTCCGGTCCCGAGGACCACGCTCATGGCAGCCATGGCGATGAGCAGATAGACGAGGAAACGGCGGGGCTGAATCTTCTTTATGACCCAAAGAGAAAAGGCAACGAGTGCGATCGATCCGACGACGATGCTGATATATCCACCACGGCTGCCGGTGATGGCGAGACCGGCCAGGCAGACCGCAGCACAATAACCAGAGGCGATTTTCAGCCAGGTACTGCCGCGTCCCCAGCAGGCGAGAGCGGTGGCGAGAAGGGTCAGTGTTTCAAAGAGCCCGGCGATGTGGTTCGGGCAGATGTAAAAGCCGCTGGCGCGCCTGCCGTAATCCGGACGCATGATCCATGGCAGCAGCATGTAGTTATCGCCTTTGGTGAACTGCAGGAAACCCACGAAGACGTGGACAAGGGCATAGGCGAAGAGAATCCATAAAAGCGCTCGCCGTTTTCCGGAGGAGGTGAGGTAAACGACCGTGATGAGATAAACGGTGATCGCGCCGAGGACCATGAAACGATCGGTCCGCGCGAGATAATTCACTGGAGAAAACAGGCTCCGGATACAGACGTAACCAGCCAGGGCCAGGGTCGACCAAAGACAAAGACGGTTTGGACGAAAGAGGCGCCCCTTCCAGGCGGCGAATGCGGTGGAAACACCGGCAAGGCCAAAAAGAACATAGGTCGGCAGGCCATAGACGAGCTTTGGACCGCCGATGAGCGCTTGGATGGCGCCGAAAGCCAGCGCGAGCAGGATGAGCGTAAGCCAGGACATGATTAGGGGTGTGTGAGCGTGTTTCCTTGTCCGCTGGACCCTCTGAATGGGGGGAGGGTCCGCCCTGGAAATAAAACGCCCCTGCAACTTGCGTTGCAGGGGCGGGGAGGCAAGAACAAACTTGCGGTTTAGAGATCGAAGATGCTCGTGACCGGGAGACCAGTCGGAGTTCCGTTGATCGCGGGATGAACGGAGAAGTGGTTGCTTCCGTTGCTCACGCCAGCGCCGCCGGCGACGAGAGAGACATCATTCTTCTTGGCCTGAGCGACACCGAACGCGATGGCGTTGTCAATCTGCTGAAGGGTCAGGGTGAGGTTCGCCAACTGCAACGTGCCGGCGATCGTCTGATAAGCGTTTGCCGGGATCGTGGCGTTATGTTCGAGATAGATCGAAGCAGCCGCGGACGCCGCAGCCTGTGCGATTTCCAGAACGTAGCCCTTGGCCGACTTGGCCGCTGCCGCGAGGACTGCGGTGATCGTTGCGTCGAACTCGGTGCTGGTGGTCGAGGCCACTTGGCTCACGTAACCAGTCACGACACCCGCAGGCCCCGTGGCGGCAACATTGCTCTTGGTTCCGGTTGCAGTGCCGTCCGATTGCTGGAAGTCCGTCGTTGGTCCCTTGAGGCTGATCGCCGCCTTGACTGCGGCAGAAACCACGGCTTTGAGGTCGGCGGGCAATTTCTTATCGGTCGGCGCGAAGGATTCCACGAGGCCATCCACAACACCGGCGGTGATGAGGGCCGCACGGGACACCTGATCGCCGGCTCCGTGAGTGATCACATTCTCAGTGGCAAGCGACGAGAAGGAGAACAGCGCCGGTACAGCCTTTGCCGCGCCAGCCGGATCAGCAAAACCGATCGCGTGAGCAACGATGTGGGTGTACTGCGGAGCAGCTGCGGTAGCACCAGTCACGACGTCGACGGCAAGCGCCGGATTCGCGCTGGTCTGATTCGCCACGTAGGTGAACAAATCGGCCACGCCTGAGTTGACGTGGACGGCGGCGTCGGCCGCGGCCTGAATGTTCGGAGCAGCCTTGTAGTTCGAAGCCGTCGCGGCGGCAACAATCGCCGCTTCCTGGGCCGGATTGGTAATTCCAGCCTTGCCGATCGCTGTTCCGACAATCGCTGAAGTTCCCTTCGGATTCGCCTGGGTAGTCGCGTAAACGATGGCGAGCACCTGATTTGCGGAGAGGCTTGGCGCTCCCAGGGCGATGTTTTCCTGCTCGAAGAAGTAAATGGCGTCCTTCGGCTGTCCTGGTGCCGGCTTCGGAGGATTGAGGATCGTTCCCGCAAGGCCTGCGGCGAGATCAGCCAACGATTTGGCTTCACCCGTAAGAATGCCGTCTGCCGCCGACTGAATCGCAACTACATCCTTGTAGTCTGCGGAAACCGCACCGGCGAGAATCGCCGCGGCTTCCACCGGATTCGTGCTGATCTGCGCTGCACCGATGGCTGCGGTAGCCACGGCGCCAGCCTGGTGGCTCGCCTTCGCGGCGTTGAAAGCAACGGCTGCAACTGTGCTGATGCCTTTCGCTTCGGCGGCCGCGATCGAACCCGAAACGAGGTTCGTCACCAGCCCGACGTAGGCGGGGTCTTTCGCCTTGACCGTGAATCCCTTGATGCCATTTGCCACCACGAGGCCGACCTGATCAGGCGTGGTTCCCGCGATGATTGCCGCGGTGATCGAGCCAGGAGTGCTGCCGCTGCCAGTGAAGTTGATGAGCGCTTTTGCATCGAGTGCGGCGCCTGCTGGATAAGCTTTAACACCGGCCGTAATCACGGCCGCAACCGGGGTTGTATTGGAGGCGTCAGGCGTGGTCACCGCTCCCAGGATAATGGACGCCGCTACCTTTGGCCAGGCGGCGACTGCGCCGGCTACCGTTGCATCCAAGTCTGTCGGATGGGCGTTGCCGATGTAGGTCGCGATTTGGGTTCCCGGAGCAGGCTTGCCGAGGTTCTTGTTCGTGCTGCTGTTGGTGATGAGATCGTTATAGGCCGCGATCGCTTCATCCATCTGCGGAACAAAAGTGCTGAATCCGCTCGCGTCGGCGCCAGCCTTCACGCTTGCCACGTTTGCTGCACCACCACCCGCAGCCAATCCGGCAGCCAACTGGATCGCCGAACCTTTGTCTGTCACGCCATTTGCCTTCGCCGCATTGAGAAATACCGTGGTCAGTTCCTGAACCGCGCTCGAGCGAACAGTCGCTGCCGCCGCCTTTGCCGCAGCAGCCAGAGTCGCCGTAGCGACATTGTTCAAAGTCTCTGCCGCGCCACTATCAATGACGCTCTTCACACCGGCCGTCACGATTGCGTCGTCGGTGGTGGATGCAGTGAAGCCTTTCTTCGTCGCGGCGATCACTGCGGCAATCGTCTTGCCGGCGAGGGTCGGAGCAGCGTCGACCGTTTCCGCTACGATGTCAGGGTTGTCGTTGATATCGAGTGCGTTGCCACTCTTGCTGGCCAGGATCCCAGCGACCGCACTGCTGGCCACGCTTGGAGCCTTGGAGCCGGCGACGAGGGCAGCTTGGAAGGCGGCCTGTTCCAAATAGGTGGCCTGCAATCCGGCCGGGGCATTGTCGACGATCGTCGTCGCCACAGCCTTGACCACCGCAGCGATCGCCGCGGGTTGATTTTTCGAGGCCGCACTGATCAGTGTTTCAACCGTCACGGTATTCGGGGTCCCGTTCGGCAGCGTGCCATTGATTGCGTCCGCCACAGCCTTTGCCACCGCAGCGACGAAGTCACTGCTTTTCACGGTGGTAGCGCTGGCCGGGTTCTTGGCGATCGTTTCGCCGGGTTTCAGGATGCCCAGTTCCGTATCGATAACCTTCAGGTCCGCGCTGTCATTCAGCGGGTAGAACGGAGCCGAAGTGGGTGGATAGTAGGACTGCGCAAAAGCGGACGCGGCGCCAAGGCCGGCGGCGACTGCTGCTGCGAAAACACAAGCGAGGTGCCGATTCGAACGGCGTGTGGTTTTTAGCTTCATTTTAGGGCGGAGTTTGACGGCAGGTTGGACGGTGAAGGGCGGTAATGGGCGGTATTTGGGGTGATCAACTGAGAAGTGGTGGAAGCCTTCTCAGAGATTTCGCTCGCTTTTGCCTGTTGGCGAACGGCCTGTCAACTACGAATGTTTTCCCCCAGTCATAAATAATGTGACAATAGCGTGACTCCGCTTTCCGAAGGCTTTTCCGGTCCGAAAGGCGCGGTTTTTCATCTTCCCTGAGGGATTGTCACGACCCGATTTCACGCTAGGGTCGCTGCTGGTGAATTTTATCTTGCTCGTTCTTGTGTCCGTCGCGATCGCGTGGATTCAGTGCTGGACCGGCGGGACTCGGCTGGCCTTCAGCCTTCCCGCATTCGGTGTGCTCGCTGTTGCTGCGATCGTGAGTCTGCCCGGCATCCGTCGCCGGGGAAATCCTGCGTGGTTGTCGTGTCTGGCGGTAGCGCTGGCGCTCTTTTGCTACCTCGCAATGCGGGCCTGGCATTCGCCGGTCGACTATCTTTGGTGGTCGGATTTCTATACCCTCATTGCGGGGTTCACAGCCTATCTGCTCGTGGCGCTTTATCTCACCGGTCCGACGGAGCGCACCTGGCTGATGATTGTGCTGCTCATTGTAGCGTTGGGGCATGCGCTCATTGGCTTGGAGCAATTCGTCAAAGATGATAACTTTATGTTGTTTGGATTCATGCGTCCGGCGTTGGGTCGGCGGGCGAGTGGTTTCTTCGTTGGACCCAATGTCCTCGCGGGATATCTGGAAGTAATTGGAATCGTTTCTTTCAGCCTGGTTTTCTGGAGCCGTTGGCGTGGATGGGTGCGCGGAATCTTCGCTTATCTATGCGCGGTTTGTTATTTTGGATTAGCGATTACGGGCAGTCGCGGCGGCTATCTCAGTGCGGCAGTTTCAATCGTCGTTTTTGGTCTCCTGAGTCTGTGGGCGGTTCGGAAAATCGATCCTCATCGGCTGAGTGGAGCCTTGTTGACCGGTGTAACGGTCTTTACGGCGTTGTTCCTCATTGGCAGTGCTCTGATGAGCAAAAGCTTTCTCGTTGATTACCGCTTGAGCAGTCTGGGTAAGGCTCTCTCTGAAAACTCGGATGTCCGGACCTATAACTGGCAGGCCGCGCTGGATCAGTTCCATCAGCAGCCGGCGATTGGAACAGGGGCGGGGACCTATCTCTATTTCGGCCGGTTGTTCCGGAGGGTCCAGTTGCAATCCGATCCGATTCATGCCCATTCCGACTATCTCGAGTTGCTTGCCGAGTATGGAATCGTCGGGCTTGCCGGCGTGGTCGTCTTTATCCTGGCGCATTTCCGGGCCGGGGTGCGCTCCATTGCCGATCTCGCCGCGGGGGAGGCTGTCGCGTTCGTTCCTCCGCGGACAAATGCGCTCGCCCTGCAAATTGGCGCCCTTTCAGCGATGGCTGCGCTCTTGGTCCATGCGGCGTTCGACTTCAATTTTCACATTCCAGGGAATGCGCTCGTTTACGCGGTGGTCTTTGGGATCCTGTCCGGCTCCCGGGTGCGCAAGGCTTCCCAACCCGGAGAGGCGCCAGCAAGCGAGCCGGAAGAAGAGCCGGTCGAGTTGGAGACGACGGCTTTCCGATTGATGCTTCCCGTGCTCGGCTTATGGATGTGCGCGTCTGGTTTGCCGAAATTGCCTGGGGAGACTCTCGGGGAGCAGGCGCGCGTAGCGCTTGACCGCCATCTGGATTTCGCCCGATCCATCGAACTTGGGCATAAGGCGCTGATGTACGAGCGGCGTAATCCGCAGATCTACTTCAATCTCGGCGAGGCGTACCGGAATACTGCGCTGGAAATTGAGATGCCGTTTTTTCGTGAACCGGTGCTCCGTTCGGCAATCGCTTCCTACCAGGAAGGGCTAAAAATATTCCCTTATGACGAAAGTCTTTGGCTGCGGATGGCGCAGTCGTATGACCGTCTGGGTGAGTTTAAGAAGGCAGAAGAATCGTTCCAAAAGGTTCTGGCTCTGGATCCTAACCTGGGGATCCTCCGCATCTTTCACGCCGCCCATTTGAAGGAAGCTGGCCGGGTGGCCGAGGCGGAAGAAGAGTTGACACGGGCCGCCCAGATGAGCAATAACGACATCCGAAAGGTCTTGGAAAGCGTTTCCGCATCGCCCCGGCAGAACGGGATCCGGCCTCGCCAATAATATTTTTTGATTTTCAAAAAAACTTCGGTTGCGCATGCGAAAACTTGAAGCACTATTGCTGCGCAGCCCCTTTGCCAAAAGTCTGCCTTTTTACCATGTTCCTCCTCCAGCCATGAAACCCGCATCCAAGACAAAACCGATGTTTGCTCTAAATCGCACCCGCAGTCTCATTCCGGCAGCCGCCGCGTTCGCTTTGGCGCTGAGCTGGAGCAGCGTTTATTCGCACGCTGATGATCTGACCCAGACGCTTCAGACCTTTGCCACACAGGAGGGGAAGCCTGCGGCTACTGTCGCGAAGGTTACTACTCTGACCGCAACGGCTGATGATCTGGCGCGTGCCGTCTATCAGTTGGTGGTGGATGGTGCGAATCCGGGCGATACGGCCAATGCGGCGTTGACTGTTTTGGGAGGCAAGGTGCGTGCCGACTTTAACACGATCGCTCCGCGCATTTTGAATGCAGCGATTTTGGGCGTGAATCAGCGTGGAACAGAAATCGATGGCGCGACGCTGACTGCGGTTCTGAATAAAGTGCTGACCGTTAATTCTACCGGGACTGCGAAGGTGAAATTGAATGCGGCGGCGGTTGCGGCGGTGACTGGGCAGGCGCTCGCAGATGCTCCGGACGCAGCAACTGGGCGTGCGATTGCCACGACCGCTCTTGCTGTTGCTTTTCCAGTGGCTCCAACTTCGGCGACGCCGATTCAGACTTTTGTCGTGAATACGCTGAAGAAGATTGGTTCTGGTACGGGGTCGGTGCCTGATTTTGTTAGTCAGGTGATTGCCAGTGAAGGTGTCCTTTCTTCTGCTGCGGCTGCGCAAACCTTTGCGGCGAATCTCGCTGCGGCGGAAGCTTCCAATCCGGCTGCGGCTGGTGCGGTTGCGGCGGGCTTTGCGGTTGGTCAATCTGATGCGACGATTGAAACCTATTTGAAGGGGTTGGTGGTCAATACAAAGCTGGCTAAGAACCTCTCCTCAATTGTCGGTCAGGTGGCGTCGAATTTCCAGACGGAGACCGAGGTGACCTTGATTAATGCGCTGAAGGCTTCCTCAGCCACCGCTTTCACAAAGAACGAAGGTGCGATTGTTTCCGGGGCGCTTCAGGCAGCTCATTCGACTGAGTTGACTACGGATATCCTTGGGGCGGCTAATATTACCGGCGGGATTTCCACGGACTCTGTTCTTGCGGGGCAGTTGGCAGTTGGTAACGGCACTACTGATGGCACTGGCAATAGCCGTGCGGCTGAAGTGTTGCAGTTTTTTCTAAGCAAGAATTCGGTTGCCGCGACTCAGACGAAGATTGGCGAAGCGGTCCTCAAGTCGATCGCCACTGTTTCTCCTGATGCAGCTGTCCTGATTGGTAAGGAGATCGCCACGGCGGAAGGCGCAACTGGTGCAACTGCAGGCGTGCTTGCTGGCACGCTGGCAAAGTCGACGACGGTGACGAGCGCTGCCGGTTCAGTTGTTGCAGGTGTCGTCAAATCCGCGAGCAGCTTGGCCAACGAGAGCGCGACCCCGACGATTACCGCTGCAGCCATCAAGGCTGACAGCAAGGCGACGTTGAATATCGTGCAGGCAGTTACTTCGCTGGATGGTACTGGATTCAATACGGGGAACTTGGGCAACGTCAAAAATCTCGCCACAGCGCTGGTTGGCGGGAGTGCTCCGGCGAATCAGATTGCAGTTGCTTCGTCGATTGCTGCAGGTGCGGCGGTGACGCTCGGCTATGTGACCGATTCGAATGGAAACTACGCAGCGCAGGTCGTGCAGGCCATGTTGAATGCTAATCCGCTCAAATTGACCGCAAAAGCGACGACTATCGCCGCTGCGGTGGCAACTGCTGCGGACTACCAGGAAACTTCTGCGGTGGCTACGACCGTAGCCAGCTTCCTTGCGACTCCTGGCTCCACGGCTGCGGCGACCACGAAGAATCTTAACTCCACGGTTGCCCTTGCGACGTCCCTCGCGAAGATCATCCAGGCAAAGCCGAACGTCAGCTTCGATGACCGCAAGTTGGAACTTGGTGAACTGGCGGCTTCGATTGTCGGTGAAGTGTTTGCGAAATCGGCCCCGAATGCAAACGAGTCGAAGTTGATTGCTTCGATTGGTACCGCTGTAATTAAGGCTCTTTCGGCAAAGCTCTACCCGAACGTTTCGGGTGTTGCCAAGATCCCCGCTGACATCAGCGATGCCATCGGATTTGTGGCGGGCAGTGTTCTTCAGGCTATCGCTTACCAAGCGGGCCAGAATTCTTCGAACGGCGCTCTTCAGACCGAAGCGGCCAGCCTTCTCGGTACCGATGGAGCATCTACAAGTGCTCTGCTTGCTTCGCTTCTGAAAACCGCTGGAAAGAACGCGATTTATCAAAGCCAGATCACGAGCGCCTTCAATTCCGTGAATCAGGCATTCTATCATTCTTCGAGCAAGATCGTTCCAGGATCGGTCGTAGTGGGTACAAATGGTGCGGTTGTCGATCTGTCGCAGCCGGGTACGCCAACGACTGGTGCTTACAGCATCGGTTCGGTGGTTGTGCTTCCTGAATCGCCTGTTGTGAGCATCTAACAGACGAAACGAACCTAGCTGATTCTCTACAAGAGCCGGTCGAGATTTTCTCGACCGGCTTTTTCTGTTTTGTGGTAGCTCATGTGCCGCGTCGTGGAATGTCCACGGAGATCTGGCGAGGGCGCTGATGAGGGTGCATTGCGTTTGCAATGCTTGCGAGTGGCGGTTATCTTCGGAAAAAGCGAGGATCGAAGTTCTTCGCCTCGAGCGGCGTCAAATCGATTCTTTAAGTGTCTGAATTCTCCTTGGAAAGGTTCCTGGGATCAAAATGTAACGCACTCTAAATGCGTGACTTGCTCTTTGTGCGCGAATTTGCCGCGCATCCTGAAATAGGCAGAAAAATCCCTGCGGCCCTGCTGCATGGAAGCTGCTAGGCCAGAGCGCCCGAAACAAAAACCATGCACGACGAGGTCGGCGCGCAAAAAAGGTTTGCAATCAATATGCAAACTGATTCTTATGCGGGCCGCTCGAATCACCCTTGCAGTTCGCCCCGTTCGTGAACGCACCCCATCCATGCAAACGCTGCTTCATAAGTTCAGTCTTCAGTCTGCCCAGTTTACCAGCGAGGTAACTGCCGCGACTCTCATTATTTGGCTGATGGTCCTGGCGTGCGTGGTGACGAGTATTCTGGCGCAGCCGTTTACCGATCGTCAGAGGCGCTTTTGGATCGCCTTGGTCGTCTTGGTGCCGATCGTCGGTTTGCTGGCCTACCTGCCGTTTTCGTTCCGTCGTGAAGATCTTCCTCAGCTTTTCCTGATGAAACGGGAGAAGCATAAGAGAGAGGCAACTTTGGAGAAACGTCTGACAAGGGGAGTGAAAGGGTGATCCGATTTTCGTCTTCCCAGATTCCATCTTTGCCTGCGGCCTACCGTGGTAAATCCATCCTTGCCTCGGGGATGGTTGCGGCGGTGTCCTTGATTCTCGGCGGAGCGGGATTTGGTCAATCCTCGGATAACTCACAGCCTGCGTCCTCTCCGGATTTTCGCTCTTCGCCGCCGGCGCTTCCGGACAGTGAACCGATTTCCCACTTCCCACGGGATGCCTATCGTGATGAGCCGGCGGTTGGAGTGCCGGAGCAAGCTCTCTTTCGTACAACTCGGGCGGTTCCGCTTCCGAATCCAAATAGCTTTGTGCCGGCTCCTTCTTTCCAGGGAGGAAATGTCAGGGACCAGATTCGGATCGAGGCTCCAACCTTCAACGGCGGTTTTCCACTTCTTCAGAAAGGATTTGCGCCACAAGACGCCGATCTGAAAATCGGGCCGGTTTACTTCAAGCTGAATGCTCTTTCCGGGGCGCTGTTGGTAAGTGACAACATTGATCTTACGGAAAATGACCGTAAGTCCGGTGTGATTGGAATTGTCCGGATTTCCGGAACGGTGATCGCGCAACTTACTGAAGATCTGCGTTTCGTGGCCGCCGGATCACTTGGGTATCTTCCGTTTAAGAACGAGTTCGGCTTTGGAGGCACGGCTTCGCGGATTCCATCCAGTTTCGGCCTGGCAGCTGTCTCGGCGGTTCATTCTCAATTGGGCTGGGATGTCAATGTCGCGGGATGGCCGGTCTTGATTGCCGACGATTTTCGAAGCGGGTTCGGTTCCTACTACGCCAGTACGCGGGATGATTTTTCATTCTTCGACGGCCGTGGACCCGCGGGGGAAGATCGGGCGGGGCGTTACAACTTCCGTCTGCCGTCCCAATCGACTGGCGGCCGCGACCAAAGCACGCGCGACAGTCAGTCCGATTTTACTTACTTTAGTAACACGGCCAGTATTTCCACGGACCGGTATCTGCCGAATGACCTCCATCTCCACATTCGGGCTTACAACGAAAACCTCTGGTACAATCAGGGGAATCGTGGCCTTCCCACTCTTCGGGATGGCGGGCAGGTGTTGCTCAAGGATGAGGATCCGAACCTGCGGTTTCAGCCGTTCTTCGAGTACCGGACACTCTATACCACGGTTGCCAATGCGTTCAATCACCAGGCAAGACTCGGGATCGAAGGGCCCATCACGGATCAGTTGCATTTCCTGGGTTCCGTCGGTGCTAATTATTTCTCACAGACTGGCTCTACCAATCTGATCTTCAATGTCGATCTCCAGCACCAGGCAAGCCCCTATTTGCGGGAGGCTCTCTATGCCGGACGAGACATCAGCGAGTTTGGCGATCTGTTGGTCACCTATGTGGGTGTGAATGCCCATCAGATCCTGGGTCCGAAACTTGCCCTTAGCGTTTTTGTTGATTACGAGACGCTGGAAGACCAGCTTGGTGTGTATTCCACGACAAATGATTTGCGGACAGGCCTTCGTTTGGAGGTGCATGCCGGCCCGCGGACCCAAATTGAGTTGAGTGGGATCTTCGCCAAAACGCTGCATGACCCGACGGACGATGCCAATGAAACTACTTGGACGGGCCGTTTCGACATGGTTCACCAGTTTTCCGAAACCATCTACTCCCACCTGATCTACCAGTATCAAGTGCGCGACTCGAATCACGAGGACCGCAGCTATTACGAAAATTTGGTGTTCCTTTCCCTGACAAAATATTTTAGATAATCAAATTTGCTCGATTCTTGCTTTCTCAGGATTGACCAAAAATCGAGTTTTCTGTACGAATCCACTTAAACCTTCTCAACCGGAGCCTGTTACTCGATGCACCACCCTACCTTGCGTTCGATCGTTGCCAGTCATTTGATGATTGGACTGTTGTCTTATATCCCGGCTCACGCTGAAACCCCTGGATCTCCCAGTCAGGGCTCGTCGTCGCCCAGCTTCCGGCAGTCCAAGGTGGGTTTGAATTCCCGCCCGGCGTCGCTTCCTGTCCAGAGCGCGAAAGCCTCGGCAGACGATGATGATCTGGCTGAACAGAAGCAAACCTTGGAGACAGAGGTTCGGTATGCCAAAGGGAAGCTCGATGCGGCGCAGAATAAACTGACGACTGCTACTGCTGCGGGCAATATGGAGCAGGCGGATCGTCTGGAGGAGGAGATCAAGAGTTGGAGTGGGCGTTTGAAAGAAGCCAAGTCTCAACTTGCGCAGGTTGATCAGGAACTCGCACCCGCCGTGGCGACGAATGGTGTTGGCAATAAGGAAATGATTGTCCCTGGGCAGAACCTGGAAATCTATGTTGTGGAAGATCCTTCGTTTAACGGGCGCTACGAAGTGCGCCGCGGAGGTTATATCATTCTTCCTCAAGTGGGACGTATCTCAGTGGCGGGCAAGAGCATTGACGGAGCAGAGGCGACGGTGAAGCGTGCGCTTCAGGCTTCGCAGCTCCAGAAGGCCTCCGTTATGATTGAGCCCATCTCCGGGCTCGATGCGGAAGCTGGTCCTACCATCTATCTTTCCGGTGAATTTCAACATCCCCGTCCGTACAAAATTCCGGCGGGCACCGCGCCTACATTGGTCGGAGTGATCCTGAGTTCCGGTGGAGTCACAGACAAGGCTGATCTGACCCACGTGAAAGTCATGCGGATGGTTCAGAACAAGGGTGTTGTGGAAGAGGTCAACGTCCAGCAAATCATGGATGGAAAGGGGAGTCTGGCGTCTGACGTGACCCTTAGTGAAGGTGATGTGATCATTGTTCCGGTGGGGCAGGCAAATCTTGTCTATGTGACCGGAAACGTGAAACACCAGGGTAGCTACAAGCTCGTTAGTGGAGAGAAATTGACCGCCTATGGCGTCATTCTTCAGAGCGGAGGATTTGCTCGTTTTGCTGATCAAAAGAAAGTGCATGTGCTGCGTGCGATGCCGGATGGAACCAAGGTAAAGATTCCGGTGAATGTCGTGGCAATCTCGCGCGGCCAGCAGGCAGATGTTCAGTTGCAGACGAACGACATCATTGTCGTGCCGGAGAAGTGGTTTACGTGGTAAGTGTGTGTGCGGCGCCGCCCAGTCGATGACACGGGCGTGATCTTGCAATCATATTAAAATTTCAGTCGGTGGTCGCCGGAGTTTCCGTGGACAAACTGTCCATCTCGGGGAACTGTGGCGACTGGCTGGCTCTGTCACCACCCTGGGCTGCCTAACTCCCGATGATCCCCGGTCTCAAAAAGCGCGTATTTAATTTCCACGACCTGATGATGTATGTTGCGCTCGTGCGCAAGCATATCAGGCTGATGGTCCTGTTAGTCTGTCTGATGCTTCTCGTCGGGCTCAATTGGTACGTTTTTGCCCGGCCGGTTTTCGTTGCGCGGGCCTTGGTTCGGCTCGACTATATCGTGCAGCCGTTAGACACCGACAAGCTCTACCGCGATGCGCGGCCCGGCTTGGTGGTGAAAGAGCTGAATGCGGATTACATGGTGGCCCGCACGGCAAAGGCTTTGGGGTTGCATGGTGATATCAAAACCATCCGCATGGACTACATTGTCAAACAGCGGATCAATTACAATGCGGAGCGGAACCTCGACTTTGAAATCTATGCCACGAATCCGGTTCTGGCGCAGAAGTGGACCCAGGAGTTGATTCACCAATTTACCGTCTACCGGGAGCAGAAACGTATTCGTGACCGGGACGCTGTTGTCCAGACTTACCTCAAACAAATGGGTGAGGTTACGGGTAAGATCGAGTCGACGCGTAACTCGAAGTTTGATCAGCGTGGCGAGCAGAATGTGACAGCGACAGAGATTGAGGTGAACCGGATGAAGAGCATCCCGTCGGATCTCGTATTCCTGCACAAGCGGATTGATGACGTGGGTCGGGTCCAGGTCAAGTTGAACGATCCAAATCTAGACGCTGTGGCGAAGCTTTCCCTAATTGCTTCCCTGGACGATCGGGCGAATAACTTGACTCTTGGGCAGGACGTAAAGATCACGACCAATCAATCTCCTGCGCAGGTTCCAGATGGAGAGAAAGAAGGCGTTGGGGCCGCTCCCGCTCAAAAGGGAGCTGATGTTGTGGTGTTGCCGTCGATGGTGAAATCGGCTGAGCCATGGGAGGAGTTGGAACGGCAGGCCCGTCAAATCAAGCAGTCTGTTGCTCAAGCTTCGAAGACCTATCTTCCAGGCCATCGGGTCATGCTGGCGCTGAACAAGCAGCTCGACGAAGTAAATCGCAAACTCGAGGTGGAACTCCAGGTCGCGCAGAATCGCGTGGCGCTCGAATATCAGGATCTTTTGAATCGCAGGGCGGATCTCGAAGCGAAGCTTCCAGCCTACGAAGACATCAACAAGAAGATGGCGAAGATCGATCAGGATGCGAAGATTTTCGAGGCTTCGCAACTGCCGTGGCAGCACTACTACGCGGACATGAAAAAGCGGCTCGAAGCTTTGGATTATGCGAGTGACAAGGAGCGTATTGATCTCGATTACCTCGGGATCGCTTATACCAAGAATACCCCTGTCTCACCAACCCGCGGAAAGATTGCCCTTTTCTCGTTGGTCATGGGGCTGGTGCTCGCGCTCGGGTTGCCGTTCCTGATCGAGTATCTCGATCACACCATGTCGAACATGGAGCAGGTGGAATCGGCGTTCCAGCTGAGAGGCTTGGGAATCGTTCCAAAAGTGGAGGATCAAGCCGCTTCCCGGCAGGCTCTGATCAATCGCGAAGAAGGCGAGAACAACCTTGTCGAAAACTTCCGTGTAATTCGGACAAACCTGCTCTCGATGGGGGCGCTCAGCAAGGCACCACATGTGACGATGGTGACGAGCGCGATTCCGAAGGAAGGCAAGACCGTGGTTTCCTCGAACCTCGCGATTTCTTTCTCCCAGACGGGTGCACGGACGCTGTTGGTGGATACCGACCTGCGCCGTGGCCGTATGCATCGCCTCTTTGGTTACCGCAAGAGTCCCGGACTTTGCGATGTGTTGCTCGGCGACTGCTCGCTTGAGGAAGCCTGCCGCCCGACGACCCACGAGAATCTGACCATTCTCAGCGCGGGACGTCACCTCGACACCGGAACCGAGTTGCTTGGGTCCCAGCATTTCGCTCAGATCATGGCCGAGCTGCGCACGAAGTATGACCGGATCGTAGTCGACACTCCTCCGGTCCTTGGTCTCTCTGAAACGTCCGTTCTTCAGTCGTTTGTAGATGGGGTGCTATTCGTCATCTGGAGCGGTAATACGCCGATCCGTATGATGCAGTCGGCGATTGAGATGCTCCAGGCGAATGGGGCGAATTTCTACGGCTTCGTTCTGAACCGTCTCGATCTCAACGCTTCGACGAATTACTACCAGTACTACTACTACTCGCACGACTACTATTACCACACGACCCACTCGCTGGAGAATGCGTGACGGGCTTTGACGTGGATGCCGCCGAGATAGCTGAAAATCGTCTTGGCCGTGTTGACGCTGGTTCAGCGGCGCCGTTTGTGGAGTCTGCCGGCGTTTCCGTGGTGATCCCGGCTCATAACTACGCCCACTATTTACCTTCGGCGATCGATTCAATTCTGGCCCAGGTTCATACGAACCTGGAAGTGATCGTAGTGGATGACGGGTCCGCCGATAACACTCGGGAAGTCGTTTCGAGTTATGTTGACCCGAGGGTGAGATATATCTGGCAGGAGAATGCGGGGCTTTCCGCGGCTCGCAACACGGGGATTCGTCATGCACGCATGAAGTATGTCGGATTTCTCGATGCGGACGATCGCTGGTTGCCGGGGTTTCTGGAATCCGTAATGGCCCAGTTCGCCAAGCTCGGTGGAAGTTTTGCGGCGATTGCTTCTGTATCTGACCGCATTGATGAACACGGTAAACTTCTTCCTGGTCCAAAGTTCTCCTACGACTGCGAACGGGAATTTACGGTGCGTGATTTCATCATGCGAAACCGGCCGCTTTCGTCGTCGATCGTCATCCGGAGTGAAGTGTTCGAGGAATGCGGTTATTTCGATACTTCACTCCGAAGTTCCGAAGACCGGGACATGTGGATCCGGATCACCACCAGACATCGGTTTTGGTTGATCGGTATGCCCCTCGCCTTGATTCGCCGGCACGGCGCGAACATGAGTAAGAACGCGGTGCGGATGAAAAAAAATTCCGCCGCCGTGTTATGGAAGGCGTGGAACGCGGAAGCGGTTCCTCGATCCAATCTGTTATTTTGGCTGAGGGCCTTTTCCGTGCATTATTTTCAGATCGCCTGGACGCATTTCGATGCTGGGCTGCGTTTGCACGCCTTTTTGTATCTGGGGGCATCAGCTCTTTTGTGGCCGGTCTTTTTGGATCGGTCTCGTTTGTATGAGCCGCCATTTTTCCGGGTGCGGACCTTGATTCGCTTTTGCCTCCGCCTTCTGCAAGGAGGCGGCCATTAAGGCATTGCATTTTGATTCGCAAAATGGCCGCTCCACTCAAAGTGCTGCACGTCGTGACTTCCCTCGAGCCGGGAGGAATGGAGAACGGCGTGGTCAACATGGCTCGCGTCCTGGAGCCGCGGGGTATTGAGGCGCACGTTGCGTGTCTGGAGCGTCCGGGGGCATTTGTGGAGCGTTTGCCCAGTCCCGAGCGGGCTGTGGTACTCGGAAAATCCGGCGGATTTTCCCGCAAAGCGGTGTGGAGTCTGGCGCGTCTGATTTCTCAGAAGAAGCCGGACATTGTGCACAGCCACAACCTCGGTCCGCTCATCTATAGCAGCCTCGCGACTGCATTTGGATGGCGGCGTCCGCTCGTCCATGGCGAGCACAGCCAGATGACGCGCGACGAACTTCAGCCGCGGCGCCTGCGGCAAAGGCGATGGCTGTACCGTTCCTGCCGTGAGGTGCACGCTGTTTCCCGTGGGGTCCGGGAGGAACTCGTCCAGCTCGGCTTCCCAGCCAGCCTGATTTCCGTGGTGGACAACGGAGTCGATACCGAGCGGTTTCGCCCCGCCGATCGCGGGGCGGCCAAGGTAGCGCTTGGGTGGCCTGCCGAAGTCCCGGTTGTCGGCATCTTTGGTCGATTCGGCCCGTTTAAACGGCACGATGTTTTGATCGAAGCGTTCGAACGCCTTCCGGAGCCGATGAAAGAAACCCGACTGCTCATTGTCGGGGGCGGCGGAAGCGAAGAGGCCCGAGTCGCCGAGCGTGTACGACGCAGCCCGTGTGCTTCCCGCATTCTTCTCACCGGCTTTCGGCAGGACCCAGTCCCATATTACCAGGCAGTGGATCTTCTCGCGATTCCGTCGGTGAATGAGGGAATGTCGAATGCCGCCCTGGAAGCGATGGCGTGTGGTGCTCCGGCCCTGGCCAATACCGGGTGTGGCCACGAACAACTCATTGAGAGCGGGTCGAATGGCATTATCGCCTCGATCGACACCGCCGAGTTGCTGGCTGGCGAGCTCATTTCACTTCTTGCGGAACCGCAACATTTGACGAACCTTGGCAGCCGCGCACGAGCGGCGGTGGAAACGCGCTTTTCCATCGCGGCGATGGCAGATGCTTACGAGCATCTCTACCGCCGGCACGCACCCAACACCCCATCCTAGCCTCCATGGATCTCGCTTCGGTCATCCTGTTCCTGGTGATGTACTACATCCGCCCGCAAGAGTGGAGCAGCGTCTTTTCGAGCATTCACTTCGTGCAGATCGTGATGGGAATGGCGATCATGACCCTCTTCTTCCGGGAGAAGAGCTTGAAGTTCGGTGATCTTCTGAAGACGCCGCATGACTGGATGATGCTGTTCTTTTTCATGTGGATGATCGGCTCGTCGCCGAGCCCGATCGAAACGTTCAAGTCGAACTACGCCTTCGCTCTTTTCTATATCGTCATCGTCCAGACGCTGACGACGATCCCGCGGATGAAGACGTTCGTTGGCTGGTGGACATTCCTTATCGTGGCCATCGCCGCCCTGGCCATTGCCAGTGAGTACGGATTCGATCCGCGGAATAGTTACGATATCACCCACGGACACATGAAGAACCGGTTGATCCTCAACCTGTCCATCTTCAACAACCCCAATGGGCTTGGTCATAGCGTCGTACCGTGTATCCCGATGCTTTACTTCTTTGCGATCTGGAAGCGGCCGCTCTTTATGAAGGAGGTCGGGTTCGCGCTGCTCGTCATTCCGATCTGGTGCATCTATCTGACCGTTTCAAAGGGCGCGTTTCTCGTTGGCGGGTTAGTCTTGGTCGCCACCATGACCTTTGGACGCCCCAGGATCGTGCAGATCATCATCGTCGCGGTGGCCATTGCTGGAGGTGGTACCTTAATTTATAAGCTGCCGCGGATGAACGAGTTGGCCAAGTCCAAGACGGACGGCGCCATTCAAGGGCGTGTGGCGGCTTTCAAGCATGGCATGGCGTTGGTCCAGACGAGTATCCGCGGGTGTGGTCGCGATCATTGGATGGAAAGCTTTTATCGCGCGCACCATTACACCAAGGCCTGCCACTCTTCTTACGTACAGGTGGGCGGAGAACTTGGAGTCCCCGGATTGGGACTCTATCTCGGAATTCTCTATTGTTGCGTGCGGACGCTCCTGACGGCGAAGACGCGTGATGCCGACGAGGAGCGAATACGACGAACTCTCTTCGTACTGGTCTTTTCCTACATGGCATCTTCCTGGATGGTGGATTTTGGATTCCGTCCGACGTTTTTTATGTTCGCGGCCGCGGTTGCGGCGCTTCACCGTCATCTCTATGGATTGGTCGATCTGACGGAGGCAGCGGAGGATGCAAAGCCCGCGATTCCCGCCTGGCGCGCCAGGCTTCTGCCTCCGCCAGCCCTTGCGGGAGTTCCAGCTGTGGCCGCAGGCCCTGGTGGTGAAGCAGTCCTCGCAATCGAGTCGGCGCAGGCGCCAGTGCCCACAGTTGCTCCTGCCCAGCCACGTGGCCCTGTTCTTCGGGCGGGACGCCTCATCAAGCAGGAAGAGGAAGAAGAGGATCCAAAGTTGCCGCGGGTCACTTATTGGAAGCGATTGGGCGCAGTCGACTTGATCATCATTTGGATTGCCACGGCTGCGGCGATCAAATTCTGGCAGGAAATGATCAAGCACATGTAAATGGCCCGGACGCAATTTCGGGACTGAACGATTGCGTCTTGTCTGCGCTTTGGTGATTTCTTCCGCGAATGATTCCGTTGGCCATTCTGCTGTTCTGGGGCGGTTGCGCGGTTCTGGGTTTCACCTTTGTCGGGTACAAGCTTTTCATTGAATGGCTCGCACGCCGTCGTCCCACGCTATCGAGTGCACGTGATCCGGCGTTTGCGCCGGATGTCACGGTGGTGATTGTCGCTTACAACGAAGAGCAGCGCATCCGCAGCCGGGTGGAGAATCTTCTCGCATCGAGTTACCCACCCGAATGCTTGCAAGTATTAGTGGTATCCGATGGATCCACAGATGCCACGGTTTCCATTGTGGAAGAAATGACGAGTCCGCGCGCACGAATTCTTGTCATGCCGGAACGCCGGGGCAAAGCGGCGGGGCTGAACGCTGGAATCAGTGAAGCCGGAGCCGAGATCGTGGTGCTCACCGATGCCCGGCAGTGGTTTCCTGAGGAGACGATCGGAAGACTGGTCGCCCACTTTACGGACGCCAAAATCGGCGCCGTGAGTGGGTCTCTTGAAATTGATCCCGCGCAGAGCGCCACAGGGCGAGGCATTGGAGCTTACTGGAAATGGGAGAAAGCCATCCGGGCGGCGGAAGCGCGCTGGGATTCCTGCATCGGTTGCACCGGAGCGGTCTACGCCATTCGCAAGGGACTTTTCCGATCCATTCCCGAAGATACGGTGCTCGATGATGTGGTGATCCCGATGGGGATCGCCATGCAGGGTTACCGGGTGCTGCACGATCCTTTGGCGCCCGCGTACGATCCTCAGCCCCTCGAGCCCGAAGCGGAGAAGCGGCGAAAATGCCGGACCCTGGCCGGCAATTTCCAGATGCTGTTTCGTTACCCCGGCTGGCTGGATCCGATCCATTCCAGGCTGTGGTGGCAGCTTGCGGCCCACAAATACCTGCGCCTGATCGCCCCGGCGGTGCTGGCGCTCGTCTTCCTCTCAAATCTTCCGCTGGCCGGGATCGCCTTTTATCGCGCGACGCTCCTTGGGCAGGTTGCGCTCTATGCCTGCGCTGTCGTGGGATTATGTGTGCCGAAACTTCGCATCCGGGTGTTCGCGTTTCCGGCAGCGTTTGTTTTTTTGAATTTCACGACCGTTGCCGCCTTTTGGCACTACGTGCGCAGTTCAGATTTGCATCGATGGGATGCGTCCCGGCGCAGGACATGAGGTGGTGAGGCGGAGGATAGATAACGGGACGGACGTTGGGAAAAACTACCAACTCCCAACGCTAAACTTCCAATATTCAACGACTTCGCGTTCGATGCCGCCGCATGGGGGGCAGGCCATGCTACCCGTCCCCCTGCGTAAACGTTGACTTACTTCGCGGCCGGTTCCGCCGCCGGAGCCGCAGGTTTCTTGTCTCCCTTGGCCTTCGAATCCGGAGAATTGCCGTACTCCGCCGGACGAACCGTCGTCTTGGGCGCGGGGTCATTGCGGCCGGCAAATTCATTCCAGGCTTTCTGAATGGTTTCCACCGGCAGCATGTCGCCTTGAGCGACAAGGAAGCGGATGTGGAAAACCTGAGTGCCGCCGGCAGGAATGGTCGTGCGCCAGAAGATGCCAAAACGGCCGTAATCGCGATAGGCCGAGATAAAGCCGCCCGTGGGATTGGCCGGGTCATTCAAATACACAACGGAGTACTTCTTACCGTCGATGGTATAGGTCTCTCCCATCCACGGGTAATCGTGATCCTTGTGCGGATTCGCGTTCTCCTGCGGGAAAAGATAAGTCGTCAGCTTGCGATCGACTTCATTGGCCGGACGGAACTGGAGGCCGGAGTGTTCCGGATCACCATCCAGCTTGGTTTCACCCGCGAGTGCCTTCATCTTGGAGACGACGTCGATCGTCTCGTAAGCCGGTGTCGGTGAGGGCAGGAAGGCGAAGGTGCGTTCGTCTTCGATGATGGCCGGCTCGTCTCCTTCACCGGTCCATTTGACGAGGGAAGTGAAAGAAGCGCGATCTTTGCCTGCCGTCTGCGCGAGGAATTTCTCGTGCACCTGCTCGCCTTTGATCATGTGCCATCGATCGTACGTCTTGCCATTCACGCCGATCTTATTCCATCCGAGGAAAATGCCGCGGTGATGCGTGAAATCTCCCCCGGCGCCTTTGGTGATCGGCGCCTTGCCTTCCGGATCGAAGACGTGGAGGAACGGCTTGTAAGTTTCCAACCGCCGCTCCGGTTTGGACTTGTCGTAAGCATCCATGTACCGCGCGACGATCTTTCCATCCCGCAAAACGTCGAGGTATTCACCGGGGTGATCCTGAAAGGAATAACCACTATCGGCGGCGAATGCGGCGCCTGCGGAGAGCAGGAAAAGGAAGCTGCAGGCGTATTTCAGGGGAGTAGAGACGGTGAGCATCATGAATAGAACGTGGAAAAAGGGAGAATGGAGAGTCAGGCAATGAGGCGAAGCAGTGGGGGATTGAGCAAGCGGAAAACTTGTCTCCCAAGCTCATGACAACACTGGCAGGCTTCGCCTTTCCAGTCTCACAAACTCCGTGCGCTACGGCTTGTTGTGCGAGGTATCGGCATGTTTCGCCACGAAATTGGCGATCTCATGCCCCACCACCGCCTGGAGCTGTTCACCGTAGTGGCCGTCCACGAAGAGCCGTTCCGCGGGTCCGCCCGCGCATGCGGCGGACAGCGCCTGCTCGGTGTGAATCGTGGGAGCGATCTTGTCGATTTCGTCGAGCATGCCCTGATACGGAAACTTTCCGTGCGCCCGCACGTATTCCAGTTCGATGTAATTTGGAAGATGGGCGATGTAAAAAGTGCTCCCGCTTCGTTCCGCGTCCCGCTTGAAACAACGCATGATGCCGAGTGCCACTTCGGCCGGTTCGCCGCCGAGCCGATAGAAATCCGCGAGCCCACGTTTTTCGCGGGAAGCGGCCATTTTTCCTTCGGCAAGAGCCAGGAGCTTCGAATGCCGCCAGAAAGTCATCTGAAAATCCGGCGCGTGATAGAGCGGCTCATTCGCAAGCAGTGGCGACGTTGTCAGGTGGTCGAAAAAGTCAGGCAATTCTGCCGGGGAAGGAGTGGGCGAATTGAGCAGCACGGGATCCAACTCGCCATTTTTGACCAGAAACCGCGGTTTGGTGAAAGGAACAGCCGTCTCCAGATCCCGGACGATCCGCACCATGTTGATATTGTCCCGGCAATTCCCGGCCGTGAATCCGAAGATGACGACATGCGGATGGAAGGGGGCCCCATCCTTTTTCCACCGCAGATAGGCCTGATCCATTCCATAGGCCGCGACGCCGAAATTCAGCACTTCCGTCTTCACGCCGTCTTTATTCAGCGATTCCTCCAGCACATGCCACCAGCCCTTTTTAAAACTTTCTTCCGGGTCTTTGCCAAAGGTTCCCTCCGTATACGAACCGCCGAAGACACCGATCCGCATCCGGTCCGTTGGAAGTTCCCTGGACGTCTCTTCGCCCGAGGAAGTAACGAAGCCACCCGCGTTATGATGATTTTTAGGTAAATTTGGGCGCTGGTTCCAACCGATATCCCGATCATAGATCAGAGCCGAATCTTTCCGGGCCAGATACTCCGCGATGATCTGTTTCGATTTCTTGATCGTCAGGTGATACGGCTTCAGGCGCGTGAGGCGGAAAACGTAATTCCCGTCTTCATCGTGCCGGCAGCAGATGCGGATGCCCAACTCGAGGAAGCCGAGACAGGCTAATGCAGTTCCGCCAAAGACGATGAGTTTGGCGAGAGTGCGCGTCTTCATTTGATCCAATGCTCCCGCCGCAGGGTTTCGTCGATCTTTGTGGCCATTTGTCCATGGCCACGCCCATTGGGATGATCGTCATCGAGGCAGGCCCAGTAATCCGGCGGGTTGCCATTCGTAGGAAAGGCATCGGTCAGATCAAGCACTGGCAGATGGACGTTTTCGCATACCGTCTGCACTTTCTGATGGATGTCCTTGAATTCGTAATTTGCCCCGAGTGTGTGCAATTCGGGGATGAGCAGGACGTGGACGGGAATTTTCTTTTCGGCACAACAAGCAGCGAGATCTGCGAAAGCTTTCTGGCACTTTGGCCAGCCCGGCTGGTCGTCCCGGTAGAGTCCGCGATAGTAGGCCCGATAATCCCCGCGAGCATTCGAGCGGCGCAAGAGTTTGTCGAAAGCCGAGTCGAGGAAGACGAACGCGTAAGAATGATAAGCGAACCAGTTCCGGCTCGGTTTTGGAGTTGGTTCCGCGTCATTGATAAACCAGCCGACCAGGACGCAATCCGGCTTGAATTTCCAGCCCTCCTCTCGAAACCAGGTGACCTCCATCGAGGTATTCGAATTTCCGACGCCGGTATTCAGTACCTCGTACTTTTGTCCCAGGGTGACGGGGTTTTCATTGAGCGATTTTTCGAGCCGGGCCGCCATGGTTTCATTGGCGGGCGCTCCCCAGCCAAAAACGATCGAATCGCCCAGCATCACGATGCGCGTCGTCTTGACCGGCTTTTCGAGCGTCCGTTCCGGATCCCGGAGTCCAAAGGAATTCGTGCGAACATCGACTCCCATGAGGAAATCATGCGCATTGGGACGGTGGCGGTGGCCAATCTCGGGATTCGGATGCACCAGCTTTACGTCCTTGGCGTATTTCCACATTTCGATCCCGAGCAGCATGGTCGGACGACCGAACATGGCGCGCGCCGCGAGTTCGAGCATCAGAAAACAGAAAAGGAGCATCGCCACGGGAATGGCGATCTTGAGGACAGTGCGTCGGGACATGGGTGGTGGGGCTGGAAAGCTGAAACCGCTTGGCGGGATTGTCTAGTGAAACTCCTGCGCCATTGTACGGCGAATTCCTGACATTGCGGGGTGCGAGGAAATCCCCTGTAAATACCAGTGGCAAAGAACGGATTGGACCTTCATATTCGCGCGCCTTCACCCCATGCCGACCAATATTCTAGGAATCTCGGCCTTTTACCACGATAGCGCCGCCGCGCTGGTCGTGGATGGCGACATCGTGGCCGCAGCTCAGGAGGAGCGGTTTACCCGCATCAAGCACGATCATAATTTTCCGGAGCGGGCGGTGAATTACTGCCTGGAGGAGGCGGGCATTGCTCCGGAGCAGATCGACTATGTCGTTTTCTACGACAAACCGCTGCTCAAATTCGACCGGCTCCTCGAGACGTACCTCGCTTACGCACCTGCCGGCATTCAATCCTTCATGATGGCGATGCCGCTCTGGCTGAAGACCAAGCTGCATCTGCCACGCAAGATCCGGAAGGCGCTCGGTGGAAATTACCGCCGCCGGATCGTTTTTACCTGGCATCACGAATCGCATGCGGCGAGCGCGTTTTATCCGTCGCCATTTGAAGAAGCGGCGATCCTGACGCTCGACGGGGTGGGGGAATGGGACACGGCCAGCATCGGCATCGGGCGCGGGAATAAGATCGAACTGCTCAAGACGCTGGAGTTTCCGCACTCCCTCGGGCTTCTCTACTCCGCGTTCACTTACTTTTGCGGGTTCAAGGTCAATAGCGGCGAGTACAAGCTCATGGGCCTCGCGCCCTATGGCGAACCAAAGTACGCGGACGTGATCCGCGGGCGGCTCATGGACTTGAAGGAGGATGGTTCGTTCCGCCTCGATATGCGCTATTTCAACTACGCGCAGGGGTTGACGATGACTGGACGGGAGTTCGACAAGCTCTTCGATGGTCCGGCCCGCAATGCCGAATCGACCATCACTCAGCGGGAGATGGATCTGGCGGCTTCCATCCAGAAGGTGACGGAAGAAATCGTCCTCCGCATGGCGCGTTACACACGTGAACTCACCGGGGCAAAGAACCTATGCCTGGCGGGCGGTGTGGCCCTGAATTGCGTGGCGAACGGCGTGTTGCTGCGGGAGAAGATTTTCGATGATCTCTGGATTCCGTCCGCTGCCGGCGATGCTGGTGGCGCCCTTGGTGCGGCGCTCTTCTGCCAATATCAGCTCCTCGAGCACAAACGCGTGCCGCAGCGCGATGATTCGCTCAAGGGGGCGCTCCTCGGCCCCCGTTTCTCCAATAACGAGATCCGGGAGTTTCTTGATGGACACGGGGTCAAGTACCATTACATCGCAGACGAGGAGGAACTGCTCCGGCGTACGGTTGCGGCGATGACCGAGGAAAAGGTGGTCGGGTGGTTTCAGGATCGGATGGAGTTCGGACCGCGCGCCCTCGGTGCCCGATCGATCATCGGCGATGCACGCAGTGAGCGGATGCAGGCGCAGATGAACCTGCGGATCAAGTACCGCGAATCGTTCCGGCCTTTTGCCCCGAGCGCCATGGAGGAGGAGAGCGGCCAGTTCTTCGATCTGGACCGTCCGTCGCCCTACATGCTTCTGGTTGCGCCTGTCCGGGAAGAGCAACGCTGCAATCTGAGCGCGGAACAGCAAGCCGCCATGCGCGATCCCGATCTGCGGAAGCGGGTCAATGTGAAGCGGTCCAATGTCCCCGCGATCACGCATGTGGACATGTCGGCGCGTATTCAAACCGTCAGCGAACCACGGAATGGCCGCTATTATCGGCTCATTCGCGAATTCAAGAAGCAGACGGGCAGCGGGGTGATTATCAATACGAGCTTCAATATTCGCGGCGAACCGATCGTCTGCACGCCGCGCGATGCCTACCGTTGCTTCATGGGCTGCGATATGGACGTTCTGGTGCTGGAAAACTGTCTGCTTTACAAGGAAGAGCAGCCCCAGCTTTCCAACGAGGAAAAGCAGAACTATGTGGAGAGCTTCAAACTCGATTGACGATCAGGCCCTGTTCCCATGCTGAATCCATTCGAAGACATCAATTGGAATCCCGACATCCCGGAGCGCCGCAAATTTGCGCGCAGCCTCGTGCTGGGTTTTCCGGCGATCGCATGCGTCATGGAATTGATCGGGCGACTTACGATGGGCCACTGGAGGCCGGGGCCATTGTGGCTGGGGGGCGTGGGATTTGTGATCGGAGTCGTACTGTGGTTGCTGCCCCAAATTGCAAAACCGTTTTACCTCGCCTGGTATTTCCTCTCGTGCTGCATCGGCTTCGTGATGAGCAATCTCATCATTGGGACATTCTTCTGGCTGGCGGTGACCCCGGTCGCCCTCATCATGCGGGCGATGGGTCGCGATCCGATGACGCGGCGCTTCGACCCGGCAGCCGCGACTTACTGGCGCGACGTGGAAAAGGTCGTTGATCCCGAGCGGTACTTCCGCCAATTTTAATCCTCGCACCCCATGCAATCGTCAGAATCGCCAGCCGAAAATTCCAAGAAACCGGACCAGGATCCCGGGCAGAATGCGAAGTCATTTCGCGCTGCCAGTGATGCAAAGGAACTTTCGTTGGGACAGGAAATCATCCAGATGCTGAAGCATAACAAGAAGTATTGGATGATTCCGCTGATCGCCTTTCTTCTCGTGCTCGGCGTCATTGTCGTCATCGCCGCCACCTCTCCAGGGGTTGCGCCGTTCATCTACACCTTGTTCTAGGCGGGCGTCGATTGACCGGCCGCACATCCGAACGGCATCGCTCCTGACATGCTGAAGGCACTCGATCTTTGGCTTCCCGCATGGCTTCGAAGGGGGCCGCTTCCAAAAATGGAAGGGGTGCGGCATGTCCTGCTCTGCGTGTGCGATCACTACGAGCCTTTCCACCGGGCGGCCAAACCGGAGGCAGTGGAGCGTGTGGCACTTTGGCGGCGCGAGTTTAACAACGCAGTCGGTGAATTTCGCGACAGCGATGGGGTAGCGCCGCGGCATACCTTCTTCTACCCGGTCGAAAAGTTTGACGAAGACGTCGTCGGAAGCCTGGCGGAACTTTGCCGCGAAACCGGAAATGAAACGGAGATCCATCTCCATCACGACCGGGATAACGCGGAGAACCTTCATGCGACACTGATGCAGGCGAAAGCAAGGCTGGCAGAGCTCGGCATGCTCTCGCGCGATCCCGGGGGCGAGGTCTGCTATGGCTTCGTGCACGGCAATTGGGCGCTCGATAATTCCCACGCCGAAGGCAGGCATTGCGGGGTCGTAAATGAATTGGCGGTCTTGCGTCGCACGGGATGCTACGGCGATTTTACGCTGCCCTCCGCGCCCAGCCGCACACAGACGCGCACGATCAATAGCCTCTACTACGCGAAAGGCTCCTGCCGTCCGAAGTCGCACGATTCGGGCCGCAAGGTTCGGTCCAGGTGTGATCTTCAGCCGGGAGATGACGAGTTGCTCATCGTTCAAGGTCCGCTCGGACTCAATTGGGAGCGGCGGAAGTGGAAAGTCTTTCCCCGGGTGGAGAATAGTGACCTGACCGCAGCCAATCCACCCACGCTGGAGCGATTGAAGCTGTGGCTGCAGTGCCATATCCACGTCGAAGGGCAGCCGAACTGGATTTTCCTCAAGCTGCATACCCATGGCGCCAAGCCGGAGAATTCCCGAATGTTTCTCGGTGAGCCGATGCGAGCCTTCCACCGCGCGCTAGCGAAGACGGCGGCGGAGGATCCCACGATCCGCTACCACTACGTTTCGGCGCGGGAAATGGTGAACATTTTGCTGGCAGCGGAAGCCGGTCATTCAGGCGATCCGGGAGACTTTCGAGATTTCCGCTATCGCCCAATCACTGCTGAATCCCGATTGCCAGCGTGAAAGCGCTCTTCGTTTCAAATCTTTTTCCGGATCGCAGCCAACCGTATCGAGGATTGGACAATGCGACTGTTTTGCATCACCTGGCGCGTGATTTTGAGATTCGTGCCATCGCCTTGCGCCCTTCGCTGCCCTTTATGGGACGGCTTTCGGTGGCGCGGGAAGCGGACACCGAATTCGAGCCTGTTTTCGCGCGCGTTCCCTATCTCCCCAAAGTGGGAAGTTTGGTGAACCACCGTCTCGCCGCCGGCGCGCTACGCCGGCCTTTGCACGAGTTGAGGCGGCGCTTTCCTTTCGAAGTCGTGCTCGGATCCTGGATCTATCCCGATTGCTGTGCACTGGCCATCCTGGCGAAAGAGGAAGGTTTTCCATTTGTGGCCATTGCCCAGGGATCCGACGTGCACCAATACCTGCGGAATCCCGTGCGACGCCGCGTGATCCAGCAGTGGCTGCCTTTGGCCTCCGGCGTCATTACCCGAAGCGCCGAACTGGCCAGGCTTCTTGCCGAGGGGGGGATTCTTCGGGAGCGACTGCACCCGGTCTACAATGGGATCGATTTTGAGACGTTCCGAACGGGCTCGCGATCGGAGGCGCGCCAGGCGCTCGGTCTTCCGAAAGACGCGCCGATCATCCTTTTCGTGGGGAATCTCCTGCCGATCAAAAATCCGCTTCTGCTTGTCGAAGCGCATGCGTCCCTTTGCCGTGATGAAAAGCGTTTTCAAAGCGCTCATCTCGTCATGGTTGGAGGCGGCCCGCTCGATCGCACCATTCGCCAGAATGCGGATGCCCTCGGTTTTGGAACACAGGTCCAGCTCGCGGGCCGGTGCCGCGCGGAGGAAGTCGCGCGCTTTATGCAGGCGGCCGATGTGCTTTGCCTGCCGAGCCAAAATGAGGGAGTGCCCAATGTCATTCTGGAAGCATTCGCCTGTGGCTTGCGGGTGGTCGCAAGCCGCGTTGGAGGCATTCCGGAAGTGCATCCAGGCGATGGCTTTGGAAAGCTGACGCCCGCAGGAGATGCCGCTGTCCTTCGCGCAGCGCTTTCAGAGGTGCTTGCGGGATCATTCGATCGCGAAGCGATTCATTTCCATGCCCGTCAATTCTCCTGGGAGCGAGCGGCATCCGCTTATCGTGAGATCCTCAGCCGAACCGTGACGGAAAAAAACCAACCATTAGTTGCATGACTCAACCACTGCGCATTCTTTGGCTGAAAACCGGCCCGCTGCATCCTCTGGATACAGGAGGAAAACTGCGAACTTATCACATGCTGCGCGAGCTTTCACGCGAGCATCGCGTCACTTACTTGTCGTTATGTCCGCCGGATACGGATCGGAAAACCCTTGCCGCGGCTTCCGAGTATTCCGCGGAGCAGATCTGGATTCCCTGGCATGAAACGCCCAAGCGCACCGCGCGCTTTTTTGCGGAGCTGGCGACAAACTTCATCTTCTCCAGCCTGCCATATGCCATCGCAAAATACCGTTCCGCGGGAATGGAGACTGCCATCCGGGATCAGGATGCGAGCAGTCGCTACGACCTGATCATTTGCGATTTTCTAACCCCGGCGGTGAATCTATTTGCAGGAACACGGCATCCCGTCACGCCCACGCTTCTTTTCCAGCACAATGTCGAATCGTTGATCGTCCAGCGAACGCACGATATTTCGCACGGGAGCCGGCGAGCCTACTTCCGCGCGCAATGGCAGCGCATGCGCCGTTTCGAAAAACTCTCGTGCGAAAAGTGTAACGGCGTGGTCGCGGTATCCGACGCGGATTGCAACATCCTCCGCAGCGAGATGGGATTGCAGAACGTGCTCGGCAGTGTCCCAACCGGAGTCGATATCGACTACTTCGCAAATACTGGTGGAAGCAGAACCCCTCGCTCGATGGTCTTTCTCGGGTCCATGGATTGGATGCCGAACATCGACGGTGCGCAGTGGTTTGCGAGCGAGATCTGGCCGAAAATCAAGGCGGCGATTCCGGATGCCACGGTGACCATCGTGGGCCGCAGGCCTGGGCCTGAAATCAAGAAACTCGCCGCGGACGATCCGGCAATCCGTGTGACCGGTACGGTGGATGATGTCCGTCCTTATCTATCTGAAGCGGAATTGATGATCGTTCCCCTGCGTGTTGGCGGCGGGACGCGGATCAAGATTTTCGAGGGGATGGCGGCGGGAGTGCCGGTGCTTTCCACTCGCGTCGGCGCCGAAGGGCTCAGTGTGACGGACGGAGAAAACATCGCCCTCGCCGATGCGCCTGAAGATTTTGCGCAGAAAGCGATCGACTTACTCAGCCAATCGGAACGGCGCCTTTCCCTCGCCGATAACGGCTGTCGGCTGGTTCGCGAAAAGTTCTCGTGGAGCGCCGTAACGAAAGTCTTCTCCAATTACTGCGAACAAATCGCCAGCAAGCCACAACCTCGAGAATAAATGGATATCAGTATCTTTGGCCTTGGTTACGTCGGTGCGGTGATCACTGCTTGTTTCGCCAGAAACGGGCACACGATCATTGGCGTGGATACCGACGAGACGAAGGTGAGTCTCATCAATTCCGGTAAGTCACCGATCATTGAAGAAGGGCTGGAAGCTCTCATTTCGCAGGGGGTGGCGAGTGGGAAGGTCCGTGCCATCTGCGATGGCCGTGAAGCGGTGCTGGCCACGCAAATGTCCATGATCTGCGTCGGGACGCCCTCCCGATCGACCGGTGATTTGGATTTGGCTTATGTGCAGCGGGTCAGTGAACAGATCGGCGAAGCCCTGCGGGAGAAACAGGGCTACCACCTCGTGGTGGCGCGTTCGACCATGCTCCCTGGTTCGGTCGAGGGAACGATCATTCCCGCACTTGAACGTGCTTCCGGAAAGCAGTGCGGACGCGATTTTGGCGTGGCAATCAATCCGGAATTTTTGCGCGAAAGCACGGCCATCCATGATTTCGATCATCCGCCTAAAACGGTGATCGGCGCCCGCTCGGAAGAAGATGCCGGGATGGTGGCCTCTCTGTATAACGATCTCCCTGCGCCGATGATCAAGACCTCCATCCGCACCGCGGAGATGGTGAAGTACACGGACAATGTTTTCCACGCCCTGAAGATCACTTTTGCCAATGAGATCGGCAGCTTGAGCAAACAACTGGGAGTCGACGGACGCGAGGTCATGGAGATCTTTTGCCAGGATCGGAAGCTGAATCTCTCGCCAGCCTATTTGCGCCCTGGTTTCGCCTATGGTGGATCGTGTTTGCCCAAGGATCTCCGCGCCATCGCGCGGCTTGCGCAAACACAGGACGTGGCCATGCCAGTCATTTCATCCATCGCTACGAGCAACGATGTGCAGATCCGGAGAGCCCTGCAGCGTATTGTTTCTTCCGGATGCCGCCGTGTAGGGGTGCTTGGCTTTGCCTTTAAGGGAGGTACCGATGATTTGCGGGAATCTCCCATGATCACGGTAATCGAAGCCCTGCTGGGCAAAGGTTTTGATCTGAAGCTGTATGATCCGTGCGTTTCCCTGGCCCGGCTCATCGGCGCCAACCGCCGGTATATCGAACAGCACATTCCACATATCTCGCGTCTCATGGTGGAGACAGCCGATGAAATCGTCGGACATAGCGAGGTCGTGCTCGTGGGAAATCAGAACGAGGAATTCCTCGGTATCCTCTCACGGCTGACCGCCGACCAGTGGGTTCTCGATATGACTCCCGCCACGCCAGTGCGCGGACTTTCCGCCCGCTACGAGCATATCGCTTCCTGAAACGTTATGGTCGCCGGTACCGCCGGCTAAGTGCCGCAAGGCCAGTCAGCACCAATATCGCCGAGCCTGGCTCAGGCACAGTATAAGCGGTGAGCAGCGAACTGGTCAGCGCTCTCCCATCTTCCACTGAGTCGTAGATTTGGATTTCACCGAGAAATCCGTTTAGCTTGTTATCGCCGTTCACGGTGATCGCTCCCAGCCCGTATCCGCCGGAGTTGCGGGCTGCGATCGTCAAGCCGGAGATTTGTCCGACAAGCGAGCCGTTTGCGTAGAGAGTCACCGTGCCGGTCGAAGCATTGACCGTCATGGCCTCGGCAATGGTGGAGTTCAGGGCGAAAGTGCTGGAACTGAGCAGGGTTTGATCGCTGCCTCCCCCGATGCCAATTCCGCCCTCCACTTTGTTGCCGTTCCATCCCAGGCCAAAATCATTGACTATGCCTGGCTGCTCCATTCCCACCACCCCCGTGCCCTGATACCAATTTGCCCCCGTACTGCCATTTACCCGTGCTTTGAATACCGCCGCGATCGTGAAGGTGTCCAGGTTCTGCGGCTCCAGACCGGTATTCACCGTGAAATACTGGTTGCTGCCATTCAGTGAGATGCCCGGTTCCCCACCGGAAAATGCTCCGGCGACCAGTGTCGGCGAGCCAATTGGGGTTGCCGTGACAAATCCAATCGAGTCGAGCCAGAATCCGCTGGAAGGATTGTAAGTGGACGACGACCAATCCAGAACGAGTGTGGCGTGAGCGCAATTAATAGAGGCGATAAAGGCCGCAAGCCCCGCAACCACCAGGCATTTCCGCGGTAAGTGCGACAGGTTGGTTTTCAAGTGCATCATCATAGGTTTCTGCCCGGAAAAGTTCCCCGCAGTTTCGAGCTATTGCGTGAAGTGTGTGGTGCCGACGACGCGGATCTTATAGTAGCGATCGATATTGAATTTAGGATCGGACGGTGAAAGTGTCGCGAAGTCCGGAAGGTTCGGATCGTTGAGATCGATGTATCGCTCGATCGTTGACGAGCCGCGGTATTCCGCCGTGACCGAGTCCTGGCCGTTCTTCCACTGGTCTGGCGGTGTGTTGGGCGTTTTTTTCAGCACCTGCACGCGAAAATGAACGGTATATGTGTTCGATTTTGTGGTCAGCCGCGGATAGATATCGGCGTACGGTTTTTCGCGCAGGTTATCGCCAGTGACATTGTTCGTTTTCCAGAAGGAAGCCATTCCGCCCGACGTGGTGATTCCAGAACCGGCCGGATAGAGATTCATTTCGGAAATCTGTGTGGCCGACTTGAAGATCTGTCCCGATTTGAACTTGGTATCAAAATCGGCAAGGGTGGCGGGGATATCGATGGCGTAACGAAGCTTGCTCGAGATCATCGCGCCATTGACGTCCTGTTCCCGCTGAATCAATGGGCGCGGATCCTGCGCTCCAAATAGTTGGGGAGACATGGCCATGAACTTGGTCGACTTCATCACCGCATACATGCCGGTGGCGCGCCGGATGTAAGTGAACGGCTGGATTTCGTAGTTCATATTGATCTTTCCCGCAGTGGAAAATGGCTGGCTGATGGCGTACGGCTCGACGACCGGCATCCAGAAGAGATCCGCGATAAGATGATCCGGTGGCGAGACGCGGCCTGGATGATTCGGGTCCTCGGGCTTTGGATTGAAGAGGAGGGTCTGCCACGGCATGTTGCGTAGCACGCCGGTCGGAATCGACCCAAGCATCATGGAGGAAGGGATCATCCGGTTCGGCGAAAAGTAAACACCCGAGCCTTTGTTGCCGAGAAAGTGGTCTTCCTTGACGATATAGGGATGGCGGTAGTTCCCGAGTTGATCGTCGATATCCTCAAAGCTGACATCTCCCATGTCCGGAAGGTTGAGATAGGCTCCATCTTTTTGCAGGCCGTAGCCGGTGTCCCAATCTCCCGCGCTGCTTTTGTCTCGGCGTGTCACGCCCGTGCTGATGTCGGAGGCACTGGAGACGACTCGGCTCGGCACATCCGGCCACCGGAGATGATAGTTGGGAAGAGCACCGCTCCCACCGCGATGCATCCCGCGGACCAGCGTGCCAGAGGTTGTCCCTGGATAACCATTCACGCCCACGCCTCTCATGATGCCGTACGCTTTGCGATTGGTGTTTACGGTCGCATTCCAATCCTGATGCGCGTGATAGTAACTGGGCGGCACGACCGGCAGCGCCGCAACCATGCGCATATCGCCCGCAGCCGGATTGGTATCCGCCGTGGTCGACTGTGGATTGTCTCCCGGCCCGGCATTCTCCATTCCGACAACCGTGTCTCCGTCGGTGATGAGGGTTCCCTGATCCCGTCTCATCGCATTTGACGTCCGAACGATCGTGGGCGTGTCGTAGAAAAGGCGCAGCGGCGTACCAGCCGTGACCCGGGGCTTGGCAAAAGTTCCGTCCGGAATGTGCATCTGAATCGTCTGAATCACCTCGCCTGGCGTTTCCGCGCCACGCGCGTCGTCCTTGTCCGCGGACCGAATGATGATCGTGATATCGCCGCCTTTGAATGTGAAGGTGGATGCGGTGGTATCGATATTGATCAGTTGAGTGGGGTGTGTGAAAAACGGATAGTTTCCTTTCTGGTCGGCGTTGGGCCGATTCATCCCTTTCAGGCCACCGTTAATGTCGTAGTAAAAAATCGGCTTATCCGCCTGGGACAAAGTCATGTTCGGGTCGTCTGTGCCGCCGATGCCGCGCCCCTCGCCGAATCTTACCGGAGCGTTTTCGATGAAATCGGTCGCGGAAGGTGTGAGGCCAAACAGCTTTTGCCCATTGGCGTTCAGTTGATCGAGACCCTTGATCGTAAACTTGATATTTGGAGCGAAGCCGGGAAGCCCCTGCATGGGGGAATTGAAATTAACCAATACGATAGCGCCCATCTGTGTCGCATCTTCCGTGGTGGAGGATGTCCCATTGGATGGAACCATGTGCTTCGAATTCGTCGGGAAAAAGACGAGATCGAGCTCGGTGACGCTGGCGTATCTGCCAAAGCCTTGAGTGTTGCCGATTTTGATGGGCAGAACTTCGCCGCCGCCGCGATCGGTGAGCGTGAGCAAGGTCGAGAGGGGAGTGAAGGGTGTTGCGGCGGGTGTGCCGGATGCCGCCGGGGTCGTGTCGTAGAGATTCGTGCAGCGGATGTAATCGTAAATGTTCGTTAAAATCTGATCGGCGTCCGAACTGAATTTGGTGGAAAAGCGGCCTCCGAATCCTGGAACATTCGTTTTCATCAGCCCCTGCAGATACTGGTAAAGCGCTGCATTCCTTGGCGTATAGTCCTGCGACATGCTTCGCGGGTTTTGCCGCGTGAAGTAGAACGGATGGCTGGAGCCGAGCGTTGAACAGTAAGCAATGGTTTTATCGAATACGGTTCGCTTGGTGGCATCCTCCCATTCCGGCCACATGGAGATCCGCGGCGTATTAAATATCGTCACTTCCGGAGCATTGCTGCTCACGGAGAGAAAGAATTTGATCTGTTCGACGGTCGAATTGGATAGCCCATCGGTCGCGCCCGGACTGGTTGGCGCTAGGTTCTGTATGCGCGGGGCGGAGAGATTGATCGGCGGAGCCGAGGCCTTGAAGATCAGCTCACCAACGGAAGCGTAAAGCCGATCGAAATCTGGTGAAATCAAAGCGGGAGCGGATCCTTTGGTCGTATCAATGTACGGGATTACTGTGCCTCCACGGGAACCGGGCCTCAATGTGGAGCCTGGATGGTCCGTATAGCTGATTTTTGGAACCAGATCGTAGTAGGCCTCAAGCTGTTTGGGATCCGTGCCCATGGTTGGCGGTTTGGTGGGATCTGGCGCTGGGAAACCGTAACTGGCGAGAATCGGGCTAAGGCAGGTCGTCGCCGGATGCCCTGGATATCGTTGATATTCTCTCGCGGTCGGCTGGCAGAGCGAAAGCCCGGGACTGGAAGCGCTCTTACCGGAAAGGACACCGGCGTCTTCCTTGGAAATCGTTCGGGGCATATCCCAGTAAGTGCCTTCGGACGCTGTGTTCAGATTCACCTTGCAGCACTCGTCGTCCGTCCAGAACGCGATCCGGCTTTTGATGGGATTGGTCTTGCTGGCTCCGGGCACGGTGATGGCTCCATTCACCACTTTGCCCGCGGCGAGCGTTCCGTCGGCCAGCATATAGAGCCATTTTACCGGCATGGGAGCGGCGTTGTTATGCGCTGGATCGTTGACTCCTGGCTTGTAACCCGGAGCATTCGCGATGGAAAAGCCATCCACGCGCGTTCCTCCAAGACCCTTGGACGGATCCTGCGTTGCCGCCCGGGGATCGATGATCGGGTAGTGCCACTGGATGGTTCCGCCGGAGTCCTGCCGCCCGACCGGTGCATTCAAATCCGTATAGATCCCGTCATTCTCCGGCTGTGACCAATCCTGTGGAACGTGCTCCGGGTTAAATGTCGCTCCATCGGTGATCAGTTGGTCCGATGAATAGAGTTTGTAGAGTTTCCCATTGGAGCCGGAGTTCAGATAGGTCCGAATCATCCCCGGTTGCGACGCCCAGATTTGCGCGGATCCAGTGTCACCGGCCTGAGTATCGCTCTTAGTCGCGTCGACGATCTGTCCGATGACCAGATTGACTGCCGAATCGGAGAGCGCTTTCGCAGCAGTCATCGCGGATTCACCGCTGGAGACGGACGCTTCGGTCGTGACATTGCTCAGAAAGGCAATGACCAGGCCGGATAGAATGACGAGACAGAGCAAGACCAGCACTAACGCCACGCCGTTTTCCGTTGCGGTCTGTCTGGCGGGCGATGCTGGATATTGTGGGTGGCTCCGGCGGATCATGGTTGGTTAGTTGACACTCCATTTCGCTCCGCGAATGCTCACGTTGGTGGTGAACGTCCGGAACGTCGCTTTTTTTTGCACGAGGGTTGTTTGCAAGGCGGACATGTCGTCGGTGTACTTCGTTGCGTCGCGGAATAGCGCATCGAGCCCGAAGTCGGGGGGATTGGTGCCCGACTGGCTGGCGAGACGTCCGGCGGATGCTTCATCGATGGCGACGAGAGTGACTTGAACGATGGGGGGAAGCTGGTTTTTGGGATCGTACTGCGGCGGATTTGGTTTCGTTGAGTCGGAGGAATCGTATTCGTAGTTTGGAGCGAGCTCCGTGCCGGTGAGTTTGGGATCGGGCGGTAACTTCGGAAGGAGCACGAGGGCGACGACGTTTTCGGCAAGAATGTGGGCCGGCGGTTTCGGTGCGGAAAGCGCCTGCCGGAACCAGTCTTTATCGTGATAGTTGAGAGCCGTCGCCGAGCCTGACGTATACTTATAGACGCTGAGCTCTTCGGACGGTTGCATGAACTCCATGAGGTTATAACGATACTTTTCCACCGGAGTGGGTTTCATGCCGGCCATGAAACCGGGCCACTGGTCCTTATCGCTTTTGAACTGAATGAAATATCCCCAGGAATTGAGCAGTGTCTGGATGCCGAGATACGAGCTCTGCTCGGAAAAGCCTAGTGGCGCCGAAAAGAAAACGCATTTGGTAGACTTCGGAGGGGTGTTTCCGATGACCGTATTCGCATCGCCCGAAATGAAGCGAAGATCGGACTGCCGGACGTACTTTTGCACGTCGCCGTTGCTGTTCCGCTGATAGTCCCAGTAAGTATTGAGCGTGGCCTGGCTGAGTTGATGAGTCATGGACTCGAACGCCGTTCGTGCGGATCGGAACTGCTCTGTCTTTGATGTCGAGTAGCGCCACATGTTTGAGGCCTGATCGACCATTCCGAAGAGAACAATGAGCAGGATGGATACAATCGCCATCGATACCAACAGCTCGATGAGGGTGAACGCGACCGGACGTCGAGGACCCATGGCGGTCACTTGTTCTCGTTCGTGCTATTGCGTGCGATGAAGACCGTGCGCGTCTCTGCTCCCGGAATTGAGGGAGACCGCGCGAATGGGTCGTTCAGATGAGCCGGGTCGTGAACAATTTGGATCGTAACAGTGAGGAGATTCACCGACGGCGAGTTACTGCCGGGAACGAGGGTGGGCGTGGGAGTGACGCGCACGCTATAGATGGAATTTGGAGCCGGCGAGGAGCCGAGATCTTCTCCCTCATTGTCAAAATAGCGTTGCTGCGTCCCTTGCGATACCAGGTTGTCAAAATCGGTTTGTTGTGCGTCGTCGATGACGTGCTGAACGATCTGAGACTGGATCGAGGTATTTATCGATGTGCCGAACACGTTCATTCCTTGAAGGAGCAGTCCGAAAATGCCAATAAAGGCGAAGGATACGACACCGAGGGCGACACATATCTCCACAAGACTGAACGCACATTCGCTCCCCTGGCGGAAAACGGCGGATGCAAGGTCGATGCGTGCCCGGGATTTGGCGGGAGAGCATCGCTTTCGAAAATGGAAGACGGGGGTTTTCACGAAGCGAGCGGCTGGTTGGTAGGTGTAGCTGACCGATCAGGGTGCCCAACGCCAATTGGTGCACCTTGAATAGGAGTTAGTGTAATGCCGCCCAGACGTTATATATCGGCTAGGCAGCCATTAGATGGCCCCTATCTGGCGGCAAAAGAGGGGAGCAGTAAGCAGTTAAACGACTAGTTTCAGGCAGATGGCGGACTGAAATAACGAAGGGTATTTGCCGCCGAGACTGGGGAGCATGGCTGGCAAGTCTGCGCGCCGTTCATCGCTGCGAGGTTAAAGGGACGTCGCGCGAGAGCGATGGCCAGGGCGATCGATGCCTTTGCCACGATTGGTTTGGGGCCGGCTGAGCAGCTCTGTGGATCGGGATTGACGACGCCGGGAGGAAGTTCCGAAGCAGGGAGGCTCTCGGAAGAGTCCGCGGTGTGGCCGAATGGGGGAAAGGCTTTCACGGCGATGGTTGACGCGATTTGCACTTTACGGGAAAAGCCGCTTCGAGCCATGAGCCAAGTCCACGAGGTGCTATCGGAAATACACTTCACCGGATCAACAAGGGCGTCTTCTAACCCTAACCGGGCTTCGGGTTTGCTTTTGGCCGAAAACGCTTCGTAATGGGCTCATGCGCTCCCCGTTTCTCCTTCTTGTTTTCACCGCCGTCCTCGCGGCATCCTTTTGCGGGGCGGAGGAGCCGGCCTTTCAACGCGATGCGGGTGCGGCAGAGAAGCTTGGATGGAATCTGGCCACCAAGGCATATACGTTCCGCTCGCGGACGCTCTTCGAGACGATCGAAATCAGCAAGGAACTCGGGATCAAATATTTCGAGGTCAATCCGACGCAAAAACTGAGCAAAGAGTTCCCGGTCAATACCGACCAGAACCTTTCACCGGAATTCCGCGCACAGATGAAAAAGAAGTTCGTCGATGCCGGTGTGCAACCGGTGAGTTTTGGTGTCGTGAAGCTGACGGCGGATGAGGCGGCGGACCGCAAGATCTTCGAATACGCCAAGGAACTGGGCGTTCAAAATATCGTGTCTGAGCCGGAGCCAGCCGCGTTTCCGGTGCTGGACAAACTTTGTGAAGAGTTCGGGATCAACGTGGCGATTCACAATCATCCGGAACCTTCGCCGTATTGGAAGCCCGAGACTGTACTCAAGGCCATCGAGGGGCATAGCAAGCGGATTGGCGCCTGTGCGGATGTGGGGCACTGGACGCGATCCGGGTTAGACACCGTGGAATGCCTCCGCAAATTGGAAGGTCACATTATCACGATGCACTTCAAGGATGTGAACGATCACAAGCAGGATGTGCCATGGGGAACGGGAAACTCGAATGTGAAGGGAATGCTCGAGGAATTACATCGCCAGAAGTTCCAGGGAATCTTTTCGATGGAGTACGAGAGTGGGGCAGGACAGCAATTGATCGATGAGCTCGAGAAATCGATCATCTTCTTCGACGCCGAAGCGAAGCGGATCGGAAGCACGGAATAGCACCGCTGATATGCATTTGACTGGCTGCTCTCTTTGGCGATCCGGACGAGCGGGCTTCCGGAAATGGAGGACCGTACTTTGAAGGACATTACCGATCCCAGGATCATCAAACTAAAGGGCGTCCTTTTTCTCGTGTGCGGCGCGCTTGCGTCGCTGCTCCTCATTGCCAGGGCTCCATCCATTATCAACTTTCTCCTGCTCGTCATCGCCATCTGGAGCTTTGCACGATTTTACTACTTCGCTTTCTACGTCATTCAGCACTACGTCGATCCGGGTTTTAGATTCGCCGGACTGATGGCGTTCTTTCGGTATTTGATGCGGCGATCGAAATAGCGGCCGAGCTCGGCTGGCGAGATACTGAGGTGCCCGTGATAGGTGTAACTCCCGGCAGGTATGTAAGATATTCGTCATTTCGGCGTGTCTTAGGAAAGAAACGATCCTTCTCGCTTATTAATCTTACATTTCTTGTAGGACTATATGAATATTTATAGTCGTACGGAACTTTATAAGTGATGTGCGGCGGAGGGAATATGACGAGAATGTTATTACGGTGAGCCTTCCCTTCCTTGCGAAACACTGGGGCGGCGATTTAGTTGCAGAAAAATTTCTTATTACTTCGTCCCTTTGACCGTCAGCCCCTCCACCCCTCACCGGCCCGCTCCGGTTGCCAACTGATATCTACTTCCGTCGAACACTTCCCATGGAGGCTACTCTTTCGAACACCGAATCCATCGCCGGCCGCCTTGCGCCGCTTGATGAGAAGCGCGGCTTAGTGGCGCCTTGGTGGCTTTGGGTATTTGCAGCCATGTTGTGTGCCTGTGTGGGTTTGCTTGTCTATCAGATCCAGACAGCATGGATGGAAACGCATTCCCAGATTCCTGATCCCGCCACCTACACGCTGTCAGCAATTCGTGTGGCCGAAGAGGTTGCGCGAGAAGGACGTTGGGTGGTGGCCTGGCAGCAGGTTGTCCACAATCCGCTCAACCCTCTCCGGCTCATCCCGCTGGTGTTGTTGGCGCCGCGGGCACTCATTCATCCGCTTGGGCATCTCTGTACTACAGTTCCAATGCTGTATGTCTTCATCGCGCTGTTAGGTGCCACCGCGTTCCGGCGATCCGGTTCCGCCGTATACGCTTGTTGTTGCATGATGACCGGATGCGCCGTTCCGGGACTTTACAATGGAACATGGGGACTTGGGCCGTTCTGGTTGGATCTGCCGGCGGGATTGCTCATTGCTGCCGCGGGTCTGGCGTTACTGAATAGTGACGGATTGCGCCGCCTGTCCTGGTGCGCATTGGCTGCACTCCTCATTTCCTGGGCGGCTCTCAGTCGATATGTGGCGGGCGTTTATGGCTTCTTTGTTTGTGGTCCGGTGATTGCGGCCTATTTCATTGGGCGCCTTCGTTCCGGAGAATCCTGGAAGGAATGTTCGGTGCCGATTCTTTTGATGGGCGGAATGATTGCCGCATTCGCCGGATGGTTCGTCGTGGGCCACTACAGCGCCGTTTCGACTCAGTATGCGATCTATGGGTTTGGAAACAAAGGCATGCTGGGATCGTTTCAGTTCACTATTTCCAGCCTGGAGAAATTCCTATCACCGCAGTTTGCCGCCTTGCTGGTTGTTCCGGCCGTGCTAAACCTTGTCCTGGCCATCCGGGCGGGGGGAAATATTGGATCGTTGGCGATCCAATGGTGGTTTCCAGCCGCAGTCGTCGCTTTTCTCACCATCTCTTGCGAAGTCGGCGAGGCCGCTCACGGCACGTTCTATGCCGTGCCTCTGCTCGTGCTGGCTGCGCTGCTGCCGGCGCCGTCCGTCTATCCATCACCTTGGGCACTCCGTCTTTTGGGGCCGGGCGTGGCTGTCATTTCTCTCTATCTTTCGTTCGGGGTCGCTCACTCGACTTACGAACGCGGCATACATCCGGCGCCGGTTGCAAAGGCCATAAAGGAGTCAGAATTGAAATTGGGCCGGGCCATCGCAGATCAGGGCGCCAGACTGGTTTGGGTGCCTTATTTTGACGAGTGCGACACGATCGTGACGGTGGAGACGTTCGCCAAGTTTGGTGTCTTGCTCGGGCGGGCACCGCACGAATCACGTTTCACCGTGCACGAGTCTTACTGGAAGGGATATCATCCGGACCGCTCTGTGGCACAGGTGGCGAGCGAGGTCTTTGAAAATGCCACCGGGGATATCGATATAGCGATTGTTCCACAGGATCCGGCTCGCGCACTTGCCCTGGCGGATAACGATTACTCGCGGGAAGTCATCCGGCAAATGACGGATAAGGTCCCCGCCGACCCGAACTGGAAGCGCATATTCGAAGTGGAGTCTCCGCGCTTTGGGCTGCTCGCCGGCTACAGGAATCAAAATCGGTTGAGAACGCCTCACTAACCGGACGAGCACATGCCGAAAGTTGTTGCCATTCTTCAATCGAATTACATCCCCTGGAAGGGATATTTCGATATCATCGGCTCGGTTGACGAATTCATCATCTACGATGATGCGCAGTACACTCGCAGCGACTGGCGCAATCGCAACAAGATCAAGACACCTGCCGGGCCTGCATGGCTGACGATTCCCGTGCGTATCAAAGGACGGCTCGGACAACGCATTCGTGACACCGAAGTCGACGGAACGGAGTGGGCGCAGCTCCACTGGAAGAGCATCCGCCAAAACTACGGCAAGGCCGCGTTTTTCAAGAAATACGGACCAGCTGTCGAGGAATGGTACGCCGGGGCGGATTCGCCGCTGCTGAGCGAGATCAATGCCGGATTTTTGCGATCGATCTGTGGCTTGCTCGGTATCGAAACGAAACTTACGTGGTCTCACGACTATGAATTGAGTGAGGGAAAGACGGAGCGCCTGGTTTCATTGTGCCGGCAGGCAGGCGCTTCCGTGTACCTCTCCGGTCCAGCTGCGCAGCAATACATCGAACCCGCCCGGTTTGCTGAGGCGGGCATTGAGCTTCGCTATATAGACTACTCCGGTTACCCAGTGTACCGGCAGCTCTATCCTCCCTTCGAACACGGAGTGACGATCCTGGACTTGCTGTTCAGCGAGGGCGGGGAAGCTCGGAAGTTTCTGAAGCTCGGGCGGCAGTCATGCGGATGTGAACCAATCTTACCGGAAGAAGTGTCATGAAGTTATCCATTGTCACCACCCTCTATCATTCCGCTCCGTACATTCGCGAATTCCAGGAGCGTGTGGCGGCGTGCGCTCGTTCCATTACGAGTGATTGTGAGTTTGTCTATGTAAATGACGGGTCGCCGGATCAATCGCTCCGAACGGCGGTGGCTTTGATTGCGGAAGATCCGCGGGTGAGAGTCGTCGATCTTTCGCGGAATTTTGGGCATCATCAGGCTTTGATGGCGGGAATTGCACACGCCCGGGGGGAGTATGTGTTTCTGATCGATGTGGACCTGGAAGAGCCGCCGGAATGTCTCCCGGTATTTTGGCGGGAACTTCATCAGCGTAAAGTGGATGTCGTGTACGGCTACCAGACCGAACGGCGGGGTCCGTGGTTTCAGCGAATCACCGGCATGCTCTACTGGCGCCTTTTCAATTTCCTCTCCGATCAGCCGGTGATGGCCGATATCCTGACGGTGCGGCTCATGAGCCGGCGATTTGTTGACGCCCTGCTTCAGCATCGCGAGCAACTATTCAGTATCGAGGGTCTTTGGGCGAATACCGGCTTCGATCAGATCCCGATCGAAGTAAACAAAATCCGCCACAAGGGTGAGAGCACCTATACTTTGCGGAAGAAACTGGCCTACGCCTTTCAGGCCATCACTGCCTTCAGTACCAAGCCGCTCATTTGCGTCGCCGCGCTCGGTGCGTTGCTGACGGCCTCTTCGGCGCTGTATGTCTTGTTTCTCGTTGGGCGATATCTGATTTCCGGAACTTCCGTAGGTGGATGGACGTCTTTGATCGTCTCGCTTTGGTTCTTTGGCGGGCTGATCATTTTTAATCTGGGGGTGATCTCGACCTATCTTGCGGTTATCTTCATCGAGACCAAACGGCGGCCGGTCACCATCGTGAAGCACATACATGAAGCGGTGGCGCCGGAGATCGGGATACGGCCGCGCGAAAGTGTGCCTGCTCCAGTTCCACCAATCCGCTCCGGCAGCGTGGCGAACCTCTTTTCGTGATGAAGGACTCGATTCTAAATGGGCTGCATCAATGGTATGCCGAGAAGCTCACCGAACATGGATCCACGGCGCTTGGAGTGGGGTGGAATTCAGAAGAGCGGCAGGAAATCCTTTTCGTACAATTGATGCGGCTTTGTGAGGATCCACGTACGCGGAGAGCTGCCGGGCCTTTCAGCATCATCGACTATGGTTGCGGGTATGGCGCCCTCGCCGCGCATCTTGCCAGGCACAGCTATCCTGTGAGTTCCTATGTTGGGTACGATATGATTCCGGCGATGATTGAGCGCGCATGGCGCAACCGACACGGATTGATGGGAGCGCGCTTTACAAGCGTGGAAACGGATCTCGAGACGGCTGACTATGCCGTGGCGAGCGGATTGATCGCGCCGAAACTCGATGCGGAAACCGGGGCATGGGAAGCGCATGTGCTGCAGCTTCTGGACCGATTGTGGGAACTCGGAAAATCCGGTTTTGCGGTGAATTCGCTCACCAGTTACTCGGATCCTGAGAAAATGCGGCCTGATCTCTATTATCCGGATCCCCGCGTTCTATTTGATCACTGCAAGCGGCGATTCTCGAGACAGGTTGCGTTGCTTCACGACTATCTGCCATTCGACTTCACACTTCTGGTGAGGAGGGATTCATGAGCGCGAAAGCCGAAATGTTTTCCCTGCTGAGTGGACCGGTGTTGCCGCTGAAACCGATTCCGTTCAATCGCCCGAGTGTCATGGGAAATGAATTCGAGTATATGTCGAAAGCGGTGGAGGAGATGCATATCTCCGGGGATGGAGGATATACGCGCGCGTGCCACCGGAAGTTGCAGACGCTCATTGGAGCGCCCAAAGTATTGCTGACGACGTCGTGTACTGCGGCCCTCGAGATGTCGGCGCTGCTCCTCGATTTACAACCGGGCGATGAAGTGATCCTGCCGTCGTTCACATTTGTTTCCACGGTGAATGCATTTGCCCTGCGCGGAGTGACGCCGGTATTTGCCGATATCCGGCCGGATACACTGAATCTGGATGAAAGGATTCTTCCGAGATTAGTGACAGAGAGAACGCGTGTGATTGTCCCGGTGCACTATGCGGGGGTGGCTTGTGAGATGGATGCCATACTGAAGATTGCTTCCGAGAATGGGATTGCCGTCGTTGAGGATAACGCACACGGGCTCTTTGGGACTTACAAGGGAAGAAATCTGGGCACGTTTGGCTGCCTGGCCACACAGAGCTTTCATGAGACCAAGAATCTGACCTGTGGGGAAGGTGGGGCGCTGGTGATCAATGATCTGCAGTATGCGGACCGAGCGGAGATCCTTCGCGAAAAGGGGACGAACCGAGCCGCGTTTTTCCGCGGAGCCGTTGATAAATATACCTGGGTGGATATTGGCTCCAGTTATCTGCCGTCGGATATCCTGGCGGCCTATTTGCTGGGACAGCTCGAAGAAGCAGAGCGGATCCAAAGGGAACGCCGGCGCATTTGGGAGGGCTATTGGCGTGGTCTTGCGTCGTGGGCGGTATCGGCCGGTGTGCGGCTACCCGTGATTCCGGGGCACTGCCTGCAACCGTATCATATGTTCTATCTCCTCATGCCGACGGCGGAATTGCGCGACGGCATGCTCGCACATCTCAAGGAGCGGGGAATTCATAGCGTTTTCCACTACGTGCCACTGCATCTTTCTCCGCAGGGAAGGAAATTTGGGGGACGCGAAGGCGACTGTCCGGTAACGGAGGATATCAGCGCGCGGCTCTTGCGGCTCCCATTTTTCAACCAGCTCGGATCTGAGGACCAGGAGCGGGTGGTGGAAGCGGTGATCGAGTTCGAAGGTTGACGGCGCGGGCGTTTCGGGTTGTTATACAAGGGAACGAAGTGCATTGTTTTGCGTGATGATGTTGCGTGCTCACCCCTCCGACGGCTTTTCTTATATCGAGTTGCTAGTCTGCACCGCGATCATCCTCATTTTATATGCGCTCTATCTGGGACCATCATCGGCAGCCGGCCAAGCGAAGCGAAAGGCAGAGTGTGCCCAGCATCTCCAGCAGATGCACCTTTCGCTCGCGCTCTATGCGCAGGAGCATAATGGGACATTTCCCGTGCGCACGGACGCCAGCAGTTCCGAGCAGCCGCTGAGTTTGCTCGTACCGCAGTATACTTCGGATACCAGCGTCTTTATCTGTCCGGCAGGCCGCCAGGCAAAGCTGCCGGAGGCGCAGGTTTTCGACAACCGGCGGATCTCGTATAGCTATTATATGGGGGTGCGTGCGGATGCCGGCCCATCGGTGCCGCTTGTTTCAGATGCACAGGTGGATACAACGACGGTGCGACCGATTGGGACACCTCTGTTTGCCGAGAAGCGAAGCGCAACGGGTGGAAACCATGTGCAATACGGAGGCAATGTCCTCTTTGCCGATGGCCATGTGGAAAGTTTTCCAAATCGGGTGACCCGGGATCTGGATGCGTCCGCGGGCGTCAAGTTGCTCAACCCCAAGCCGTAATTTCATAGACCTGTGAGCGAGAAAGCTATTCTTCGGACGGTTGCCGCGATTGCTATTATCGTGGTTTTTCTGATCGGTGCGGCGATCTGGTATTATGCATTCGGGCGGAAACCATCCGTCGTTGTTTCAAAAACGCTTCCCCAGGAGGCGGGTGAACCAGTCTGCCGGAGGGTGGGGAATGGTGACGTCCTGCTGGTTTCCGGAAATAGCGCCACATTGATTGATACGAAATCCGGCCATGAGCGATGGACTATCGGCTTGGCCAATGCCCCGGCGCCGGCGCCATCTACGCCGCCGGTCGTGACCAGAGCTACGCCCGTCCCAGTTCCGCCGCCTGCTCTGGCCGCTCCGGTTTCGAGAGATGTGAAGCCGCAGGTTGGGCAGGGCCGAAACCATGACGAAGAACTGGCGGAGGCCCGATTGAAGAAGGAATTTGATCGGCTGCGGAAATGGAGTGAGGCGCTCAACTTTAAGCGCAACACGCTCAAGACGGAACTGCAGACCAAGGCTTTCAACGAAGAGGCTGCGAAATATCATGCCGAACTGGCGGCCGCTCAGGCGGAAAGTGTGCGTATCGCGAAATTGCGTGCGCAAGCATCGGTTCCGGCACCAAAGGCTGAACCGGCAAACGAATTCAAACTCATCCCTCCGTCTGAGGCGGAATCCGTCGAGGAGGATGGTTTTGCCTCCCAGCGGATTTCCATCGTAGGTGGGAGCGATCATCTTTGGCTGATTCGCAACCAATCGGCTTTGAACCTTGATCGTGATAGCGGACGGATTCTGAAGCTGGTGGCTTTGCCGGATCGGTCGCAGCAAGTGCTGCGTGGTTCCAATGCATTCTTCGTTGTCACCTCCGGCGCGGGTGGGCGCCACGTTACGCGTATTTCCGCGAGTGATGGTGCCGCGGTATCGATTGTCGTGCCGCTGAGAACCGCTTCGGAATTATTCACTCAGGACGGCAAGCCCGTCATTGAGGAGCAACGCAGCGACTTCGCAGCATCGGGCGATTCACTTCTGGAAATGGACGCTGCAGTCGTGGAGCGAAAAGTGACCGAACGCCAGGCGATGAAAGAATCAGGGACTGACGAGTGGGAGAAATGGGATCAAAGTTCGAAAAGCGGTTTTGGCGATGACGCCCTGAAGATGGGCAAACTGATCGCGAATGATGCCATGCGAAGCCGGACCGGTGGCAAGGCGTACATGGATGACAGCACTTACCGCGTCACCATCAGCCATCCGCTTGGTGGAGCTGGCGGAAACTGGACGGATAATGTGCACGGGCGGCCCGAGATCTTTAGTTCGGCAACCCTCGATTTCCTGGCGGCCGGAACGCAGCTCATCGCATTTGACCGGACGGGAAAGAAGCTTTGGGCCGCGAATCTCGGTCAGCCGATCTCACCCGCCGCTCCGAGTATCTCCGAAGAACCCGCGGCCGCCCCCTGCATCGATGCCGGAGGAAGCATTTGTATCTACGATCGTGCGTTTCTGACTGCTTTTGAGCGGGGCAGCGGCAAGGTCATATGGCGCTTGCCCAGCGTCGGCATTCGGAAGGTGCAGGCGGACGCGGAGGGGATGCTCTACGTTTGCTCGGACAACGCGAGCGCCGAGTCCTTGCGCTACTCCCAGGATGCGCGGCTTCGCGAGGGACAGACCTGCGTTTTGATGAAAGTCGATCCCGCGAATGGCAAAGTGCTGTGGAGTGTTCCCAAATACGAAGACTGTTTTGTGGCGGAAAATGGCGTCTATGCGACCCGCTTCGCCAACAACGCACAGGATGGCATCGATCGGGTTTTTGATTCCAGCAAAGTGCCCGAATGCCGGTTCTTACTCTTTAAATTGAGCGCGCGCGATGGCTCGCCGCAATGGCAGTGGCTCCAATTCCATCATCCCCTTTCCATCGATGCGGAAGGGAGAAAGGTCAGCATCCTGTTTCGCAATGAATTCCAGTCCTTGAAATCGCTGGCCTGGTGAATCTGAGGCGATCGGAAACGGTGTGTTCCCGCCGGATTGCGAAATTGCGAGGGGTTGCACTCTGTGCGTAGACCGCCGCAGCGGGGGATGTCTTTCTCCCGCCTCGTTGACAAAGGCTCAACCCGTTTCGATACTCGCGGGATAATGAGTCTCGATTTGAATGATTTGCTGCGGGACTGGCCATACGAGCCAGGGCAGCTCAAGGTTCGTAAAATTCTCGGAAGCGACGGGAAGGAAAAGCTGCAATTGAGGATCGATCTCGGAGTGATTCAGATGGAGACTTCAGGCCGTCCTGACGGCGGGCACCCGCACGATTGCGACTCTCTGCTCGACTATTATCAGGACATGGTTCAGCAGGCGCGCCGGAAGAATGAGACCTTCACCTTGAATGCGGAGGATGTCGGCGAGCTTCAGCAGGAAGGGATTCAGTACTACCATCGCTACATTTCATTTTTCCATCTGGGCGACTTCCAGGCGGTCATTCGCGACACGCAGCGCAATCTGGAGATGTTCGCCTTTGTGCAGAAGCACGCGGAGCGTGAGGAACTGGCCGAAGCCGTCGTGCAATTTACGCCCTACGTTTTGATGATGAATACCCGCGCCCGTGCCTCTATCGAGGTGGAGCGTGAGGACTTTGCCGCCGCCGTTCAGCAGATCGAGGCGGGAATGGATAAGATCCGCGCTTTCTACCAGGAGCAGGGGATGACCGAAGCGCAGGAAAACAGCCCGGAACTGGCATTCCTCGCGGAATGGCTCGAGGAAGTCCGTGCTCGGCAACCGCTGACAAAACTGGAGAAAATGCAGCGGGAGATGGATCAGGCGATTGCCAACGAGGCCTACGAACGCGCGGCTGAGTTGCGAGACGCCATCCGCGCTTATGCGACGCGGAAGCGCAAGGGCACGACGTAAAATCAGGATGATGGATCGATGAAGGAGGGGACCTGCAGCTGCTGGTCTTTCACCTCCTTCATGGCGGAAAGCATTGCTGCCTCGAGCGCCTGGATATCGATCGGCTTCACCAGGTGGGCGACAAAACCGCTCTCGAGACTCCGGCGGATATCCTCCTCGCGACCGTAGCCGCTGAGGGCGATGCCGATGAGCCCGTAACTCTGGCGCAACTCGACCATGAGATCCTGCCCATTGCCATCCGGCAGGCCGATATCCGAGATGACGAAATCGAATTCCGTCGCCGCGGCAAGCGCGCGGGCGGTGGCGACTGTTTCCGCCGCGGAGACTTTGTGCCCGCGCTTCGTCAGGAGTCGCGAAAGCGTGGTTCGTGTCGGCTCGTGATCTTCGATGAGCAGAATGCGCAAAGCGTGAGCCATGGGCAACGCCTCGGGCGGTGATGGGGCTGGAGGCTCGATGAGTTCGTGATCCGCGAGGGGCAATTCGATCCGGAAAGAGGAGCCTTGCCCCAGGCCGTCGCTCGTCGCATCGATACGTCCATGGTGAAGCTGGACCAGCAGCTTCGAGATGGAAAGGCCGAGTCCGAGCCCGCCGAAGCGGTGGGGGCCGGATTGGGCACCTTGAGCGAAGGCATCGAAAATCCTCGGCAATTCCTCGGGATCCATCCCCATCCCGCTATCGGCAATTTCGATCACCACGGTGTGTCCGCTGCCTTCGCGACTGCGCATCGTGATACTTCCGCCCGGCGGAGTGAATTTCACGGCGTTCTTAATGACATTCCAGAATACCTGCTGCAGGCGAACGGGATCGCCATTGACCACGCGCTCGGGCGCGGAAAGGTCGAAGGAAATGACCAGTTGCTTGTTTTCAGCATCCGCGCGCAACAGCTCAAAGCTCTGGTAGAGCAGCGTGTGGATGTCGGCATGCTGCAACTGGAGGAGGAGCTTGCCGCGGGTGATCCTCGTCAGATCGAGCAAATCGTCGATGAGCCGCGCCTCGAGTGCGACGTTCTTGCGAATCATCGCGAAATCTCCCTTCACCCGCGGAGACAGGTCCGGGGAATCGGCTAGTTCGCTGGCCAGCATGAGCACGGGATTGAGCGGCGTTCTCAGTTCGTGCGAAAGCGCCGCCAGGAAATCGTCCTTCGCCCGGCTCGCCGCTTCCGCTTCCTCCTTGGCGACGGAGAGATCGTGCGCGGCCATGACCGCCGGTGTAACATCGAAAACGACGCCGACCAGGCGCTTGTGGTCCTGCGGGGAATTCGGAAGTGAGCGCCCGATCGCGGAGACCCAGCGCACTTCTCCTCCCGGCCCGATGAGGCGATATTGCGTCTCATAGTCGCCTGGTCCATCGACCGCTCGTTGGATGCTGGCGGCTGCTTCCTTGCGGTCGTCCGGGTGCATCCGCGCATAGAAGCTCTCCAGGGTAAGCCGCTCATCAGGAGCGTTCCAAAAGATCTGGCGGGTGCGTTCGGAGAAGCGGATTTCGTTCGTTTCCAGGTCCCAGTCCCAAGTGCCCATCTGCGCGGCATCGATCGCCACGGAGAGCATTTGCTCTCGGTCGCGCAGGGCTTCTTCCACGCGCTTTTTCTCGGTGATATCCGCCACGACTCCATAGATGCCGACCAGCTTTCCGTGAGTGATGATCGGCGTGCCGTGAACGATCAGTTCGACGCGCTTGCCGTGGCGATTGATCAGGGCTGTTTCGATCGGCACGGTCGCTCCGGCGGCGACTTGTTTGAAGACTTCCAGAGCCTGCTCCAGCTTGTCGGGCGCGCAGAGTTCCATGAACTGCATGTGGCGCAGTTCTTCGAGCGTGTAGTCGGAGAGGTGGAGGGCAGCTGGGTTCGCGTCGATAAAGAAGCCGTTGAGATCGAGTGAAAAGATTCCGTCGATATTGTTCTCGAAGAGCGAACGGTTTCTCTCCTCGCTTTCCCGGAGTGCCAGTTCGGCCCGCTTGTGATCGGTGATGTCCGTATTGCTCTCCATCACCGCGACGGTCTTTCCTGTGGCATCGCGATCGAGGACCCAGCGGGTCATCACGGTAAGAATGGCTCCGTCCCGCCGGGTGTGTTTGAGCTCTCCCTCCCATCGCCCCTCCATGCGCAGTGCCGCTTCGATCTCTTCCAGCGGAATGGGAAATCCGGTTTTGAGAAAATCATGGCTGCGCTGGCCGATGGCTTCGGTGCTGGTCCAGCCGTAGACATTCTCCGCACTGCGGTTCCAATAGACGATTCGTGCATTGGCGTCCCGGACGAGAATGGCGTCGCAACTGATGTCCAGGAGGCGGGCCTGTTCCGCGATGGCCCGCTCCGCTTCCTTTCGGGAGGTAATATCGGAAACGACACCGAGCAGGCGCACAGCCTTTCCTTTCGCATCGTATTCTCCCCGTCCGCGGCTCACGGCCCAGCGGACAGCTCCGTCGGGCCGGATGAACCGGAATTCGCAGTCGTAGGCCTTCTTTTCCGAAAGTGAACTCTTCACCGCCTGCCAGATCCGGCGCCGGTCGTCCCGATGGACCAGCCGGAAGAAGGCTCCACTTGTGGTGAGGCTTTCGTCTTCGCGACCGAAAATGGCGGAACACTCCGGCGTGCAGTTGACGCGTCCGCTGGCGAGATCCCAGGTCCAAATGCCGACTCCCGCGGCCTCCGTGGCGAGGCGAAGCCTCGCGGCGCTTTGCCGGAGCGCTTCCGCCTGCTCATCCCTGGTCTCCAGCAGGCCATTGAGGGCGTTGACCAGCATGACGATCTCCACGTCATCGTTTGCCACGGGCAGGACGCGGCGATTTTCGCCTCGCGTGATCTCTCTGGCGGCTTCCGCGATGGCTGCCAGGGGACGTACAGCCCGCGTGGAGACAAACCAGCCCACCAGGGCGAAAAAGATGCCGCAGGCGAGTCCCCAGGCCATGACTTCGTAGCGCAACCCTTGCACCGGCAGCAGTGCGATGACTTTGGGCTGTTGGGCGAGGACGATCCAGCCGGTCGATTGAAACTCTGCCGAGTCTTCCGGCGTTCCGGCTGCGGCGGAAAGAAAATCGCCGTCATCCACATTCGGCAGGATGAGGAGGGGGGGAGAGGAGGACTCGAGCCCCGGTCTGCCCGGAGCCGACAGCACGTGGCCATGATGGTCGATGAGCAGGATCTGGATCTGCGACCGCGCTCGAAGCGGTGTGACCACGCTTTCGCTCAGGCGGCGCAACCAATCCCAGTCGAAACGGACAATGAGAATGCCCTCCGGCTTCCGGTTATCATCCAGGACCAACCGGGACATCTCGAGGATGCCCTCATTTGCCCCGGCGGGCAGGCTCTGCAGGAACGGTCCTTTAAGCGCCCCCTCGAAAGCCGGAGTTCCTTTGACGTTGACGCCTTCGGAAGCGGAATCAGTGGAGACGCGGACGATGCCGGACAAATCGGCAAACCCCATCCAGGTACGATCCGCATACGAAAGAAACGAATCAGCGAGGACAGCGTGCTGCGCCTCCGGATTGTTCGCCGAATGGAGTTGGTTTTCAAGGGCGGCGACAGCGCCAGCCCTTCGCTTCAGCGCTGCGGCAAAGCGCACGGTCATCTCGTCCGCCGTGCGTTCCAGGGTGAGGGCGATCGTTTGACGCTCCCTCCGTTCGCTGAACTCGCCGACAATGCCCGAAATGAGCAAGGCAAGGAGCAGGCTGAAACCACCGAGAATCAGGCTGAACCTTGCCCGGAGACTACGCAGACGTGGGACCGGCTGTTGACAGTCTTTCAAGGGAATGAGGTCACGATTAGCCTATGGCGGCGCAGGTATGACGCAAGGTGTTTTCAGAGGGGTTGATTCGCCCGGGTAATCTGCCGATACTCCCGCGCTTCATGATTTCTGTCCGCACTCCCTTCAGACTTCCCTCGCTTTGGGTTTTGCGTGCTTTTCTGGTTGTGGCGTTGGCTGGCGGACTCGGGGGATGTGGAAACGATCCCCATCCGAAGCCGTTGCATACGAAACGTGAGGATGGGACCCCGTGGGTGGTGCGGTATGCCTACATGCCGGATGACCCGCGTTCGCTTGATCCGCAGTTTGCTTACGACCAGATGAGCCGGCTGCTTTTGGAGCCGGTTTATGATACGCTGCTGGAGTACCATCGCTTTAAGACGGATCCGTTTGAAGTGGTGCCGTGCCAGCTCGAGAAGATGCCGGAGCGGGTAAAGAATGCGGATGGAACGGAAGACTATGTGTGCCGGTTGAAGAAGGGGATTCTTTTCCACGATGATAAGTGCTTTCCCGATGGGAAAGGACGCGAAGTAACCGTTCGCGACGTGGAGTACGCCTGGAAACGGATTGTTGATCCCAAGGTGGAATGTCCGGCATTGGCGCCGCTGGAGGAATATGTAGTCGGCATGGAGGAAGCCTACGAAGAAGCGAAGAAGAGCGGCAACTTTGATTACTCCAAGCCCTTCAAAGGTTTCGAGGTGGTGGATGACCAGACATTCCGGATTCACCTCCTGAAGGCTTATCCGCAGATCCTTTACTGGATGGCCATGCATTTCACCTGCCCGGTCGCCCGGGAGGCGGTGGAGTATTACGATGGCAAGGAGCATCCCGACGGTCCCGGTGGCCAGATCGTCCAGCGACCGGCCTTTCAATGGCATCCGGTGGGCACCGGTGCTTTCATGTTTGATTACTACGAGCCCGCTTCACGGGCACGGCTGATTCGAAATCCGCATTACGCCACGGAAACCTTCCCGTCGGATGGTATTCCGCCCGAAAACGTCGAGGAACTCCGCCCCTATTTTGGGCATACGCTGCCGATTGTCGACGAGGCGCAAATCACCGTCTTCCGGGAGCAAACCCCGATTCCGATCCTCTTTCGGCAGGGCTATCTCGATAATATGGGGGTGAACAAGGATGCCTTTAACAAGGTGGTGACGAGTTCCAGAGACATCACTCCTGAATACAAGGCGCGAGGCGTGACCATGGAGAAGGAGGTCGACGTCTCCACTTTCTTTACGACCTTCAATATGCAGGACAAGGTGGTCGGCCCGAACAAGAAACTGCGCCAGGCGCTGTCTTGTTCCTACGATACCCAGAGCTTTGTCGATATCTTCTGGAATGGTGTAGCCCCCGCTGCGCAGCAACTCATGCCGCCGGGCTTTTTCGGGTACGATGCCAATTACCGGAATCCGTACGGATTCAATCTCGAAAAGGCGAGGAAGTTACTGGAAGAAGCAGGGTATCCGGGCGGGATCGATCCGGCGACCCACCTTCCGCTCGAACTGACGATCGATGCCGCAGCCAGTGGTTCTGAAGAACGCCAGATGACGGAGTTCATGCAGAAGCAGTTCGAGCAGTTGGGGATCAAGGTGAAAGTCATTGAAAACACCTTCGCCAACCTTCTGGCCAAGGAAGACAACGGGAACTTCCAGATCCTTTACGGAACCGGATGGGGAGCAGATTATCCTGATCCAGAGAACTTTTACATGCTCTTTTACAGCCATAACTTCCCGCCGAAGGGCAAGAACGCGGCGCTTTACAAGAACCCGGAGTTCGACCGGATTTTTGAAAAGATGGCGACGATGGATAACACGCCGGAACGGCTGGAATGCGTCAATCAGCTCCGCACGATTCTTGCCGAAGATTGCCCGCAGCTTTTCGAATTTCATAAAGCCTTCTATGGGGTCTCGCAGCCTTGGGCCGGCCATACCAAGACAAATATGATGCTGGAGGGAGGCTTGAAGTATGCCCGCGTGGATGTCGCGATGCGTGAACGGCTCCGTAAAGAGTGGAATCAAACCCCGACGTGGCCGATTGCCCTGGCCGTGATCGGAATCATTTTCGCAGGCGGTTACGCCGTTCAACTCAATCGCAAGCGCAATGACTAGTTACATCATTCGCCGGTTACTTTACTGCGTGCCGATCCTTTTCGGTGTGATGTTGATCACCTTCGTGCTCTTCTTCATCGTTCAGCCGCCGCGAGCGCGAGCCCGGGCAATTCTGGGCGAGAAAGCGACGCCGCAACAGATCGACGACTGGTTGCATAAGCACGAGTATGATAAGCCTCTTCCGAAGCTCTTCGTCTCCCAGACGTGGAAGTTGGTGACATTCAATTTTGGTTTGTCCGATAAGACCAATCGGCCGATCGCCAAGACGTTCATTGATGGAGCGGTGCCATCGCTATGTTTGACGGTTCCGGCCTTCATTGCCGGTTTCTTCATGGCTGTAGGGGCGTCTCTTTATCTCGTGCTCATCAGGTACTCGGCGCTCGATCGATTTGGAGTCTTTGTTTGCGTGGCGTTGATGAGCATTCCTCCGATGGTCTATATGTTCATCGGCCAATCTGCCCTGGCGTTGCACTTTGCATACTTTCCGGCGTACGGATTCGAAATCCGCGGTTTCAGTACGGCAAAATTTCTTCTCCTTCCCGTCGCTTTGATCGTGGTCATGCACTTTGGCTATGACGTGCGGATGTATCGAACGATCTTTCTCGAGGAGATTACGCAGGATTACGTGCGGACTGCGTTTTCCAAAGGCGTGTCCCAACTCCGGGTGCTGTTTGTGCACGTGCTGAAGAACGGCATGATTTCTTTGATTACCCTGGTCGTCACGAGCCTCCCCGCGCTCATCATGGGGTCGATCCTGGTGGAGAATTTCTTCGGCATTCCGGGTTTGGGCAATGCGCTGGTACACGCCATCCAGACTGGCGACGCAGCGATGGTCAACGCGCTTGTTTACCTTGGGGCGCTCCTTTATCTGGGTTCTCTGCTTTTAACCGATATCCTATATGCGGTGGCTGATCCACGCATTCGTTTGAGTTGATATGGCGCCCTGGCTCGAAAATCTCATCGTCATTGTTTCCCTGGCCTGCGCCTTCGGCCTTCTTCGGCTTGGCTCGAAGAATGAGCGCTGGCAGCGCGCCTGGAAGTTCTTCAAACGCGACCGGATCGGGATCGTGGCCGGCATCGGAATTGCAATTTATTTATTGGTGGGGACTCTTGATCTGCTGGAGATTTCTCCGTCCAAAAGCATTCTCGATTGGGTATTGGGAGACGCGATCGGGCTTCGCGACGAACCGACAAAGTCCAGTTACAGCGCTCCCTTCGCGAAAACGACCTTTGATATCAGCAATCCGGCGCCGCTGCAGCTTCCGGGGCGTCATCCGATGGGGACGACTCAGCTGGGTAAAGACACTTTTGTGCAGGCCATCAAGGGATCGAGTACGGCGCTCGTCCTCGGCGGCCTGACGAGTCTTATCTATTTGCCTTTGAGTATCTTTTTGGGCATCGCGGCGGGATACTTTCGCGGCTGGGTTGACGATGCCGTTCAGTATTTATACAGCACCATTGCATCCATCCCGGATATCTTATTGCTCATCTCCATGCTCATGGTGATGCAGAAGGGGCTCGGCACGATGTCCCTTGCTCTCGCGACGACGGGGTGGGTGGGGCTCTGTCGTCTGTTGCGTGGTGAAACGATGCGGCTGAATGAACGGCAATTCGTGGCGGCGGCGCGATCATTGGGGCAGTCACATTTCAATATCATCGCCCGGCACCTCCTGCCGAATGTCATGCATCTCGTCCTGATCAATTTTGTCCTGGGTTTTTCCGCAATCGTCCTGGCCGAATCGATCCTGAGTTATCTTGGTGTGGGAACACCGATCGGTACAGCGAGCTGGGGTCAGATGATCGATGGCGCAAGAGGCGAACTCGGTCGCGAGCCGCTTGTCTGGTGGGACGTGACGGCGGCCAGTGTGGCGCTTTTCGGACTCGTGCTTTCGCTTAATCTTTTCGCCGACTCCCTCCGACGCGCCTTCGATGCGAGGCGCTGACAAAGTGTGCCATAGAATCCTCTCTCCAGCCATTTTCTGAAATTTGCCGCCATGCCAGATCAACCGCTTCTCGACATCCGCAATCTTTCGATCGCCTTTGACACGGAAAATGGGGTGGTCGAGGCCGTGAAAGGAATCTCTCTTACCCTCGGTGAAGGGGAAACGCTCGCCGTAGTCGGCGAAAGCGGGAGCGGCAAAAGCGTGACCGGGCTTTCGCTGACGAGGCTGCTTCCGCAGCCGCCGGTGGTCTACAAGTCCGGCGAGATCCTTTTCAAAGGCCAGGACGTCCTGAAAATGGGGCCTCGTGAATTGCATGCGCTCCGCGGCGCCCGGATCTCGTACATTTTTCAAGAGCCGTCGACGTCTCTGAACCCCGTCTTCACGATCCGTACGCAGATCGCCGAAGCGATTCGGTTGCATCGGCCAGAGGTGAAGGAGATCGATGAGGAGGTCGTCAAATACCTCGATATGGTGGGCATCGTGAATCCGCGCCTGCGGATGAATGACTATCCTCACCAGCTTTCCGGTGGAATGCAGCAGCGCGCAATGATTGCCATGGCGCTGAGTTGCCGGCCGGATCTTCTCGTTGCTGATGAACCGACAACGGCGCTGGATGTGACGATTCAGGCGCAGATCATTCAACAGCTCACCGAGATCAAGAAACAGCTCAAGATGGCGATTATCCTCATCACGCATAACTTTGGCATCATCAGCGATATCGCCGACCGGGTGGTGGTGATGTTCCGCGGAAAGATCGTCGAAGAGGGGCCCACGCTCCGGGTATTGCGCGAGCCGCAGCATCCTTACACGAAGGCGCTCATTCAGTGCATCCCGCAGTTGGGCCAAAAGCGGAAGCGTTTGACGACGATCGATCACGTGGCTTTGGCGCAGGCGGAGCAATAGTCCGTCGCCAGGCCGCGAATTGCTTCGTGGGCCGACTCCTGAGCTGCGTTATGGCACGACAGATGTTGTCAAGTCGACCGGCGGTGGCGGGTAGCACGACGTGGGACAAGAGTTGAGCGGGTGGAGGGTTGTGAAGCTCAGTGAGGAGTCAAATACCGCATGCGGAGGGCGTGGGATCCCTTTACTTTTTGTAGGCATGCATACTACAATTTTGTAGCGGACAGCGTGACAATGAATTGTCCACCTTGCCGGGACAGGTGGCGAATTTGTTTCAGTCGGGGCCTTGTTGCCTGATTTTACGGACGGTCTGTCCCGTGGGTTTCCTCTGAAAAAACGGCGCGTGTCATAGTGGCATGCTTGGTGCTAACCGCCTGCCGCCGTGCCACGGACTTAGTTTGCCGCGTGCATAACAACACAAATCCACCAACCAACAACGGCGGTCAGTGCCGCTTCTGCTCCAAGACGAAATCTATAATGACAACCCCATTCAGACCTGTCTTATCCGTAACCTATGTGCCCGAAAGGTGCGGGCATGTTCTGCGAGTCACGCTTCCCACCCATTTGCCAGTTAGTCGCTAAACAACGCTGAACTCATCCTATGAAACAATTCATCGATAAGATGCGGGATCCGGCACAGAGGCGTCTTTTCTTCGCGATTTTCGGCGGAAAGATGCTGGGATTGGCTCTCTGCTTCCTCGTGATCACGGTAAGTACGGCCTTTCTCAGTTCGACGCCGAAAGTGCATGGACAGGAAACTCCGCCGGCAGCTTCCGCTCCCGCAACTGGAACTCCTGCGGCTCCGGCTGCAACCGGTACGGCCCCGGCTGCTCCCGACGCAGCGGCAGCTGCGCCAACTCCGCCGCCGCCTCCCTATGTCAATCCGATAAATACCATGTGGGTGCTAGTTACCGCCTTCCTGGTATTTTTCATGCAGGCGGGTTTCATGTTCCTGGAAGCCGGCTTCGCGAGAACCCGGGAAACAGTGAACGTGCTGCTCGAAGGCGTTGTGGATACCTGCTTGTGCGGCATCCTGTTCTATGCCTGGGGCTTCGCCTGGATGTTCGGTCACGGCAATGGCTTTATTGGTCACGGCGCTGCTGACGGTACCTCCTGGTATTTCCTGCAGCACCTGCCGGATACTTATGAAAGCACCGGCATTGCCACGCTGGCTTACTTTCTCTTCCAGTTCGCGTTCGCGGATACCTGCTCCACGATTACTTCGGGCGCCATGCTCGGCCGCACTGGATTCTGGGGCGACCTCTGGTACAGCCTCGGAGTTAGTGGTTTCCTCTATCCGATCTTTGGTCACTGGGCCTGGGGTCCGGATGGCTGGTTGAATACCATTCACCCGGCTGCGTTCCATGACTTCGCTGGTTCGACCGTGGTGCACACGATTGGTGGCTTTATCGCGCTGGCAGGTGCGATCGTTCTCGGACCGCGGCTTGGTCGTAAATTCAAGCGCGACGGCGGTGGGCCCATGCCCGGCCATAACATGACGATTGCCGCGGTTGGCGCAGTCATCCTGTGGTTCGGCTGGTACGGATTCAATCCGGGAAGCACCCTGTCCGCGATGGACATTCAGGGCGTGGCCCGTGTTGCGGTAAATACCACGCTGGCAGCTTGCGCCGGCGGCCTGGCCGGTCTGCTCTTCGTCTATCCGCGTTCCAAGAAATGGGACTGCGGCATGACCCTGAACGGCCTTCTTGCCGGCTTGGTGGCGATCACCTGCCCATGTTACTGGGTATCTCCGACCGGAGCGATCATCATCGGTATCATCGCGGGTGTGCTCGTGGTGCTGGGTACCGACCTGTTGGAGTATCTCCGCATTGACGATCCTTGCGGCGCCTGGCCGGTGCACGGTCTGTGCGGTGTTTGGGGAACATGGAGCCTCGGCCTCTTCGCCACTGGCGAATACGGAGCTCCCACGCCGACTGGCGCGGATACCTCCGCGGCAGCGCTGGTCAAGGGCCTCTTCTACGGTGGTGGCACCGATCAGTTGATCGGCCAGATCATCGGCAATGCGGCGATTGGCGGTGGGGTGTTCATCGCGGCGATGGCTTTGATGTATCTGGTGAAGCTCACCGGTACGCTGCGCGTCTCGAAGGAAGGGGAGCAGGAAGGTTTGGACATCCACGAGCATGGTGGCGAGGCCTATCCGGAACTCGTCATCTCATCGAAGTAAACTGAAACGCCTTGTGCCGGCCGCGGCAGGGATCAAGGGTGCCGCGGCTGGCCGAAGCGGGTTACTGAAGAAACCCCATATCATATTCAGGAGACGCTATGAAAAAGATAGAAGCCATCGTTCGCCCGTTTAAGGTGGACGAAGTAAAAGAGGCGCTCGCGGAGATCGGCGTGGAGGGAATGACGACGGTGGAAGTGAAAGGTCACGGCCGCCAGAAAGGCCACACGGAAGTATATCGCGGCAGCGAATACACCGTGGATCTTGTACCGAAGGTGATGGTGATTGTCGTGGTTGCGGAGTCGCTCTTGGAAAAGGCGACCGCCGCGATCATCAAGGCAGCGAAAACCGATAAGATCGGCGATGGAAAGCTATTCATCTCGACGATCGATGAGGTGATTCGGATCCGGACGTCTGAATCAGGCGCGGACGCCATCTAAAAGAAAGTCAGCGATACGCGAGCTTTGTCACTCGAGTTATTGCACCAGATAGTTATGCAAACCGCCGGGCGGCAGCGCCTCCCGGCGGTTTGCCGCTGTGCGGATCGTATGATTTGCGCGGCTCTGGAACAGGTGCATCGCGGGTGGCGCCTGTCTTCATTTGAAAAATCATCCAATTCGATTCCATGACACGACGCTCCAAGATCCTGATTGTGGAGGATCACCCGATGTTTCGGGAGCGGTTGGTGCAGGTCATTTCGGCTGAGCCCGATATGTTCGTTGTCGGCGAAGCGGACTGCGCGGCAGCGGCGAAGCGGATGGTGGCGCAATCGGTTCCGAACCTGCTCCTCATCGACATTGCGCTTCCGGACGAGAGCGGATTGATCCTGACGAAATCGTTGCGGGAACAAAATGTAACCGCGCCGGTGTTAATCCTCTCCATGCACGCGGAATCCAATTACGCGGGCCGCGCCATTCGCGCCGGCGCGAATGGTTACATTACGAAGTCGCGTGCGGCTTCCGAGGTCCTCACCGCGATCCGGACAGTCCTTTCCGGCGCCATCTATTTTTCCGACGCAGCGATCGAATCCGCGCGGAGTGAATCCAACGGCTCGCGATGGGGATTTGCGCGTCCGGCGAATGGGTTGACCGAACGGGAGATCGATGTGCTCTGCCTGCTCGGCGAAGGCCTGACCACCCGCGAAATCGCGGAGCGGCTGAACCTCGGTGTCGCGTCGATTGATACTTATCGGGCAAGAATCAAGGAGAAAATGAAGCTGCGCAACGGAGTTGAGCTCCAGCATTTCGCGACGCTCTGGCTTGCGGAGAGAAGATGACGACGGATAGGTTCAAATGGAAGTGAGTTCTCATTCAAATAAAACGACCGGAATGCTCCCGCTCGCCATTGGCGCGTTGGGTGTAGTGTTTGGAGACATCGGAACGAGCCCGTTGTATTCCTTCAAAGAGTGCCTCGAACACGGATTTACGGAGGCGGATGTGCTCGGAATTCTTTCCCTGATTCTCTGGAGCCTGATCCTGCTCGTATCGGTGAAGTACGTGGGGATTGTCCTGCGCGCGGACAATCACGGTGAAGGCGGTATCCTCGCCCTGCTCGCGCTGGCCTTTCCAGAGCGTGGTGGTGGCACCAGTGGAAGCGGAAAGAAGGTCGCGGTGGCGATGACCATGCTTGGCCTTTTCGGCGCCGCTTTGCTTTACGGAGATGGAATTATCACGCCGGCGATCTCCGTGCTTTCCGCCGTGGAGGGATTGGAACTGATCTCTCCAAGTTTCGAACAGTGGGTCGTCCCATTGACGATCGTGATTTTGATCATCTTGTTTTCCATGCAAAAGAAGGGCACGGGCGCCGTGGGCAGCGTCTTTGGAGTGGTCATGCTCGGCTGGTTTGGAGTGATTGCCATCCTTGGAATCGTTCAGGTCGTGCAACACCCTGCCGTGCTGGTGGCGTTGAACCCATTGATCGGCATCAGTTATCTCGTGAAGCACATTTCCGCGGCCATTGTCGTACTGGGAAGCGTCTTTCTCGCTGTGACTGGTGGTGAAGCCTTGTACGCCGACATGGGCCATTTCGGCCGCGTGCCGATTCAGCGGGCCTGGCATTGTCTCGTGCTTCCCGCGCTGGCGCTGAACTATCTCGGGCAGGCCGCGCTGGTGTTGCATAATGAGGGCGCGGCGGAGAATCCCTTCTTCCATCTTGCGCCGTCGTGGGCCCTTCTCCCAATCGTGCTGCTTTCCACGGCGGCGACGATTATTGCTTCCCAAGCCCTCATTTCAGGCGCTTTCTCGCTAACCATGCAGGCGGTGCAAATGGGGTATCTGCCACGTATTCAGGTGTTGCATACGAATCAGCATGAGTCAGGGCAGATCTATATCCCTCAGGTCTCCTTTGGCCTGGCTGCGGCCTGTACGGTATTGGTGCTGTGTTTCCGGAGCAGCTCGGCTCTTGCCGCCGCGTATGGCATTGCCGTCACGCTGACGATGATGTCGACAACGATCCTCTTTGCTTTCGCCGCACGGCGGCTGTGGAAGTGGAGTCTCCCGTTGATCATCCTCGTGTGCGGTACTTTTTCCCTGATCGAGCTGTGCTTTTTCGCTTCCAACGCTCTCAAGGTTTTTCACGGCGGCTGGCTGCCTTTGGGCATCGGCGCGATCATCTTCTTTTGCATGACCACGTGGAAGCGTGGGCGCATCCTCATTGCTTCCCAGCTTCGTGACACGCTGCCGTTCAGCCATTTTGTGGAATCAATTGGGCTGTCCGGCACGCTCGATGAAAAACTTCGCCCGCATCGGGTGAAAGGCACTGCGGTCTTTCTCTCTTCGCGTCCCGATGTAACGCCGCTGCCGCTGCTCGCGAATCTCAAGCACAACCATGTGCTGCACGAGCGCAATATTCTCCTGAATATGGTTAACGAGCGCATCCCGGTGATTCCGCGTGAGGAGCGGGTGAATGTTGAGGCGCTGCCGGATGAGTTTTACCGGATGACCGTTCGCTTTGGTTTCATGGAAATCCCGACGATCGACGAGATGGTGGAGTGCGCCAAGCTGAAGGGATTCCCGTTCGAAGTGGAGAAGACGACCTTCTTCCTCGGGCGCGAGACCCTCGTGCCAACCGGCAACCGCGGCTTGTCGCGCCTGCGTGAAGCGATTTTCATGACGATGAGTCAGAACGCGCAAAATGCCGCGGAATTCTTCCGCCTGCCAACGAACCGGACGATCGAGATCGGGCGGCAGGTGGAGATCTGAGTCGTTAGTACCGAATCTAAGATCTCTTCAACTGGGATCCGTTTTGTCTGGCAGCACGCGGATCGAAACGCGGTAATCGGCCGAAGAGATGGGCAGTATCATTGCGGGTGATCTCTCTGTACTTGAGAGGTCACGCGAGCCGCACCCCTGTCTTGCTGTTATCGGCGCAGTCCGGTTTTGGGCCTGAAGCTGGAGAGGAATAAAGCGGCCGACGCGAGGAGGAATGCAGATTGCGGCTCCGGCACCGAAGCGATTTGAAATTTTTCGATTTGGCCGGCCGTGTTGCCGGTGCCGCCAAAATTTGCAGATTCATTGACCCAAGACTGACTTACTGCATATTTCGCGGGGTCCAACAGCGAAAAGGTCGCGCCATCGAATTGAATCGAGCCGTTTGGATCGGCGAGGTAATAAGTATAGTCAAAGCTGATCGGAAGAAGGGCGGGATCCGAGAGAGATTCAAGATAAAGGCCGCCTTTGAAAATCTCGCCATTCTGAAGTTCGCCGGCGTTCAAAAAGATTGAAATATGAATTGGTGCGCCGCCTGAATTTGAACCAACTCCGCCGAATGCAAGCACGCCATTGCTCGCGTCCGCCAGATTGAGATAGTTTGGAGAACCTGGCGAAGTAAAGTCGAACTGAAGAGCGCTCGAACTCGCGGCACCGCTGGCGATCGACGGAACGACAATGATACCATGTCCGCCTGCCGGTGTAACTGTTCCGTCAGCCATATAAAGCATGCTGCCGACGCGTCCACTCCCAGCGAATGTTCCTCCTCCAAAAAGATAAACCCCGGCCGATTGGGAAAACGCATTTGCTGTCGACCCCACCAGCCCCCCGAAGATCTCCAGGTGGCCACCGGTCAGGGTCGAGCCCGGACCGAAAATCAACGTTCCCGATCCTTCCTTTAAGAGAGAACCTCCAGCAACCGATTGTGAGAGTATAAGTGTGGTTCCCGCATCCACATTCAAGCCACCAAAAGGACTGCTGCCAAAGCTAAGCGGATTGCCTAGAGTCATGCTGGCAGTCGTTTCCAACGTGCCGCTATAAGCCGTATCCTTGTACCTGCCAAAGAAACGAATTGGTACATTGGGTCCTCCCAAATTCGCTTCGGAGGAGACGACAACTGTGCCGCCGTTAAGCTGGAGGGCCGAGAGTTGGTTCGTGCCAGAAAGGATCGCGCTTCCCCCGTTGAGGGCAAAAGTACCGTTGGTAATGGAATTGGAAAATGAAGTCGGAGAAACGGCGTTGAGATTGAAGGTGTGGCTATTCAGGTTCACAGGGCCGGTTATCGACAACCCGGTCACATCCACGTTGGCGTCGGAGACGATTAAGATGTCATTTGAAAGAATATGAGCACCTTGAAGAGCGGTTAGGCTGCCGAAACCGAGCTGAATCTGTCCGGTTCCCAAGGCTTGATCGCTCCCGATTCCGAGAAACCCGTTTACCACCGTTCCCCCAGTGTAATTATTAGCGTTGAGAAGATTGACAAAACCAGTTACTTGCAGGGAGGCTGATCCCGTCAAAACATTGTCAGTTCCCCGAATTACCAGGGGCGTTAGTGGCGTATTCGAAATCGACTCGACTGATCCTCCCAGACGATAAACGTTGCCGGAGCCTGGCTTTAGACTCGTTCCGCCATAGACGACTGTCTGTCCTGCTGCGACTCCAAGCGTCAAGGTTCCGTCGCCCAAGGCACTAAGATCCAGAGAGCGGTTGTAGGTGCTCCCGCTCAGCTCAAGAATACCTTGGGTGGAAGAAGAGGAGATGACCTGCGCTGGAGAAAACCCATCGCTTGTGACGATTAGCGCGCTGTTGTTGACGAGGTTGATCGTGTTTCCTCCGGCAATATTGGATGCGGCGTTAATCTTCAGCACCGTGCCGGCCGAAAGGTGAACCGGACCTGCGCCCAGACTGGAAGCTAAACCGGAGACGGATATCACGTCTACATTGGTGCTTGATCCGAAGAGACTATATAAACCGTTGGTAATTGTGAGGCCGCCGGTAAAAGTATTGTTACCGCTGAGTGTTGCTGAACTTGGCGACGGGTAAGGAGTACTGGCGTTCTGTGAAAGCGTGAGCGAGCCCGAGCCGGTGATGTTACTGGCTAATGTAAAACTCGCCCTGAAATCGATGGTGCCTCCCGAAGAGCCCAGTGTCAGATTTCGGCTGATCGTCGTGCCTGATGTATCAAAATAAAGGCTTCCTCCGTTAAGAAGTACGGAGGAACCGGCGCTTCCAAAGGAGGTATCATTTACCGGTGCGACGGCGCCTCCAGTAATGGTCGTCCCCCCAGAGTACATATTCCCCGAGGCCAGCCGAAGGAGCCCGCCGCCGGTTTTTACGATGCCTCCCGTCCCGGATATAACACCGGTTGCTCGTAGTCCGGTCGTGATATTCCATGTTTGAAAAGAAGGTAGGAGGAGATTTGCTTGGATCAGTGCGGTTGGATCCGGAATCGCCTGATTGGGCACGAAGAGTGTGGAGGTCAGTCCATTTTGGAGAGTAAGGGTCTTGGTGCCATCGATCTCCTGGTGCTGGCTTCCGGAAAAGGTTAAGCTGCTGATATTCCAATCGGCATCCAATATCGCTGCTGCGCCACCGGTTCCGGCGAATGTTACGTTTGCCGTTCCGTCGTTCACGGGTAAGCCGCCCGACCAGCTTGCGGCATTGCTCCAATTCTGAGTCAAGCCGACGGCGCTCCAGGTTTGGGCAAGGGAGGTGGAGGTGTTGGCAAGAACACTTAGTGAGCTCAGAAGAACAATTGGCCAACTTTTGTGTAACATCTGTGTGCAGGCACGCTTCATATAAAGCGGAAGAAAGAGAGAGCTTGCGTGATTCGTTCGGAAAAGTGCTGCATTGTCAAAGATGCGCGGAAAGTAGAGGCGGTTGGTCCTCGACGCAAGGGAACGATCCCCATTTGCCATAAGATGGCCCGAGGCAAACGGGAGCGACGAACTAAGTCGCCGCCTTTCCCAAGATTAATGACGAATTGATCCCGCCAAAACCGAAGGCGTTGTTCATGACGTAGTGAAGCGCTTGTTCACGTCCGACATTAGGAATAACGTCAAGATCACATTCCGGATCCGGCTCGCGATAGTGTAGCGTCGGCGGGATGTAACTGCGTTCGAGGGCAAGCGCGCAGATGGCGGTTTCAATTGCTCCGACGGCGCCGAGCGGATGAGCGGTGAACGGTTTGGTGCCGCTGATGGCGAGCCGGCGGGCGTGATCGCCGAAGACCGCTTTTACGCAGGTCGTTTCGTTGGCGTCGTTGAATTGCGTGCTGCTCCCGTGCGCGTTGATATACTCGATCTGATTGGGTTGGATGTCTGCATCGGCCAGCGCTTCGCGCATGCAGGTCTGCACGGGTTCTCCACCGGGGAACGGGGTCGTCATGTGCCAGGCGTCGTTGTTCAAACTGTAACCCAGCACTTCGGCATAGATATAGGCGCCGCGGCGCAACGCGTGTTCGCGTTCTTCGATGACCAGGCTGCAGGCGCCTTCGCCCATGACGAAACCGTCGCGTTGGCGATCGAACGGGCGGCAGGCGTGTTCCGCGGGTTCGCCATCCCAGCGGCTCATGGTCTTGATGAAATCGAAGGAGCCGTAAGTGAGTGGAGCGAGCGGCGCTTCCGCTCCTCCGGCGATCATCACGTCGGCCATGCCGTCGCGAATGTAACGCAAAGCCTCTCCCACCGAGACAACGCCGCTGGCGCAGGAGTTGGAGTTCGTCGTGCCGACTCCGCGAAAGCCGCATTCAATCGCGATATTCGAATGCGCCGAGCCACCGAAGACCTGGAGGGCCAGCGTCGGATTCACTCCGCGCGGGCCTTTGGCGAGAAAACGTTGATGCTCGCTTTCGGCGTTGGACACACCGCCGAGTGCGGTGCCAAAGCTCACGCCAATCCGTGGCTGCGGCGTTTCGCGGGACCACCGGAGTTTCGCGTCTTCGAGTGCGAGGAGTGTGGATGCGACGGCAAATTGCGCGTAGCGGTCCAGTCGTTTGAGCCGATGCGGTGGAAAAAATGCCGTTGGATCCCAATCGCGAATTTCCCCCGCGCAGTGGGCCTTGAACTCGCTGGTATCGAAAATAGTGACACGACCGATTCCACTTCGCCCGGCGCGAATGGCGGACCACATCGCTTCCTTGCCGATGCCGATGCAAGTAATAGGGCCGAGGCCGGTGATAACCGCCCGCCGCTTCGTTGCGGGCGTGGTCGAAGAATGCCGCTGCATTTAGTGCGATCTAAATAAACTTCCGTGCGGTAAGTGAAACCGGAACTCCCGATTCGGAATACAGCCAGCCCGGAAGGCTGCCGGAAAGTAGCCGGGGGTAACACTCCCGGGATGGCATGATATAACGATGCACCCCGGAAGGGGTGCTGGAACATACGCATTTACCGTCGACCGTGTCATCGGATGGATATCACCGTTCCGGTACCCCTGCCGGGGTACGAATTCTACTTTGCGGAATCCGGGGGTGTTACCCCCGGCTACTATCCGGCAGCCCTCCGGGCTGGCACAAGTCACGCGGCGTTTTTGCTGAAAATGGTTTTCCATCGTACGGTGGCGGGGCCGTGACTTATCGCACGACTGTGTATCTCAAGAAGCATTCGCCTTCTTCAACTTGCATGGATTCCAGCACGCACTTCACGCTTGCTGGAAGAAACTCACCAGCAATGCCCGTCAGTGTCGGCGCCTTCTCTCCGCCGAAAACCCGCGGACATAGCGTGAGATGAATCTCATCCACAAGGTCTTCGGCCAGCAATGAACGAAATACGCTGCCACCGCCTTCGCAGTCCACGCTGTCGATTTCAAACTCACTCCTCAGCGTGCGCATCATCGCCGGTAAATCGACCGAGGATCCTTCGGCGAGTCGCAATTCGGCTTTTGACGCGAGCGCAGTGCGTGTTTTTTGAGGCATCCGTTCGGTGGAGAAAATGACCACCGGAGAGAAATCCTTTTCGAACACCCGCAGACTTGGATCGATCTTGCCCGAGTTACTGAGAAGCACACGGAGCGGATACTCCGCCTGCCGGCGCTTTTGCCGTGCCTCGCGTAACTTCGGATCGGGAAGACCCATCGTCATGTTATCCGCGGCGATCGTCGCCGCACCGGCGAGAACGGCATCCGCTTCTGAGCGGATGGCAAGAAGCCGATGCTTGTCGGACTTCGATGAAAAATCGGAGGGCGTGTGGTTTCGAGTGGAAATCCGGCCGTCCCAGGTGATGGCGAAATTCACGCTCACGCGCGGCCTGTCGCGGAGGCGCGCATTCATAGCCGTTCGGACGTTTCTTCCGAAACCTCCATGGCGATTTCGTCCTCGGCCATGTGATGCTCGAGTTCCGCGATTTCATCGCTGATCTCTTCCAGCCGCGCGTGCTCGGTGGGCCGATAGAAAAGATAGAGCAAGCCGCCGAAGGCACCCCAGACCGCACTCAGAAGGAATCCAGTGGATGAAATCAGGATGGCCACGCCTTCATCCACGCCGACGAGCTGGCTAAAGAAGATCTGGAACAACTCTTCCCGGACACCGAGACCTCCGAAACTGATCGGAAGTGCCGTGATCGTATTGATCAGCGGCATGATGAAGCAGAGCTGCGGAAACGTCGGGATCGGAATGGTTGGCGCGCCGAAAGCCCGCGCCGCACAGTAAAATGTATAGATGTAACCGAGATGCGCGACGACAGACGTCGCCAGAGCGAGGAGTGACGATTTCCAGGCGCGGCCATAAAGACTGTAGGCTAGTGCCACCTCCGCCAGCTTGTCGCGTGCGGGAAACCGGGCGGGCAACCGATGGACGAGCCCAAAACCAGTGACGACAAAGGAAAAGCCGATGCCGAGGATCGCGACCGCCAGGATGGCCAGCGCGGTCCAGACACAACGCGCGGTTGTTTCCGTGGCGGTGAGCCAGTGCCACCGCATGGCGATGAACGCCGCCGTCATCAGGATGAGAGCGAAGAGGCCGATGATGCGATCGACGAGCACCGAGAGCACGGCGGCAGCGCCTTTTCCGGGGGCTTCCTTGACGAGATAAAAGATCTTCACCACATCACCTCCGGTTCCGCCTGGAATGAAGAAATTGAAGAAGACGCCGATGAGCAGGAGCGTCCAAAGGCGCAATTTGCGCAAATGAATGCCCTGCACTTTCAGGAGCAGATCCCAGCGCAATCCGGCGATGACTTCCACCGCTCCATAGGCGCCGATACCGATCAATAGCCACAAGTGATCCGCCTGCCGGATTGCCAGTGAAATCTGGGCGCGCTTGTGCGGATCTCGCAGCAACCAATACAATACTCCAGCGGTGATGGAGAGTTGCAGCGCGGTGAACGCCAGCTTCTTTGCCTTCGATCCCATCCGATTACGCCCCGAACTGTTTCGCCCACTTCTCCCGCGCGATCATGATTTCCTCACGGCTGCGCCTCGGACTCATTTCGAAGACGAAAAGCGTGTCGCTGCCTTTTGGCAGGAGAGGAACGAGCCGATCGTAAGGGACATCTCCGGTGAAAGGCGGCTGATGGTCGCGGCCCGGCCAGGCCGTATCATGCAAATGGCAGCCCACGAGCCGGTGCGCCACGCGTTCCATCCACTCCACGTGATCAAGGAAGCCGAGGTTGTGCTTCACCTGCACGTGACCAAAATCGTGCCAATATCCCACGTGAGGCACGGCAAACGCGTCCAGGAGGTCGACCATTTCCTCTTCACCCGGAATCTCCTCGAAGGAATGGCGGCTTTCGACTCCGAGAGTAATACCCCGGGGAGCTGCGTAGTCGGCGATGATTTTCAGGCACTCGAGCGAGCGCTCGAAAAAGCGTTGGGCAGTCATCTCCCGTTTCCGCACCGCCTCGAGCTTGGCTTGTACGTAGCCCCGGGAAAGATGCATCCCGACTTCGGCCATCCGGACGAGCTTGTCCGTATAATCCTCGATCGGCACGCGGCCCATGTGGAGGACAACGATTGGCGCGCCGAGCCGCACCGCGAGGTCGATGGTCTGGAACGTGGCCTTGATCGCACGCTCCCGTTCCCGCTGATCGGGAGCGGAGAACTGGTAGCAGTCCGGGGACGGCCGCGAGATCTCCACCGGGACCGGACAGAAATTGTGAAGACTGGAAAACTGCACCTTTCCCTTTTCGGCGGCGCGCAGGATTCCCTCGAGGAGGGTGAGCCGCGTGGCGTGGCCAAGTTCGACACGCTGGAACCCGAGATCGATGATTTCATCGATCATGGCTTCGCCATCCGTGTGGCGGCTGGAATTCCAACAAGTTGAACAGGAAAGCATCGGGGACAGGGAGCGGAAACAGGGAAACAGAAGGGGCTTTTAGCGGGTCCCCGCGAAGCACAAAAGCCCGGAAAAGACGTATGAGTGCGTCTTTTGGCGGATACAAAACGGCTTCAACGCCGGTATGCGAGCAGATTCCATCCCCGCATCGTAAGCCGATTCCATCGATTCCGCGAAAGGTTTACTTTCGGATGTTTTTCCCGTCGATGGGAAAACCGCACCCGCTTCCAGTTCCTGGAGTGGGTTCCAGGAACCGGAAGATCGCCGCGGGAAGGCACCCGCCATTCCGTGGCGCGAAGGGAATTTCAACGTCGATGTGCGGTTATTTCGCCCAGGTGATGAGACGCAACTCGTGAGCCTGAATGAGGTTTGGATGCGTTGGAATCACCCGCACGCTCAATCCGTAAGAACCGCTTTCGCCCGCCGGGATGGCGCCGTGGTACTGATAGACGCCCGGTGAGACTTTGGTCCGTTTGTCGAGATCGGCGACACTGGCGGAGGTGATCTCATTGTTGAGCGCTTCGCCGTAGTAGGCCTGCACGGTGACGTACTCGGGATCGATCGGCCCGAGATGGACAGTTGCGCTGACCTGTACCTGGTCACCGACGGCGATGCTCCCGCTGGCGGCATTTTCCACCTTCACATCGCTGATCCGGATCTGCGGCCAGGCCTTGCGGATGTCGTCCTTCCACTTCGCTACCGCGACCGCGCTCTTTCCTCCGCTCGCCGCGAGTTCGGCGTGGGCACGAGCGGCCGGTTCATAGAGCCGTTCCGCGTATTCCTTGACCATGCGGTCGGTGTTGAAATTCGGAACGATCGTACGGATGGATTCCCGCATGAGCTGGATCCAGGCGACCGGGAGGCGGCCATCCGGCTTCGCATAGAAGAGCGGGATGATCTGCGTTTCGAGCACATGGAAGAGGCTGGCCACGTCGACTTCATCCTCGAGGTGCGGATCGGCGGGAGACTCGGTTGTGGTCGGCAATTCAGCGCCGATGGCCCAGCCGGACTTGTGATTCTGTTCGTAGGCTTCGATCCACCAGCCATCGAGCACGCTGAGATTGAGGCCGCCGTTTGGAGGCAGCTTCATGCCGCTGGTGCCGCTGGCTTCGAGTGGACGGCGCGGATTATTCAGCCAGAGATCGACACCCTGGGTGAGGCGGCGGCCGACATGGGTGTCGTAATCTTCGATAAAGACGATCTTGTTTTCAAATTCCGGCGTGCGGGTCAGGCGATAGACTTCCTGGATGAACCGTTTGCCGGGTTCGTCTTTCGGGTGTGCTTTTCCAGCGAAGACGAATTGTACCGGGCGTTCCGGATTGTTGAGGATCTTCCGCAGGCGTTCGGGATCCTTGAAGAGCAAGGTGGCGCGCTTGTACGTGGCGAACCGGCGGGCGAAACCGATGGTCAGCACTTCCGGATTCAGCAAGCCGCTCGCGGAGCGGACTTTTTCCGGTGACTCGCCGAGCCGCTCGCGTTGCGCCTGGACACGCTGCCGGGCGAAATCGACCAGCCGCTTTTTTAACATTACGTGGGTGCTCCACAGATCTTCGTCCGGGATATCGATGACGCCGCGCCAGAAGTCCGGCTCCATGAGGTGATCTTCCCAGCCTGGGAGATACTTGTCGTAGAGCGCGGCGAATTCCGGCGCCATCCAGGTGCGTGAATGAACGCCGTTCGTGATGCTCGTGATCGGCACCTCGTCCTGTGGCACACCGGTCCAGACATCCTTCCAAAGCCCCTGGCTGACTCGGCCGTGCAATTCGCTTACGCCATTGGCATGCCGCGAGGTGCGCAGGGCGAGGATGGTCATCGAGAATGGCTCATTCGGATCGAACTTATCGTCGGTGAGCCGGCCGGTCTGGCCAAGGTTGGCCAGTTTTTCGAAGGTCGTCTCCATCTTTGCCGCGTAATCGCCCAGATAACGGCGCATGAGATCGAGCGGGAACGCATCGTTGCCCGCGGGCACCGGCGTATGGGTCGTAAAGATATTGCCGCCTGCAACGATCTGGAGCGCGGGATAGAACTCGAGCTTGTGCTCCCGCACTTGTCTGCGGATCAGCTCGAGCGAGAGGAATGCGGAGTGTCCTTCGTTCATGTGATACACTGCGGGAGTGATATCCATGGCGTGCAGGGCATGGACGCCGCCGATGCCGAGAACGATCTCCTGTTTGATCCGCATCTCTGTATCGCCGCCGTAAAGCTGGGCGGTGATGAGCCGGTCTTCCTCGGAGTTCTCCGTGAGATCCGAATCCAGCATGAAAAGCGTGATGCGCCCGACACACAGTTTGTGCACCTTGACACGAACGGGGCGCCCGAGAATTTCGACCTGGATGAAGAGCGGCTTGCCGTCCTTATCGAGGGCGTCCTTCAGCGGGAGATGGCTGAAATTCTGGTTGAGCTGAATGCTTTGCTGCCAGCCTTCCTTGTCGATCTGCTGGCGGAAATAGCCATGCTTGTAGAGGAGGGTAAAAGCGACAAAAGGCAGGTCGAGATCGCTCGCCGATTTGCAATGGTCGCCGGAAAGAATGCCGAGACCGCCGGAGTAGTTCGGGATCGATTCGTGAAAACCGAATTCCGCGGAGAAATAGGCGATCGGCGTCTCTTTGGTGATCGGAGCGAGCTCTTTTTCATGGAGCCGCCCGTAGGTGTCCTTGCGCTTGAGATAGCCGTCGAATTTGGCGTGAACCGCCTCCATCGCCCGGAGAAAATCATCGTCATGCGCCACCGCTTCGAGCCGGCTTTGGCGGCAAAGCTGCAACATGCGGAGCGGATTGTGATTGGTCCGCTCCCACAAGGCCGGGTCCAGGTGGCGGAAGAGCCGTCTGGCATCCGGCTGCCACGTCCACCAGAGATTATAGACAATTTCGCGCAACGGCTCGAGTTTCTCGGGCAGTTTTGGAACGACGTTATAGGTATGAATCGGCTGCATGTTTCCCTGTGATGTTGTGTTTTCCCTGACGGAGCGGGGAGCGTATCGGGCATATCGCCAAAGGCAAGACTTTTGGCGGTAACGAGCCGTGGTGCCGGACGTTACAATTGCAGGGAATGGGACGAATGGGACTCATGCGACGGATGGGACCTATGGGAATCAGTTGAAGCGCGCCTGAGAAATTGAAATCAGGTCCGGTCGGCTTTTCGTCTTGCGCCGGTTTACGGCCATCCGGAAGGTGCTCGTCCTCGATTGCCATATGAATATCTGGTGCAACGCTCAATTTAGCGGGGAAGCGCTGGCGGAACTGAAAGCCCGTGTGCAACCTCATCAGTTCGTGATCTCCACGCGGGTCGCCGCCTCGAATCTCGTGGCCGGTGCGCCAGATCCGGCTCTGGCTGAAGCGGACGTGGCCTTTGGTCAGCCGGACCCGAAGAGCGTTATCGACTGTTCCCGGCTGAAATGGGTGCACATCAACAGCGCAGGCTATACGCGCTACGATACGCCGGAGTTTCGTTCAGCCCTGACCGCGCGAGGCGCGGCGTTCACGAATAGCTCGATGGTTTACGCCGAGCCATGTGCGGAGCATGCGTTGGCGTTTATGATGGCAGAGGTCCGGCAGTTCGCGCAGTCCGTCGATACACAGCGATCCGACCGTTCCTGGCCGACTGCAAAGCGGCGTCTCGCATCGCGCTTATTGGTCGGTCAGTCGGTGGTGATGCTGGGTTACGGCGCAATCGGCCGGCGTCTCGCGGAATTGCTCGTGCCTTTCCGTATGCGCATCACGGCGCTCCGGCGAAAGGCTTCGGAAGAAGCTGGCGTGCAAATTATTGGCGAAGCTGAACTTCCGGCAGCATTGGCGGATGCTGACCATGTCGTGAATATCCTGCCCGAAAATCCCGGCACGAGATCGTTTGTGGATGCGCGGTTCCTCGCTGCGATGAAGCCGGGAGCAGTGTTTTATAACATCGGCCGCGGCGCTACGGTGGATCAGGGTGCGCTGGTTGCCGCACTCGAAAGCAGGCGTCTTGCGGCGGCTTATCTCGATGTGACAAGCCCGGAGCCGCTTCCGCCGGACCATGCTTTGTGGACGGCGCCCAATTGTTACATCACTCCGCACACCGCGGGCGGCCACGACACGGAAGACGCGGCGCTCATTCGGCATTTTGTCGATAACCTCGCGAGGTTTGAGTCTGGCGAACCGCTGCTCGATCGGGTGATCTGAAGCGGGATTTTCAGGCGTTTTGCACTGCTCATGCGTCGATGAGACGAATTCAGCGAAAACGTGGAAAATCTTTACGATCCTTTGCGGGCTTCGCGGCCTTTGCGTTAAAACGAAATCGTTGTTTTCACGAAGGCGCAGATTTGGTTGCAGAGTGGCCTCGTTGTGATTCTTCGAGGGGCGTCGATCGGGACGAAGATGACGATGACGATGACGATGAGGAGGAAGAGGAGGCTGGAAAATCCTGCAATTTTTGCATTTCCATTATGCGCAAGCGCGCGTAGGTTCCCCGCCTTTTTCCAATGAGCAGCGCCACGACTCGCGAACTGTTCGACCGCTACGTCATTCCGACCTACGGGCGTTTTGATCTGCGCCTGACGCGCGGAGAGGGGACTTATGTGTGGGATGAAGATGACAAACGTTATCTCGATTTTGGCGCCGGCATTGCCGTGACGTCGATCGGCCATTGCCATCCTCGTGTCGTTGCCACGATGCGCGAGCAGATCGGCACGCTCGTTCACGTCTCCAATCTCTATTACAATCGCCCACAGGGAATCCTGGCCGAGCGGCTTGTCCGGTACGTGGGCGCACCCGGCAAAGTTTTCTTCTGCAACAGCGGAGCCGAAGCGAACGAGGGGCTATACAAGCTGGCGCGCAAATTTGGCAATGATGGACTGACCCCGGCGGGCACCCACACGGTGGGCGAAGTCGTCGAAGCCTGCCAGTATCGCCGGACCATCGTGACGATGCTTCAGTCGTTCCACGGCCGGACGCTCGCGGGCATTTCCGCGACCGGTCAGGAAAAGGTGAAGCACGGCTTTGAACCGCTCGTCGAAGGTTTCGTCCACGTGCCTTATAACGACGGCCCGGCGCTTCTCGCCGCTGTACAGGATCCCGGAGTGGTGGCAGTCCTGCTGGAGCCGATTCAGGGCGAAAGAGGGATTTATCCGGCGGATGCCAAATTCCTCCAGTTGGCGCGCGATCTTTGCGACCGGCATGGCCTCCTGCTGCTTTTCGATGAAGTGCAGTGCGGGCTCGGTCGCACAGGAGATTGGTGTGGCTGGAAGTCGATCAATCCCGACGTCATGCCCGACGCCATCAGTTGGGCGAAGGGGATCGGAGGCGGATTTCCGCTCGGCGCCATCTGGGTTGGTAACCGTCCGGTGCGGTTGAAGACCGGTAAGACCATACCGCTTTGCGATCTCCTCGGCCCCGGCTCGCACGGGACCACCTTTGGCGGCACACCGCTGGTTTCCACGGGAGCAAACGAAGTCCTTTCAGTCATCGAAGAGGAGGGGATGCTCGCGAATGCCAAGGCCATGGGGTCTTACGCCAGGCAAGCGCTGGAGGCGCTGGCTTCGCCGTTGATCGCGGAAGTCCGCGGTATCGGCTTGTTGATCGGGATTCAACTCAGCGACGACTTCGCGAAGCGGGCGAATGTTCCGGAAGGAAAATATCCGAGCCTTTTCCTCGTCGAACGGTTGCACGAAGCCGGGTTGCTGACGGTGCCTTCGGGCGCCAGCGCGGTTCGCTGGCTGCCGCCGCTGAATGTGAAACGCGCGGAGATCGACGAAGCCGTCGAGATCACCCGGCGCGTGCTGGCCTCTTTTTAATCCGCCATTCCTTTTTAAAAACCCTGGAATGACGAGGGTCGTTCGTTCGCTCTTTCCACCATCCTGATATGAAGCACCTCCTCTCCATCGAGTCGCTTTCCCGCGAAGAGATCCTCGAGATCCTCACGCTTGCCAAGGTGATGAAATCCACCCGTGGACGCCATGAGAGCCATCCGCTACGCCATCAGTGCTGGGCGCTCATTTTTTCGAAATCCTCGACCCGCACTCGCGTTTCATTCGAAGTCGGGATCCGCGAGTTGGGTGGTGATGTCATGTTTCTTTCCGCGCAAGAGATTCAGCTTGGCCGCGGTGAACCGATCAAGGACACGGCGCGGGTGATGGGCCGCATGCTCCATGGCGCGGTAATCCGGACCTTTGCGCAATCCGATGTGGAGGAATTCGCCCAGTACTCGGGCATCCCGACGATCAATGCCCTGACGGACGACGAGCATCCGTGTCAGATCCTCGCCGATCTGCAAACGATCGAGGAAAAGCTCGGGTGCATCGAGAATCGCACGGTGGCTTTTATCGGTGACGGAGCGTGCAATGTGCCGATCTCCTGGCTCTGGGCGGCTAGGCATCTCGGTTTCAATCTCCGCATCGCGGCTCCGCAGGCTTTCCAGCCGAGTGCCGATCTTCTCTCGAAAATTGGGTGCGACCGCATCACCGTCACCGATGATCCAGGCCTCGCCGTGGCGGGTGCCGACGTGCTCTATACGGACGTCTGGGTCAGCATGGGCAAGGAAGAGGAGGCGGCCTATCGGCTGGCTCAGCTTGGGCGGTATCAGATCGATGCCGACCTCGTCTCCAAAGCGAAGCCCGGAGCGCTCGTCATGCACTGCCTGCCGGCCTATCGCGGCAAGGAGATCACCGAGGAAGTGTTCGAGGCGCATGCCCAGACGATTTTCGATCAGGCTGAGAATCGGCTGCATGCGCAGAAGGCCATTCTGAGTCTGCTGGCAAAGCCGTAAAACGCGGTAGGCAGAAGGAAGTTCGGTCGGGAGAGCGGAATAACACCCAACTCCCAACGCTAAACTCCCAACATTCAGATACTTCGGCGAACCAGCCGCAGCTGGCATTCATGCTTTTGATGGCGTCTTTTTCAGATCGGCGTGGAACTTCCATTCGTTGAAGGTTGGGAGTTTGGCGTTGGGAGTTGGGTGTTATTCCCTTGATAACGGACGTGGGTTGTTTGCCGACGCCGCTTACATCTGCCCGCTCCGCCCGCCAAATATGACATGCCCCGGACGTCTCCGGTCCGTAAAAGGCAGGTGAATTATCGTTGCCAGCTTCGGCAAACGCCATAGACTCCCGCACCCTTCCCCAAAAAACGGTTGTTCTATGTTTTATTTAGTCGCCACGAGTTTCCTCGAGAGTACGGGCCTCCCCATTGCCCTGATTTGTGCTGCCGCGGGACTCGCCTATGCCTTTTACCTGATCAAATCGATCATCTCCGTGAAGATCGGGAACGAGAAAATGCGGCAGATTGCCAGCGCAATTGAAGAGGGCGCCAAGGCTTATCTGCGCCGCCAGATCATTTCCATCGGCGTCATTGCGGCGGTCCTAGTCGTCCTGATCGCGTGCTTCAAGGATTTCCCGACGGCTGTCGGCTTCGTGCTGGGGGCGGTTTGCTCGCTCGCCGCGGGTTTTGTTGGAATGCGCGTCGCTGTCATGGCGAATGTTCGTACCGCCCAGGGGGCAGGGGAATCGCGGCATAAGGCGCTGCAGGCGGCTTTTAACGGCGGCGCAGTGACCGGCCTTCTCGTCGTTGGCCTGGCGTTGTTCTCCATCTCGATTTTCTATCTCCTCATCCACTGGATTTCCCCGGACAAGGCGACATCCTCACTCGTTGGGTTGGCGCTCGGCGCCTCGCTCATCAGCGTCTTTGCCCGGCTCGGCGGTGGCATTTACACCAAGGCGGCGGATGTGGGCGCGGACTTGGTCGGCAAAATCGAGAGCAATCTCGATGAAGATGATCCGCGGAATCCGGCGACCATCGCCGACAACGTGGGAGATAACGTCGGTGACTGTGCCGGCATGGCGGCGGACGTTTTCGAGACTTACGCGGTCAGCCTCATTGGGGCTGTGCTCGTCGCTTCGCTTTCGCTCAAGGGAAATGGCGCGGCGATCATCTATCCATTCCTGGTCGGCGGGATTTCCATTCTCGGTTCGATCGTCGGAATCCTCTATGTGAACGTTTCCAAGGCCAAGCCGGGTGCGGCGTTGATGACTGGAGTCGGTGTGGCAGCGCTGGTTTCGGCGGTCCTCCTCTGGCCGATCAATGCGATGCTTTTCTCCGGCGGTGTTGATATCGCCGGGAAACACTATTCTGGTGGCGGTCTATTCCTGACCACGCTCATCGGGTTGGCGATGACGGGCATCGTGGTGTTGATCACGAATTACTACACCTCGACCGCCTATTCTCCGGTGCGCCGCATCGCCAAGGCTTCGGAGACCGGCCACGCCACGAATATCATCGCGGGGTTGGCCACGGGCCAGCATGCCACGGCGCTTCCGGTTCTTTTCATCTGCGGCGCGATCCTGCTCTCCTACCACTTTGGCAATCTCTACGGCATCGCCATCGCCGTGATGAGCATGCTCTCCATGGCGGGCATCGTCATCTCGCTCGATGCGTTCGGACCGATCACCGACAACGCGGGTGGCATTGCGGTGATGAGTGGGCTTCCCAAGGAAGTGCGTGCCATTACCGACGAACTCGATGCCGTCGGAAACACGATGAAGGCCGTGACCAAAGGATACGCCATCGCTTCTGCAGGCCTTGCTGCTCTCGTGCTCTTCGGCTCGTATGTGCAGGAACTCGGCGATCACCTGCGCGCGCACGCCGCTCCGGGAGTTGATCCGGCACCGCTTACCTTCTCGCTCAACGACCCGAAGGTGGTGGTCGGCTTGTTCATCGGTGGATTGCTGCCCTTCCTCTTCTCGGCTTTCTCGATGGATGCCGTCGGCAAGGCGGCGGGTGCTGTGGTCAAGGAAGTGCGCCGCCAGCTTCAGGCGAAGCCGGGCATTTTGAAAGGTGAAGATACCCCGGAATACGGTACCTGCGTGGATATCGTAACCAAGGCCGCCTTGCGCGAAATGATCGTCCCGGCGCTGCTGCCGCTTGTCGTTGTCGTGCTTGTCGCCTGGCTTCTCAAGGCGGTGGTTCTCGGTGGCCTGCTCGTCGGCACGATCGTGACCGGTCTTTTCATGGCCATCTCCATGACCTCCAGCGGCGGAGCGTGGGATAACGCAAAGAAATACATCGAAGAGGGCAATCTCGGCGGCAAACACTCTCCGGCGCACCAGGCCAGCGTGACGGGTGATACCGTGGGTGATCCGTACAAGGATACTTCCGGCCCGGCGATCAATCCGATGATCAAGGTCGTCAATATCGTGGCGATCCTCATTATTCCGATCTTCTTCTAAGCGGGGAGAGTTTCTCTTCCCCTTTAGCCGGCGCTCTGCGATGCAGGGGAGGAATCGGCTTTGTGCCCGGTTCCTCCACTTATGCCTATCGATCCCAATCTTCGCCGGACCAAAATCGTCGCCACCATCGGGCCGGCGAGTTCGTCATCGGAAGTTCTGCGCAAGCTCATCGTGGCCGGGATGGACGTCGCCCGGCTCAATTTCTCGCACGGCAGTTACGACGATCACGCGGCCTCGATTTCCCGGCTTCGCGCGATCTCGGCGGAGCTGGATAAGCCGGTCACCATTCTCCAGGATCTGCAGGGACCGAAAGTGCGTGTCGCGCATCTTCCCGGCGATCAGATCACTCTAAAGACGGGCGAGATCATCGAGATCGTGCCGGAGGCCGACTACAAGGGGCAGCCGGGTGTCGTGCCGATCGATTACGAGTATGCCGCCGAAGAGGCGAAACCGGGTATGACCATCCTGCTCGCGGACGGCCTCTTTGAACTGAAGATCGTCGAAGTGGTGGGACGTGCCCTGCGTTGCGAGGTCGTCGAAGGCGGCATTCTCAAGAGCCGGAAGGGTGTAAACTTTCCGAATATCAATTTGCGGCTCCCGTCGCTCACCGAGAAAGACCGGGCGGATGTGGCGTTCGGTGTCGCACAGGGTGTGGACTGGTTCTCACTCAGTTTTGTCCGCAGCGCGGAAGATGTGCGGGTGCTGAAGCGATTTCTCGAGGAGCATGGCGCAGCGACACCGGTCATGGCCAAAATCGAGAAGCCGCAGGCGCTCGAGCAGCTTCCGGCGATTCTGGAAGAAGTGTCGGGAATCATGGTGGCGCGTGGTGATCTCGGCGTGGAGATGAATCCCGAGAAAGTGCCCATGGCGCAAAAGAAGATCATCGAGCTCTGCAACCGCAAGGGGCTGCCCGTCATCACCGCGACGCAGATGCTGGAGAGCATGGTCCATGAGCCGCGCCCCACGCGTGCCGAAGCCAGCGATGTGGCAAATGCGATCATTGATGGAACGGACGCGGTGATGCTTTCCGCAGAGTCCGCCGTAGGTGAATTTCCTGTGAGGGCAGTGGAGATGATGGGGAAGATCGCGCGCGAGGTGGAGGCGAAGATCCAGTTCAAGAGTTATCCGCCGGAAGATTCCGGGCAGGTCCGCGCCTTGAGCGAAGCAGCGAATGTCATCTCCGGAATCATCGAGCCGCGTTCGATCGTGGTGCTCACTACCACCGGCTACACCGCGCGATTTGTTGCCGCGGAACGCCCCAAGGCGTTGGTCGTCGCCATTACTTCCGACGCCAAGGTCTATCATGCGCTGAACCTTTTCTGGGGGATTCGTCCAGTGCTTGATCCAGAAAGACCGGAAGGTTTCGAGAAACTCGTGGCGCAGGCGGAAGCCACTGTGCTGCAGCGCAAATTCGCGGAGTCGGGAGAATGCATCCTCGTGATCGGAGGCGTGCCATCCGGTCGGGCCTGTGGTTCAAACTTTGTGAAGATCCACAAAGTCGGCGGTCCGTAGGGAGGATGTAGGTCCAAGGTGAGCGCCGATTCGTCCGATTCAACTGGACTCGGACGCACGTCATACGTCTTGCACGCAACACAGTGGAATGCAGATTCCCGCACGTCCAAACCAGAACCCACATGCACGCTCCCGCGATTGATTCACCTAAACCTGTTAGTAAACTGCGATGGGGCATCCATCTTGGGATCATGGCGGCGTTGCCGCTGCTCACTGGCATTCTGGGTACCGCGAAATCGGGGGATCACCCAGCTCTTCCGCCGAGTACCAAAGGCGTACTATTCATCTGCTTATGGGAATTGCTGGCCTTCGCTGTGATCTATTCTCTCGCGTGGCTGGCGTCGCGTGCGACAAAGGATGATCTGCTTTTGCGGTGGAGACCCGGCTTCTGGGTGTTGCCGCTTGGCGTGGCTTATTCCATGGGCATTCGCATTGTGGCCGGAGTCTCGATGGCCGTTGTGTACGGTGCCATCGCCGTGAGCGGGATGGTTTCGCAGACAAAACTGGAGCAATTCACCGAAGCCAATCGGCCCAAGGTCGAGGTGCTGGTCGATGTGCACGCCTTGGCGAACGATCCGGTCTATTTCTGGCTGAATGTCACGCTGGTGAGCTTGGTTGTGGCTGGATTGCGCGAAGAGCTCTGGCGTTCCGCATTTCTCGCAGGGTTGCGTTCGATTTGGCCAAAGTCATTTGAGGGAACCAGAGGCGGCCTTTTCGCGGCGGCGATTGCCGCGCTCTTTTTCGGCCTGGCTCATTTTCCGCAGGGTGTCCTTGCGGTTGTGTTGGCCACCCTGCTGGGCCTGGGGCTCGGCGCCATTATGGTTTTGCATCGTTCCATCTGGCCGGCGGTGCTGGCGCATGGATTCTTCGATGCAACATCGTTCGCGCTGATTCCGTTCGCGCTGCATTTAAAGCAGCTCGGAGGACATCTAGGGGGGTAGAGAGGTTTAAGAATTTACGTAGCCGTGTCGATCCACCCAGCCCGGCAGGGCTAATGGCGCTTAAATAAGCGATTACTTTGTCTGATTTCAGGCCCGGAGGGCCGTTGGACAGTAGCTCCGGGCGACAGCCCGGAGATGGTACGGGCCAGCCCTGGAGGGGCGTCGGAGCGCTAGACGTGGCAAAACGCACGGGCGATGTTTTGTAAAGAAGAGGCCTTTGTCGTTACGAACGCACAGGGATCCGACGCCCCATCCGGGACTGCCCGCTCGTCTTCGGTTCTCCGGGCTGTCGCCCGGAGCTACTGTCCGGCGGCCCTCCGGGCCTGTATCGAGCGGAAGATCCTTATTTAAGCGCCATTCGCCCTGCCGGGCTGCACTCGTGAGTTCGGCTACAGCATTATTTACATTGCTCCAGGTTTATAATCACGCGGCGTGACGGTGCCCCGGTGAGTCTGCATCCACGGCGCTGGGGATTAAGATTAAGATTACGACTAAGAGCCTGCCAGCGGACCTGCTTCGCCGCCCGCCGCCTGCCCGCGGTCCTTCTCCAGCCATGCGATCAGCCCGATCGCCACCAGCAACACAAGATCTCCCGCGATGTGAAGCGGAAAATTCGTGGCGTTGTTTTCCTTCCCGAAACAGCCGCAGGAAATATCCAGCCCCCGCGCCCAGGCACTGCAAATCGCGATCAGAAAGACCACAGTCATCGAGCCAAGCAGCAGGAGTGCGCCACTTAGCCATTTACGAACGAGCAGGGCGATTCCCGTGACCAGCTCCAGCCATGGCAGATAGACGGCCACGAGAAGGATGGGTGTCAGCTTCGTGGTGAATTGATAGTTTTGTATGGCCATCGCGAACGCTTGCGTGGCCGAACCGCCCGCCTTGAAATCCCAGATCTTCACGATCCCGGCGTATACGAAAAGGCCGCCGACCCCGAGGCGAAGCACCCACGAAGCGATGGATTTTATCGGGATTGCCATGCGGGCCAGCCTCCTTTGAGAACGTACACGTTCTTGATCTGAAATTCGCGCTTGAGCCGCTCTGCAACTTCCCGGCTCGCATCGCAACTCCCACCATCGCAGTAGACGACGGTCTTTTTATCGGGATCCCAAACATCGAGAAATTTTGGGGAAAGCGTCTCCCAATCTTCGTTGTTCAGAAGGATGGCGCCGTCGATGTGCCCGGCGTCAAAACGAGTCTTCGGACGGGCATCCACGAAGATGACATCAGTGCCCCACTCGGCCGCCGTCGCAGCGCGAACCTCGTCTGGAGCGAGCGGCTCTTCATGATGCCATTTCAACTGAATGGCTCCGGAGACCATGGCAGGGAGAAGCGCAATCGCGAGAAGGATCAACGCCTGGCGGAGAGCGGCGCGCAGCATTGGCTGTTACTTAATCCGCGCGTGGATTGTGTAAACGCGGGGCGATTCCGGCGGAAAGTCGGTGAGCACGCTGATCTCCGCGGCTTCCTTCTGCGTCGTATCGGTGGGTTTTACGGAGACAAGATATTCCTCACCGGGCTTGAGCGTTTGCAAGGTGGCGGAGATGCGCGGGTTTGAAGAAGAGACGTTCTTGATTTTCACCGCGTACCCATTGGCCAGAAGCTGTACACTCTTTGCCTCGGCGGCATCACCGGTCCGCCAGTAGACGAGGGCGGGTTTGAGTTCGAAAGGTTCGTGCACGAAGACGCGGAGATCGAGAATCGTGGGTTCGCTGGGATGATCGTCGCTCTCGACTGTGACGAGCTTCCGCAAGGAGCCGGTCGCCCCATGGAACGAATACGTGGCGACGACTTCACCGGTTTCGCCAGGCTGATAGACTTTCTTGTCGAGATGCGCGGTCGTGCAGCCGCAGGAGGTTTTGACGGACTTGATCGTGACGGCCGTCGTGCCGGTGTTCTTGAAGGTGTAATGCGCCTCTGCGTGCTTGTCGTCCGGCGTGCATTTGAACTCCTGGATCGGCTTGTCCCAATGGAGGTCGGCAAACCCGGCACTGGCGAACGCAAGCAGCAGACTGGCGGCGAAAATGGTCCTCATCAGCATGCCCTGTCCATAGCGGTAGAAGCCGAAAACGCAATCCCGCAGGGATGTCTCACGCGGAGCGGGGAAGGCCTCACGCGGAGCCGCAGAGTTCGCGGAGCGGGAGAAAAGGAGGGGATTGTGGGTTGGTTCTTAATCGTAATCTTAATCGAAGCCATAGTGTCCGGATAGGCACCTGTCGGAGAGGGAGTAAGATTACGATTAAGAAGCCCAACCAACCCTCCAGCCCTCCTCCCTTTTCCTCCTTTCCTCCGCGAACTCCGCGGCTCCGCGTGAGACCTGCTCCCCTCCCGCGTGAGAACGCCCCGGCTTGTAGGAAAACGCCCGACACAAAAAGCAGTTTCTCCCGGATGGGGTTCTTTATGCAAAATATTTGCATTTATTTTGTGCGCTTTGCAGGTTCTCTTGTCCAAGCGTCCCATGATCCTGTTTCGAAACATCCTGATTTTGCTGGTCCTCGGCGCCGCCGGTGCGTCCGCAGCCGAAAAGGTTCGCGTCTCGAGTTTTTCCACGATCCTGACGGAGATCGCCGAACAGGTCGGGGGTGATCATGTGCAGGTCACGGGGCATGTGAAGCCCGGCATGGATCCACACGATTTCGAGCCCAAGCCCGACGACCTGAAGGCAGTGGCCGAGGCGCAACTGATCCTTCTCTCGGCCAAGCACATGGAAAGCTATGTGCCGAAGCTGAAGGAAAGCTCCGGCGCGAAAGGAGACATCGTCCAGGTGGGCGATCAGTTTCCTTCGCTGAAGATGAAGTCGGAGGAAGGTGAAAAGGAAATCGAAGATCCGCATTGGTGGCACAGCATCGAGAACATGCAGCGAGCCACTGCGATCGTACGGGACGAACTGATCAAGGTTGACCCGACAGACAAGGCGGATGTCACGAAGAATGCGGACCAATACCTAGCCAAACTGGCCGCCCTGCAGAAGTGGGTGAAGATGGAAGTGGCCAGCCTGCCGCGCAACCGGCGTAAACTCGTCACGTCACACGACGCTTTCCAATACTTCGCGCATGACTACGGATTCACCATTTACCCAATCGAAGGGATCACGACGGAAGATGAGCCTTCCTCGAAGAAAGTCGCAAGTCTCATCGGCATCATCAAAGAGCAGGGGGTGAAAGCGATTTTCCCCGAGACGATCGAGAATCCCAAGGTCCTCACCGAAATCACGCGCGAGACGGGCGCGAAAGTTGGAGGTGAGCTCGTGGCCGATGGTTTGGGCGCGACTCCGGAGACCAATACTTACGAGGGAATGATGCGGCATAACGTCATGGCCATCGTCACCGCCCTAAAATAACGTGCACGGCTCTCCTCTTCTCCGGGCGCTTGCCGCCTTTGTCGCCATCCTCTTTCTGGGCCTTCCGCTCTGGCGGCTGACACATCCACATGCCGTGGCCGAAACCGTGACCGCTCCGGTGGGAACGGAAGGCGCCAAAGCCATTCATTTGCAATTGGCTTTCACGCAGGTTCCCGAAAAGTTCCGCATTCTTTTTCTCGGAAAGGAGCTGTGGAAGGAGCCGAAGCCTTCGGCGGAAATGGAGCGCGATTTCCAGGTGCCGTATCCCAAGGAGGGAATCGACCTTGTCTTCGAAATCGAATGGCCGGGCGACACTCTTTCCGCCGCAAGAGTGCAATTGCGGACTCCCGATGGCCGGAATCTGGACAAGACAATCTGGGGCAAGGGTAAGGCCGAGGAAACCCTGACCTTTGAGTAGCTATGGAGACGAATCTCGCCAATCCCTCCGCCGCACCGGCCGCCTGCTCATCTCATGAATTGTGTGTGAGCGATCTCACCGTGAGCTATCACCGCGTTCCGGCCCTGCATCACGTGAGCTTTCAGGTGGCTTGCGGCCAATGCGTGGCTCTGCTCGGACCAAATGGAGCGGGGAAATCGACCTTGCTGAAAACCCTTGCGGGCTTGGTGCGCATGGAAACGGGCAGCATCCGTTTCCACGGACACGAAGTGAAGGGAGCGACAAAGGATTTCGCCTACCTGCCGCAACGCGAGCAGATCGACTGGGATTTTCCGACGACGGTTCGGGGAATCGTCGAGATGGGACGCTATCTGCGTCTGGGCTGGTGGCGGCGGTTTGGAGGCGAGGACTTCGATGCCGTGGAGGAGGCGTTGAAAGCGATGGAACTCAAGCCGATCGAGCATCGGCAGATCAATGCCTTGTCCGGCGGCCAGCAGCAGCGCGCCTTTCTCGCCCGTGCCCTGGCGCAGCAGGCGCACGTCGTTCTCTTCGATGAGCCTTTTACCGGTCTCGACAAACCGACGCAGGATAACCTGAAGCGATTGCTCAAGACCTTGCGGGATCAGGGCAAGCTCGTCATCGCCTCGCATCATGATCTCGCCACCGTTCCGGAGATCTTCGATCGCGTGATCCTGCTCAACGGCGAACTCATGGCGGCTGGCCCGGTGAGCGAGGTCTTCCACGAAGCGAACATCAGCAAAACCTATAGCACCCGCGTCTTCTCGGGATTGGACCATGGATTGGCTGTTTAAATCCCTCCAGCACGACTTCATGCAGCGCTCCCTGGTGGCCTGCGTGTTGATCGGTTTCACGAACGGCTTCCTTGGGGCCTTCGTCGTTTTGCGCCGTCTCGCGCTGATGGCGGATTCGCTTTCCCATTCCCTGCTGCCGGGGCTGGCCGTGGGACTCATCCTTTTCGGACTCGCGCCGGCCGGCCTCTTCTTCGGAGCACTGGTGGCGGCCCTCATCGTCGCGCTCGGTGCCCAGCTTTTGGCGAAGGGATCGCGCATTAAAGAGGATACCGCGCTTGGCATCCTCTATACGGTCGCCTTCTCCGTGGGGATCGTGATCATCAGCAAAGTGAAAGTGCGGGTCTCGCTGCTCCACTATCTCTTTGGAAACATCCTCGGCGTTTCGAACAGCGATCTCTGGGTGATCTACGGCATCTCCCTGGTGATCATTCCCTTGCTCGTCGGGTTGCAGCGGCCGTTGATGCTGACCTTGTTTGATCCGAGTGTGGCGAAGAGCCAGGGCGTGCGGGTCACGGCGCTGAACCTGGTGCTGATGATTTCGCTGGTGCTCTCGATGATTGCCTCGCTGCAGGCGGTTGGCGTGATCCTGCTCCTCGGGCTGCTCATTTCGCCCGCCGCGACCATGTATCTGCTCTGCGATTCGTATCCGATGATGTTGTGGGGTGGGGGATTGCTCGGGATGATCGGCTCCTGCCTTGGCCTGCTGTTGTCGGACTGGTTCAACCTGCCGTCCGGAGCCTGCATCGTCCTCGTCCTCGGGTTCTTCTTCTGCCTCGCCTATCTCTTCAGCCCGCGCTACGGGCTGCTGCCGAAGTTGACGAAGCGCCGCCATTTTCACGACCAATCCCTGGCGCGCTGGCCGCATGATGAGGCGTGAGGGAAGTTTGGAGATAGGCGCGGGCGGGGACAGGTTTCACTGCGGAACTGCCCAGGATGACGGCGACATCCGCTTCCTTCCAGCCACCCATGACGCGAAAAGCGAAGAATTTATCGAAAAGACCATTGCTTTTCAAAAACGGCACATTGTAGTTTCCGTAGAACTTCTTTCTTCCTCCTACATGAAATCCCTCCTGCTTTCTGCCATTGCCGTGATGAGCCTTTCCGCCATCGCGCTCGCGGACATCCACGATCCGCCGATGAACGACTACGGCCCGACCCGTAAGCTCGGTCGCGGCCTCGCCAATGTGCTTTTTGGCTGGGCAGAGGTTCCGGAAGCGATTGCTGAAGTGAACGAGCGTGACGGCAATGCCGCCGCCGTCACCTACGGAGTGGTTCGCGGTTTCGGCCGGTTCTTCTTCCGCTTCGGATCGGGCGTGTATGAGGTCTCGACCCATCCGTTCCCGACGTACCGGGCTTCCTATCGTCCGCCATACAAGCTCCAGACGCCTTGGATTCATGGCGGATATGAGGAGTTCCCGCCGGAACTCGGCTTTGAAAGCCGCTACCGTTACATCCGGACCTACGACGCCGGATACGGTCACTAAGCCTGCGGTTCTGCGGGCCTGATTTTCGTTCGTCCGCTGTAACTTTCACTTAATTCCAGTTTTAGCGGCTCCCGCTCCGGGTTTTCCGGAGCGGGAGCCTTTTTCTTCTCATTCCATGGATTCTCCGTCTTCTGAAGTTTCGCTGACCATCACCGACGTCGGTTTCGGTGGCAAAGGGGTGGCAAGGCACGCCGGCAAGGTCTTTTTCATCCCATTCACGATCGCCGGAGAGACGGTGACGGCCCAGCCGGTTCGGTCGAAGAAGAGTTTTGTGGAAGCGGATCTGATCTCGGTTGACCAACCTTCACCGGACCGCGTTACTCCCGAGTGCCCTTATTTCGGGCATTGTGGAGGTTGTGCCTATCAGCACATCCGCTATTCGCGCCAACTCGAGATCAAGGCGAACCAGGTCGAACAAACCCTGCGGCGAGTGGGGCGTCTCGAGCAGGTCCCAATGCGCCCGATCGTTGCCTCGCCAAACGAGTACGGATACCGGAACCGAATTCGCGTGCATGTCGAGGGTGGCAAAGCCGGATTCTACGCGCATGCCTCCCACGAACTCATCGACATTGCGGCCTGCTCCATCGCTGCCCCCGAGGTCAATGAAGCCCTGCAGCGCCTGCGCAAGGCGGCGGTTCGGGACGGGGATTACACGCTTTGGGGACGGGATCGGAGTGCGTTTTTTGAGCAGACGAACGATGCCGTTGCCGCGGAACTGGTTCGCGTGGCGCGCGAATCCGTCCGGCGTGAGCAGGCTTTGCTTGTCGATGGCTACTGCGGGGCAGGTTTTTTTGCCAAACGCCTCGGCGATTTGTTCCCGGAGATCATCGGGATTGAAGAGAATGAGCATGCCGTCGAGCAGGCCCGGCGCACGGCTGCCAACCACGAGCGCTATATCGCCGGAGACGTTAGCGCTTTCCTGAATGAGGTGCTGGTTGCACATGATCCGGGCAAAACGACGGTACTTCTCGACCCTCCGGCGGCCGGCATTTCACCCCGGACCAGCGACATCCTGTTGAGTGTGCGTCCTTCGGAGATCGTCTATGTTTCATGCGATCCCGCCACGCTCGCGCGGGACCTTGGCCAGATCTGCCGTTCGTCTTACCGCCTGGAGGCAGTGACTCCCGTGGACATGTTTCCGCAGACGGCGGAAATCGAGGTGGTCGCGCACCTTGTGGCGACCTGATCAGGGCTCGATCGGGGTGACGCGGTAAATCCCGCCCGGCTCGACCGAAACGGCTGGCGGGATGTGGTTCTTCTCGAAAGCTTCATAGCCCGGATAGAGCTCGTCCCAGAACGAAGCCAGGGACGGATTGGACTGCCGGGCTTGCTGGAGCAAATGTTCCCAGGCTGGTCCTTCCATGATTGCGGGGAAAATATGTACGCGGATTCTTTTCTGCCCCTGTGCTTTTGCATCCCACGCACTGAGAAAGACTTCTTCGATATGGTCATCGCCTAGCGGCATGCAGCCGATCGAGACATCTCCACCATGAATATAGATGTCGAAGCCCGGTTTCTCTTTGTCGGAGCGAACGGAGTCGGAAGAGTTGGGATAATTCAGGCCGAGCGATAAGTGAAAGCTACTCTCGGGATTGAACCGGTCCACTTCGTAGAAACCTTCCGGTACCTGGCGATCGCCTTCCCGCCGTTTCGGTCCGAGTGTCCCGGATGATTCGGTAATGCCGTAAGACTGAACCAGCTTGAAGATTGGTCCGCTGTGGCGAGCCCAGAGCTCAAGACGGCGTTCCTGTTTGAAGACGCGGAGAAAAATCTCGCTGGGCGGATACTCAACGGAAGCTGCGGCAAACGCCCGCCGAAGACTTCCGCCGTGGCGCCAGCGGGCCACGCGGAGGCGATCTTTCCCATTCAGCTCCTGATAGTCGGTGTTGCTGAATTGCAGCCGCAGCACTGGATAGAACCACCAAACCATCGAGCCGACGATGGCCAGGAAGATCATCAGGACAAGGAAGCGCAACATGGCCGAGAATCTTCGTTGCCTTTCGGCCCGGGAGGCAACCAATCTTTGTGACATGAAAACCCGCCGCTTCGGACGCACTAATCTTCAGATGCCCGTCTTCTCCTGCGGAGGCATGCGCTATCAGCAGGCCTGGAATGACTTAAAGCCGGAGGAAATCCAGGAGGACGGACAGCGGAACCTCGAGGCGACGATCCTGCGATCACTCGAGCTCGGGATCAATCATATCGAAACGGCGCGGGGTTACGGGAGCAGTGAGATGCAGCTTGGGTGGATTCTACCGCGCTTGCCGCGTGACAAGATGATTGTGCAGACCAAGGTGGCGCCGGCGGCTTCAGCCGCGGATTTCATCAAGACCTTCGATCAATCGATGCGCTATCTGAAGCTCGATCACGTCGACTTACTTTCTCTGCATGGAATCAATACAGCCGAGTTACTCGACTGGTCGCTGCGCAAAGGCGGATGCCTCGATGCGGCGCGTCAGCTTCAACGGGAAGGCCGCTGCCGGTTCATCGGCTTCTCGACGCACGCAACGTGTGATTTGATTTTGAAAGCGATCGAAAGTGACGGCTTCGATTACGTGAACCTGCACTGGTACTTTGTGAATCATCTGAACTGGCAGGCAGTGCAGGCTGCGGCACGGCATGATATGGGTGTCTTCATTATTTCGCCGAGCGACAAGGGCGGGATGCTCTATGATCCTCCGGCGAAACTCGTGGATCTCTGCCGTCCGCTTTCGCCCATCGCTTTCAATGATCTATACTGTCTGGCTCGTCCCGAAGTGCATACCTTGAGCATTGGCGCGGCCCGGCCCAGCGATTTTGATGAGCATGTGGCCGCTTTGGAACACTACGACCGCGCCGCGGAAGTCACTGCCCCGGTGGAAGCGCGTCTCCGGGAAGAAATGGAGCGCCAGCTTGGCGCCGATTGGTGCGCCTCCTGGAGCGAGGGAATTCCGAATTACGTCGATCTGCCCGGAGAGATCAATGCGCAGGAAATCCTGCGGCTCTGGACTTATGCCAAGTCACTCGATCTCGTGGGTTGGGGGAAGATGCGTTATAACTTGATGGGCAATGCCGGGCACTGGTTTCCTGGCACGAATGCGGCATCCGTGAATGATGCCGCGATGCGTAAGGCATTGAACGGCTATCGCTTCGCCGAGCGCGTGCCAGCGATCCTGCGGGAAGCGCACGATATGCTGATCGATGCGCCCAAGAAGCGGTTAAGCCAGAGTGAGTAAGTGATCGCAAAGGCCGTAGCGCGACAAAGCCGCAACCAAATCTGCGCCTTTGTGAAAGAGACGGTTACGTTTTAACGCAAAGACCGCGAAGCCCGCAAAGGTTCAGAAAAAGGAAGAGCATACCCCTCGGCGTTCACTCTTCGGATTTCTTACGGCGAAGCGTCGGCAAATCAGATCAACCTGCTCAAAATCTTTGCGTGCCTTCGCGTCCTTCGCGGGCTTTGCGTTAAAGAATAACCGCCCTCCTTCGCCGTGCGGCAAAGGCATAAAATTGGCTACCCAAAAATCTATGCAAAACGAGGTGATATTCATCGTTTGTACTGCAGGGCGATCCACTCGCACCCGCCCGCGCATCCGGCTCGTTACTGATTGGAAAAGTGCCAGACTCCGGAGGTATCTCTCCAGCTCCGCCGAACGTGCGCTGCAGGCGCGGGCGTAGCGTCGAGGGGAGGCGGAGAGCTTTCGACTCGCTGCTGGACCCAATTCTTGGGTTTTGCGGTTAGATCGGCGATTTGCTGTTTGGCGGCGTCGAGCTGGATCTGCAGATCGGCAACTCGGGCGTTCGCGTTCGTGAGCTGGGTTTGCAGGTCGGATGCCTTTTGCGAGGCCGCATCCATTCTTTGCGAGTCAGTCCTTTGCTTTTCCGCTTCCGCGCGGCTGCGTTCCTCCTGCTCAATCTGGTTCCGCGTCTCAGCCATTTCATGGGCCTTCTTCGAGTTGTCCAAAAAGAGCAAGGCGCCGAGTACCAGCATCACAATGATGATTACGTCTTTCATAGGGGTGGCTTTTTCCTCAACCCATAGAAAAGCGGCTGCTTTACGGGAGTGCAAGCGCAACCCCTCATTCTCTCCGCGCACACTTTTGTCCTAGGCTTTATCGAAGCTGAAGCGGCCTGGGCCGACGAAGAAAAAGATGATGAAGAGCAGCAAGAGCTCGATGAAATGACGGGCGCCAGCGATCCCACCGTGGCCCTGCAATTCGCGGAAAAGAGGAAGGGCGACGATGATCGCGAAAAGCAGCGCCGAAGGGCGGGTCCAAAACCCGATAATCAGAAAGATGGCCCCGAGCGTCTCCGCAAGGGCGAGGGCCGTGTAGAGCAGGGACATCCAGAAAGGGTGATGCCCATGGTGGCTCCATAAGGCCATCGCTTCCTGCAGCTTCGGCCAGGCGGTAAAACAGAGGACGAGGAGGCCCAGCACCACGCGGGCAAAGAGTAGGGCGGGATCGCTGTAGTTCTTCAGTGATGACCACATGCGCCGCGAAGGTACGTAGTGGCGGGCGGCAGGCCAGCCTAAAAGACGCCGATGAGCCGCAGGGAAGCGAGCCCGGCGAAGATGAGCAGCAACGTCTCGAAAAGCCGCTGCGGAATGATCGTGATGAGACGCCGTCCGGCGAAGGTGCCGAGAGCGATGGCTGGCGTGAGCGCGAGATTGAAGAGCAGCGACTGGCCGTGGATGAGGCCGAGTTGTGCGCTGAAAGGAACCTTGAAGAGGTTCACGATGAGGAAAAACCAGGCGCTGGTGCCGATGAGTTCGAACTTAGGCAGGTTGATGGCCAGCAGGTAGAGCGACATGACGGGGCCGGCCGCATTCGCCAGCATCGTGGCGATTCCGCTGCCTCCGCCCATCGTCCAGGCAAACGCGCGGGTGTGGGGCACGTGTTCGTAGAGGGCGGGTTTGATCTGACGGAGGGTCTGCAGCACGACCATCGTCAGGACGATGCTGCCGATCACCGGTCCGAAATGCTGGTTGCTGATGTAGTGCATGATGCCAAACCCCACGAGGATGCCGACGATGGTTGGCGGCAGCATGCGCCGGATCTGCTTCCAGTTGCCATGCTGGCGAAACGCCGCCACCGCGCAGAAGTCTCCGAAGATGAGCATCGGCAAAACGATCCCCGTCGATTCCCGTGGCGGAAAGAGATGCGCCATCACGATGATCGTCACCAGGCTGATTCCCGAAAACCCGCTCTTGGACAGGCCGATGCAAAGCGCAGCGAGCACGGCGAGGAGCCAATCGGATGGGGACAGGTGAGGCATCGGGGAATCGCGGATTGCGGATTTGGGTCGGGCGCTTGTGTGAAGAAAAGCGCGGGATGGTGGCCGGAAGTTGGGATTTGGGGAAGCACCGCCCCCAAAAAAGATTCAGCCCCTCGTAGTCGAACGACCAACGAAGGGCTGATGTTCCCCCCAGAACAATCTTTAAAGCTGGATATCAGGTAGTCTGTTGCGGCAGGGGATGCAAGTGAAAAGTGATGATTTATTAAAAGTGCTTCTACGGGAGGTGGATGGGAGGAAGGGGAGTCTGGATAAGGCGTGCTTATATTTTGGAGATAGCATTCTCGAAAATGGGACTTATGGGGCTCATAGGACGAATGGGACTTCCAAATGGGACTCCTGAGACGCTTGCGACACATCGGTCCCATGTGTCCCATCCCCAGAAACTTCAGTGCGCCGGAGGAGTCGCCGGTGCCACCGGTTTCACCGGAGCCGGTGTCGCCGCTGCAGCTGGCATACCCGTCACCTCCGGCTTCGGACAATTGATCGACTGCGGCGTCGGGCGCAGGGTCCGCCCGGTCTCGACCACCTTGGCTTCCACATTGTGCGATCGTCCGTCGCGGATGTACGGCGGGATCTTGAAGGTGAAGCCGTGCTTGCCCTGGCCCATGCCGCGGTCACGCAGTTCTTCGTTGAACTCATCCGCCAGCACCCGGCCGACATAGGCGTCGTCGAGGTAAATGTCCACGTGCAGCGGAACATCGCCTTTATCGCGGTCCCACACCCAGCCGGACATTTGTTTGCAATCGAGCTTCTCGACCACTTCATCGTGCCGCGGCGGGACGGGCGGTTCGAGCCGGCCGGAGAAAATGAGCAGGCCGAAAGCGAAGGTGTGGAAGGTCAGGGCGATATTGGCCGCGCGCCACCAGGGACCATCCGGCCAGAATTTGCTCTGCTTATTCCAGCGGGCAAAGGCGTCGTAGCAGCAGAGCAGCGTCGCGTGATAGATGCCGTACAGGATGTAATGCCACTCCGGTCCGTGCCAGATGCCCATGATGCCGAAGGTGAGGAAGAGCCCGAGGTACGACGCGGTGTGTTTGCCCTTGAACCACTTGCCTTTCCCGGCCGCGAGCAGGAACCGCATGTAGATATGGTCACGGAACCAGAAGGAGAGGGAGATGTGCCAGCGATTCCAGAAATCGCGGATGTTTTTCGAAAGGAAGGGGCGATCGAAGTTCTCCGGGGTCCGAATGCCGAAGATGCGCGAGAAGCCAATGGCAAAGGCGCTGTATCCGGCGAAATCGAAGAAGAGGTAGAACGTGTAGGCGTACATGTACGCCGCGACCGCGAGGAATCCCGGCTTGTGCTCCACCCCATCGACACAATGGATCTTGAGCAACGCGGCGATGATGAATTTGTAGAGGAACCCCTGAAAGATGCGCGCCACCGCCGCATCGAGATCATCGAGAAATTCGGCCCGGGTGCGCACGCGATTCCAGTCCTGTCCAAAGCGCCGGTAGCGATCGATCGGACCGGAGGAAACCGCGGGGAAGAAGAAAACGAACGCCAGGTATTGGAGCGGCGAGATCGTGGTGATCACCTTGTCCTGGATGGAGAAAATGACGTCCAGCGAACGGAAGGTGACGTACGAGATCCCAAGAAAGCCGAACATTCCTTCCGGCTGAAAGAGCGGGAGGAATTTCGAAACGGCGAGCGGGAGAATGGTGAGGACGATCGCGCTGTAGAAGGTCCAGCGCGATTTCCATTTCAGGAAGAGCCAGGTGAGGAGCGACTGGTAGACCGCGTACCCGGCGACGAAATACAGCTCGCTGAGTGGCGGCGATCCCGCGTGCAGCGAGACGTCGTCACGCCCCCAGAACTGCAGGATGAGGACCGCGACGGTGATGAAAAAGATCCAGCACTTGTTCGCTTTCCCGAAGAGTCCGAGCACGACCGTCGGGAGGAGCGGATAGAGCATCAGCCCGAAGAACATGAAGTCGGCGTAAGGCACCATGATCGTGTCGGAAAGTGGAGGAAGGGGACGGAGTTGTTACAGGGAGGGCGGGGCGGCGTCCAGCGGCGATCCTGCGGTAGCCTTTCCTGGATGGGGGGCGGATTTTAACGCAAAGGATGCCAAGGGGCGCGACGCCGCAAATCTGCTTTTTCGTAAAAAGAACGATTTCGGTTTAACGCAAAGGCGCAAAGCCCGCAAAGGTTCGCAAAGAGGTGGGAGGTGAAGGCCTGCCTTTGCTCCAAATCCATCTGCTCCCAATTTAGTAATTTGCCTGCCGCCTGCCTGAGAGTGACGAATAAAGTGCGCGCTCGTGTCTTCCATCTCTTTGCGAACCTTTGCGTTCCTTGGCGGCCTTTGCGTTAAATCTGCGCGTCTCATCAAAGACAGCGCGCCGGGTCCGTACTTCATCCGAGCATCTCAGCCAGTTTGCGGCGGTCGGCTTTGCCGTTTGCCGTCATGGGGAAGGCGTCCACGTAGAGGAATTTTCGCGGCACCATGTAGGTGGGGAGCCGTTCGCCGAGGCGGTTCTTGAGGCGTGCGGTCATTTCGAAATCGGAGCCGCTCTTTTCGATGGCCAGGACCACGATGGCGGCCAGCGAATCAATCCGGCTTTGCTTCATCACCGGGAGCACGACGACATCGGCGATTTCCGGGAGTGCGCGGAGGTTGGCTTCCAGGTCGCCAAGCTCGATCCGGTAGCCATTCACCTTCACCTGGCTGTCCATGCGTCCTTCGAAGAAGAGCTGCCCCTGCCGCTGGCGGCCCCAGTCGCCAGTGCGATAGGCCGGCCAGCCGTCGTAGACCACGAACGCCTTTTCCGTGAGATCGGGCCGGTTCAGATAACCTGGGCTCACGTTCGGTCCGGCGATGACGATCTCGCCGCGTTCGCCCTCCGGGACGATCTGGCGATTTTCATCGAGAATGACGATGCGCGTGCCGGGCATAGTGGCGCCGACGGGCAGCGGCGAGAAAGCGGCGAGCACATCGCGATCGATCCGGACCGAACTCGTGGCCACGGTTGCCTCGGTCGGGCCGTAGGTGTTCCAGACTTCCGCTTGCGGAAAACGCTCGAGGAGCTGCGAGGCGGTTTCGGGGGCCAGCGTTTCGCCGCAGAAAAGGAATCGCCGCAACGCGGGCATCATCGGCTGGGTGAAGGTTTTTTCGATGAGACACATCTGGGCGAAGGACGGCGTGGAAACCCAGGTGCTGACTCCCGAAACTCCGAAGGCTTCATAGAGCCGCTTCAGATTCGCCACGTGATCCTTTGTGACGCTGAAGAGCGTGCCGCCCGTGACGAGGCACGGGTACAGGTCCATCACGGAGAGATCGAAGGAAAACGGCGCCTGGTTGAGGAACGTCTCGCCGAGTTCGGTAAAGCGCTGCTCGGCGAGCATCCACTCCACGAAGTGCGTGAGATTCGCCAGGGTAATGATGACGCCCTTCGGTTCGCCCGTGCTGCCAGAAGTGAAGAGAATATAGAAGGGATCCGCCTCCTCAACCCAATGAAGGGTCGCCTGCCGTTGCTCGGAGGACAGCTCCGCGACGCGTTCCGGCGTGAGCACCACGGCGGCGCCGGAAGTTTCGATGATCCGCTCGACGCGCTGCTGGGGGATGGAGAAATCGATCGGCACATAAGGCCGGCCGGATTTCACCGCGGCGAGGAAGGCGATAAGCATCTCCGGCTCCTTGTGCCCATGGACTGCGATGGGCGCACGGCTGGGGCCGAGTTCGCTTTCCAGCCAGGCGGCCAGGGCGTCGGAACGCGCCAGCAACTCGCCATAGGTGAGCGTGCGGTCGTTGCTGCGGTGGGCGACGCGGTCCGGGGCGGTGCGTCCCCAGTGATCGATGCGGTCGAGCAAATGCATGGGGAAAGTGAAATCTGGTAAAGGGGGATTCGTTTAGAACGGAAATAACACGAATGAGGCAGGAATTGGGAATTAGGATTTAGGAATTAGCATTTAGGATTTGGTCCGGGGCCAGGGAGTGCATCGTGGATATACCGCGAAGTGAAGGGTGGCTTGGAGCCTAAGTTATTGAATGTTGGTAGTTTAGAGTTGGGAGTTGGGAGTTTTCTTTGGCGAATGATGAGGGCAATTATCCGTGGGCCGTTTAATGGATGAAGATCATGATGAAGATGACGAGGAAGAGGAATTGCGCGGTTGCCCTGCCTCCCGGCATTCTCACCGGCGATGCACAGTCCGTTTTTCTGGCGAAATGTCGGGGTCCTGCTGCTGCTTTGTGGTGGGTTCGTCCTTTGCCTGCTCTGGCTTCGCCGACAGCGGCGCTGGCGGAAGGATGGGGTGCGGCCTTCTCTATTGCATGTGACGGCGCGGGGATTGGCGCTTCTCTGTTTCGGCATCTCCATCCTGGCTCTCTGCATCGCGATCCTGCTTTTCATCGACCTGGAGTTGTCTGATCGCGCACAGACGGTGTGGAAGAAAAACCGCGACTGGCCGCGAATTCGCGTGGGAATGACCCAGGCGGAAGTCGCGGCGATTTTGGGAGAACCCGATGATGTGACCTTCGCGACTGAGGAGGGCGCCATGCAGATGTACCGCCTTCATCCTTATGGTTTTTCGCTCGAGGGCTGCATCGAGTTTGCGTCGGACCCTATGAGGATCCCGCTGGCTCCGCGGGTGAAAGAGCAGGATCCGTCGGCCAATGCCGCAACTCAGAGTTCAACCGATTGGTTTCCGGTCGATTCCGCAACATCGATGCTCCGCGACGCCTCCGTAATGGCGGCGATTTTCTCCACGCTGGGCATCGCCCTGCTCGCCCTCGCGGCGATCCTGCCCTTTGGCCGGAAGGCGGAATGGACCTCGTGGACGCTTTATACGCCGCTACTCGCCGGGCTCTTTGCCGCGCTCTATGAACATGCCCAATCGGGCGGCTGGCGTTTTGATCTGTTCCTCCTTTACCCCGCGTACACGATCATAGTCCTCGGCTGGCTGGTCCGGGTGATCCGGTGCTATATGAAATGGCGCAGCCCTCTTGCGGAGCCTGCAGAGATACAATAGCCACCCGTCGCAGCCTATTTCCGGCTCGCCGCCTCCACCGCTTTCTTCCGTTCCAGCAAAGGCTGCAGTTCCTGGTTGTATTCAGCGATTTCCCGAGTGAGGGCCTCGGTGGCGGGAGCGTCACCGGGCTGCAGTGCCGCTTTGCGAGCCACGAGATCGGCTTCACGCTTTTGCAGGCGCGCCAAATGATCTTTCTCATCGGCGGTGAGTGAAGGAAGCGGGGGTGGAGTCCTCACGCCGATTCTTTCCGGCGGCGGAGTGCTCGCGATTTCCGCCTGACGATGCTCCACGAAGACGTGGAGCTTTTGAAAATCGCGAAGATCGGGTGGCAGGATCGCGATCGCTCCGCCGACCAGACCACCGCCGAGAACTGTGATGAGAAATGGCCACTTCGCCCTGCTCCAGTCCACGAGGGCGTAAACCAGCCCGACCAACGGGACGAAGATGCCCAGCCCCCACCAGACGCTCCGCGTAAAGGCGCAGGTGACCAGCCAGAGGCCTCCAAAGACGATGAAAATGCAGCCAACGAGCAGGAGCAAAGTGGCAGCGGCGACAAACATACGTCCCGATGGGAAGCAGATGCCATTCCGTTAACAAGCAGGATTCTCTCATCTTGCCCGTTCGTCCATCGGTCCCAACCGTCCTATTTAAGGCATCTACTCAGCTGGCGGATCCACCTCGCGCACGAGCGCGCCGTTGGATTCGCTTAGGATCAGGATGGCCAGTTTCTCGACCACGCCGAGTTCCGACGGACGCAGCATTTGGCTGTTCAGCGACGTAGTACCGGCGGCCGGTTCGCCTGATGACTCTCCCGCGCTCTCGGGCGCATTGAGGCTGGCATAGTCAAACTTCCCGCGCAGATCCGTATACCCATCCTTGTAAAAGCGCACGGCGCCGCCTTTGAGCCGGGCATAAACTTTGACGTAGGCGCGCGAGATCATCTTGTCCGTCAGCGCGTCGCGCAGCTCCAGCCGTCCATAGTTTTGAGCCAGGCGCAGTTTGAGCGAATTGGCATGGCAGGTCTGGGCCTTTCGTTGTCCCGCGCCGAGCACTTCGATGAGGACATTGGCATTCGCGAATTCATCGGGGACAGGGATATCCAGCGTGTCCTTTCCTTCGGGAAGCGCCTGCTGCGCGGTCCTGGTGGCTTTGACGATGGCGAAGCGCGTGGAATCCTCGCTGACAAACGGGCTGCTGCTGAAGAGAAACTCGGGATCCATCCGATAGTAGTTGATCGTCACTTCGCGCAGGTTTTTCCAGGTCAGCGAGATGGTCCGATTCTCCACTTTCAGATCAAAGGATGGCTCGCTGCCGGCGAGTGTGGACTGTTGCGCTTCGCGATCCGGTTTGGCGCCGGCCTGACCCTGTGCCGCGGCGGCTTCCCGGCCATCGATTTCGTCAGCTTGCGCGACGACATCGCGAAAGATTTTTGCCCAGCGATCGACCGGATATTCCGCATAGGCCGCGGCAATCGCCCGCGCATCGGCCGGTTTTTCCTGATAAAAGGCCGCGTAGCAGCGGAAGTAATCGTACTGCAGGCGCGTGGGTAGCGACTCCGGTTTGATGCCGTTCAACCGCGCGAGCGCTTCTTCAACGCGATCCTGGAGGAAGAGATAGTAGACGAGACTTAATTCATCGCCCGCATCCAGACGCGGCTTATGCGCGAAGATTTGCAGGAGCGACTGGTATTGTCCGCGCACCACCGGATTGGTGATCGCGTTCTCCGCGCCGACACGATGGGCGCGTTGATTGATAAGAGGCGAGTACTCGAGATGCTGATAGGTATAGCGCTCGATTGGATCGATGGTGAGCAATTTGGAGCCAAGGTAAGGCCCGCATTGTGCAATGAAATCGTCCTGATGCTGCAGCCATTCACGGAGTGCAGCCGTGTCGCGATGCGGAATCGCATAGCTATAGATTGTGTGATTATAGGTGTGCCGCGCGGCGAGGAGTTCGATCAGCTTGTGGAAGAAAGCGGCACTCTTGCGGGCGCGCCAGGCGATCCGGTCGAGATCGAGCTGCTCAATGTTATGCTTTTCAAGATAGGCGAAGACCGCGTCGTCTTTGGCGTCCTGCGAGACGTAATCCCACGAATCCTCATTTGCCACCGCGAGCCGTTTCACCACCTTGAACTCACTTCCCTTCGCGGCGCCGGCAAATTTCCCATGGCGGGTGACTTGTGCGGGATAGTGGGGCAGGGGTTGTGGCGCCGGATGCGGGAAATAGAAGTAATACTCCAGCTTCTGTCCGGCGTACGGTTCGAGGCGGACCTGTTTGCTATCGGTGGCTTTGCTCCCGAGCACGGGCAGTGCGCCCTGCGGGATTTGCGTGAGGACTTCCACGGTCAGGGGCGAGGATGTCGGATTGGTCGCTACGACCTCCGCGCCATAAGTGACGCCGGAGAGGAATTCGCCGGTCACGAACTTCTCCGCCTTTTCATTTTGATCCTCCTGGTAACGATCGTTTTCACGGAAGAAATTCTCGCTGATCAGCAGTTCGCTCGCGGCCTGATCCGCGCCTGGATCGACCGCCGGATGGATCTCTTTGCGAAAGGCGAAGAGCGAGCCGTTGGCGGTCAGGGTGTATTTTCCATTGTCGAGGTGCGTGGCCGCTTTGGGTGATTCGAAAGGCAAATCGAGCACGGCGAGGGCAAACATCATTTCGCTGAAGTTGCGGGCGGCCTCGGGGAAATGAGTTGAGAGGAAGGGTGATTTGCCGTCCCATGCCGCGTAGTCGCGCCAGAAGGCGGAGACGGGGATCAATTCGGCATTCTGGTTATTGATGGGCAATTGATAGTAGTTATTCTCCGCCCATTCCTTTGTCGGGCCGATTTCCCGATAGAACTGGCGCACTTCCGCGCGTACCTCCAAGCCGAGATCCGTCCGTCCATAGTACATATAGTGGCGGTTCACCGGCTGCGCCCATCCTTTATCGAGCTGCCAGAGCTGATGCGCGCGGGTGGAATTATACGCGTCGACGGGGGAATTCTCGCGCGGCTTAGCGCTGTCTTCGTCTGCCTTGCGCCGCAATTCTGCCTCATTTTTAAATTTTTCCGCCTGGTCTGGTGACATCAGTGCGTCGATGGCGTTGGGGGAAATGGCGAAACCGTTGGTCGATTTGGCTGGATCAATCGCCCGATACTCCGAAGTGGCAGCGGTGCCGGCGATTGCCACGGAGCCAGCCGGAGCCTTGGGACTGGCCGGAACAGTGGCGTCGGCGAGTTCGGCGGCCGCAGCCAGATCGCCGCGTTGCATCGATTCGCCGTGGAGCGCAGTTTCGAAGAGGCGGTTGTCGTCCTCCAAATGAGGCGGAACCATCTCCCATAACTCGCGGATGTGCCGGGCGGTGGAGTCCGCCTGGTCCGGAATGCGCCGGGAGAGCAGCGTCCGTTCCGCGATGTTCAGGCGGCCATATTGCCACGGCTCCAGGTAAGACTGTAAGTCGTCGCCCAGCAGATATTCATCGAGGAAGGTCTTATCTTTTTTATTCCGGAGATAAGGTTGAATGACTTTGCTGAAAAAGGCGGGATCCTTGCGGAAAAGAAAGAGATTCAACTCGTGACAGGCGAACTCTGAATACTTGGCCCGCTTCTCTTCCTCGGAAAGTTGCGGCCACTTCACAATCCAGGCGAATTTCCCCACGGCGCCTTCATGGTTGAGCGTGGTGAAGAGTGTATAGACCGAGGCAATGGAATCGTAAGTCTGGAGCTCGGAGCCGATCACATCTTCCACGACAAGAGCCTGTCCCGGCTGGAGAACGCTGACTTCCTTGCTCTCCGTGAAATGCTTTTGCGCATCGAGTGCGCGACTTAGCGCGAGATCGCGGAACTTCGTCTGCTGCTCGGGAAGTCCGACTTCCCGCTCTTCCGCGCTGGACAGGTCTTCGGCATAGACATGCACCTCCTGCCGATCGCCGAGCCATTTGCGATCGATCCGCACGACGCCTTGTGCATCCGGCACGAGATTGTAGAGCACGGACGCGGCGCTCGCGAGGAAGTCGAAACTCGAACCGGCGCGCTCTTCCTCGCCCGAGATCGGATTATCCGCCTCGGACTCCTTTCTCCTCTCGACTTGCTCCTCAATATCTTGTGCTTTGCGGCCGGACGCCACAGTCTGGAGTTGCTCCGCGCCATGCAGGGTCTGCGTGGCGATGTCCGTCGAGCGAACTTCCCATGGATCGAGCAGCAATCCCGGACGCGCCAACATATTGCCTGGGAACTTCGGAAGGTGGCGCCGCTCGAGGATATAGCGGTACTCGTCTCCGATCATGCGTCCGGAAACGAAGAGATTCGGTTCGCGGGCCGGAAGCTGCCCGCCGGGTTTGCTGATGGTGAAACTACCCAATTGTTCCAGGAGCGTGCTTTCCGGAGCAAATCGCGTGGCCGTGACATGGACCCTGGTAAACGGATTGAGATTGCGAAGTTGCACGACCACCGCGTCGGGTTGGACGGTGACGGACTTGATATGCACCGGCGGAAAGTTCCGCGTTTCGAGATTGCGATTCGGACCCGCGAGCCACCCAGCGACCGGTTGTCCTGCCGCGACCCGGATGAGGATCTTATTGTTATCCTCGTCCTTGTCCTCGTTATCGCTATCTCCCGGCTGTCCCCGAAGGACGAGTTGATAGTCGCCGGCGGGCAATCCGTTGATCGTCAGGATGCCGTTCGCCAGCTTGAGCGCATCGAAGCGATTGGCCACGGCATTGTCTTTCCCACGGATTTCCAGGAGGGACGCGTCGAAGGGCGTTAGCTTGCTTTCTCCCAGCCAGGGTACTTCCATGGGCTCTCCCACTGCTGCGTGGAGTGTCCTGGGAAAGATGGCGCGTTCGCCGAGTTGGTAATCCGTGGCGCGCTCATTGGGGAGTTCGGCCCTGATATGGCTGATCCCCGCAAGTTCGCCGAGATCGATCCGCCCATGGTCATCGCTGCGCAATGGCACCTCGATTTCGTTCGTGAAATCGCGATGAGTAAACTTGAAGACCACCTGTTGATTCGGGATTGGTTCGCCATCTTTGCCGAATAACTCAAAAAGGATCTGGTTTCCCATCCGGCTGAAGTACCCGTCGTTTGTGGCCGCGGTTTTATCGATGCCGTTGAGCTTCCATTCGTGAGTGGCGGTGAGCTCCTTCTTTTCGCCTCCGCTCGATAGCGATTCGACATTGGCCGATAACTTGACCGCGATGCTGGCCAGCCGTTTTGGGACGACGAAGGTGTGCGTCAGGAGCTTGGCCGGATCAAGCGTGAGGTCTTTTACTTCGCTCGTCGTGGAGATGCCGTCGAGTGTCGTGGAGGTGATGGCCAGCTTGGTATCGCGGAGCAGATTCAGCGGCATCCCCTCATCGCCAAGGCGGAGCACCGTGCGAATTCCGAGTGTGGCTTCGCGCCCGGCAACGAGTTGTTCGCGGGCGATGTGGAATTGCGCATCAAGGGCGTACTGCTCGCCGTGATGATGAAAACTCGCGCGCGTTGCGAAGGTGCCGGCGCTATCCGCGAGGATGATCGCTTCGTCGCCCGGCTTCTGGGTGAAAGGGATATGAATGCATTGGGTCTTGGGATTGACCGAATATTTGCGTCCATCGAGCCAGACGACCGCGTCCGGCACGGCATGCCTCTCTTCATCGAGCACGGTAATCATATCTCCGGCGGGTCCCATCTGTTGGACCAGTGACCATTGCCCCTTGCGGATGAGTGCGCGGCTGGACTTGCCGCCGCCCACAAACTCGATGATCCACGCCCCCCGGCGTCCTTTTAACTCCGGAAATTCAAACTTGCGCGCGATGCGTCGGAGCGGCGGCTCGGCAAATTCCTGCGTTCGCTCGACATTCGCGATCAGGCCATCGAGCTGCAGATCAGTATTCAAATCCCGATTCTGCGTAAGGAAAAAGCTCAGCGTATTGATCTCGTAGATCTTGATAGTGAGCTTCGGCGCGTTCTTCACGAACAGGTCGAGACTGACGTCGCTCCCTGGTTTGTAAGTCGTGGGATTGGCCGGCGAAAACTCCAGGTCGACGCGATCTTTCAATTCCTGAAAAGCTTCCGGAGAAAGCAGGGAGGCCCATTTCTCGGAAGCTCCCGTGCCGGCGGTGATCTTCGCTTCGGCAAAAAGCGGCTTCAGGAAGCTATCCTTGAAGTAAGTGGCCCAGGGCTGCCAGGAAGCCTCGGTTTCAAAGAAATGCAGCAGATATTCCCGGATCAGCCAGTCGTCGCTCACAATCGACTTGAGGCCGGGCAAGCTTTCAAACGGCGCCTCGTTGAAATCGACCGGTGAGGCATCGCCACCGTGCCGCTCGAGATACTCGGGCCGCATATAATCCGTCTGCCGCGGCAGGGCGATATATTCGAGAAACCGCGCCTTGTCGTAGACCCCGAGTGTTCGATCAAGGAGGAGGCGCTGATAGAGGATCTGCGCCTTGGTGGTATTGAAAGAAGGCGAAAGACGCCGCGCATAGGCCCAGAGGCGATCCAGCCAGGCGGTGCGTGCGGCCGGGTCGTAATCGATATCTTCATCCGCGCCGGGGACGATTTTGCCGAGGCGGGTTTTGATAAAGTCTTCGTCATCTTTCAGCGCCGGCTTGCGTGTGGCGAGTTCGTCGAGTTGCTCGGGAAGCAGCGCCTTGTGGATATCGCGTTCTCCGAAACCGCCGCTGTCTTCGGAGGCGAGATCGGTGGCGATCAGGTTCACCAGGCCTGGAATGTCCGGGCGCTCGATTTTGGAAAGCAGAGAACTGCGTTGCGCCGGTGTGAGCTGCGTCTTGTCGCGCACCAGCAGCTCCAGCGCGTGCGGGCCGAAGTGTTCGAGATCGTCGGAATCCTGCAGGGCATCCGCGACAAACGCCTCGCGATTCACGAGCTTCTGATCGAGTGCGGTCGGGAGATTCGGCGGTTCGTCGCTCGTCTCGCGCTCGTGATTGAATTCCAAATTCAGCCGGTCGCGGAGGAACTTTAGCGTGGCCTTGGGATCGGTGTCGTAGCTGAGCAACGCCTCGCGATTCTCAATGATGGTCCGCTGGGCGGATTCCGGGAACTTCTTCGCCCACTGCTCCATCGTGGCCTTCAGTTTGGCGACGTTGCGTGTGTTCTGATAGTGCAGGGCGTGGAAAAAGTAATACTCCTCTGTGCCGGGGACGAGTTGCTGGAGGACGGCTTCGCGGTCGGGTGCGAGGGCAAATTTTTCGATGAAGCCGATTTCGTTTTGGGCCGAGGCGAAAACGGGGTAGAGGGCGAGCGCAAGGAGCGCGGGGGCGAACCGGTATTTCATGGAAATGTCGGAGAGGGCAAAAAAGAAGCGGACCGCGCGCGGGAGCGTAGGCAGGGAGGAGCAAAGAAGCAACGCTCCCCGCCGGGCGATGGCGTGCTGTGTGGTAGGCGGATGGGAGGGGCGGTTTCTTAGGGAATGAGAAAACACCCAACTCCCAACGCTAAACTATCAACATTCAATGATTTCGAACTCGGAGCGCTTTTGGAGATCGGGAATGGGACTCATGGGACTCATGGGACTCATGGAGGCGTTAATTCGGAGCCGTTGAATGTTGGGAGTTTAGCGTTGGGAGTTGGGTGTTTCTGAGACCGCTCACTCCGCGTTTCGACCGCATTTCCGCCGTTTCGTAACCTATTCGTCACGCAATTGTTGCAAATCGGTCGTTTCCCTCCTAGGGATCACAGGCGTAGTGGCCCATCCCCTTTCATTTCTTTCTTCCTCCCGTCCAGCGACTTCCTTCATCTCGATTGGTTCGCGACTGGTGGGCCGTTGCCGCGAATGGTCGCGGGCGTCGTTATTTGCCGCCGGATTCTGGCTTGCCGTGGTGCTGGTGAGTGCAAAAGGCATGGCGTTGGGCATGCCGTTGTCCTGGACGTGGCCGCTTGAGCTCATGAACGTCTCCTTTCAGGACGTGATCTTCGCCCTGGCCATCGGCGGTGGAGCGGAGATCTGTGCCCGGCTGGTAAAGCGCCCGCAGCTTCTCGCCGCATTCCGCACGGGAGCCCTGGCCCTGTGTGCTCTTTGCGCGCTGTATGGAGTCGTTGCTTACGGCGTCTTCGATAGTTTTGGCCGGCCCTTGAGTTACGACCTGCTCATGCTCATGCGGAATGCCGCCGCGGCGCGTTCATCGATTACTGATCGGCTCACCTGGCAGATCGTGCTGGCCTTACTTGGGGTGCCGATCGGGCTGCTTCTGGCCTCTATCTACACCGGACGCCGCCGGGCGTTTCCGCCGATCGTCGTGACTTGCATGGCATTGTGGATTGGACTTGGGCTTTATCCTTACCCCAGCCGCTCGAATGCTCCTCGTGAGCAACGCCTTGCCCTGTCGCCACATATGGAACTGATCCGCTCCACGGTGACCGGTCTGGCGGGAAACCGGCGTGTCGGATTACCGCGCGAATTTCCCGTGGGTGACCTCGCCGAAATCGAACAGTACGGCAATCGAGCGCCGGGTCCCCGAAGTGGTTTCCAGATTCCCGCAAATACGGCGCGTCCGAAGAATGTGATCGTCATCGTGCTGGAATCCGTGGGGATGAAATATCTCAGTCTTTACGGAAGCCGGTATGATACGACGCCAAACCTGGTTGCCGAATCGAAGCACGCCGCGGTGTTTGACCGCATGTACGCACACGCGCCGTACACCTTTTGTTCGTTCATGGCGGTGAATTTCTCCATCTATCCCGGAGCGCCATGGTGTTATGCGCCGGGCGATGTCTTTGAACCTCGGGGGAAGAAGGAGCTGCCGCCGACGCTCGCCTCGCTGCTGCAGCCAAAAGGCTGGCGCACCGCCTATCTGCACAACGGCGATATGGATTGGGGCGGTGAATCGGTGATGCTCGATGACTCGGGTTATGAAACCGTGGAAGATTATCGAAAGTGGAACGTTCCCCAACTTACTTCCTGGGGAACGGAAGATCATTTCATGTTCGATCGGCTGATCCAATGGATCGATGAAAAACCGGGCCAGCCTTTTCTGGCCTATTGCTGGACCGATCAGACGCACAATCCCTACGCCCAGCGTCCGGGTACGAGAAAACTCGACTTCTTCGGCGCACAACCGCCCAAAGCTCACGCTCAGGCTCTGGCCAAGTATCTCAATGTGCTCCATGAAACCGACGGGCACATCGGCCGGCTCTTTGCTGCATTGCGCGAGCGAGGCCTTGCCGATGATACGCTAGTCGTCGTGACGGGAGATCACGGCGAAGCTTTTGCCGATCCACATGATCAACAAGGCCACGGCTTCACGGTGTACGACGAGGAAGTGCATGTGCCGTTCATGATCTGGAATCCGCGCCTCTTTCCCGAAGGTTGCCGGCTCGATCAAGTCGGCGGACACGTGGATCTCAATCCAACCGTGGCTGATCTCCTCGGAGTGGATATTCCCGATGAGTGGCAAGGCTACAGCCTATTTGTGCCGGATCGTCCGGACCGGACCTTCTTTGTCGCGAACGTGGATGACTACTATCTTGGTATCCGCGAAGGCCGGTGGAAATACTTCTTCGAAAGCGAGAACGGCGAAGCGCTCTACGATCTCGATAGCGATCCGAGCGAGCAAACAAACGCCATCAATTTACAGCCCGCCCTGGCACATCGCCTGCGGCAGCGGGTGGCGGCGTGGTTATCATTTGAGGATCAGTTTCTGCACGGGGCGAGTGGCTCGAATTAGATATCGGTGGCTGGCTGTCTGTGTCTATCCATATTGCCAGCCAGCAGCCTCTCCAGCTCCGCAATTCGGGCCTTCAGTGGAGCTATGCGTGTTTCGATCTCGGATTCGGTGTAACGCGGCGTGATGTGCTGCGAGCAGTTCCAGTCAAAACCCACTGCTTCGATTAGAAACAAGCGCTCGATATGTTTGCGCAAATACGGCAAAGGGGCGAGTTGATCCGCGAGATCCGAATGCTCGCGAGCGTCCAGGACACGGGCGTGGCCGAGGATCTTCAATCGTTCCCGATGGGGATAATCCGTCAGGAAGAGCGCGACACGATCGTTGCCTTCCAGATTGCCGGTGCTGAGTAATTGGTGATTGCCCTTGAAATCGGCGAAACCGAGGAGATTCGGACCGAGCAATTTCAAAAAGCCGCGCGGCCCGCCGCGATGCTGAATATAGGGCCAGCCCTCACTATTGATCGTGGAGAGATAGAAACTGTCGCGGCTGGCGATGAATGCCGCTTCCTCTTCGGTGAATGAGTCGCGTTCCGGCGCCTTACCCACGAATAAGTGTTTTCCGAAATATCGCTCCTGCGCTGCGACGACGGCGGGAGTCATCACGATCTCCTTGAACTTGTCAGCCATGGTGCGTTTGGGTTTTAGACCGGACGTTCCCAGCGAAACTTTCGCTCCGCTTCGGTGATGGCTTGATCGTTGATGCTTGCATAGCGGCGTGCCATGTAGCCGTGCTCGTCGAACTCCCAGTTCTCGTTGCCATGGCTCCTCCACCACTGGCCGGTGTCGTCGTGCCATTCGTACTCGAAACGGACGGCGATCCGATTGCCGGTAAAGGCCCAAAGCGTCTTGCGCAGCCGATAGTCGAGCTCCTTCGTCCACTTGCGGCGGAGGAAGGCGACTACCTCGGCCCTTCCATTGAGAAACTCGGAGCGGTTGCGCCATTCGGTATCCGGCGTGTACGCGAGCGCAACTCGCTCAGGATCGCGCGAGTTCCAGGCATCCTCGGCAAGTTGCACCTTCTGGCGGGCAGTTTCTTCGGTGAAAGGTGGGAGCGGCGGGCGTGGTTGAGACATGGTTGGGAATCAGATTTGGCGGGTTGCGCTGCTTGGAATCGTTTGTCGTCGTGCGGCTGTGTGACTTTTCCTGTCAGTCATTTGGCGTGCCACGTGGGGTGGGGGATTCTCCGGAAAGGCGGCGGCTCTTAACCTTAATCCTAATCTTGCTCTTAATCCTCTCCACACGAGCAGCTTGCGAATGACTGGGATGAACGAGACGCCACAATCACGAGAGCTCTCCGAAGGGGGTAAGATTACGATGAGGATTAAGATTGAGAACCCAACCGCCACCCGGCAGCCCGTAGCGCCCTTCCTGACAAATTCCCTGCAAATCCCTCCCGTTGTTTGATAAATTTCTGCACTTTTCCGTCGCATCAGTACAAATCCGTGACACGGCTGGAAATTATCCCTTTACCGGTCCGACTTCCTCGGCTATACGCCATGCCCGTTCCGCGACCATGAAAGCAGCCCACCTGTCCCTCATGATCGGAATCGCCACCCTTGGCTTTTTTGCCGCGGGCAGCGTTTTCGGCGAGTCACCCTATCAAAGCAGCTCAGATTTCTCGAAGTACGCCGAGAAGTTACGCGAAAGCGCACTCTTGCATCTCGAGCCGCAAGTCGTCGTTCCCACCACCTCCCGGCCGTTCAGCCTGGGTGGCGGAATGTACCCGTGGAAGCGCAATATCGTCACCACCATCTTCTGGGTCGGCGAATCGGCCAGCGCCCGGAATCCGGTGCACAACCGCTCGTCATCGTGGGATTTGAACTGGGAAACCAGCTACGGCGGTTTTGATGACCCGGATTCCAGCCATCGGCGGAACTACGTCCCGGTGAATTTCACTCCCCGGCAAAATCCTTTCTACTGCGCGCTTCCCTATAACGATGTCACGCACGGCTCCACGAAGCCGGAGGCGCGTTTTGTCATTCCGTGGTTCAAGAACGCGTTTGTGCGCGAAGGCCAGAGCGTCTGCCACGACCGTTGGATCTCCATTCGCGGGCGCAATGGGCGGACCTGCTATGCGCAGTGGAGCGATTGCGGACCGTTCCGTACGGACCACTATCAGTATGTTTTTGGCAATGAACTGCCCAAGCCGAACCTGAACCAGGGCGCCGGACTGGACGTTTCCCCGGCTGTTCGTGATTACCTGAATCTCGCGCCGATCGATGTGACGGATTGGAAGTTTGTGGAATTCCGCGAAGTGCCGCGCGGCCCGTGGGCGCAGTACGGGGATAACAACACCTTCGTCCAGCTTGCGCGTGGATCGGTCGAGCGCGTCGCGAGTGCGACGAGTTCTTCTGCTCCGACACCGACGATTACGTCGACGCCTCGTGGCCCGGCGGAGCCGAAGGTGATTGTGAAGTAGGGTTGGGAAGGTTGGGTTCTGTGGGGGGCAGGTTCTTAATCCTAATCTAATCCCCCCTTAGGCTAAGTGCGTCTGTTGAAGAGCTGAAAGTTCGAATGCCTTTCGTGGTTCGGGATTAAGAGCACCGCTGGCCCTTTTTTCCGCCACCCGAGAAACGCCGGTAGTGCGAATTTGGATTGGCTCCCGCCATCCGGGTGCCTCACACTTTTCCGCAACATGCCGCTTACCGCCAGTGACGCTCTTTCCCTCCTGCGCAATGCTCACGCGCAGGATCGGCTTGCCCACGCCTATCTCATCACCGGGCCGTCCGGCAGCGGCAAACGGCAACTCGCTACGCAACTCTGCGGGCTCGTCGTTGGCGATGAGAAGGATCCGATTCATCACCCCGATGTGCATACGATCGAGCCGGAATCGAAATCGCGCCGGATTGTCATCGAACAAATCCGCGAACTGGAGCGTGAGCTGCAAATGCGTTCCGCTCGGGGTGGACGCAAAGCGGGTGTGATCTTCGATGCGGATCGATTGCAACAGCAGGCATCCAATGCTTTCCTGAAAACCCTCGAGGAACCGCCCGCCCGCACGCACCTCATCCTGGTCACGAGCCTGCCCGATCAACTGCTGGAGACCATTCTCTCGCGTTGCATCGAGGTTCCGCTCCACCCGATAGGGCGTCCGGCGCTTCTGCCGCGGCAGGAGGAGTTGCTCGGCATTCTCAAGCAGGCTTCGCAACGCCCTGGAACGGAGATTCCGCAGGTGTTCGGCCTCGTTCGTGAATTTCAAAAACTGCTCTCTCAAGCCAAGGAAACCGCGCAGGCATGGGGCGATGCCGAGCTCAAGGTGGAGGAGCAGAAGTATAAACAAATCGCCGACTCCAAGTGGTTCGAGGAGCGCGAGGACTATTATAAGGCGCTCGTCGAGGCGCGTTATGTCGGCGAACGTTCGCGATTGCTGGAAACGCTGGAAGCCTGGTGGGCCGATGTGCTGCGCCATCAAGCCATGGCGGAAAACGCCGCGCCGCATCTCGACTTCCCCGCTTTCGCGGCCGATACCGCAGCGCTCGCAACCCGGGAGAATCAGGAATCCGCCTTGCGCCGTTCTGCCGCTTTTGAATCGCTGCGCGAGCAGTTGGGGAATCCTGGGATTCAGGAACCGCTGGCCATCGAGGTGGCGTTTTTGAAGGCTTTTGGGTAAGCGATGAGAGGCGAGGGCGCTTGGAGTTCGAGCGACCATGGTGGAAGCGGCGTCCCGTTGCTGCCGAAGTTACCCTTTTCGGGCGGCTGATGAACTCCGTTACCAGACCAGTTACTCCTCTGCATTGTCTCGTTACCCCACTCCTGTGGGGTAATGCCTTTCGGCGACACTCCTGTGTCGGGTGGGAGAGACGCGTTGATGACCAGTTACACCGTCATATCTGCAATGTCGATAAGGACCGAATAAAACTCGGCATCGCCTGTCCAATCCATGCGTATCGCCCCCCCACCTGACACGGGAGCGTCAGCCGAAAATGCGTACCCCCACGGAGTGGGGGTGCGAGGATTCTTTGAGATAGGTCCGACGCCCTCGGGGCGCTGCTTCCACTATGGCCGGCCTCCGCCTTTTCCGCTCCACATTGTGATGGTTAGCTATCGGCGGATCGGTATCCATAGCAAACCTTAACATCGATGTGGGGCAGGCGGTCTCACGAAAAATATATCCGGATTTAAACGGTTCTTGCCCTGTAAATACAATGGTTTCAGCGGTTGGTGCACCGTTCGAATCCGTCGCTAAATTGCCTGGATGGCGGCGTGGTGATGCAATTTCACATCTTCGTGCGATAGCGGCGTCATCCGGCAACTGGCAGAGTTGTCATCAAAGCAAATCTTCCATTTGCCGCGTGCAAGCCCGGAGCATTTGCAGCCCCCCCAAACTACCCCGAATCCTCTCCATGAAAGCTATTGATCGCCTGCTAACTAACCCGTCCAGCCCTGGAATATTGCGCTCTGTGTCTCCCTGCCGTGACGTTGCGTTCCGGCATTTGCGCCTCGCGCTATGCCGCGGTTCGCTATTTGCCGCGGCAATGATCCTCGGCGTTGGCGCCGCGCAAGCCGCGACGATCACGTGGAACAGTGGTTCCTCCGGCCTGGTTGGCAATTTCGACGTGGCAGGAAACTGGGTGGGCGGTGTTTTGCCAGGTTCGGCGGATACGGCACTGATTGATAACGGCGGAACGACCCTCGGCGCGACGACGGTGACTTATGGCGCGAGTGATAACTTTACCCTGACGGCGTTGAACCTCGGCACGTCGAATGTCGGCAGTGACATGCCGGTCTTCAATCAAACCGGCGGCACACTGAGCGTTGGTACACTGAACCTCGCGGCGCAGAACGGCGCTTCGAAAAGCCCGCAATATAACTTGAGCGGCGGCACATTGAACGTCTCGGCCAGTTTTGTCTGGGGCAACGGAAGCAATATCCGGTTCATCGAATCGGCCGGAACCGTGAATTTTACAGGGACGAATGGATTCACCATGGGCACGAATAACGGGGCGAATGCGTTTCTCACGATCAGCGGCGGAGCGTTCAATGCCAATTCGACGACGGCCATCGCGATGGCAAGCGTCGGCAGCGGCAACGCGACGATCGCTTTGTCGAATGGCGGCAGTTTCAGCGCCAATGCCGTGACCAGTTTCAATCTGGGCGGCGGGGGCACCGGGACCGGGACGATCACGATGGCGAATAACTCCACCTTTAGCGTCAATGCCGCGCCCACCATTTTCATGGGAAACGGTGGCACGGGTGTCCTCACACTGAACGACAGCGCACAATTCAGCGCCACGTCCGCAATCCTCGTTCTTGGTCAGTTTGGTGCGACGTCGACGGCGACGGTCACGATGTCGGGGTCGTCGCTGCTGACCGCAGCGAATGTAAAACTCGGCGGCAACAACGGAACGAGTGCGTCTTACGGTGTGTTCAATCTCAACGGTGGCACGCTTGCGACCGGTTCGGTGCGGCTGGGTGCGAGTACGACCGTGCCTGATGCGACGCATAACGCATTCATCGGCAATGGCGGAACGGTGCGGGCGCTTGCGAGCGGGAACAATTCCGATTTCTTCGCCGGAGCATTTGTCAACCTGAAGTTCGGCGGCTTGACCTTCGATACGAATAGTAATGCGGTCACGATCACGAATAACATCACGGACGCCCCAGCAAATTCTGGTGGTTTGACCAAGATCACAAACGGGACGCTCACCTTATCCGGCTTCAGTACTTACTCCGGCGGCACAACGGTAAATGGCGGAACGCTTGCTCTGGCCAGCGGCGGTGGAAATGGAGCCATCGTCGGCAACCTGACGGTCAATTCCGGCGCCATGGTGAGTTTGAACGCGGCGAACGCCTTTGGCTTCAATACCGGGGTGAAGGTGAGTACGGTCAATATTAATGGCGGAACGCTGAGTGCGACGGTTGCAGGCGATCAGGGTTGGGGCGTGACTTACAATCTGACCGGCGGTGTGATGCAATCGAATGGCGGAGTGAGTGACACGACTGCGGGAAGTTTGTTCGCCTTCGGTGGTCCGGCGGGCGGAAATACAGCCGTCAATACCTTGGCTAGTGCCACGACCTCCGTCATTTCCGGTCGCGTGAATCTGCGGCCGGACAATGGGAACGCCACGGTGAATTTCAACGTGGCGGATGGCGGTGTGGGTGGGGTTGATTTGCTGGTTTCCGCGGGGATTACTTCAGTCGATGCTGGTAATGCGCCGGCATCGGTGGGTATCACAAAACTTGGTGCCGGGACGATGAATCTGACCGGCGCGAACACCTACTCTGGTCTGACTCTGATCAGTGCAGGCAAGTTCCTTGTGAATGGCAGCGTCGCGGGGGCAGTGACGGTCGATGGATTGACTTCCGTTCTTGGCGGTGGTGGTTCGATCTCCGGTGCCGTGACGGCGCAGAATGGCGCAACCGTCTGGCCGAGTGCATCGCCCGGAAATGCTGCGGTCACGCTTTCCACCGGTACTTTGGGCAGCGACGCGAGCACCGTGTTCAAGTTTGAACTCGGCGCGCCGGGGATTGTGGGAGCGGGATTCAGTGATCTCCTCAATGTGACGGGCGATCTCTCCCTGGCTGGCACACTGCAGGTATTCCCTGGCGCCGGGTTCGGTGACGGCGTTTACACACTGGCGACTTACACCGGTTCCCTGACGAATAACTCGCTGACGCTCGATCCCGCCTTTCTCGCGGCAAATCCGGGATCGTTCATTGATACAAGCACTCCGAATCAGGTGAATCTCGATGTAGTGCCGGAGCCGGGTGCGTTTGCCAGCCTGATTGGTGGAGCGGCGCTGTTCCTTGGCTTCGGCCGGCGGCGGAAACTGTCATAATAGGACTGTCACAGCGGGCGCCGGACGGATTCGGCGCTCGCTTGGGGGAGCGTTTCGATCTTCATTGTTCGCGCATGAAGTTCTCCCGCCCGCTTTTCTTCGCCGCCTGTGTTTGTGCCCTGCAGGCTTTCGCGGCCCCGCCTCCGGATCCTGATTCGGTGAGTGACTGGCGGACGAAGATGCAGCCGATCGTTCCGCGCGGATATGTTTGCCAGCATGTGGATGGCCCGATCCAGATCGATGGCAAGCTGGATGATCCGGCCTGGGTGAATGCCCCGTGGACCGAAGATTTCGTGGATATCGAAGGCACGGCGAAGCCGAAGCCCCGGTTTCGCACGCGGGCGAAGATGTTATGGGACGATCAGTATCTTTATGTCGGCGCGGAACTGGAGGAGCCGCATGTCTGGGCGACCCTCACGCAGCACGATTCGGTCATTTTTGTGGATCCGGATTTCGAGGTATTCATTGATCCGGACGGGGACACTCACGAGTATTACGAGTTCGAGATCAATGCACTGAATACCTCATGGGATCTCTTTCTGCCGAAGCCGTACAAGGATGGCGGGAAAGCCGACAATAGCTGGGACATTCCCGGCTTGAAAACGGCGGTGCACGTGAATGGAACGATTAATGATCCGGGTGATCGGGATGAAGGTTGGACTGTGGAGATTGCCCTTCCCTGGAAGGTGCTGGCCGAAAAAGCCAATCGGCCGGCTCCACCGAATGACGGCGACCAATGGCGTATGGGTTTCTCGCGCGTGGAATGGCAGATCACGACGGACGGCGGCAAATATCACAAAGTTCCCGATACGCCGGAGGACAACTGGATCTGGTCGCCGCAGGGCGTGATCGATATGCACCGGCCCGAGCGTTGGGGCTTCGTGCAATTCACGCGAAAGGCAGATGCGCAATTCATTCCCGATCCGGCTCAACCGGCGCGCGATGTCCTTCAGGAAATCTATTATGCACAGCGCGCCTTTCGGAAAGAAAAGGGGACTTGGGCGGTCTCGCTGAGCGATCTCGCGGTTGCTGAAGTCGCGCATGGCCCGGTGGGCGCGCCTGTACTGCACGCGACGCCCGATGGCTGGGAGGCTTTAGTCGTACTCAACCTTCCTGGCGGAATTTCCCATGAGTGGCACATTCGGGACGATTCTCGCGTGTGGCAGGAAAAATGATCCAAATGATGAAAGCGCTCTTCGTCGCCTTTGCCTTCGCCCTGCTTGCCGGACCTCTGTTCGCAACTCCAGAATCCGCACCATGGTGGCCGGAGTCGGTCAGCACCGCGATCGCCCAGTCCGGATCAAATCGCTTTGAGCTTACCAAGGCACTGAATAAGACGCCCGAAGCGCAGCGTGAAGGGATGCAATTCCTGATCGAGAACATGCCGGAGCGGGACTTGCGGAACCTGAGCGCCGACTACCTTTTGGAAAACACAGCGCTGGCCTATCAGGCTGCTGTTGAAGCACCGTGGGGAAAACGGGTGCCGCGGGCGATCTTTCTTAATGACGTTCTGCCTTATGCGAGCCTCAACGAGCGCCGTGATGACTGGCGCAAAAAGATCCGTGAGATTGCCCTGCCACTAGTGAAGGGCAGCAGCACGCCGGGAGAAGCAGCGCAGGCCTTGAACCGGCAGATTTTCCAGATCGTTCACGTACGCTATTCCACGGAACGTAAGAAACCCGATCAAAGCGCACTGGAAAGCATGGAAAGCGGCCTCGCGACTTGCAGCGGACTCTCCATCCTACTCGTCGATGCCTGCCGGGCCTGCGGGGTTCCCGCTCGTGTGGCTGGTACGCCGATGTGGAAAAACATGCGCGGCAATCACACGTGGGTGGAAGTGTGGGATGATGGATGGCATTTCGTCGGCGCCGCCGAACCCGATGGGAAGGGGCTGGATCACGGCTGGTTCAATGGCGATGCAGCGCAGGCCATTCGCGACGTGCCCCAGCATGCGATTTATGCGAGCAGCTTCCGCAAGACGGGCCTCGCTTTTCCACTCGTGTGGGATTTCAGCATCCAATGGGTGCCGGCGGTTAATGTGACCGATCGCTATGCTGCCGGAGAGCATGCGGTGACAACGGATGGCGAAGTACGTCTGCTGGTTCGCGTGTTCGATGGCAAAACGAAGCATCGCGTCGCGGCGAAAGTGACTGTCGCGGATGATGCCGGAACCACAGTACAACTTGAAGGCATGAGCCGCGATGAATCCGCGGATCTGAATAACATTCTCTCATTTAACCTGCCGCGAAATCGCGGTTATCGGATCAAAGTGGAGAACGACGGGAAGATCGCCGAGCAGGACGTGAAGACCGCCGACGGCAATGAAGCGGAGCAGATCGTGGAAATCTCCCTCGGTTCCTGACCGGATAGGAACCGTTTTTCGTTCCGATTGGAGGCGAGTGCCCGCGGACTCGGGCTCTCGTATATGCCACAATTTTCTTCGCGATCCTTTACGTCCCTTCGCGCCTTTGCGTTGAACAAGTTACGAGATTGGCGAGCGTCCGCGAGAAACCTTTATTTAGAATAATTCTTGATAAGCCTCGGCGCGGGACGATATTTCCATTCGCTCACATGAAACCCGCTGCGCCCAGTTCCAGCTACGATGCGACCATCGCCGGTCGCGGGTTCCGCATGACCGAGCAGCGGCGTGCGGTGCATGATACGCTGATGATGCGCGCCGATCATCCAACAGCGGTTGAGGTTTTCATGCGGGTCAAAACGCGCATGCCGAGCATCTCCCTGGCCACGGTTTACAATTGCCTGGAGACTCTCGTGGAATGTGGGCTTGTCCGCCACGTGCATCACGATCGCGAGCCTTCGCGTTATTGCGCGAATCTCGCCGAGCACGCCCACTTTTTTTGCGAGGGCTGCGGGTCGGTGACCGATCTGCCCATGCGTCCGCGTCGCCGGGCGGAGGATGTCTGGGAACTGCCGGAGACCGTCGTCATTTCCAAACGCGAAGTCTCCTTCCGCGGCCTTTGTCCGGAATGCGCGGCGAAACAGCCCGAGGCGAAAGATTTGCAGCAGAAACCTACGAAAAAAGCGAAAGAATGAGTTCACTCGTCATCAAAGATTTGCACGCCAGCGTCGCCGGACAGGAGATCCTCCGCGGCCTCTCGCTCGAAGTGGAGAAGGGAAAGGTCCACGCGATTATGGGACCAAACGGTTCGGGCAAGAGCACGCTCTCGAAGATCATTGCCGGCCATCCGGATTACGAAGTGACGGGTGGTGACGTGCTGCTCGATGGCGAAAGCATTCTCGGACTCGAAGCCGATGAACGGGCGCGTAAGGGCATCTTCCTCGCTTTCCAATATCCGATGGAAATCCCGGGCGTGAGCAATGCAAACTTCCTCCGCGCCGCGTTGCAGGCCCGCCTGCCGGATGGTGAAGAGCTCGACGCCACGGAATACTACGCTCATCTCTACGCGAAGATGGATTCACTTGAGATCCCGCGCACGTTCACCGCGCGTTCGGTGAATGAAGGCTTCTCTGGTGGTGAAAAGAAGCGCAACGAGATCCTGCAGATGGCGATGCTCGAACCCACTTACGCCATTCTCGATGAGACCGATTCCGGCCTCGATATCGATGCCTTGAAGATCGTGTCGAACGGGGTCAACGCACTGCGCGGCCCGAATATCGGGATGCTGCTCATCACGCACTATCAGCGGCTCCTGAATTACATCCAACCGGACTACGTCCACGTCATGGCGGCCGGCCGCATCGTCCGCAATGGCGGACCCGAACTCGCCCTCGAACTCGAAGAGAAGGGCTACGACTGGATCAAGGACGAACTCGCCGCGCCCGCGCTCGCCTAAAGTCATACATTTTCATCTCAATGGCCGCGCCAGCCGCGGAAGGAACCGGATGGGGACTGAAACCCGCCGCGAACCTTGCCCGCCCGCAGCCGCACCGCAGGAGGAAACTATATCATGCCTACCGAAACTATCAGTGAGATCGACATCGACCGGAGCGTCGGGGACTTTTCCTATCCCGAGCGGCATGAATTCGACGCCGGCTACGGGCTGACCGCCGATACGGTCAATTACATTTCCGGGGTCAAGAATGAGCCGGACTGGATTCGCGAATTCCGGCTCAAGGCGCTGGGCGTTTTTGAGAGCAGGCCCATGCCGACGCACTGGGCGAGCAAGGATCTGGAAGCGATCAATTTCGACAAGATCCGCTACTACCTGGCGAACGGCCAGCGGCCGACCCGGTCGTGGGACGAAGTGCCGGATGACGTGAAGCGTACCTTCGAGCGGCTGGGGATTCCGGAGCAAGAACGCAAGTTCCTCGCCGGTGTGGAAGCGCAGTTCGACTCCGAAGCCGTCTACTCGAATATCAAGAAGGCGGTGGGTGATCAGGGAGTGGTCTTCGTCGGCTCGACGGAAGGTTTGATCAAGCATCCGGAGATCTTCCGCAGATGGTTCGGCAAGGTCATTCCGACGGGCGATAACAAATTCTCGGCGCTGAATTCCGCGGTCTTCTCGGGCGGCTCATTCATCTATGTGCCGCCGGGTGTGAAGGTGAAGCACCCGCTGCAGGCTTACTTTCGCATCAATGCGGAGAACTTCGGCCAGTTCGAGCGCACGCTCATCATTGCCGACGAAGGCAGTGAAGTGATGTACATGGAAGGCTGCACGGCACCGAAATTCGAGACGGCCACGCTGCACTCTGCCGTGGTGGAACTCGTGGCCATGAAGGGGGCCAAGATCCAGTACGTGACGGTGCAGAACTGGAGCCCGAATGTCTTCAATCTCGTGACCAAGCGGGCCATCGCCCATGAGGAAGCAGAAGTGAAATGGATCGATTGCAATATCGGCTCACGGCTCACCATGAAGTATCCCGGCGTGGTACTGAAGGGACGCAAGGCGCGCGGCGAAGTCGTTTCCATCGCGCTGGCGAACAATGGCCAGCATCAGGACACCGGCGCGAAGATGATTCACGCCGCTGACGAGACGAGTTCGAACATTATTTCGAAATCCATCTCCATCGGTCACGGCCGCGCGACTTATCGCGGGCTGGTGCACGTGCCGAAGCATCTCAAGGGATGCAAGAACAACACGGAATGCGACGCGTTGCTTATCAACTCCGAGAGCCGCACGGATACCTATCCGGCGATCACTGTGCGCGGAACGGGTAATGCCGTGCAGCACGAGGCGAGCGTCAGCCAGGTCAGTGCCGAGCAGATCTTTTACATGCAACAGCGTGGGCTGACCGAAGGCCAGGCGATGAGCTTGAGCGTGAACGGTTTCGTCAACGATCTCGTCCGCCAGTTCCCGATGGAATACTCCGTCGAACTCAAGCGTCTGATCGATCTCGAGATGGAAGGTTCTGTCGGTTGATTTCGATACCTGCTGACCGTCACCGCTGAATTTTCCGCACCTGAAAGTTACTGAATGAATACCGCAGTTTTGGAACCCGAAGAAACTCCCATCGTGGCAGACGAGCCGGCGGCTGGTCTGGTCCTTGGTCCGGTGCACCATCAGCGCGTGGAACTGGCCGAGTGGCATCGCGAATTGCGCGGCGCTGCGTGGCAGAAATTCGAGGCGCTGCCCATGCCGTCGCGTACGGATGAGACGTGGCGTTTCTCTTCGCTCAAGTCGCTTGATCTTACCTCTTACGGCGCTCCGCAGCCCATCTCGCCTGCGGTGCGCGAGGAGTTGCTGGGCCGTTCGAAGGGCTTGGAAGCGACAGCGGGTCGGATGGTTTTTGGAAATGACCAGCTTCTCACCCGGGAAGTGCACGCCGAGGCGCTCCGGCAGCAGGGTGTGATCTGGCTCCCCATCGAGCAGGCTGCCGTGGAACACGCCGAGCTTTTCCGCAAGCATTTCATGCGTGAGGAAGCGGTGCTGGGCGGCCGCAAATTCGCCGCACTGCATGAGGCTTGGGTGAAGAACGGCACCTTCCTGTATGTGCCGCGTGGCGTTGAGATCGAGCTGCCGCTCGAGACTTTCCACTGGTTGCACGGCGATAACAGTTCGTGCTTCCCGCACACGCTCATCATTGCCGATGAGAACAGCAAGGTGACGGTGGTTGATTATTTTGCCTCGGCCAACGAGGAAGCGCCTGGCTTTGCCTGTGGCGTGAATGATTTGTGGCTCGGCGCCGGCGCGAAGGTGACTTACGTGAACGTGCAGGAATGGAGCCGCAAGACGCTGGCGGTGCAGATCAACTCGACCATTGTCGGCCGCGACGCGGCTGCGGTGGCGCTGAGCGCGCACTTCGGTGGCGCGATGGTCCGCAGCGAAAGCATCAGTCATTTGCGCGGTCAGGGTGGACGCAGCGACATGCTGGCCTTTTCCACGGCTGACGATCGGCGTGAGATCGATCAGCGCACGCTGCAGATCCACGAAAAGCCGAATACGGCGAGCGATCTTCTCTACAAGAACGCCCTCGAAGATCAGGCTCGTACCATTTTCTCCGGTCTCATCCGCGTGGCACCGGGTGCGCATTTCACCGATGCTTATCAGAAGGTGCGCAATCTTCTGCTCTCCGACGAAGCCGAAGCAAACTCGGCTCCGGGTCTGGAAATCGAAGCCGATAACGTGCGCTGCACGCACGGCGCGACGAGCGGCCAGATCGAGGAAGAGGAACTCTTCTACCTCCTCTCTCGCGGCATCCCGAAGAGCATGGCGCAGCGCCTAATCGTCTTTGGCTTCCTGAACGAAGTCATCGATCGCCTGCCGAATGAGCCTGTGCAGGAGCGCCTCCGCACCATGCTCCAGCGGCGCTTCATCGCGTAAGGGGAGGCAAACATCGTTGGAAGCGGCGTCCCGCCGCTTGGAAACCGTGGGTGTCAGAAGGTGTGTTGAGCTGAAAAGCACGGATGATTTGTGGCGGCGCAACTTGCCGCCACCCCCGCCGCGGTGCTGGCGAAGCAGCACCCTCCACAAGCCGCGCTCATCTTATTCTCGTTACCCCACTCCCGTGGGGTAATGCCTCTTCGGCGACACTCCTGTGTCGGAGGAGGGAGGGACGCGTCGAAGATCACTTGCGCCTTCATTTTTGCAATCCAAGTGAGCCCTGGATGAAGCTCTGCGTCACCTGTCTAATCCAAGCGCTTCGCTCCTACCGCTCGACACGGGAGTGTCGCCGCAGGGCATTACCCCACGGGAGTGGGGTAACGAGGATATAATAGACGAGGTGAGCGTGGACAGCCGGTGTCCATTGCCGCCGCCTAGTTCCGAAGCTGCGGCCTTTCCAAGTTACCCGCGCCAGCTACGGCGAAACCCGGCATTGTCATATCTTCTTTGGCTGCACCCATTTCATACCCCGTCAGATTTCTCACATCTCACGCAGGCATTTCCTCCCTTTATTCCCTCGTAAAGAGCCACTTTCCGGGGTCATCCGGCGCTGGATCATGGCCGATTTAACGCTACGGTTACCTGTCTAAATTCTTCTTTCCCTTGACTTCGCGCGATTGACGCATGCCACCGAACCTCTTACGAATCTTCGGCCATGCAGGAGTTTCTCGATTTCGTGCTGCGCCAGCTCATCGACTACCCGGATGAAATGATCCTCACGAAGCTGGATAGTCCGAAGAAGACCGTCTTCAAGCTCCAGCTTCGCAAGAGCGACATTGGGAAAGTCATTGGCAAGCATGGGCAGACTATTATCGCCATTCGCAACCTCCTGAGCGCCGCAGCAGCAAAGCACGGACAGCGCGCGGTATTGGAAATCGTCGAGGATGACGAACGGGGCGGCAGAAGGGAGCAGCCTCCAGGCTAGCTCTTCCTCATTTCTGAAACTCGACGTCTCCCCAGCCGTGAGGTTTCGCTTCTTCACCCTGATTTTCCTTTGCCTCGTGGCGAAGACTTCGGCCGTTGATTTCAGGATGGAGACATTCCACGGCAAAAAGATCACGGTTTGCCAGGTCAATGTCGGGCGAGAACCCCTGGAACTTTTCCTTCGTGACGAAGCCGGTGCGCCGCTCAAATCATTCGATGGGATCAATCAGTTCCTGGAAAAGAAGCAGCGGCGATTGGTCTTTGGGATGAACGCCGGGATGTACGAGCCGGGATTTGCTCCGACCGGGTTATTTGTTGCCGATGGAAAACAATGGTTTCCGGTGAATCTGAAACCTGGTTCGGGACACTTGAACTTCTATCTCAAGCCGAATGGTGTCTTTTTGATCTCGGAATCCGGGGCCGCCCGCATCGTGGAATCGTCCGAATACAACGCTCTCGCCGGTGGTGTAAGATTGGCCACTCAATCGGGACCTTTGCTCGTCACACACGGACGCATTCATCCGGCGTTTCGCGCGGAGTCGGAATCCCGCCTTTTCCGCAATGGCGTGGGTGTGCCTTCGCCAGATACCGCGTTATTTGCCGTTACGGAGGAGCCCGTGAACTTCTACGAATTCGCCACGTTCTTTCGGGATGGACTGCATTGCCCGGACGCCCTGTTTCTCGATGGCACAGTCTCGAGTCTCTTTTCGACTTCGTTGCATCGTAACGATCGCAAGATCGATTTGGGGCCGATCATTGGGGTGACGGAGGTGGCGAGAAAAGCGGAATAAGTAAGTTGGCTTGACGCTTTCTATTAAAGCCCCGAACGATCGACCGCGCCTGCCTCTCCACTTGCCGGGTCGGTGACGGTGTACTCCAAGACGCATCGGCCGCGGTCGATGTAGCATTTAATTACCACGGTCCGACGAAGGATGGGATCGGTCGCCGTCCAGGTTGCGCTCTGAGGAGGTTTCTTGGTGTCCCTGTTGACGAAGCCGACTCCATCGATGTGCTTTGGCTTTCGGTAAGTGGAGACCTCTTTTTCCTGTGGCAGTCCATACTTTTCGGAAAGCGCCTTCCTGTACTTTTCAAATTGATCCTCCAGGGGACCGTCGGGCTGAAGTCTGACCATCCCCTTACTGAATTTTCCCCCGGGGCAGATAAACTCCGAGAATTCCACGCTCGAGCCTGCGAACGAACCGCCGGAGAACGCCAGTTTGTCGCCCTTGGTATATTTGCCGACGACCTTTGCGCCACTTCCTTGAAGTGTTGTTTTGACCTCATCTACCGAGGCGCCCCATTTGACGCCTCCAAATTCGGTTGGAACCGGCCCCGCTAGTGCGATACGCGCCAGGAAAAAAGCCGCAATGCATAACGTGGTTTTCATAGATAACGATCTGTCTTCGGGATGCGGAATGTTCCCTTGGCGTGCTGGGGCTTTCAATCTACTTCTGCGCCTTCAACGAAGACAGATACTCCACCAGATCCACGAGATCCTGTTCGGAGAGCGCCTGTTGCAGGCCGCTGGGCATCATGGAATTCGGGAGTTTCTCGCGCTTGGCGATGTCCGATTTCTTATAGTGGATAGTGATGCCACGCGGAAGGCCAAGAGTGACTTCGTCCGGGGTGTCGCTGCGCACGATGCCGACGGCGGCGTTGCCGTCTTTAAGTGTGAGCATGGTGGTCTCGAAGCCCATCGCGATGCTGGCATTTGGATCGATGATCGCTTCGTAGATCGCATCCTTGCCGAGCTTCGTGCCGATTTCGGAAAGCGCGGGAGCGAAGTCCACGCCCAGATTGCCGACGCGATGGCAGGTGACGCAGCTGCTCTCTTCACGCGCAAAGAGCGCTTTGCCGTGCTCCGCGTTGCCCTTCTTCTTCACGAGTTCCGGGATGGGCGGCAGCGACTGTCCACCGAGTGCATTGGGGGCCGGGAAGAGCTGGGCGATCTCCGCTTTCTGCTGCGGCATTTGGACGGCGGAAAGCGCCGTGGTGGCGGTGAGCCGAAGTTCCTGCGGGAAGATGCCGTCGTGCGCCAGCTTGAGCAGCGCAGCGATACCGGCCGGGCTTTGGGCGAGTGATTTCACCGCCTGCTTGCGCACCTCGGCGTCTTCGCCTGCGTTGTTCATCATGTTCGACAGAATCGGCACTGCCCGTTGATCCACTGTATTTCCCAGCGCCTGGACGAGTGCCAGGGCGTGCGGCGCTTTGATCGCGCGTTCGATCACCGGTGAATAATCGGTGGCGAGCAGCATCTTCGCCGCCTCCACGCCTTCCGGACTGGCCGGGGATTTGGTGGCGATTTCGAGCAGGCCTTCGCCCTGATCTTTCAGGTGGAAGTCGCGGATCAATTCCACGAACTGGGCCGTTCCCTTGCTCGCTTCGAGCAGGCCGGTTACCGCGTTCTTCACATCGGGGTTTTCCGCCATTCCGGAACTGCTCAGCCGTTCGAGCGCTTCGGTGGCCACCGGGCGATTGCTCGTTCCGAGCTTGGCCAGTTGAATCAGTGCCGCCGTCTTTTCATTGCTCGCTGGGATGAAGTCGAACTCGCGGAGATATCGCGGGGCTTCCGCTTCCGTAGTGGCCTTGTCGGTGAGGATTTTCTCCAGATACGGAGCGCTCTTCGGCGAACGCAGCCGCCAGATGATGTCGCGACCTGCGGGTGAATTCCAGCCGCTGCTCGTGACTTTCAGCCAGGCTTCGAGGCAGGCGTCTTCCGCGCCGCGCGCGCCGATACCGAGCGCTTCCAGATACCAGCGATCTTTTCCATCGTGCTTGCGGGCGAGCTGCGCCCAGGAGTCTGCGATGGAATCGCGATCGGAGACCACGGAGAGCGCAATCGCCAGTTCGCGATTCACCGCCATGTTCCTTTCGCTTTCAAAGAGCTGATGCGCGGTCCGCATCGTATTCTCGAGCTTACGCTCGGGATCAGCGGTGAAAAGCTCACGCCCGAGGCGAATTCCCGTGATGCGGATGTTCGGATCCGGATCACTGAGCGCCGCGGTGAGAGAGGCATCTTCCTTGCCCGGAATCCGGACGAGCAGCGCGAGAGCGCGTGCGCGGACGCGCGGATTCTGGCTCTTCCAGAGTTTCACGAGCTCGGGCTCCGCTTGTGAACCGAGGCTGTGCAGGCGCTGCCAAGCCACATATTGCGTGGCTTTGTTCGGAGACTGCAGGGCCGCGGCGGCACCAGATGCGGTGGAGAGATCGATCTTCGGCGTCTGATAGGAAGCGGTGTTTGGCGCGACGCGATAGATGCGCCCGCGGATGCGGCCTGCTTCATGATCCGCCATGCCGTGGCCGCCGACACCGGCATCATACCAGTCGGCGATAAAGAGCGAACCGTCGGGAGCGATGCAAAGATCGGCCGGGCGATACCAGGAATCCTTCCCTTCCAGAATATTGGTAATTGACGCCTTATATCCCGCGCCTTCCGCATTCACCGGATAAGCGCGCACGATGCGTGGGCCGGCGTCGCAGTGGATGACCTGGTTTGTGAACTCCGGTCCAAGCAGCGTGCCTTCATTCACGAGGATGCCCGTCGGAGAGCCGGCACCCGTCTGGAGCAGATTCGGTACAACCCCGGGATCGTTCTGATGCCAATGGCGCAGCGGAATCTCCGTCTCCATGTTCGTTCGCCTGGCCTGCCAGCCGGCTCCAGAGATCTCATCCGTGTAACCGAAATTACCGTAGTCCATCACATAGTTAATGCGGACTCCCTTGTTGCCGTCGTCATCATTATCGCTCTGCCAGAGCGTGCCGAAGGAATCGACCGCCACTTCATAGTTATTGCGGAAGTTCCAGCCGAGCGTTTCGATGTTACTGACCTTGCCGGTTTCCGGATCGAGATCGCAACGGAAGACCATGCCCTGCCGGTACGGCTTACCCTTGTTCGTGATTTCATTGCCGGCCACATCCTTCACCGGCGTACCATCGGGCCACATGAGCCGTTGCCCTTCGTTGCCCATGTTGAAGTAGAGCTTGCCGTCCGCGCCGAAGGAAAAGGCGTGAACGTTATGGTCGTGGTTCGGGTTGCCGCCCGTGGTGAAGAGTTTGGTGACTTTGTCGGCGTGATCGTCACCATTTGTATCTTCAAGCAGCCACACATTCGGCGCGGCGCTGACGATCACTTTCGTTCCCTTGTGGCCATTGCCCACTTGCGGCAGCACGCAAATACCGAGCGGCCACTTCAGTTCCGGGCTTTGCCAGAACGTGGTTTCCTTGTCTGCCACACCGTTGCCTTTGGTATCTTCCAAAATGACGACGCGATCACCTTCAGGGCGGAGGTGATCGTAGGCGCGATAGTTCACCGCCTCCACCGCCCACACGCGGCCGCGGTGATCAATATCGATATTGGTTGGATTCTGGATCTGCGGTTCCGCGGCGAAGAGATCGGCCTTGAGACCGGGCGCCACGGTGAAATCCTTCATCTGTTCCCTGGCCGCCTCGTAGCCATACGGCTTGGTCGTGGCGTTGCTTCCGTGTTCGGAATTGGCCAGCATTTTTTCCCCGGGATTTTGCGTATAGACCTTGAAGACGACCGTGGCTCCATTGCCTTGCGACGTGCCGCCTTCATCCACGCCTCCGCTCGCTTCAAAAGCGGTGATCCCTGCCGGGAGATCGAAGGCAATCATCGAAGGTGCATGTGCGCCGAAGCCGAACGGTACTTCCTTGCCGGCCACTTTCATCGGGCGCTGGCCATCCGGGCGGGCATTTACGGCGAGATTCGCCCAGCCGACTTTTGCACTCTTCGGCTTCAATTCCGTGAGCCGGATCTTCGTGCCATCCGCTTTGATCAGGACAGGTTCCATCCAGTCCGCCCAATCCGCGACAAACCCATCGCCTGCATCAGTGGCGACGAGGTAAAGCTCCTTCGCATCTTTCAGGTCCACGTGGATTTTGACCGGCTCCAGATGCACCACCTTGCTCGAAAAGAGGGCCTGCGGTTCGGCGGCGTGGAGGAGTGCAACACCAGGGAGCATCGCGGCGATGGACGTTGCAAGGATGGAGGTAAGTCGGTTCATGGAGGCAAAGACTAGATTGGGTTTGGAGGGCAACGAAGGAGAGTGGGAGGGCTTTTCGCGAGCCAGGAGTGTCATATGTAAAGCTCGGCGAGGGGATGTCTCTTTGGTGGAAAGAAAGGGGGAGATGCGTGGTCTTTGTGGCGGGGTGGCAAGCAGGGTCCGTAATCGTAATCGTACTCTAATCGTAATCGCTTCCGTCTCATCGCGCTCAGGAGCCGATTACGATTACGATTACGAAACAACCACCCCGCCCCAGCCACGCCTGCCTGCCTCTTTACGGCTTATCCGCCAGAATCAGTGGCGAAGGTGCCGGCGCTTCCAGTTGCCGCACATTCACAAACCCAGCCTCCTTCAACCACGCGCTGATTTCGGCAAAGGTGAAAGCGTCACCCGCATCGGTATTCACTAGCATATTCACGGCAAAGAAAAGCGTGTGCGGCGGACCGGTGCGTTCGTCGTTGGGCACGAATTCCGCGATGGCAATCGTTCCGCCGGAGGCCAGTGCAGCAAAGGTTTTGCAAAGGAGCGCTTTGCTCCGTTCCTCGCCTTCGCTGTGCAGGATATGCCCGAGTGTCGCCACGCGATGGCCGGAACCGAAGTCAGCCTCATGCAAATCGCCAGGTGAAAAAGTGAAGCGATCTTCCAGACCGAAACGGCCGGCAACGCGTTTTGTCACAACGAGAACGCCAGGCCAATCAACCGCGGTGACGCGAATGGCGGGACCGGCTTGCGCGAGGGCAATGCCCCAGACGCCGGAGCCGGCGGCAAGGTCGAGCACCGATGCTGCCCCAGCTTCCGCGAGACGCAGGTTGGCGGCAACTGTCTGTGCGGCGCGATAACTAATAGGGAAAAGGCTCTCCACGAACTTTTCAAAGAACTCGGTGCCGTTCCCTTCGCTATTCACCGACATGGCTGGGTTTCCCGTGCGTACCACATCGTCGAGCTGCAGCCATTTCGGGATGAGTTGACCGGTCATGTGACCGAAGAACGTTCCATAATAGCCGGGCTTGTGGCTGACAAGAAACGTGGCGCTTTCCGGAGTAAGCGCATAGCGATCGCCGGTCTTGGAAAGAAGCCCGAGTCCCACGAGCGCATTCAGAACTCCACGCGCTCCGCGTTCTGTTCCCTCTATGGCCGCCGCGACTTCCGCAGCCGTGCCCGGACCGCGATCAAGTTGATCGAAGACTCCGAGGTTTACCGCGGTCGAGATAATGATCGGGGCGGCGTATCCCCAGGCAAATTGCATGAGGCGTTCGGGCGTTGGGCCGTTGGATTCAGGCTGAGTCATGATGGATGATGGCTTGGGATGATGTCTCAATGGCGCCGGGATTTCCGGAGCGCGGAGTTTCTAGCGGAATTCGATGGGCGTGGGAAGAGCGTGTTGCGGGTGTGGATGGGGCGCAATGAGCCTTGGATTCCGCCTGTTGGGCGGTGGCAGGCAATTTGGTAATTTGGGAAAATTTAGTAATTTGGTGAAAACCTAACCAATCTCTTTCCACCGGATCTCGTTTCAGTAAGCACGCCGCCTCTGCTTCCGGCGCGGAAAGTTAAAACCAAATTACCAAATTGGGGCTGTGACAGGCAGTCGTCTATTCCCGGATAGTACGCGAAAAGGAAGGATCGGCGATGTCGTCAGATAACTTACAATCCCAGATCCAACTGCCCGTCGGAGCCTTTGCCTTTCGCCTCCGGTTTCACTGTCGGGAGTTCCAGTGACATACCAAGCTGTGCTCCGATTCGCACGCAGGTTTCCGGGGCAAATCCTTCGAAGTGATTGCTCACCAGCACGAAGACTTTTACGCTGTCGTCTGCTTCCTGCCGGATTTTGGTGGCCCAGTTTTCGAGTGCCGCGTCCCTTGGCCAGAGAAGCTTTTTATAAGTAAAGCGCTTGTTTCCGTCGCCATCGTATTTGATCCCGAGATCGCCCATGAGCCGCACATAAATGAAATCCGTCGTGCGTGGAAGGAAGGTAAAGGCGGCTTCGTTGCCATGATCGAGCGTGGTGAGATCGTTCCAGGCCCAGCAGACTGAGCGTTGTTCGAGCAAGTGAGCGATCCGGGGGACGTGCCACGCCGGATCGCGGAACTCCACGGCGAAGCGAAACCCTTGCGGGAGACGATGGATAAATTCCCTCAGGGCGAGTTCATCCCGGCTGGGTTTAAAATATTCAGAAAGCTGGATGAGAATGCAGCCGAGCTTCGACTGCATGGGCTCTATGTCCTCCAGGAACTTCGCGAGCGGTTCCTCGCAGTTCCGCAACTTATGCTCATGCGTGATCTCCTTCGGCATCTTGCAGGTGAAAACGAAGTCGTCCGGCACGGCTTCGGCCCAATGTGTCGCATTCTTTCTCCCGGGTGAATGATAGAAGGTGGAATTGATCTCCACCGCATTGAAATACTTCGCGTAGAACGGCAGATGCTGATTGTCCGGAAGGTGCGGCGGATAAAACGGACCGTTCCAGTCCTTGTAGGTCCAGGCACACGTGCCCATCCAGATGTGATTCGATGCATTCACTGTCGTATCGCGGCCAAAACCTTTGAAAGTTGAACGTCGAAAGTTGAGCGTTGAACGTTTCCCAATTCCAAGAAAATCAGCATGGCAACAACGCGCGCTACACCACCACTGCCTCGGCGTGCTTTCTCATCTTTTCCCGCGCCGTTTTCACCAGCGCTGCATAAGTCTCTGACGGCCGGTCTCCGGTATGATCTTCCACGAGGCGATCCGTGCCTTTTTCATAGTTCAGCGAATACAAACCGAAGCGCGGAGTGAAGCTGCCCCATTCATAGTTATCGAAAAGCGACCAGTGGAGATAGCCCATGAGCGGGATGCCATCATTGACGATTTTCACGACTTCGTGAACGTGCAGGCGCAGGAAATCGCTGCGCCGCATCCGATCCCGGCGTCCGGATGACCGGTTATCTTTCCGCCGCCGCAGCGCCATGCCATTTTCGGCAATGAGCACCGGTCGCCCAAAATCGCTGGCGTAGTATTTACAGAAAAAGTGCAGGCCGCGTGGGAGCACCCGCCAATCCCACCACTTGCTTGTCACCGTCGCCAGCACCCAGGAGCGGAAGGATTTGTTCTTGAACTCGTGATCCCACAGCACCGGGAAGCGGAAGATATGAGCGGCAAAAGGATCGTAGTAATCAAGGCCGATATAGTCGAGCACCCGCGCGCGGGGCGAGGCGTATAGCGTTTCCAGCAAGGGCGCAAAATCCGACGCATTGAAATTACGGTATCCGAGCCAATTGCTGACCCGCTTCACGATGGCGCCGAAGTAATAGGAGATATCCCTGTGCAAGGGCAGCCGCGCTTTGCGAAACGCGCAGTCGAACTCGCGGGCGTGATCGCAAATGTAGTTGCCGACCTGATGCCTCGGCACGCCGCGTTCGCGCGCGCAAAGCAGGTCGAGCTGGAGTTTGTCGCTCCAGTACATGTCGGAGCAGTAGTTATTGACGGAGATTCGTGGCTCTGGCCATCCGTGTTCCGCATAGAGATCGTGCAGCGTGTTATAGGCCTCAATGTGGGCGCGCAAAAGTTGATTATATGCGGCGGTCATCGTCCGGAAACCGCTCGGAGCGCGGGAGGGGAACTGATGGCCGAAGTACGAATTGAGCACCAGCATGTTGGGCTCATTGATGGTAATGAACCACTGCAGTGGACGCTCCAGGCGCTCGTTCAGATAACTCACCGCGGTGTGCACATACTTCGCAAAGAGCGCAGGCGTGCGGGAATCGAGCCAGGGGTCGGTGCCGAGCCAGACCGGATGCACGAAGTGATGCAATGTGACAACCGGTTCCAACCCGTGCCGCTGGCAGGCCGAAAACATCTCGACGTAGTGATCGAGCGCCGAAAAATCGAAGGGTGGCGGGGCGTTGATTGTCGGATCGCCGGGTTCCGGTTTCCCAGGGCTGCGCTTGAAAGAGGGCTGGACGCGGCTCCACTCGATGCCCATCCGAAACGCACTCAGGCCAAGTTCCTGGCAGCGCGCGAAATCCTCTTCATACCTGTTCCAAAAATCCGCGGTGATGCCGGTCACCGAAACATCGCCCTTCTGTTCCGAAAGCCACCAGTTGGTCACGGGCTGTTCGGGGCCGTTGTAGCCGCCCTCCGCCTGGTAGGCAGACGTCGCAACCCCCCAGAGGAATTCGTCGGCGTGTGACATTTTAGGAATTAAGATTTAGCATTTGTTTCGTTCCGAGAGCGCGGCGTGGACTGAACGATGGAGGTGGAATGCAGAACAAATCCTAATTGCTAAATCCTAAATGCTAACTGGTTAAGTAGTTTTCTCCGGTGACGCGACTTGGGCCATCGCTTCGCGCTGGGCGGCGTCGATGACGGTTGGCGGAAGATTGTCGTCGAGGAGTGTTTCCACCACGGTGCGCGCGGCGTGAGGACGGCCGATGATCGTGGCGCGCTGGCGCATGGCAGCGAGACGCACGGGATCGTCGAGCAGTTTGTTGATCTTGTAGGGAAGAGTCGTCAGCTCGTTGCACTTGATGGCGGCGCCTTCTTCCAGGAGATGATCGCTATTGCGTTCTTCCTGACCGGGAATCGGCTGGATGATCGCCATTGGCAGACCGCAAGCCAGCGCTTCCGATGTCGTCAGGCCTCCGGGTTTCCCGATGAAAAGATCGCTGATGCGCATGAGCTCATGCATTTTATCGGTGAAGCCGAGGATACAGAAGCGGTGACCATCGTTTCCGACGCTTTCCTTGATGCGCTCCCGCAGTGCCTCATCACGTCCGCAAACGACAATCACCTGAACGTCACGGCGCAGCTGCTCCTTGAGGCGTTCCACAATGATTTCGGCGGGACTGACTCCAAGCGCTCCGGCGGAAAGCAAAACCGTCAGCTTTTCCGGATTCAATCCGTATCGCGCCAGCGTAGCCCGGCGATCGATTGGATCGGAAAAAACGGAATCGATCGGGATACCGGAAACAGTGATTCGTTCACCGGGCAGGCCAAGCGTCTCCAGGTGCACCTTTGTCTCTTCGATGGCGACAAAGTACCGGTGAAAAAGCCGCGAAAGCCACAGGGCGTGACAGTCCATGTCCGTCACCACGATCGAAAGGTGCGCATCAAGCGCCTCCTTTTGGATGAGGTGCGAGATGATGCCAGCGGGCATGAAATGCGTGCAGACCGTGATATGTGGGTCGAACTCGCGAATGAATTTTACGAGGGCTCGCGTGTTCAGACGATCGATCTGCAGCCGCACCGCTTCATTTTTCCAGGGTTCATCGCTCGTCCGGTAGAAGTAGCCAAGAAGCGTCGGCGCGTTCCTGACCATCTTCGTGTAGAGCCCGGAATAGAATTCGCGGAAAAGCTTGTTCGTGTACTTCAGGGCGTCCTCGTGAACCACTTCGCCGACTCTCGGGTCCGCCGTGAACGCCTTTTCCAGGGCCGCGCCCGCCCGGAGATGACCGGTTCCGGCGCTGGCGGAGACAATCAGCACGCGCTTGTTCTTTGTCATGGGTAGGGGAAAGGTTCCACGGACTGAGCCGAATGGCACGGCAAAAGCGGTGGGCTTCTAAAGCCTGCACAAAGCCCACCCGATCCATTTTGTCCACCGTGGGCTAGATGGACGTTATGGACGGCATGGACACGATAAGCGCCGCTCGCGCTTTCCCGCTAGAACATCCCCGGGGGCAGCCCCATTCCGGAGGTCAGCTTGCCCATCTCGTTTTGGGCCATGGCTTTTCCTTCTTCGATCGCCTTTTGCACTCCGCTGAGCACGAGGTCTTCGAGCATCTCCACGTCTTCGGGGTCCACGACATCCTTGCTGATTTTGATCGAAAGCACATCACCCGCGCCCGTGGCCACGACCGTGACTTTTCCGCCGCCGGCGGTTGCGGTGACGGTCTTTTCGGCGAGGCCGGCCTGAGCCGCAGCAAGCTGCTCCTGCATCTTCTGCGCTTGCTTCATCATTTTCTGGATATTCATGGCAATGGAATCGGGTTTAAGCGGGTTGGATTTCGGCTTTAAAAAGTTCGAGAGCTTTGCGGATCAGAGGGTCGTTTTTGAAATCTTCCTCCGGATCGCGTGGTTTTTCAGGCTCGGGTTGGGCCACAGTGGGTACTTCGAGCCCTGCCCGGAATTCGTATTTGAGATCCATTTCGCGGCCGCAGATCTCCGCGAAAATCGTCTCGAGCAGTTTTCGATTGTTCGGCTGCTGGCAGCATTCGCCGGCGATCTTTTCATCAGTGGGAAACGCTAAGATTGCCTTGTCTCCATCGATCTCCGCCAGCGTTCCCGTTTCCACAAAGCCCTGAATGAGCGGCCGGCGCTTGCGCACTTCCGTCACGACCTTTGCCCAAATGGCGGTCAGATCCTGCGATACTGCGGGCGTTGGTTTGACCTCGGGTGCGGGTTCTTCGACGGGCGCGGCCTGAATGGGTTCCGGCTCCGGTTCGGGGTCGAGTTCGAGTTCCAGCAGTGGCGCCGGCTCGGGAGCGAGGGGCTGAGCCGCCACGACTGGTTCGGGCTCTGCGACTACAGCAGAAAATAATGGTGCGCTCTCTTCCTTTGGCGCTGCGGGCGCTGGTTCGGCAACTGGGGCTGGCGCAGCTTCCACCGCTTTTGGCGCAGGTACTGGCTCAGCGGCTATTTCGCGACTCACGGGAGGACGAGCTACGGCAGGGCGGGCTGGACGCGCCGCCGCTGGCTTTGGCCGCGAAATCGCCGGAGGCTTTGGTGATCCGCCGGTTCCACTGGTGACGCTTCCGCCTCCGCGAATGGCGGCCAGCGTCTCGAGCACTTCATTGAGTGTCGCCTGACTCAAAATCTGGATCGCCCGGATGACGGCGATTTCAAAGTGCATCTTCTTGTTCGGCGCCCACTTCATGCGCTGTTCGGCTGCCGCGAGCTGTTCGATGAGCTCGAGCACCTTGTCCATTTTCACGTACTCCGCCTGGGCCAGAAGCAACGCGACGGATTCTTCGCTCATCTCGTTGGCGAGAGCCGACGGATCAGCCTTGGAGACGAGCAGATTCCGCAAATGCGTAATCAGGTCTCCCATGAGGCGGGAAAGATCGCGGCCCGCTTCGGCTTGTTCATGAACGACGCCGAGGGCGCCGGCAGAATCTCCCGCGATGAGGCAATCGCAGAGATCGGAAATGGTCTGTTGCGCGGTGAGTCCGAACACCGAAAGCACATCGGCCTCTTCAATCTTGTTTCCGCAAAAAGCGACGAGCTGATCGAGCATCGACTCCGCATCGCGCATGCCGCCTTCCGCCCCGTGGGCAACGGCTTCGGCGGCTTCGCGGGAAAGGTCGATCTTTTCCTTTTTCGCAATCTCCTGGAGATGCCCGGTGATGAGGCCCGAGGCGATGCGCTTGAGATCGAAACGCTGGCAGCGCGAGATGATCGTCGTTGGCACCTTCTGGACGTCTGTCGTCGCGAAGAGAAATTTTACGTGCTCCGGCGGCTCTTCGAGCGTTTTGAGCAGCGCATTGAACGACGACGTGGAAAGCATGTGCACCTCGTCGACGATGTACACTTTGAAGCGGCCGCGCGTCGGCGCGTACTTCACGTTGTCGATGATGAGCTCGCGGACCTTGTCCACCTGCGTGTTCGAAGCGGCGTCGAACTCGAGCACGTCGAGCGAGGTGCCCGCGGCGATCTCCTTGCATGAGTCGCACTTTCCACAGGGTTGGGTGGTCGGTCCGGGTGCGTTCTGACAATTCAGCGACTTGGCCAGAATGCGCGCCGTGGAAGTTTTGCCCGTTCCGCGGGGACCCACGAAAATGTAGGCATGCGCGAGGCGCTTTTGCTCGATCGCATTCCGGAGCGTGCGGGTAATATGCTCCTGCCCCACGACGTCGTCGAACGTCTGGGGTCGATATTTGCGGGCGAAAACCGTGTAGCTCACGGCAGGACTATTGAACGACCGGGCCGGATTGCCAATCGCGGAGTGCAGGGTCCCGGAAATTGCCCGGAAGACCGCAATCGGCGGCAGCCGGGCAAAAATTCCTCCAAGAGAGCCCATTTTCATGGATTGCAGTGCCGTGGTCCGGCAATTTCGCCCCTCTTTCCCCTCATGATCTCGCTGCTCATCGTCCTGCTTGGCGCCGGTCTCGTCATCGCTTTGATCCTTGGGTTGCGGCTGCACGCTTTTCTGGCCCTGACCGGAGCGGCGCTTGTCGTCGCATCGATCACTCCGGAACCGCTCCGGGTACACAGTGCCGCGCGCAGCCAATCGGTGGAAGTGGCTTCCTTCGACCCTGCAGCCCGGACGTTGCAGCCGACGAAGGCGTCGGAGAAAACGGTCAGGCTTCCTGGTGAATATCATGTCCTCTCCAAGGTCGGTGGAGCAGTAGACGACGCTCCCATCTGCCATCTGAGCAGCGGCCCGGTGGGAGCGATTCCGTCGGATATTCTACTCGCTGCAGGGGACTTACTTGTTCCATCCACGGAATGGGCGAAGATCCTCAAGACTGCCCGGCAGAATCCAGGGGAAACGGTCGCTCAAGGCTTCGGCAACACCACGGCCAGCATCGGCCTTATCATCGCGCTGGCTTCGGTGATTGGCGCTTGTCTCATGGCTTCCGGCGCGGCGGAGCGCGTCGTCCTCGCGATGCGGCGGATCCTTGGAGAAAAGCACACCTCGCTGGCGTTTGTGCCGAGCGGATTCCTCCTCTGCATTCCGGCTTTTTTCGACACGGTATTCTATCTGCTTATGCCACTGGGCAAGGCGTTGCGCCGGAAGACGGGCAAAGACTACCTGCTCTACATCCTGTCGATCGTGGCCGGAGCGACCATGGCGCACTCCCTCGTTCCGCCGACGCCCGGGCCTTCGTTCGTTGCAGATGCATTTCATTTGAAAATCGGCACGATGATGTTAGGCGGCACACTGGTCGGTCTCGTGGCCGCTTCAGCGGGATATGCGTACGCGCGCTGGGCGAACCGGCGCTGGGATATTCCGCTGCGTGACGAAGCCGAATCCGCTCCGGCCGAGAAAGATGAAGGGCGACCGTTGCCGCCGCTCGGCTGGTCGCTGCTCCCAATCGCGATCCCGATTCTGCTCATTGCCGCCGAGAGCTGGACGGACCAGCCTGGTGCACATGGACTGTGGCGGCAGGCCGCCACTCTCCTTGGAAACAAGAACATCGCCCTCGCTCTCGGAGCGATTGCCGGATTGCTCCTCCTCGCACAGCGGATGGCCTGGAATTGGCGTGCTCTGGCCAAGCCGCTGAACCATTCCCTGGAAAGCGCCGGCACTATCCTGCTCATCACGCCCGCAGGCGGCGCCTTCGGTTTTGCTTTGCGGGCCACGGATATTTCCGGAGTGGTTTCCAGTTGGTTTTCTGGCGGTCATTCCTGGCTGCTGCCGGCGGCTTTCGGCATCACAATGCTTGTGCGGCTGGCACAGGGATCCGCAACCGTAGCGATGATTACCGGCGCGGGAATCATTGCGCCACTGGCTGCGAGTCTCCCGCTATCGTATCACCCCGTTTACCTGGCGCTTGCCATCGGATGTGGCTCGAAACCGGTTTCGTGGATGAATGACAGCGGCTTCTGGATCATCTCGCGCATGACCGGCATGACCGAATCCGAGACCCTGAAATCAGTCTCCGCGATGATGGCGGTAATGGGCTTTGCCGGCTTCGCGGCGACCATGATTGGAGCTTGGGTATTTCCCTGTATTTGAGCCTTCCGTGAAACCTGAAAATGCCGCATTTCCACGGAGATGCCTCGCGCCGCATGTTTCTGGTTCGGAGAAGCTTGCAATGGCCTGACACATAGCTGAAACATTTTTTCGATGGCTGAGGCGTAAGTGAGGTTTGCTATCGTCTTATGGCACATTCGGTGCTTGAATCGCGTTTCACTGCCCCGATGCCCACGACATCCATCGCCGATATTGTCTTTAACTGCCCCCATTGCCGCGGTCCGATCATGGTTGAACGCGTTCATATCGGAGAGTTTTCCGAGTGTCCGCATTGCTTCGAATCCATCCAGGTCCCTGAGCTATCAGCGGTAAATAAAGACCGGTTCGTGGAGCCGCCAGGATTGCGGCGGATCCTGCAGGAAGTGCGTGATCGCGAATGGGAGCACATGCGCCGGAAATTGCGGAACTCGCGAGCCCAGATCGTACAGCTCGAGAAGGATCTCGCCGAATCCAAACAAGCCGCTGCAACTGCTGTGGCGACTGCGGTCGATCAGGAGGTGCGGGAAGCAAAGGAATTGCAGGACTACGTCACCCAAAACCACTCGTTGCAGCAACAGCTCGCGGAGATGGGGGAAAAGTTTGTCCTCGCCAATCAGGCCTTCATGTCCGGCCGAAAGCAACATGACCAGGCTTTGGAGAAACTGCGCCGCGATCTCGAAGCCGCGCAGAAAGAGGTGCAGCTCCTGCAAAAGAAAAACGAAACGCCGAAGGTAACGGCGAAAGAGGTGGAATCCCTGCGCCAGCAGGTGGCCGGAGCCGCAGAAGAGATCGCCAGCCTTAAGGCGAGTCTGGAAGCTGCCAAAACTGAGTCCGCGGAACTTCAGACGAAATTGACCCTGGCGGAAAGCAAGGCGGAGATGGCGCAGAATGCCGCTGCGGAAAGCGCTGCGGTCTTGTCGACTGAAGATGGATTACGTGCTGGTCAGCCGGCTGCCGAGAATGAAAATGACGCTCAGGCCAGCTCATCGCTGGGGGAAGTGGAAAGGCTGAAGAAGAGCCGTGCCGCGGTCGTGGAAGCCCGCGATCGCGCTTGCGCGGAATTGGAAGTGGTGAAGAAGGCGTTGGCCGTTCGCGATCACGAAGATGAGGTGATCGAAAGCGCGATCACAGGTTTGGAATCCGGCATCAAGGAAGTGATGTGGGCGCTCGCGGCGCGCCGCGAGCGCAAGGGATAGCGCTTAGTTAACCAGGCAGCTGTACCCGCACCGATCGCCCGATCAAAACGGATTCAAGCCGACGCCGGAGGGCGCCGCGACTTTGTGATTCGGTAGGGTCCGGGTCAGTTCTTCGAACTCCCGCGCCCACTCGTGGATCGTGGCCCGGGAATGTCCGTAGGAAGACAGGTCGCGCAGGGAGACGACGTGAAACGCATCCTGCTCGTTATCGGCAAATTGGAAGAGTAACTTCTTCGACTGGCTATCCCGGACTTTGCCTTCGATCGCGATGTTTCCCTTGGTGAGTGGCGCGAGCGCAGAACCGCCTGGCGCTCCGTAGCGCACGGCATTTCCGACGACGTTCGTGGGATTGAGTTCGATCAACGCGAGTTCGAGCGTGAGGACGCTGCGTCCCGGACCGGCTGCCACCTGCAGCTTCGGCTGCGGAGAAGTCTTGAAGGAGTTGGCGAAATTCGTCTGAAGCAGATTGGCCGTCTCGGCGACTGGCCGGCGTGTGGCAAACGGTCCTTCCACGAGTTTGACGAGGGGCCGATTGACGGGCCGGAGGTATTGCGTATTGACCGGCGCAACGTAGATCCCGCGATAGTTGGCCGCGATCAGGTCGAGATCCTGCGTTTCCCATACGGTTCGGAAGGGGACCCGATCTGGAATGGATTTCATGGCCCCGGGATTTTCAAGAAACGCGGAGGGCGCCGCAGGCTTGGCTTTGAGGGGGGCCGAATTCGAGGCGCATCCGGAAAGGAAGGCAATGGCGAAGAGGGGAAGAACGAGGCAGAGAATGGCTTTCATTCCGAGGTGATAACGGACGTTGTCTTCTTTTTGGCTGTGAAAGAGAAACACGAAACGGCTGGGAAGAGTCATCGCAAACCACAACGGGCGCGTGACTTTCGGATCATCCGATTTCAAAGCAGGCTCCGTGCACTTTGCCTCACCTGGAAATGAAATGATGCTGGCGGTCAGTCAATTATGACAAATTAGTACGCAAACGTTGCAAATGGCTTCGTTTCCCGTGCCATTCCGTGCAATGTTCCGCGATGTCCAGCCCAGTGTGCCGTGAAAACTCCCCTTTTGCCGAAGAGCTCCGCGCATTAGCCCGTGCCGAGGCGATCACGCCTCCTCCGGCGAACGCCATTTTGTTCTACGGGAGTTCATCGATCCGCCTCTGGACTTCGCTGGCCTCGGATTTTGCGAAGCTTCCCGTGGTGAATCACGGTTTTGGCGGCTCCACGCTTCCGGATTGCCTCTCAGAGATGGAAACGCTGGTCTATCCTCTCAACCCGCGGGCGATCGTTTTTTACGCCGGGGATAATGATCTCGATCAGGGCGCTTCACCGGAACGAGTGACTCATTTGCTTGAGCAATTCATCTCCGGAGTACGCGATCGGCTCGGTTCCATTCCCATCATCTGCATTTCGGTGAAGCCGAGTCCGTCGCGTTTTTGGAATATTGCGAACATCCGCCGGGCCAATGCGATGATGGCGGAACTCGTGGGAGCCTGCCCCGATGTTCATTGGCTGGACGTCTTTTCACAAATGATCGACGAACGTGGAGGAGCGCGCCATGAATTGTTTACCGAGGATTGCTTGCACATGAATCGGCGCGGTTACAGTCTGTGGGCGTCGGCCGTGCGTGAACGGCTGGCTCGTCTCGGACTCGCCGATTGAATCGAGAATACCACGTCTGGCACAGCCCTTCGCTCCATCGCGAGATGGAATTGCTCGTCTTCGGTCATGCCGGCACGCGGATGCTCGTTTTCCCGACCCGTAAGCAACGGTTCTTCGAATATGAAGACCATGGAATGGTCCATTCGTTGCGCGAATATCTGAAGGCTGGCGCGCTGCAGCTCATCTGTGTCGATGGCATCGATGACGACAGTTTGTACTGTTTTGAGAAATCGCCGGAAGGGCGCATCGAGCGCCATTTGCAATACGAGCAGTACATTCTGGAGGAGGTGCTGCCATTTTCGAAAAATCTGAACCCCGGCACGCCGCTCATTGCCCATGGTTGCAGCTTCGGGGCGTATCATGCAATGACGCTGGCTTTGCGGCATCCGCGGCATTTTCAAAGAGTGCTTGCCTTCAGCGGGCGCTACGATCTCACGCTCCACGCCGCGGAGTTTCATTCGCTTTTCCACGGCTTTTACAGTGAGGAACTGCGCGAGATTATGCCGAGCCATTTCATGCCGGTTCTGCAGGATTTGAAGCGTATCCGGGCGATTCGCCGGCTGCGGTTCACGCTCGTTGTTGGTGATGAAGATCCGTTTTACCCCGACAACGTGGTGCTGACGCGCGCTTTCACCGATCTGAAGATCAAACACGAACTCCACGAATGGTGCGGAAATGCGCATCGTTTCCGTTATTGGCGGCAGATGATCCGGATCTATCTCGGCATTCCCCGGCCTGCACGCGCGGAACCGGAAGCGCTGGCAAGTCAGTCGGCCTCTGACGCCGGCGACTAGGGTTCGTGCCAAACGTGCGAAAAACCGCACCCGTTTGATCCGGCATCGCAGGAATATTTGGCGATTGGGGGCCGCAATACCTCGTACAGGCGATGAGACGGTGTCCCATTTTCCGTGCACGAGTTACTTCCGTGTAACAATCGCACGGTGGGTACGGTGTCTGCTATTATCCGACGTTCTCATTATCAGCCCGCCCTACTCCAATATTCTGGTACCCATGGAGGATAAATGTCCGACATGTCTGACCGTGGTATATGTCCCGTCAGCCGAACCACTTGACCGCACCGTCTGCCCAATTTGCGGTACGGAATTCATTTTCCGCGAATGGTTTGGTACGATCCGCCTGCTTTCCGTGGCGGGACGAGGTGGAATGGGAATGGTTTACAAAGCTTTCGACGCACACTTGCATCGAAACGTCGCGCTCAAGGTTCTTTATTCCGAAGCGTTCAATAAGGATGAAGTAAGTGAGATCCAGCGGGAAGCGTCGATTATGGGAGGAATTAATCATCCCAACGTCGCCAAGGTATTTACGACCGGGATGGTCCAGGATCAGTTTTATATGGCGATGGAATTGGTGGAAGATGGGTCGCTCGACGACGTCATCGAGGCCCGAGTCAAAATCAGCGAATCGAAATTGCTGACCATGGCGATCGAGGTGGCCAGTGGTTTGAGAGCGGCCTGGGACGCCGGCGTGATGCATCGCGACGTGAAACCGGCCAATATCCTTTTCGCCGACAACGGCATCCGTCTCGTTGCGAAAATCGTGGATTTCGGGCTCGCGACATTTCGGGCGACGGCTGCAAAAGCCGCCACGGAAATCTTTGGAACGCCCTATTACGTTTCTCCGGAACAGCTTCGCGGTCAGCCTGAGGATTGCCGGAGTGACATGTATGCCCTCGGCGCCTCGCTTTATCATGCGCTGGCCGGCCAGCCTCCGTTCGATGGCGAACTTCCGCAAGAGGTCGCAGATCTGCGACTCAAGAAGCCGGCGGAGAATCTCTTATCCATCGCGCCCTCGGTTTCGGGACCGACAGCTGCGGTGGTCAATCGGATGCTCATGAAGAGCCCGAGTGCGCGGTTCCAGACGTACGATGAATTGATCCAGAGGCTGGAGCAGGCGAAGGAAGCATTGCCAAAACGGGTCGGCCGGTGAGTGGGATTGGCGGTTGGCGGGGGTGGGGAGTTCGGGCTTGGGGGCAGGCTCTTAATCTTAATCGAAGCCGTAGTGTTGTGTAATGTCCTCATCCAGAGGGATTGCGATTAAGATTAAGAACCACCGCCCTACCACCGCCCCGCCGTTCCGGCCTTCCATTCTCGCCCCGGTCCGCTAACACAAACGCCCCCGCGATGTTCGCATCTTTCCTCACCACCATTTTCTTTTCGCTCTCGGTCATTTTTGCCGCGAGGTCTTCGCGTCTGCTTGGGTCCCAAACGGCGAATATTTTGCGCCTCCTTCTCGCGACGGTCTTGTTGGGGATCTGGGCTCATGGCTTCGGTTCCGGAGTGAGCGGCCCGGGGTTTCGCTGGTTTTTCCTGAGCGGCATTATCGGATTTGGCCTCGGGGACATCGCGCTCTTCGGAGCGCTCCCCCGCATCGGGCCCCGGCTTTCCATCCTGCTCACGCAATGTCTCGCCGCGCCGATCGCAGCAGTGACGGAATGGGCCTGGCTCGGCACGACCCTTCGGACTTCCGAGTTGCTCTGCGCGGCGGTCATTCTTGCCGGGGTCGCGCTTGCGCTGGCGCCGGACCACGGATGGACGGGTGACAAGCGGGTTTTTTGGGTCGGCACACTCTTTGGTTTCGGTTCGGCGCTCGGGCAAGCCTTTGGCGCTGTCGTGTCTCGCAAAGCGAATGCGGTCGATGCGCTCGCGGGCATGGGGATCGATGGCGGAACAGCCGCCTATCAACGGATCCTCGGCGGCGCGCTGATGACGATCATTGCCGTCCTCCTTCTCCGAAAGTTCCAGCCTACCGATCCTGCAAAAGCGCCCGCTGACTATCGGCAGGGACTGCCCTTCGTCGTGGGAAATGCACTGGCCGGGCCGACGTTGGGCGTCGGTTGCTACCAATGGGCTTTGAAGAGCACGGCCAGCGGCATCGTTTTGCCGATCGTTGCAACTTCACCGCTGGTCACCATTTTGCTGTCGCTTTTCATCGATCATCATCGGCCAACACGGCGAGCCGTTCTTGGCGGTTTGCTCGCCGTCGCGGGCGCGGTGGCTCTGAATCTCGTGCAAATATGGAAGGTCTGAGGATGGATACCGCGGGAGTGGTGCGTTAAAACTCCGTCCACTTTTGTATCGCTCCTCGGGGTTCACCGGGTCTCAATAACGCACGTACGGAATGTGCAAACCCGATGCACGCGTTTGCTAACCATTTACGAAACAATCAGCACACCATGAAGAACAAACTCACCATTCTCTTTCTGTCCGCCATTGCCGCCATGATTCTCCTTCCGGCGTGCGCGAATGATGATGAAGCGAAGCACTCGACGACCACCGTCACCACAGAGACAACCACGACCCATACGGCTCCGGTTTCGACGACGACGGTTCACACCGGGTATTGATTGGTTGCAGGTGATCAAAGCGCTTCCGTCGCTGGGATGGAAGCGCGGGTAGATTTGGAAACATTGAACGCTCAGCTTCTCAATGACGTCGCCGTTCCACGTTTTGCGTGAGATCGAGCCGCTGAGCCGCTCGTTCAACCCTCACTTTCGGTTACCACGCGTACGTCCGTCAGACCGCTGAGCGAACGAATCGAATACGTATGTTTTCCACGCCTTGTCTCGCATTTGTGCACGGAATGTTTTACACGCACGGGATCCTTGGCAGCCTCATCATTGGACTGATCATTGGCGCAATCGCCAAGGCCATTGTGCCCGGCAAGGATCCCGCCGGATGCGTTTTTACAATTGGTCTCGGTCTCTTTGGCTCGCTCATTGGTGGCTTCCTCGGCCAAATGCTCTTTGGTCCTGCATATGTGGCGCACTGGATCGCGTCGATCATTGGAGCCGTGATCCTTCTGCTCATCTACCACGCGATTTTCCGGCGGCCCGGAATTTAAGTCTCAGGTCGATTCTTGCTCTCTCCCTCCGCGATTCGCTGAGGAAATCCGCCGTTGTTTGAGGGTGCAAGCCCATGCCGTTGAGCGAAACCGATGGCGGCCATCGGGTCTAGAGTGGTCAATTGCCATGGATTAAACGAAAGCGCGGCATTTTGCGGAGAGATCGGTTGTCGAGCCGGTTCTCACCCAAATGGGTGAGGCGCATTCCATTGCATCGGCCGGTCGAGATGAGAAAATGCCTGACCGTTGGTTCCGTCGTCCTCGCAATCTTTAAGCTACCCTAAGAAATCTTCCTGGGTATGGGTTGTGACCGGCTGGAGCCTTTAAAACTTCCCCAGCGATGTTCCCGCCGAAATCTCTTTCGCTCCCCATTCCTCTGCTTGTCGCAGTGCTCCTGCCATCGGCCGTCCTGGCGGTCGACCCGCCGAGTTCGGGAAAGATCGACTACACGCGCGATATTCGCCCGATCCTCTCGGAGAATTGCTACCATTGCCACGGCCCGGACGAGTCTTCCCGCAAAGGCAAGCTGCGGCTCGATACCAAGGATGGCCTCTTCAACGAGCACAAGGACATCTTCCCTTTCAAAGCGGGCAGCCTGGACGACAGCGAAGCGTGGGAGCGGATCAATTCGACGGACAAGGACGATCAGATGCCACCGCCGGATTCGCATCGGAAACTGACGGAAGGGCAGATCGCCAAGATCAAAACGTGGATCGAGCAAGGGGCGTCGTTCAAGGAGCACTGGGCCTTTACCCCGCCAAAACGCCCCGCCGTTCCGCAAATGCAAAACAACTGGTGGCCGCGCAATTCCGTGGACCAGTTCATTGCTGCGGATCTCGAAGCCCATAAACTCCGGCCGACCGTTGAAGCGCCCAAGGAACTGCTCTTGCGGCGCGTCACCCTCGATCTCACCGGGCTGCCGCCGACGCTGGCGGAAACAGACGCCTTTCTCGCCGATACCTCTCCCGAAGCCTATGAGAAGGTTGTGGATCGCCTCCTGGCTTCGTCTCACTATGGCGAACGCATGGCGCAGTACTGGCTCGATGCGGCCCGCTATGGCGATACGCATGGATTGCACCTGGATAACGAGCGCTCCATGTGGCCTTATCGCGATTGGGTGGTGCGGGCCTTCAACGAGAACCTTCCCTTCGATCAATTTACGACCTGGCAGCTCGCCGGCGATTTGTTGCCGAATGCGACCCGCGATCAGGAGATCGCCTCCGGTTACTGTCGCTGCAATGTGACCTCAAGTGAAGGCGGGTCGATCGATGCGGAGTTACTCTTCCGTTATGCCGTGGATCGCACCGAGACGACCATTGTTAACTGGCTGGGAGTCACGGGAGGGTGCGCAGTTTGTCACGATCATAAGTTCGACCCGATCACACAGAAGGACTTTTACTCGATGTATGCCTTCTTTAATTCCGCGGCCGATCCCGCGATGGATGGCAACGATCTGCGTACGCCGCCGGTCCTGAAGCTCACCACGCCGGAGCAGCAAAAGCAGATCGACGACTTGGAGGGCAAGATTACCGGCATTCAAAAGGAGATCAAAGCGAAGGTGGATCTGCTCAACTATCAGGACCCCGCGCTGCTCGATCCGCTGCCGCCGATCACACAGGCGGAGGAAACCTGGGTGGACGATGATTTCCCGAATGGCGCGAAGATCGCCGCTGCGGGAGATCCGATTAAATGGGTTACTGCCGATGACGGATCACCGGTGAAGAGCGGCAAGCGCGCGATTAAGCGGACCGGGGAGGGAATTACACAGGACTACTTCGACGGCATCGCAAAACCCTTTACGGTCCCGACCAAGGGCAAGATCTTCGCCTGGGTCTGGATCGATCCGGAGAATCCGCCGAAAGCCGTGATGCTCCAGTGGCATAGTGAAGGCGAATGGAGATACCGGGCCAACTGGGGTGATGCCGATGCGATCACTTTTGGCAACGCCGGAACTCCGGAGAAATTGCAGATTGGCGAACTTCCTGCCGCCGGCGAATGGGTAAAGCTGGAGGTGGATGTGGATGCCTTGAAGCTGAAAACGGGAACGAAATTTGACGGCCTCGCTTTCACGCAATATGGAGGCACCGTTTATTGGGACATGGAAGGGGTGAGTTACGAGGTCAATCCCGCGGCCGATCCGCTCCAGTCTTTTACCGCCTGGCTGAATACGAATCAGGGCAAGGACGTCGGGGACAAGGCTCCAAAGGAAGTCCGCGACATCCTGCGCACGGTGAATGTCAAGGAGCGGAAGCCCGAACAAACGGCGCGCCTGCGGGAATACTATCTGGCCGATGTTTATGCGGGGGCGCGCGAGCAATTCGATCCGATGCTGGCCGAGGAGAAGAAACTCGATGGTGAGAAAAAGCAGGTGGAGAACCAGATCACCGTGACCTTTGTCATGCACGATCTTCCGAAGAAACGTGAGGCCCATGTCATGGTTCGTGGGCAATATGACAAGCCGGGCGATCCCGTGAAACCGGCGGTTCCTGCAATCTTCCCGCAACTGACCAGTAAAGATCCGTCGCGGCTGGATCTCGCTAACTGGATGATCTCGCCGGAAAATCCGCTAACCTCGCGCGTCTATGTGAACCGCTTGTGGCAGCAGTTCTTCGGTGTGGGCATCGTCAAGACCCCGGGAGACTTTGGCGCACAGGGTGATCCGCCGGCGCATCCGGAGTTACTCGACTGGCTGGCGGTGGACTTCCGCGAAAGTGGCTGGGATATCAAGCGGTTGGTCAAGTTACTCGTCACGGGCGCCACTTACCGGCAGGACTCGCGTGGCACACCGGAGCTCTATGAGGCGGATCCGGAAAACCGGTATCTCGCTCGCGGCCCGCGCTTCCGTCTTGATGCCGAGGAGGTCCGTGACAATGCGTTGTTTGTCAGTGGATTGATTGATTTGGCGTTGGGTGGCAAGGGTGTGAAGCCGTACCAGCCCGAGCGGATCTGGGAGCCGGTCGGCTTTGTCGGTTCCAATACCCGTGAATACAAGCAGGACCATGGAGCCGCGCTCTATCGGCGCAGCCTTTACACCTTCTGGAAACGCACGGCCCCGCCACCGGCCATGACCACGTTTGACGCACCGTCCCGCGAGCAATATTGCCTGCGCCGCGAACGCTCGGATACGCCGCTGCAGGCGCTGGAGCTGATGAACGATGTGCAGCAATTCGAAGCGGCCCGGGCTTTGGGCGAACGCATGATGAGCGAGGGCGGGGTCACGCCGGAAGACCGCATCGGCTATGGCTTCCGCCTCGTTGAAGCCCGCAAGCCGCTCGAAAAGGAGCGCGAGGTCCTGAAGGATACCTATGAAAAGCAGCTCGCCAAATACGCCGCGAATCCGGAAACGGCGAAGCAAGTCATCAGCTATGGCGAGTCGAAGCCCAAAGCGGACCTGAATCCGAGCGAGCTGGCCGCTTACACTCTCGTCGCGAATGTGCTGCTGAACATGGACGAAACGCTGACGAAAAACTGAACCGATCCCCAGCCATGCAACCGTTTCACGATTTTGCTCTCGATCAAACCCGGCGCCAGTTCTTCCGCAGTGCCGGCCTGAGCATGGGCGCACTCGCCCTTTCGCAATTGATGGGGTCCCGCAGCTTTGGGGCTTCGGACGGCTCCGGAGCGGTGACCTACGGCTCCAAGGTGCACCCGGCTTTGCCCGGCCTGCCGCACATTCCGCCAACGGCGAAGCGCATCATTTATCTGCACATGAATGGCGCGCCGTCGCAGCTCGATCTGTTCGATTACAAGCCCAACCTGGCGCAGTACTTCAATCAGGACCTGCCGGAATCCATTCGGAACGGCCAGCGGATCACGACCATGACCAGCGGCCAGACGCGGCTGCCTGTGGCGCCTTCGCTCTTTAAGTTCCAGCAATATGGCCAATGCGGAATGTGGGTCAGCGAACTCCTGCCGCACACCGCGTCGGTGGTCGACGACATCGCGCTCCTGCGGACGGTGAATACCGGCGCGATCAACCACGATCCCGCCTGCACTTTCCTCATGACCGGCAACGAGTTGCCCGGAAAGGCGAGCCTTGGCTCGTGGCTGACTTATGGGTTGGGCAGCGACAATGAAGATCTGCCCGGGTTCGTGGTTTTGACACCGAACTGGTCTTCCAAAGCGAACGCGCAGGCCCTCTTTACCCGGATGTGGAGCAGTGGATTCCTGCCCACGAAATATAACGGCGTGGCGTTGCGCGCGCAGGGCGATCCGGTCCTTTTCATCAAGGATCCGCCCGGAGTCGACCGCGAGACACGGCGCACGATGCTCGATGCGCTGGGCAAGCTGAATGAAGGATCGTTCCAGCGCTTTGCCGATCCCGAAACGCAGACGCGCATTGCCCAATACGAGATGGCCTTCCGCATGCAGGCCAGCGTTCCGGAACTGACCGATATATCCGGCGAATCCCAGCAAACGATGGAGATGTACGGACCCGACGTGCAGAAGCCCGGGACCTTTGCCGCCAGCGCCCTGCTGGCGCGGCGCCTGGTGGAACGCGGCGTGCGCGTCGTACAGATTCTCCACCGGGGCTGGGATCAGCATAGCAATCTGCCGAACGAGATCCGCCTCCAGTGCCAGGATGTGGATCAAGCCTGCGCGGCCTTGATCAAAGACCTGAAGCAGCGCGATCTGCTCAAGGATACGCTGGTCGTCTGGGGCGGGGAGTTCGGCCGCACCGTCTATAGCCAGGGAACGCTCACGCACGATAACTATGGCCGGGATCATCATCCGCGGAACTATTGCATGTGGATGGCGGGTGGAGGGGTGAAGGGCGGGTTGATCTATGGATCGACAGACGACTTTTCCTATAATGTCGTCGAAAACCCGATCCATCTGAACGATCTCAATGCCACGATTCTACGCTGCATGGGAATTGATCACCTGAAGCTTACCTATCGGTTCCAGGGATTGAACCAACGGCTCACGGGTGTGCAAAGGGAAGCTCAAGTAGTGAAGGAAATCCTCGCCTGATCCTTAAATCGGGGCAACGCCTGAGAAGAGGCAGTGCCTCGATTCTTCCGGTTTTTGGCTTTCTGTCCGGAACCGGAATGAGCTGCAGCAGCGCTATCGTCCTCAGCCCTGCTGGGTTAGGACTTAGGTTGGCTGTATCGCGTTGACTACTTTAAAAGACGTTTCCCGGCAGCTCTTTGCCATGTGACATATTCGGTAATAATACTGACTTGCATGCTGGAATAGACTGCAACAAATTCCGGCCAGTTTTCCTACCCAGTTTCCCCCTTTTTTTTCGAAAGCGTTGTTGCTTCGTTTGGCTATCACCACCTCTGCCCTGATATGAGACCTCTCCGGTTCGTCCTCCCTCCCTTTCGTCATTCGCGCAGATTGCTGGCCTCGATGGCCACGGTGTTCTCCTGCGCTCTCGCGGCTTCATCGTTTGGAGCACAGGAAAAGGTAGTCCTGCACGGTGCCATCGTGCCTCTGTCGCCGAACGTGGCGGCGACGGCAACACCTGTGTCCGACGAGCATACCGGCGATCTCATGCCGTTCTGCGTGCCGCTGCAGATGCGCAACCTGGCCGAGTTGCAACAGCGAGTCAGCCGGGGAGAAGTGATTCCGATGGCGGAAATGCAGCAAAAGTACCTTCCGCTGCCGTCGGATTACGCCACGGTGATGGACTGGCTGAAGGGCGAGGGCTTTGCCATTACGTACGACGATCCCAACCGGTTGACCATTTTCGCGAAAGGAACACTTAGTCAGATTCAGGCGAGTCTCAGCGTGCAAATGGCCCACGTGACCGTGGATGGAACGGAATACAATGCCGCGACGAATGCACCGGCAGTTCCGGCTCCTGTCGCGAATGTAATCGTTGGGGTTAACGGGCTCCAGCCCTACCGGAAATTCCGCAGCCATCTTCGCCGCCCGGCTGCGCAGCAGAGACCGGACGGCAGTGTTATCACCAATGCCGGCTTTACGCCAGCGGGCAACATCGTTGCGCCCGTAGCCGCCTCTTACGACGCCGTTCCAGCCACCATTGGATACAATGGAGCTGGTCAGAAGATCGCCATTCTCATTGATGCCGCGCCTCAGTTGGCGGATCTCACCGGATTCTGGACGTTCAATAATATCCCTCAGACCACGAGTAACATCGAAATCATCAACACGAGTGGAGGAGGATTGCCCAGTCCGGAAGGTGAAGAGACGCTGGATGTCCAGTGGTCGAGCAGTATGGCGCCCGGAGCAAAGGTGCGGGTGTATGCGGTGGGGAGTCTGAGTGATTTTGCGATCGAACAGGGATTGACCACGCTCATCAACGACCTGCCCACTCAGCCGGCGCTTCATCAATTTTCGATGAGCTTCGGCCTTGGTGAAATCGAATCCTCCGCCGCCGACATCCAGGCCGAAACACAGGATTTCGCAGTGATTGCCAGTCAGGGCGTCACGATTTTCTGTTCGACCGGGGATAATGGATCCAATCCAAACTACTCGGGTGGTACGGTCACATCCGATGGCCCCCTGGAGGTAAACTACCCGGCGTCTGACCCCAGCATTACCGCAGTGGGGGGCACGATTTTGACGATCAACCAAAATGTCGCGAGCGAGATCGGATGGTTCGGCAGTGGAGGCGGTATTAGTCGGGATTTCGCCCGGCAGGGTTGGCAAACAGGCACCGGAGTCCTGGCAGGTACAAAGCGGCTGATACCAGACGTCAGCGCCCTGGGTTACAATGATCCGAATCAGCCGTACTTGTATGTCTATCTCAAGAAAACCTGGGAGGAGGCCTACGGCACGAGTTTTAGCTCCCCGATCTGGGCGGGCATGTGCGCCCTGATTAATCAGGCTGTCATGAGTCAGCCGAATGGCCAGCCCATCGGCCCTCTCAATCCGCGAATCTATGGATTGATTGGAACGGTCGCATTCCACGATGTGACATCGGGAAGCAACGGCGCTTACACCGCGCATGTGGGGCACGATCTGGTGACGGGAATTGGCTCGCCGGATATCGGACAATTGATCAATGCGGCGACCAGTTCAGGAACTCCGACTGTGACGACCGGGACGGCGACAGATGTGACGGGCACTTCCGCTACATTGAGCGGTACGGTGAATGCCAATGGCGGCCAGACAAATGTGATTTTTGAATACGGGACAACGACCGGCTACGGCAAGAGTGTGACCGCAGTCGAATCTCCGGTCGCAGGTAGTACGGATACCCCGGTGACGGGTTTGCTGACCGGGTTGGTCGGCCACGTGACTTACCATTTCAGGGTGACCGGAACGACTTTCTCAGGGCCCGTTTCCGGTTTGGACGCGACGTTTGATACACCGAACAATCCGCCGGTGGTCCATCCTTTCACGCTGTTCTGCAACGGTTCGTCGGCGACGGGAGATCCAAGAACCAAGGATACCGATATCGATGGCGATACGCTGGAGATCACCGGCGCGACGGATGGAACCTTCGGAACGGTGACCTATACGAAGGGAAACGTCACCTATAAGCCCGGGCCGCAATACGCTGGTTCCGATAGCTTTGACTATACGGTGGATGACAAGCACGGCGGAGTTGTCACCGGGACCGTGACAGTCATGTCCAGCAGCACTCTGATCCTGAACGCGCAACGCGCGGGAACGCAGGTGCCGGGCGCGGATCCCGGAACCGTCTTTCAGACATTTTCTTATCCTCAGGCTGGCACTTTCTCCGGTTTGTACCTGTCTGGCAAGATTCGCACCAACGCCATCTTTGCGCCCTCGGGTGAAATTGTTCTGAAGGTTGGCGATACGGTGCCGGGTGGCTCGGGTGCTAAGATTACAAAATTCGGCTCTCTCAGTGGCGATGCGGCTGTGGCGACGTTGAGCCCGGTCCCGAAGCGCATCACGGCGAAGAACAACACCGTCCTCCTGACGGGTCTGGAATCCAATGCCCCGGCGGTCGCCGTGCAGACGGGAACGAGTTATCCTGGTCTTCCCGACGGCGTGACGATCAAGAAGTTCCTGAGTGTCGATGGAAATGGCGCGGATATTTTCTTCCTCGCGAATCTGCAGGGGAAGGGAATCACTGCGAAAAACAATCTCGCGCTTTGTTCGACGGGTAAATCCGGCCTTTTCAATGTGCTGGCAATGACGAATCAGACCGTGGGAAGTGATACGATCAGTGTGCTGGCGACATTGGTAGGCTCGGCTGGAACTTTGGCAGAGGCCCGGTGGCGGGTGGATGACAGTACGGTTGGGGTCCGGCTGACGCTTAGTAACAAGACATCCGTACTCTATGAAATCCCGGCAACCGCAGCCAGCCAGGCGGATTGGATTCTGGTTCAGAGTAGTGGTGTTCCCCTGACGGGAGCACTGAACGGAACGGAAATCTCCTCTTTCGGTTTGCCTGGTTTTGGTCCTTCTTCTTCTTCGTCCATCGCATACTTGACCGGGACAGGGGTAACCAAGGCAAATGGCACGGCGATTCTTAGTTTCAACGGTGGCACTGCATTTCCCCTCGCTCGTTTGGGGGGCACGGCCGTTGATCCTGCCGGGCACGGCTTGATTGGCGCTTCGTATAAGTCATTCCATGATCCGATCGAAGGCGCGAATGGCTCCTTGGCCTTCATGGGCACCATGGCCGGCCGATTGGTGAATGGCGGAAACAATTCAGCCATCTGGTATTCGCCCGATGGCGTGAATCTCAAGATGGTGGCCCGAACGGGCGATGCGGCCGGTGATCTTGGACACTGGGCGAAATTCAACTCACTGATTCTCGGCGGGCAATCCGGGGCGACTCCGATCTTTTCCGGAACTTTAAGGATCAGTGGTGTGGACGGCGTCAACGCCGCGAATAACTCCGGTCTATGGGTGCTGAATCCCTCCGGCAGAATCCAAACGCTCCTGCGAACCAAGCAACCGGTCCCGGTGGGAGGAGTCGCCAGATTCCTCACAAAGCTGACCGTCCTCGCACCGGTTCCCGGAACGCTCGGCGCCGGCACGGGTTACGATGCATCCGGCAATATCAGCGTGATCGCCAACTTTTCGGATAAGACCACCTGGATCTTCCAGGTGCTCGTGCCGTAAGAGCACCGGTGGTCAAAGTGCGTTTCAAGCCACGGCTTTTCCGCCCTGATACCGTAAGTACCGGCGGGTAATTCGCCTGCGGCCGTCGTCCGACGGAAAAGCGGATGAACCCATGTCGAAACTGAACGCAGCCAAAGAGCGGAAAAGACGTGGCGCCTCGTGGCGTATGCAGGTGTTTGCTATCGCTTGGGGTTTGTTGGGATTTGGTATGCTATGCTTGGTCACGGTTCGGTTTGCGTACCAAGCGTTCCAGTCGATGTCTCATTTGGCGGTGGCAATGCCACCAAAAATCTATTCGGAGCTTTTAGAAGCATTTAAAATACTGGGCCTTGTAGTCTTGCCTCTAACTGGAGTGCTTTTTTTGCTGTTAGCGCTTTTCTTGTTCCGGTTGCCACGCCTGATTGAAAAGGAATCGTCTGGTAAGTCTCCGGGCGGATCCTCCCATTGATTTTAGAAACCGGAGAGACGTACAAATCCACATGCGACTTGCCAATTTAGGTGCGAAAATCGTGAGGTCGATGATTCGGTTCTCGGGTCGAAGGCTTGGCTATTCAGTGTTCGACGGTGATTTGGTGGCAATTTGCGGTACGCAGACCTTTATTGATGATTGTTTGCGCGTCATTCCGTACCTCCGTGAGTTTGAACCGGAAGATGAGGTCGTTTTGAGATTCTTTCGTTCCGACTATTTGATCGTCCCCGCATTGGACCGCGGTAATGTGAATCACCGCCACAGGACGATTTGCGTTCCCAAGTCCTACGCTGATTGGGGTGCGGAGGGAATTTTGTACTATCTTGCGTATGTTGGATTCTGGAGTGAGGAGAGAGAGGGCGGAATATCCGGGGAATCACTCCAAAAGCGGGCCAGAGAAAAGGCGAAGGCATGGCTTTCCCGGCGGGAATTGTCCCCTTCATTTTCGAGTGTGGTACTTGGAAAACCATTTTTGAATCTTCCACGGGAGAGTGATGTAGATGGTTTGCAACTTTGGCCTCGCGAGGGATCCAGCGTTTGCGCGGATTGGCTCTCGCGCGAGTCCGGACAGTGACTAGCGAAGATGCAAGAACGTCTATTTCGGAGAGTGCGATGAAAAACGTTCAAATTGTTGATGGCGCTGATAACTGTGCTTACTCAATATTTAGTGTAAGGGAATCTGAGTTTAAATTGTTGTTTCCAGGGGATGGGCAGGACATCGAATTCATGGAAGACTTCGTTGCCAGAGTGGGAGAAGAGCGTGCCGATCTGGTCGCTGTGGCCATGTGGAAGCGGCCTGTCCGGAAAGATGAAGTTAATGGAATCCACGGAACGCTTTTTTTGGCATTATCTTGGAAAGAGTATTATTACCCGAATAAGCGGGAGTCGGACTTGTTTGACGCGATGATTCAGGCGCGGGCGCGGCCGGTCAGGCGGCGGATGAAAGAAAAGTGATTGGGCGGCGTGCATCGAGGGAGATTCACATCTTTGTGCGATAGATTTTCGATCCTGGGTGGGTCAGGATGCTGCGTCCGAAAAAGCGGCTCTTAAAGCCTGTCCCTCACGACCTCTAACGCGCCTTTGTTTTATGGTCTTCTGGCTATCCCAGTTACTTGAGGTGCATCGCCGGAAAGTGCCGCCGGCAAACTTATGTTGCGAGATCGTTCCTTGTTAACTAACGCATTTGCGCGCTCGGCGATCTGTGCCGGTGCCCTGGTCCTGGTGTCCGTGTGGCTCTATGTGGAGATGGATCCTTCAAAATCGCCATCAACCGTATTGCAGGTTCATTCCCCGCAGCCACCTTTGCCAATTCAAGACCATGCCGCGTCTGACTTGGTGGACAATGCGAGTATGACGCCGTCACCTCCTGGCGACGCGGATTTCCGCAGGCGATTGGATGCATTGTGGCGACGCGGAGATTTCGAGCGGGCAGAATCTTTGCTTGGAGCGTGGGTCCATTTTGATCCCTCGGCTGCGGCAGCATTTGTTGAGCAGGTTGCCACGGGCGATCGGCGAGTGGATGCCTTGCGCACTGTGGCGAGAGAGTGGGTGGCAATCTCCGCGACGGATGCGATGGGGTGGGCGATGAAGCTTGCCCTTCCCGAGGAACGGCAGGCCGTCGGGGAATTCGTTTGTTATCGAGTCGCGGAGGACGATCCCCGTTCGGCATTGGTTCTCGCAACAGGGGCGGGATTTGGCGTCGAGTCTCCTTTGGCTGCGGATCTGACGCAGCAATGGACGGAAAGAGAGTGGGCGCAGGCCAGCCAATGGGTGCTCGCGCAGCCACAAGGGGTAGCAAGAGACCAGATGGTCGGCCGCCTCGTGTTCGTGCTCGCGGCGCGCGATCCGGCCGGTGCCGGCCGTTTGGTGGTCGATGAGCTTCCCGAGGGTGCAGGGCAGGAGGAGGCCGCGATTTCCGTTGTGCATCAGTGGGCGCTCCGCGATGCAACGGGCGTAGCCCTATGGGTGGCGCAGTTTCCCGACGGCCCGCTTCGCACACGTGCGGAGCGGGAATTGGCCGGAGTTGGCCACTGACTCCGCGGGCGGCAAGCCCGCTCTCCTGCTTGCGCCGCCTTCGCGCCGCTACTGATGCTGCGATACCAATTTCGGCAAAGCCTTTCCCCGATCCGGATTTCTCCAGTGGCTGCGGGCCCCGACGACCAGAACGGGACACCGTGCGTGGCGGACGATTCCTTCGGCAGTGCTTCCAAACAAGGCATGCGTCAGGCCGGTATGGCCGTGCGTCGCACAGATGATGAGGTCATAGCTTTCTTCCGCGGCGAGTGCGGGAATCGCGACGGAAGGTGGCCCGGAAAGAAGGTCACATTTCTCGATCACTTCGAAGGAAGCCGTGTTCTGCCCCGGCAGGAGTCGTTCGTTCACGCAGCCCCGGCCCACCTCGGTGAGACGAGCGAGATCATAGGCGGCTTGAGCGCGGGCTTTGGCGTTGCGGGGCTTGCGGACGCAGTGCGCGAGTGTGACGTAGCAACCGAATTGCGCCGCGAACAGGGCTGCGAATCGCACCGCTTCCACGGAATGTTGGGTGAAATCCGTGGGAACCAGGATTCGCCGCAAACGAAAGCTGTCACCGTTCGTTCCGGTGTGCGCCGGCGTTGGCCGCTTTCGTACGACCAGGACCGGCGTCGGGGAGGTGCGGATGAGTTTTTCCGACACCCCACCGAGCAGATGGTGCTTCAATCCATTGTGCCCGTGAGTAGAGAGGACCAGGAGATCGGGTGTCGTCTTGCGTGCGGCCCATTCGATTTCGTGAGCCGCATGGCCCCGGCGTGATTCCACGGTGTAGTGGATATTTGGCGCGGCATGTTTTTCCGTGAGCGCCATGAGATCCGCCTCGGCGCGCGCGAGTGATTCCTCGTCGGAGACGACGAGCGGATTGGCATCGAGACCGGAAGCGAACGGTGTGGGCTCCAGCACATGGAGCAGGTGAATGTGCGAGCGAGCGTCTTTCGTGAGTGCCCTGGCGTATTCGAGGGCGCAATCCGTTTCCTCGGAGAAATCGATGGGTGCGAGGATGTTCCTGACGAGAGGTTCAGCCGTGGATGCGGATAGATCCGAAGGTCCGTGGAGTGTCTGAGAGTCCTGCTGCCCGTTGGTGGCTCCCATTGCTTTCATACGCTTGATTTTCACGCCAGATCACCTCCTTTCACCATACGTCTTTTGGGTGAGTGTGGCCATGGATTGTTGTCTGGCGAAGTGGAAGATGTGGGTGCGGACCGTGCTGGCGTCATGTGGCTAGGTAATTGATAGCCCGGGGGGCGCATCTAGGTTACGTTCGCCATCATGCCCTTGGTTGCCGCCTGAAGCCGCGACAGGGTGCGCCCTGAATCTTCCATGAAACTCCACAGCTTTTCCCGTTGGTGCCTGATCGGAGCCTGCACCGCGCTTCTCTGCGGGTGCGTGACGGAAACGACGGTTGACGACGAACCGGAAACCTACGGTTCCTTCGCCAAACCGCCGAGCACGTCCAAGACCAGCATCTGGAAGCCGTCCACCTGGTTTAAGCACTAGTCTCGCAGCCAGCTGGGAATCGATCCCGCCTCAACGCTTCCGCCGGAAGCGTTGTAGCCCAAGCAGCGCGCCGATACCTGTCAGGAGCGCTGCCCCCGAACTGGGTTCCGGAACAGACTGCAAGGCTTGCAGCGCGATGTCGTTGCCTCCGCTGAACTGGTTGCTCGCATAGCTGGCGAAGTAGGTGATTTCGTACTGCTCGCCAGCGAAGATGAACGTGGATTGATCGGGCAGATTGTTGAAGGTCCCCGTGATCGGATTTCCAGCGTTGTTGATGACGAGGAAGAACAGGTCGTTCGTTTGAACGTTGGCGCTGTTCCCGGCGAGCGTCAGCGAAGAGGATGCACCTAGCGAAATGGCGCCTTGCGAGAGATTGAGTGCAGTATAGTCCGTGCCGGCGATGGGTGTTCCTGCCGTGGTCTTGCCTAGCTGAATGGAAAGCGCGGCGTTGCCATTTAAACTCAGGCCGCTGCCGCCAATCGTGAGGAGCCCTGAGGCGTGGCCGGGAGCGATCGTGCCTCCGCTTTGCACCGCCACCGATCCGACCGACCCGACGCCATTCAGGATGCCCGAAACCGAGAGGGGCGAGTTGGGATTGATTGTTCCGTCCGCTTGCAATGTCGCTCCGGCGGCCACCGAAACCGATGTCGATCCGGAGAGCGAACCAGCGACGACGAGTGTTCCGGCATTCACACTGGTGGAGCCGGTGTACGAGCTTGTGGAGACGAGCGTGGTCGTTCCATTTCCAGCCTGAGTGACGGAGACAATGCCTGTGCCATTCGCGATGCCTGCGCCGCTCACATTGACGGAGCCGGCGTTATTGAAGGTGATGAGCTTTGGTGTGGCGGTCGCGCTGCCGGTGATTCCGCCGGTCAGATTGAGCGCATTCGTCCCCGTCGTGGCCACCTGAGTGATTGTGAGATTTTGATTGATCGTAACTAACCCGGAGATGGTGGAGGTGTTATCGGTGCTGCCGCCGACCGAGTATTTTCCGCTCGTCGCCTGATTGGAGACGGTAATGGGACGCCCGATCGTAACTGGGCCGCCGGTAAGAAGCGACGGGCTCGAGTTATTCGTGGTCGTTCCGGCATCGCCCAGGGTAATGGCCGCGGCGGAAGCGCCGAACGCACCGGCCGAGGAAACGGGAGCGTCCGTTCCCGCGACGAGACTGCCGGCGCTGACCGTGGTCGATCCGGTGTAAGTGTTGGGAGCGGAAAGAATGAGCGTACCGTTGCCGGTCTTGGTGAGTGTTTCCCCGCCATTGCCGGTACCAATTGCGTCAGTGATAATGCCTGAAAGCAGAGCGCTGTCTCCTCCCAGGCCTTTCTCCACATAGATCGTCCGGGCCGTTCCGGCGCCGGTCGCGTTGTTTCCCAGCGTGAATCCCGTGGTGAGTTCGACTTGCGAATCCGCGGTTGTCGAACCGAAGACCAGCGCATTTGCGCCGCTGCTGATGAAGTTACTCGCCCAAACGAGGGGACTACCGGTGATGTTGATCGTGAGTTTTCCGCCTTGCGCGGCAAATCCGGCGAAGTTTTCCCAATTGATCCCGCCCGGTCCGGCATTGAGAGCGGCGCCGGCCGCGCGGGTCAAAATGCCGTTGGTTTGGAAGACGGCAAAGACCGTCGCGGATCCGCCGAGGGTCAGGATACTCGAGTTAGCCAGGACATCGGGTGCACGAAGAATTCCGCCGTTGATCGTGGTCGCTCCCGTATAACTATTCGCTCCGGCTGGTCCGGCCAGGACAAGGGCGCCGGCGCCGATCTTGGTGAGAGCACCACCGGATGGGATTGGTGTGCCGAGGGTGATGATCTGGCCATTCGTGTCGAGCTTGTACGTTTCGCCCGGAGCGGGATTGAAGCTGGCCGAGTAATCGTTGGTATTTGCGGCTGTCCACTGGAGCGTGCCGCCACCGAAGGTGATCAACCCGCTGCCGAGGGCATTGCCGCTTCCAAGACTGACGACACCGGCGTTGAGCGTCGTTCCGCCGGTATAGGAATTGGAGCCGGTGAGCAGCAGCGTGCCGGCGCCTGCTTTGACTAGGTTCGCCGAGCCGAAGGCGCCATCTTGAATGTTTGCCGATACGGTCAAGTCATTGGTCGCTGCTGTGGAGTCATTCACCGTGAACGTGCGAAGCGAAGCGTTCAGATTGAGTGCGCCGCCTCCCGCACCGGAAACGGTCGCGCCATTCGGATTGTTGGTGGCAGTATAAGTGACGTCACCGCCCAGGTTGAGGGCGCCAGCGCCGATCGTGATCGTCGCGGTGCTGCCGCTTCCGCCGCCGCCCATGGCGAGCGTGATGATCGATTGCGTTGTGCCGTTGAGATCAAGGGCGCCGTTGTAGATCGTTGTGGGAGAATTACTGATCGTGCCTGCTCCGGTCAGTTGTAATACCCCGAGATTGATCCCTCCAGGACTGCCTACGGTAGTCGCTCCCGCGTAAGTATTGGGGCTGGAGAGAACCAGCGTGCCGGGACCCGTTTTGGTCAATGAAAGATTGTTTTCGTTTGGCCCCGGTCCGCCGATGGTTCCCGAATACTGATCAGTGCCGGAAGCAAGATTAACGGTGAGTACGGAGTAACTGGCCGCACCTCCGACGACGCCATTTGCTGTACCCATCCCGGCGGTGAAGAGTCCGGACAATGTCTGGTTATGGGCCTGGGTGATGTCTCCCAGGATCAATTTGCCGCTGGTGTTCGCGGCCGCGTTGCCAAGCGTCAGCAACGTCGTGGTGGGGAGACGGTCGTCGCCTCCGGTCACCTGAATCGCGCCGTCGGCAATGGTGGTATTCCCGGTGTATGTATTTGCGCCGGACAGGATCAGGGTGCCAGTGCCGGTCTTGTTGATGCCGGCTCCGGCGCCCCTGAGAGTTGCCGAGATGGTGTGAACCCCCGTGACATCGACCGGTGTCGCGGCATTTTGCAAAGTGATCGCGCCGGATCCCGTACCGGTGGCGATCGTGAAATTCGTCGCAACGGAATTGAAGGTAAGTCCAGCGAGTGAGGGGTTTGCGCCGTCGAGATTGATGGTGGCAGCGAGAAATGCCCCGGAACCGTCGTCGAACGTTGCGGTATCTCCCACACTGAGAACGCCGTCGATGCCGGGAGCTCCGGAGCCGCCGAGATCGCCCGCCTGGGTGTCCGCCCAGTTTGACGGGATATTCCAGGATGCAGCCGCGGAGCCATTGGCCCAGGCGGCTTTTCCGGAATAGACTTGGGCCGTGTAAGTGACATTGGCTGCTTGCGGGGTTTCTCCGGGAAGATTTTCTCCCGTGGCGGGCAGACTGATCGGGCCGTTCTTTGTACCGATGCTGGAGAAAGTCCCGGACAAGGTTCGGGTGTCCGAAGTCGTTCCATTGAAAACCGACGCGGGATTGCCTCCGGAAACCGTCAGGCCATTACCGTCGGCGGACCCGTTTCCGATTGCTACGCGGGTGTAGTTATTGTCTGCTCCCGGGGAGGTGAGCGAGAGATTGGTGGAGACGGATGCTCCGACGTGGACTGGATCGAAGGCGACTGGAGAAACGCTGACGACCCGATTATCCAGAACCGTCAGCGAACCGGAAGCAGAAGCCGAGTGTGGGCTAGCCGCGGGATCGCTAACGCTGACACTGTAAGTCCGTGATCCGAGCGTGGTGCCGGTATTGGCAATGGTTCCGGTGAAACTGGCGGAGTTTCCCGCCGTAACGGTTAACGGGTTCGATGGGCCAAAATTGGATACGGCGAGATCGCCGCCGTTATCCGCCAGTGTGCCGTGCAGATCGGTGCCTCCGGTCGTGTTTCCGATCGATCCGCTGATATTGACGCTGGTGCCTTTCATCACCCGCAATCCCGTCGCGGGAGAAGTGAGGGCAAGCGTGGGAACCGCCGTCGTTCCATTCTGCACAACGAGATCCAATACATTACCGGCCAGGCTTAGTGCGTAAGAGCCCGTGACTGCGCTGCCATCGAGGTTTTGCAGGGTGATGTTCGAGAGAGCCGGTCCGGCGCCGGTGAACCCGACGAGCGGATAGGTTCCAGCGGTGAGGTTCGGTGAGATCCGGATGATGGAGCCTGCGGTGAAAGTAAGCCCGCCGGCGGTGACATTCAGGAAATCGTGTACGGCGGTGGACGTGATGTCGAAGTAGGCAATGCCGCCTGGATTGATGCTTAAACCGCTTCCCAAAGTAAGCGAGCCGATTGCTCCGGTCCCACCAGCACTGAGGATATTCAGCCGTCCAACGCCGGTGGGCGTTGCGATCGTGACGGGGCCATTGATCGACCCAGTGCCACCCAATATTGCCATGCTGCCGTCATTCCCCTCCGCAACTGACACGGCGGAGGCCAGAGAGCCATTGATGAGCATGCTGCCATTGGCAACGGTGGTAAGTCCCGTATAAGTATTGGAGCCCGACAGCGTCAGCGTGCCGGGACCTGACTTATTCAAACTGAGCGTGCCGCTGCCGGCGCCGTCCTGCAGTGTGCCGGCATAAGTGGTGTTCGACGATTGCGAAACCGTGAGGGTTGCGGTGGTGCCCGAGGCGTTTTCCACGATGGCGGATCCGGGTGTGGCATTGGTCGCCAGAGCGCCGATCGTCACACTGTGACCGCTGAGCTGAAGCTTGGTTCCCACCGGGGCTGAGGCGCCGAAGGAAACGCCGTTATTGAAACTGAGCGCCGCGCTATTGCCCAATTGCAAAATGCCGGCGCTGATCGTGACCGGTCCGGTGAAGCTGTTTGCGCCCGCCAGAATGATGGTGCCATTCGTGGTCTTATTGAGAGGGGCCGGGCCGGCAAGACTGGCGCTGACCGATCCGCTCTTAAGCTCAAAACTTCCTGTGGTGGTCAGCGCTGAGCTGCCCGAGCCCGTGATACTTCCGCCGCCATCCACCGTGACGACTCCAACCGTGTCGGTGTGATTGGCGCCAAGGTCCAGAACCGCATTGGTTCCATTGACGAGGATATCTCCGGTGCCGATTGCGTTGCTGGCCCCATAGGAAAGTGTACCGGCGGATATCGTGGTGAGTCCGCTATAGGTATTTGCCCCGGCGAGGACGAGTGTTCCGTTGCCCGCTTTGGTCAGGCCGAATCCGCTTCCACCGATCGCTCCGGTGACGGTTAGAGGATTCGCCGGATCGTTGGCGATGGTCCAGGTTTGCGTGCTTCCGAGGGCGATGTTACTGCCGATCGTTTCGGCGCCCGCTCCGGCATTTACCGTAATGCCATTTCCGGCGGCATTGCCTCCGGCGGTTCCTGCATTGATCGTTAACGTATTCGGGCCGCCGATGGAGACCTGCTTACCAGGCCCGGCGTCGGAACTGAAAGTCAGGCTATTGATCGTGGTGCTGGCGCCAAGGGTGGTATTCAGATTGGATCCGCCGCCGCTGATGCTGAAGAGAACGTTAGTGCTAGTACCCGGAATCTGATTCGTGTCGGTGCTACCGGTGCTGTCTGTCGTCCAGTTCGTATTATTCAGGTTGCCATTGGCAAATGTGCTCCAGTTTCCATCCAGACCGCCTTTCCACACCGCCATGCCCGGGGTGGGAACAAGGTTTGTTTCCGTAAGAGTCAGGGCCGTTCCAGTTGCGACGAGGGCGACGGTGTATCCGCCAAAATTTCCACTCGTCGTGTTCAGGGTGAAGCTGCCTGTTTGGGTGAGTCCTCCCGGAGCAGAAATGAGGGTTTGAGTCGTGCCCGTGAGTCCGCCGAGACCGGAGATGTTCACTTTTACGCCGCCGGCATTCACCTTGGCCAGAAGGCCAGTTCCAAGCACGATGCTATCGGCGGTCGCGCCGACTTCCATGTTGAGGATGCTTGAATTGGCCGCCGCAGCACCCCCGAGTGTCAGGACAGTGGCTCCCGCGGTGGCGCTATTGATGGTTAACGTATTCGGCGCTCCACTAAGCAAGCTCAGCGTGCCCTGTCCGATCGGACTGGCGCCAGTATTGCCGCCATTGATGAGCAAGGTGGGACTGCCTGAACTGCCAATCGTATAGTTACCGACGACCTGCAGCGTTGCATTTCCCTTGTTGCTCGCCGGGACCACGCTCCAAAGGTCCGGCGTTGCACCGCTGCCCACGGTAATGGCGGAGCCGGCCATCGAACCTCCGGACGCGCCCGAGAGTACCACCGTGCCCAGTTGGAAGCTGCTCGCGCCATTGTAGGTATTGGCTCCCGCGAGTGTCAGGGTGCCTGTACCTGCGTAGGTGAAAGCCTGGGTAACACTTGATCCACTGTTTTGCAGAACCCCTCCTGAAACGAGGACGTTCCCGCTGCCGGTAAGAACGAGCGTCCGGGCAGTGTCGGCATTCGAAATCCTCAGATTGCCAGCGAAGGTTGTGAGGCCGGTGCTGTTGATCGTCAGGGCCTGATTCGTGCCGCCGGACGAAAAGTTTGTCACCAGGCCGTTGAACGTGAGATCGCCGCTTCCGCCGATGGTGCCGAGCAGGTTATTCGTAAGCACCAGGTTGACTGGATTGGCGATGGTAATCACGCCATTCCCTGAGCCGGAAATCAGAGACTGAATCGTGCCAAGGCCCTGGAGCGTTAATACGGCGGTGGTATTACCGAGGGATAGATTGTTGCCGAGGACAAGCGTCCCGCCGGTCACAGTGGTGGCGCCGGTATAGTTATTGGCCTGCGAGAGGACGACCCGGCCGTTGCTGATACTAAGTCCCGTCGCGGCCGTGCCCCCGAGGGCGTTTGTGACACTTTCCGTTACGACAGAGGAGGCGCCGTTGACGGTCAGGGTATTGGTGACGGCGCCGGTATTGTTGAGATTGAGCGTGCCGCCGCTGACCACGACCGTACTGGCTCCGCTCAGATTTCCCGTGATGGTCAGTGTGCCCGCATCGACTGCCGTGGTTCCGGTATAAGTATTTGCCGCTCCGAGGATCAAAGTTCCCGCGCCGCTCTTGGTCAGCTTATTCGTGTTGTTATTCAGGATCGGCGTATTGATCGTGAGGATGTCGTTGGCTCCGTCGGTACGGATGACGAATTCGATGCCCGTGCCGGCCTGGATTCCCGATCCGCCGCTGATGGTCGCGCTGCTTCCGAAGGTATTTCCCGAACGCAGAATCCCATTAACGGTGAGGACTTGTCCATCAGCCAGGGTGAAATCGTTGTTTCCGGCAGCCACACTGGTTCCCGCGAGATTTAAGGTGGTGAAGGTCGATATGGCCTGAGCGGTGACTGCGCCGGTCGTCTGGACATAAGTTCCGGCCAGCGAAAGGTCTCCCGGTGAAGTCGTGGATCCTGCGTCGACGCCGTAGTTAATTCCGCGGACAAAACCCGCGGCGTCGTACCAGGCATAGTTTCCGCCGTTGAAGAAGAAATTCTTCCCCATGAACGTGTCCGGCGTGACGTTGTTCAGGACGATCTTGTTATCGATTCCATTCGTGCCGCCGTTCACGACGAAGTTGCCCGTGGCTCCCGCTGTGACCGCAGCCAATGAGGAGAAGGTCAACGAGACACTCTGGGCTGCTGTTTGCGTCGAGATAACCGTGCCGTCTCCGGCGGAGAAGGTCAGCGTACCTGCGGATCCGGTTCGTGCGGCTGCGGCGGTTCCGTTGTCGTAGTTAAGCGTGCCGGTACCGGAAAAAGTGACGGCGCTGCTGTTCGAAAGTGCGTTGGCATTCGTGCTGGCATCGATTCGCAGTGTGCCGCCATTAATCGTAGTAGGTCCGGCATAGGTATTGACTCCTGATAGAGTCCACGTGCCCAGGCCACTCTTGGTGATGCCTAGCGAACTCGCGCCGCCGGTGGTGATGTTCCCGCTGATGACGCCATTACCGGCACCGCCCAGGGTTAATACTTTGGCGCCGGCCGTGCCACCCGTGAGACCGCCGGATACATTACCGGCGATGGTGAGAGTTTCTCCGGGCGCTGTGCTGTTATTCGTAAATGTATAACTTGCGGCTGCAGTATTGGTGCCAACTACCACGTTGGCGTTGATCAACTCGCTATTTGTGACCGTGGAATTTACCGTGATTGCACCGCCGTCATTGATGGTCAGTGTTCCAGTGCCAACATTTGGGCCGAGCGTAAAAGCCGCTGCATTTGCCGTATCGAAGAGCAGCGTATTGATCGTAATATTGCCGATGGTGACCGTGGTGTTGCCATTGCCGGCATTGTTGAAATCGGCGGTATTCCCTGTGCCCGGGATGCCGCCGCTCCAATCGCCGACAGTGGCCCACAGGCTGTCGATGGTTCCGTTCCACTGGCCGTCGGCGGCGATGGCAGAAGGCGCTGCGAAAGCGAGGGCCGCGGATGTGTACCAGATTAGAGCAGGGATTTTGCGGCGGGAGGGGAGAATGCACTGGGTAAGGGGTTGAGGCTTGTGAGCTGCAACAGGGGAGGAAGAGGCGGAGACTTTCATGGGGAGGAAGGATTTGGCCGCGGGAGGACCGCAGGCGCGGGAGGGTTAAATTCTTCGAACGGGGATTTGTTGCGGGGAGGCGCTCGGGGTGCGCTATTGAGTGCATAAAAGTGCAATAATATGGACGCTGGCAAGTGTTTTTACTGATTGCTGTTGGTTGCATCGTAAACAGGCGGCGGTGATGGAAAGAATGTGCAGAATCGTGCAAAGAAGCGTAAAATGATAAATAAATTTACACTCGGATGGCGGCACGCTGCCGGCGGCGCCATGGCTGTCTTCGATCAGGCGGTTTGTCTCCCGCTTCTGAAACCTCTCTGCCCAAACCCGGACCTATCCTCGCTACTTGTAATCGATGCTCTGCAATTCCGCCCACACGCTCCCCACAAAAATCTCCGCCTCAATTTTCAGCAGCATCCGATTCGTATCATCGGAAATCCAGATGGCTGCGTTTTTGAATTTGGTGTGCGGCTCGAGTTCCAGGCGATCGTTGATGCGCCAGAGCTTCAGATTCAGTTTGATCGCGTTCCAATTGCGTCCGCCGACACTGATCTTTTGCCTTTCTCCAACATCGACTTCCGCGAGGTACGGAGAAGTCGTTGGATAGACGACAAATTTATAAACATCGCCACCGGCGAGTTTTTGGCTGCGCATCCAGTGTAGAGTGCTGTTGAGGTCGAGCAGATCCGGAAAATCGAAGTGCTTTGGCTTGGGTGGCTTGCCGTCGTTGGGATTTGTTTCCCGCAAGCGCGTGACCCCGCTCGAAGTGAAGTCCAGTTTCGTTTTGACGCTCTGATTGTGGTAGACCTCCGTCTGCCGGACGCTGACTGGGTGGAGCGTGCTGGGCTGCATCAACGCCGTATGCTGGGCATCCATGCGCCACAGAGTGCGGACGAATCCTGTGCTTTTGGCACTGACATCCATGCGCATCAAGCCGCCCTTATATTTGGAGTAATCGAACGTGGCTTCGGCGGCAGTGAACGCGGACCAGCCAAATTTGAACTGGGCGTGCAACGGATGCAGCGGCGGAAAGGAGCCGGGTTGCGCCGGCGAAAGCTCATCCTGCCATCCTTCGCCAAGGGCGCTCGTGGCGAGCAACCCAGTGCAGAGGAGGAGGAGGGGCAGCCGCTTCATGACTTCCCGGGCTTATCGACGCTCACTTTTTCCACGGATCCCGCGGGCATCCACCCTCGGCTTTGGCCGGGCAATTCGCAGTAGACCCATTCGCCACGTTCGCTCAGGACGAGGACGCGGCTGCCGGCGGGCAGGTTCTCGACAACCCCGGCACGATCAGCAGGAGCGAGCCGGGCGGTCACTTCCTTCTCTGTGACAATACCGAGTCCGCGATTCTGCCAGCTATGCCACAAGGCGAGGCCCGAGTAACCAGCCGCGAGCAAAGAGGCGAGGCAGAGAGTCCAGAGTCCGAGACTTTCCGTGCGCCGCCACAGCCACATAAAGGCGCCGGCAAGGATGATGGTCCAGACCGAGACTGTGGCGAGCACGACATAGACACTCTCCCGCCAGGGAAGAACGATGCGGTCCATCCATGTGACCGGCAGCAAAAGTGCTCCACACTGTTCGCGTACCAGCTTGAGATTGGCCTGGGCTTCCGGGTGGGCCGGATCGAGGGCCAGCGCGCGTTCGTAATCGAGCGTGGCCTGGCCTTTAGAGCCAAGACGATAGTCGGCGTTGCCGAGATTGTAGTAAACATTGGCGCTCGATTGCCCTGAGGAAAGGAGTTGTTCGTACTGCTGCCGGGCATCCTGGAATTTGCCCTGATCGTACAGTTGATTGGCTGAGTCGAACGTGGCTGCCGCGGATGCGGGAAGCGCGCACGCGCAAAGGGTGGCGAGGAGAACAAGCCCAAGCCGGCCAGCGAGAGAGCGCATCTGGAGTGGAAAGGTCATTTCAGCTTCCGAGGTTTTCAATCGTGGCGATGATCCGGCGCCGCGTGGTGTCCGGAATTCCTTCGTGGTTTCCACCGCGGCCGGCGTAGAGCGCTTCGCCGCGGACCTGAAAGACATTCTCGATTGTCGCGGCGGATTCTTCATCCGCCTCCAGCACACGGCAGACCGTGGCGGAATCGATGGAATCCGGATTCTGGCCGGAAACGAGCGCGGCTTCGATCTGTAGCGCCCGCGCCGCGCTGCCGTAGAAGGCGGTGGGATCGGATTCCTTGCGCATCTTGGAAAGCTGGGCGGAGCGTTCCTTTTTCCAGGCGATGCTTTGGCTCTTGTCGACGCGCGGTTTGCGGAAACGTCCGATGATGGATCCGCCCAGCAAAAGCGCCGGGACCGCCTGGGCGGCCAGAAAGCCGCGTTGCAGATATAGCGGTTGAAACGAGCGGACCTTGCCGAAGTCGTAAGCGATGCCGTGAATGTCATTCACCTCCGGATGCGGCACTGGAGCTGGCGCAGGAGTGGCGCCAGTGGGTTGCGCGTGGACCACGTTGGCTGGGGTTGGCGGCGGCACGATCTTACCTTCCACCTCGAGCGGAATATGGCCGCTGGATGCCGTCTCGTATTTTTCCATCACCGGATCGAAGTAGGAGAATTCGAAGACTGGCATTTGCGTCTTCTTCGTTTCGGGAATGACCGCGACTTCGAATGTCTTGATGCCGTGCGAACCGAACTCATCGTCCGGTTTGAAATTCGAAGTTGCCGGATAGCTGCGCCATCCATCGGCATCCGTCAGCACCGGCGCATTGACGCGATCGAAATTCCCTGAGCCTCCAACCTTGAGTTTCATGGTCACTGGGTCGCCCATTTTCACGCGGTTTGGGCTGCCTTCACCTGAAAATGCGAATTGGCCCACTGCTCCGGAGAAATTCGCCGGCCGGCCTTGGGTGGGGAGCGATTTGACCGTGAGTTGCACGCCTTCGGTCACAGCTTTCTTGTTCTCGACCTGGGTGAACGCACCGAAGGGGTCGTTAAAGAAATCGTCGCCAAAAAAGGGATCGAACGGATTGCGATGCCGCTTCGGTTGCGCGCGTGGAATCTGCGCCTGGTAGTCGATCTCGGAGGGTCCAATGCGAACCACGCCGGCTTTGATGGGGGTAATGGTCGCCCGGAAGATGACTTCGTCGTATTCCCGTCCATTTCTTTCCACCACGCCTTTCTGTCCATTGGAGAGTTTGGACTTGGTGAATCCCTCTCCATCCAGAGTGGGCGGAGCGGCAAGTGCCCAGCGAACCGCGGAATCCACGTACATATGGATTTCCACCGGCAACACTTCGCCGATATAGGCCGTCTTTTTGGGGAGAACGATCTCAACCGTGCCTTTTGGATCCAGACCGCCTTTGCCATTCGGGTTCGACTGCTCGTCCTGCACTTTCAGGACGACCTGTTGCGTGACGATCATCTTGTCACCGGCACGAAAGCGTTGAGCAGGAATGGTGAAAGTGCCGGCCCGCTCGGGCTGGATGGTATAGACCAGCGTCGCTTCGCTGCGGGCGCCGGAGGCCGAGTCATAAGTGAAATTGTTCGAGATCTGCGGGCCATAGCATTGGAGGCCATCAACCTCCAGCTGAGGAGCCGCGACTCGGCCGCTGACCCCCGGGAGCCCGATGCGGAATTCGATGGAATCACCCACGGCGGCGGTTTCCTCGGAGAGTTTTGGTTTCACCGAAATCTGATCCACATCCGCGGCGGCGGTCACGCCGAGCAGTGCGAGCGGTACCACGAAAGAAAACAGGCTGAAGAGTCTCTTGAACATGGAATTGCGATTACCAGTCGCGAAAACTTCGAGGATTGTTGTGGGCTCCTTTGGAATCTTTCGGATTGAGGAGGCGTACCCGGTCATCTTCCCCTTTCAGGGATTCGAGAAGGTTGCGAGCTTGTTGTTCGGTCATCCGGCCTTCGGCGGCGGCCGCAGCTTCCTCGGCAGCTTCCTGTTCCGGTGTTTGTTTAGCTTGTTCAGCCTGCTGAGCCTGATCGCCTTCCTTCGGCTTTCCGGCGTCTTTTAGTTCGCCGGTCAGCTTGCGGCTTTCCTGTTGTTGCTCCTGTTGCTGTTGCTGCTGGTTCCCGTGATCGCCGGTTGAATCCTGTTTGGGCTCGTTTTTGGCCTCCTCACCTTTGCCCTGCTGTTGTTGCTGTTGCTCGCCCTTTTGGCCCGAGTCCTTCTGCTCGCCAGTCTTTTGATCTTTCTGCTGTTGCTGGCCTTGTTGTTGTTGCTGACTTTGTGCGTCCTTTTGGTCGCCCTGCTGGCCTGTCTGCTGATCTTTTTGTCCGCCGTTCTGCGGCTGCTGTTGCTGGCCGTTACCGGAGCTTTGCTGCTGTTGCTGCTGGTCCTTTGACTGCCCCTGGCCCTGTTGTTGTTGTTGCTGCTGCTGCTGACTCTGCTGGTTTTGACCTTTCTGATCCTTGGATTGCTGGTCTTTGGACTGCTGATTTTTCTGCTGATCCTGCTTCTGCTGGTCCTGATCTTTCTTTTGCTGATCCTTGTCCTGTTGCTGTTGCTGCTGCTGTTTTTGCTCCTGTTGCAGTGCCTCGAGGAACTTTTGCGCGACGTCCCGATTATACTTCGCATCGGCATCTCCGGGCTGAACCTTGAGCGCGGCATCGTAATGTTGCAGGGCGTTCTTCAGTTCCTGGATTTGGGCGGGCTTCTCTTTCAAACCAACGCCCCGCTGAAAGAGCGTGTTGCCGATATTGTACTCCGCCTTTTCCCGCACGCTCTGATCCTGGGAAGTGACGGCATTGCTGAAATTCTGGAGCGCGCGATCAAAGTCGCCGGTTTTGTAGGCGGCGCTGCCCAGGTCGAATTGCAGCACATCCGACGACGGCTTTTTTTGCAGTTGCTTGTCGAATGAATCGACGGCGCCCTTGTAGTCCTTTTGCTCGTATGCGGTCACACCGTCGTTCTTTGCGGAAGCAGAAGATGGGCTGAAGGAGGCGAACAAAAGAACGGCCGCAGCCGCAGCCATCGGCTGCAAGCGTGATTGCCGTTTCCGTTCGCCGATGAGCATCGAAGCGGCGAGCAGGATCATGCCGGCGGCCAGAGGCCATTGATAGCGTTCGATCGGACGGCGTGAGAACTGGGAATCGAGATCGTGTTGAGCCATGGGTTTCAGCCCGTCGCGGACGATTTGCTGCATTTCTGCCGGGCCGCTCAGAAGGTGAACGTAGAAGCCATTCGCGGCTTGTGCAATTTCTTGCAGACGGGGTTCGTCGAGTTGGGATTTGACGATTTGGCCGTCGGGATCCTTCACATATTCCGTCTGGCCATCCTTGCCGGGCAGCGCGATGACGGTTCCTTCCGCCGAACCGAGGCCGACGGTGAAGATGCGGATGCTGCCGCTGACATCCTTTGCCGCCGCGACGGCGTCTTCCTCCAAATCCTCGCCATCGGTGAAGAGCACGAGAGCCCGGTTATCGCTCTCGCCTTTGCCAAAGGCGTCTGTTGCGGCGCGGATGGCCTCGGAAATATTGGTGCCGCCCCGGGGGATGATATCGGTATCGAGCTCGCGCAGGGAGTCGAGGACGGCGCCGTGATCCGCCGTGAGCGGAGCCTGCAGGAAGGTCGTCCCGGCAAAGGCGATGAGACCGACCCGATCGCCAGGCAGCAGCTCGATGAGGTCCTGGGCGGCAAGTTTGGCGCGAGCCAGGCGGCTCGGCGAGAGGTCGTTCGCGAGCATGGAACGCGAGACATCGATGGCGATGAGCACATCACGGCCTTTGAACTTGCGGTCTTCCCATGTGTAACCCCAGCGCGGCTGAGCGAGGCTCAGAAGGATGGCGGACAGGCCGAGGAGAAGAGCGATGAAGCGGAGGCGGCGGCGAAAGATGCTCACATTGCCGGCGAGTTGCGGGGCGAGGCGGGCGGAGACAAAGCGCTGCACGAGAAGGGCGCGCTTCCGTTCGTTCAGGAGGAACGTCACGATGAGCAGAGGGACCAGAGCGAAGGCCCAAAACCAGAGGGGCTGGCCAAACGTCATCGCCGTCTCCTTTCGCCGTCGCGCGGCGTTGAACCGGTCCGTTTCATCATCATGGGATTCTCCTAAGGACCGTTTGTCCGACCAAAATGTTCAAGAGCAGAAAGGCCAGGCCAGCCCCCAGACACCAGGGGAAAAGGTCTTTGACCTCTTTGCGTTCACTGAACTCGATGGTCGATTTTTCCAGGGTGTCGATCTTCTTAAAGATCTCCTGGAGTGCCTTTGAGTTCGTCGCACGGTAAAATTCTCCTTCACCAATCTTGGCCAGTTTCTCGAGCAGATCGGCATCCAGATCCGCAGGGATCATCCGGTAAAAGGTGCGGCCGAGGGAGTCTCGGACCGGAATCGGGGCCATGCCATTCGAACCGACGCCGATCGTGTAGATCTTAATGCCCAGGGCATGAGCCGCTTCTGCCGCCGTCGGCGGGGAGACCTTGCCTGCGTTGTTCCCGCCGTCGGTGAGCAGAACAATGATGCGGCTCTTGGATTCCTTCCGGTCTTTCAGGCGATTGGCGCAGGAAGCGATGGCTGAGCCAATGGCCGTGCCGTCTTCCACCATGCCGATGCGCAGGCGCACGAGATTCTTCTGCAGCCAGTCGTGGTCGAGAGTGAGTGGGCTGACGAGGTAGGGACGCCCCGCAAAGGCCACAACGCCGATGCGATCGTTTGGCCGGCCATCAATGAAATCGGCGGTGACCTTCTTCACCGCTTCCAGCCGATTGGCGTGATCCTTTCCGATCTGAATATCCTCGGCGAGCATCGAGCCGGAGACGTCGAGCGCGAGCATGATATCGATCCCGCTCGCTTCAGAACGCGAGAGGGTATCGACCTGTTGCGGTCGGGCAAAGGCGACGATGAAGCAGGCCAGCGATGCGAGCAGCAGGCCGAGGAGAAATCCGCCCGTACGGGAACGGCGTACAGCTCCCAACTCTCGAAATGGGGCGAGTGCCGAGTAAGTGACCGCAGGCGCGGCCCCTTTCGCACTGTGCAATAACGCAAGCACGGGGAGGGCGGCCAGCAGGCAAAGAAACCACGGGTGAGCAAAGCCGACGTGCGCCCAGTTCATGCGCGGCCTCCTTGAACAAAAGCCAGTGCGCTGGAGAGAAGTCCCTCGCTTGTGGTGGAGTCGGCCTCGATCCGGGCAAATTTCAACAAATCGCAACGCTCCAGGAAATCAGCCAGCAGCCGCCGGTCATCATCCGAAAATGCCGTCGCTGCCTGAATAGATGCGAGAAACTCCGGCGAGGTTTGTTTGCCGGCGCGCAGACCGTACTGGGCATCGACATACTGCCGCAGCACGTCCGATACGGCGACACTGAAGGCGTGGGGGTCGAGCGTTTGCACCTGAGCGCGCAGTTGCTCGAGGTCGCGAAGCGCTATGTCGCGCGGCGTCAGTGGTGGCGTTTTAGGTCTGCGTTTTGCCAGGACGATCACGCCCCAGACTGCGAACCCCAGAATAACGAGAAGGCCGGCGGCGATCAGCAGTTTGACCCACAGCGGAATGGGGACTTCCATCGGTGGGACGATGTCGTGAATTTCGGGAACCTCCGGTCCGCCGGTGGCGTCGCGCAGGGCATCGAGAAGCGGGCTCATGCGGGAATGGCGAGGCGGCGCTCGCGATTGCGGAAAAAGGTTCGGAGCCCGGGCGCGTAGTCCTGGCCGGTGCGGAGTTCGATGGTATCGATGTGCAAGCGTTGCAATTCGCGTGTCCTCGCGGCCTGCCGGGCTTCCACGGCGCGCAGGAATTTCAGGCGCGCCGAACGGCTGGAGGTATCAATTTCCAATTGTTCGCCCGTCTCGGCATCTTCCAGCGTGATCCGGCCGACATCAGGCAATTCCTCTTCCCGCGGATCGATGATGGGGACGGCGATCATGTCGTGCCGCCGGGCGGTCATGGCCAGTTCGCGCGTGAAATCGGGCGTTTGGAAATCGGAAAGGAAAAACACCACGGAGCGCTGATGAACCACGCGGTTCAAATAAGTGAGCGCTTCCGCGGGATGCGTCCCGCGCCCTTTGGGCTGGAAATAGAGGATCTCACGCACCATTCGCAGCGTATGCGGGCGGCCTTTTTTTGGCGGGATGAAAAGCTCGACGTGATCGGAAAAGAGGAGGAGGCCGACCTTGTCGTTGTTGCGCACGGCGCTAAAGGCGAGCACACACGCAACTTCCGCGGCGAGCTCGCGTTTGCTCATATCAACGCTGCCGAAATTGCCCGAGGCGCTGACATCCACCACGAGCAAGACGGTGAGTTCCCGTTCCTCGGTGAATTTCTTCACATAGGCATCGCCACGCACTTCGCCGAGACGCGCGGTGACGTTCCAGTCGATGGCGCGCACTTCGTCGCCCGGCTGATACTCGCGCACTTCCTCGAAATTCATTCCGCGCCCTTTGAAAACACTGCGATACTGGCCGGCGAATGAAGCCTGCACCTTGCCACGGGTGCGAAGCTCGATCTTCCGGATCTTCTTGAGAATCTCGCGGGGAGTCATCGGGCGGCTTACGGCACAGGGAGACCGGCGAAGATCTGTTCGATGATTTGTTCGCTGGTCATCTCCTCGGCTTCCGCTTCGTAGCTGACGATAATGCGATGGCGAAGCACGTCGTGGCCGATGGTCTTTACGTCCTGCGGTGTGACATAGCCGCGACCCGCGATGAAGGCCCGGGCGCGGGCGGCAAGGGTAAGAGCGATCGTCGCGCGCGGCGAGGCGCCGTAGCGGATCATGCCGTCCAGCCCTTTGATGCGATAGCTGGAGGGATTGCGCGTCGCGAAGACGACGTCGACGATGTAGTCCTTCACGCGGTCGTCGACATAGATGGAGTTCACTATTCCGCGCGCCTTGATGATGTCCGCCGGATCGATAATGGCCTGCACCTCCAGCCGTGGCGCGGAGGTGCCCATGAGATCAAGGATCTGCCGCTCCTCCTGCTTGGTCGGGTAGCCCACCTTGAGCTTGAGCATGAAGCGATCGAGCTGTGCTTCCGGAAGCTGGAAGGTGCCTTCCTGCTCGAGCGGGTTTTGGGTGGCGAGGACGAGAAAAGGATCGGGCAGCTTGTAAGTCTGTTCGCCGATCGTGACCTGGCGCTCCTGCATCGCCTCGAGCAGGGCGCTCTGCACTTTGGCCGGAGCGCGGTTGATTTCATCGGCCAGGATCAGGTTCGAGAAAAGCGGGCCGTGCTTCGTCGTGAATTCGCCGGTGCGCGGATTGTAGATCAGCGTGCCGATGAGATCGGCTGGGAGCAAATCCGGCGTGAATTGCAGCCGCTGAAACCCGGTATGAATGCATGCCGCCAGCGTTTTGACCGTCAGGGTCTTGGCCAGCCCGGGCACGCCTTCGAGGAGCACGTGTCCATTGGTGAGCAGGCCGATGAGTAGGCCGTCGACGAGATATTTCTGGCCGACCACCACGCGGCCGATTTCAGACTGAATCGGAGTGATCCATTGGCTGTACTGTTTGACTTGCTCGGTGAGTTCCTGAGTACTGGACATGGCAAAAATTCTGCGTGGAAAGAAAAGGTTAAGACAGCGCCCCCGTGCTTTTGTTCGATGTAGCGGACGGGAGCGGGCGTCCCGGCCCGCATGAGAAACAAAGGAAAACAGGCGTTTGGCAAACCGATTTTCTTACCTGTTTCCGGGCGGCCGGGTCTTAACCAGCCGCTTCGCTTTGGCCGAGCCGCTCGCGAATCGTTTCCTCCACCGCCGCGACGACTTCATCACTGGAGACCTTTTGCATGCAGCGGAAATCGATGGGGCACTCGCGCAGGAAACACGGACTGCAGGCCACGTGATTTCGCACAATGCGGTGACCTTCGCCGAGCGGGCCGGTGAGGGCGGGTTCCGTGGAGCCGAAGATCGCGACCACCGGCACCTTGAGCAACGCGGCAAGGTGCATGGTCCCGGTATCGTTCGTCAGAAGGAGATCGCACGCGCGCAGTTCCTCGATGAGTTCGGTGAGGGTCGTCTTGCCGATGAGGTTGCGTGCCGCTCCGGAGTATTGACGGGTGATTTCCTCGCCAATAGGCGCGTCTTTCGCGACGCCGACGAGGACCCATTCGCAGGCGTGGGTGGCGCTGATCCGCGACATCACTTCCGCGTACCGCTCGGGGAGCCAGCGTTTTGCCGGCCCGTATTCGGCGCCGGGACAGAGCGCGAGACGGAGCGAATTTCCTTGAGGGCGGGGCGGCTTTGCTCCGTTTCCAAGCGTTGTGGCAGACACGTCGGAGAGATCAGCTCCGACGAATTGCGCAAGGCGCAGGTAATGGTGGACCTGATGCTCCACCGGGCGCGGCTTCTTGCTCTTCTTTTCCCGGAAGACCTGATTCAGCAGCCAGCGGCGGCGATGGCCGGGATAGCCGGCCCGGCGCGGAATTCCCGCCAGCCAGCCTTCGAGAGCGCTGCGGACGGAATTTGGAAAGAGGATCTCCACATCGAAACGGCCCCGGATCTTGCGCGCGACGCCGAGGACGCCGTCTTTTGGCTCGATGGCGATCACTTCGTCGACCTCCGCGACCGTTTTCCAGACGTCGGCCAGCTTCGCCGGGCAGAGTACGGAGACCCGTGCATCCGGCCGCCCGCTCTTGATCGCTCGAACCGCTGGTACGCTCATCACGGCATCGCCCAGCCAGTTCGTGGATCGGATGAGGATCCGGAAGGGCTTCAGCGCTTCCGGCGATTTTTCGCCCAGGAAAATGCCACGCTTGTAGGTGGAGAGGAGAAACTTCGGGCTCGGCGTTTTCCAGCGGTTGTGAACCCAGAACCAATCTTCCGGCTGGCGGCGGATCAACGTTTCGAGCGCTTGATTGATTTCGCCAGTCAACCTTTCGATGCTCTGGCCCTGAGATCTGATGGGAGCGCTAAAGACCACTCGCCACCGGCCCGGGACATCGGTGAAGATGGTGACAGGCAAGATATCGCGATTTCCACGCAGGGCGAGCGTCGCGCCGAAGGGAGCAGTCGAGGCCAGCCGGCCGAAGAATGAGCACCAGATTCCTTTGTCCCCAGCATGTTGATCCATGAGGACGCCGATGGAACGGCCTCCCCTGAGCGCTTTGATTGCCCCTTGGAATCCCTCCTTCCGCTCGAAGAGTTGAAGTCCCCGCCGCTGACGCATGGACCGGACATCCGCGTCGATATATCGATTGCCCAGGCGCTGGTACACTGTTCCGACCGGCGCGGGGCAGAGAACGGGAAGAATCTGTGCGAGCAACTCCCAGTTCCCGATGTGGCTGACCAGCGCGACGTACGATGATTTTTCCTCGAGGACGGCGTGCAGCGTCTCGAGATTTTCCACCGTCACAATGCTGCGCACCTGTTCCCGGGACAGAGTGGCGATTTTCAGGCTGCAGAGAAGATTGGCGACAAGATTTCGAAAATGCCGCCGGCAGAGTCGGCGAAGTTCGGCCGCGTCTTTTTCCTCTCCAAACGCGATGGTGAGATTATGCAGCGCGAGGCGCCGGTAAGGTCCAGCGACATAGTAGCCGAAAAGCCCCAGAGCCTGACCGGCTCGAAAGATGGCCGCCAACGGAAATGGCCGAACTGCGAAACCGAGGAAACGGTAGATCCAAAAACCGAGGCGATCCATCAGCGCGGCGCGGTTTTCCAAAAAAGGCTCTTCAACGGGTGCTCATCGATCACATTCGCCTGGATGCCTCCAAGGCGAGAGCCATCATAAAGCTGGATGCCCACATAGTAGTAGAGCGGGCAGATCGGTACGGCCTCGGAGACGAGCATATGTTCCGCCTTCCGGAAGATCTCGGCCCGATGATGGAGATCGGCTTCGCGGCCGGCGGCGGCGATGAGTTCATCGAACTGATGATCGCTCCAGCCGGTGCGGTTGTTTCCGTCATCGGTCACGAAGCAGCTCAGGAAGGTATTTGCATCGTTATAATCGCCCACCCAGCTCGAACGGCAGAAATCGTAGTCCAGCCGGGAAAGGGAGTTGAGATAGACCGCCCATTCCTGGCGCTGGAGCTGGATTTTCACCCCGAGCTCTTTGGCCAGCATCCCTTGCAACTCGACTCCGATATCACCGTCGACGCCGCCCGTATTTCCGGTGGTGAGGTAATAGACGATGGGGAAATTCTCCCCATTTGGATAGCCCGCGGCCGCGAGCAGTTCGCGCGCACGCTTGGGATCGTAAGTCAATCCGGGTGGCGGATCGTAGTTCGCGGTGCCCGGTGGTGTGAGGCTGTCGGCCGGCTGTTCGCCTGCGCGGGTGATCTTTTCGGTGATGATCTTTTTGTCGATGGCCAGGCTGAAGGCCATCCGAACGCGCGGATCATTGAACGGCTTCTTCGTGACGTTGAAACGAATGAAATAGTTTCCGAGGAAGGGTGCCGGATGGTAGTCGGGCCGCTTTTTCAGGTCGTCCAGAAATGCGGTCGGCGTGAGATTCTTGTCGAGCATGAGGTCGGCGACCCCGGTCGCGTAGAAGTTGAAAGCCGTGTTGCGGTTGTCGGTCGGCAGGACATCGATGCTCCGCATCTGAACATTGGCGGCATTCCAATACGTCGGACTTTTCACCAGCCGGATCCGATCGAAGAGCCGCCACTCCTTGAGGGTAAAGGCGCCATTGCCGATGAGTTTGCCTGGCTTCGTCCAGCTTTCACCACGCTTTTGGCAGGCTTCAATGCTCGGGACGTGCACCGGGAGGAGTGTGGCGAAGGCGCAGAGATCGAGGAAGAACGGCGTGGGATTATCGAGCGTTACTTCCACGGTCCACGGATCCGGCGCGCGAACGCCGACCTGTGAGAAATCGGTCAGCTTGCCTTCATTAAAATCCTTGGCGTTGTGAATGTAGTAGAACTGCGAGGCGTATTCGGAGCCGGTGGCGGGCAGCAGGGTTCGGCGCCAGGAATTGAGGAAATCCGCACTGGTGAGGATGTCGCCGTTACTCCATTTCGCATTGTGCCGGAGGTGAAAAGTGTAGTGGAGCCCGTCCTTGCTGATCTCCCAGCTTTCGGCCACGCCCGGTTTGGGTGTGCCAGTTTGATCGAAGGAGGTGAGCCCCTCAAACAGCGCGTAAGCAATGCGGGCATCGAGCTGGCCGGTCATTGCCGCGGGATCGAGCGTTTGCGGCTCGCCTCCATTCAAAAGGACGAGATCCGCGCGGTCCATGGGCCGCCCGCAACCACAGAGTGCCGCGGCGATGGAAAGGGCGATGATGGTGGATGAAAAAGCCTTCCTGAACACAGTGGGGCGGAAGACTGCCACGAAATTTGCGGGGGTTCCAACTGTCTTCTCGCGCTGAGAGCCACGTGACACGGATGATCCCTAAAAAGCAAAACTCCCAACCGCAGGACGGTTGGGAGCTTTCTTTGGGAAGAAAGAGAGGGCGATTCGCTTTCGCGTCTACTTGGCGGCTTCGGGAGCCGGTTGCGCGGGTGTGGAATCGGCTTGCGCAGGAGCCGGAGCCGCTGCTGGTGCCGGGGCTTCCGTCGGCTGCGTCGCGGGAGTTGCCGTTGGCGCTGGGGTTGCATTGGAAGCGGGAGCCGGTGCTGCTGCGGGTGTTTCTGCTGGTTGTTCAGGAGCCGGAGCTGGCGTTGCAGCAGGTGCGGGAGCTGCAGGAGTTGCCGACTCTGCAGGCTGAGTTGGAGCCGCAGGTGCGGGGGCAGGAGTTGCAAGGGCTGCAGGAGCCGCTGAATCCGTCGGCTGAGCTGGAGCAGAAGCGGGGGCCGGAGCTGGAGCAGGAGCGGCGGGTGTTTCAGCCGGAGCCGCCGGGGCGGGAGCTGGTGCCGGAGTCGCAGACGAATTGGCCGGAGTTGCCGGAGCAGGCGCTGGGGCCGCTGGAGTTGTTTCAGCAGGTGCGGGCGCTGGAGCCGGTGCTGGTGTTGTCGGCGCTGGAGCCGCCGGAGCAGGAACTGCCTCGGGTTTGGCTGCAGGTGTGGACGATTCTACCGGAGGTGTCGCAGGAGCCGGGGCTGGCGTTGCGGGAGTTGCAGCAGGAGCCGGAGCCGTAGGAACTGCGGCAGGAGCAGCTGCCGGGGTCGCCGGCACTGTTCCCGTGGCGGGAGCAGCAGGGGCTGTGGCACCGTTTGTAGCCGGAGCCGGAGCTGCAGGAGCGCCTTCAGAGGATTTAGCCGGTTCAGTTCCAGTTGGGGCGGGTGCGGGCGCACCGCCTTCCGGAGCTGGAGCGATCGGAGGAAGGGCCGGAGCTGGAGCGGGAGTTGCTGCAACCTTCGGAACGGGCAGGTTACCGAGACGGCGCTGCGATTCGCTGGTTGAAGAAAGCTGTACCGAGTACAGGTAGGAAAGCAGAAGCGAAACGGCGAAGAAGAGTCCGCCGAGCCAGCGGGTGATATTTGCCAGTACGTTGGTGGTCTGGGCGCCGAAGATATTGTCCGTCACACCACCACCGAACGCCGCGCCCAGGCCTTCGTTTTTCGGGCGCTGCATGAGCACAATCAAAATGAGGAGGACGGATACAATAACGTCCACCACCAGGAGCAGATTGATGATAATCGAAAGCATGGGCGCGCGAAATGGAAAGAAAAGGGGCAAGCTTCTACGGTGGAAGCGTGCGTAAGGCAAGGGGGATATTTAAATCCCTCTTCCTCGTTATCGTCATCTTCATCTTTGTCCTGTTCCCACCGGGAGGATGATGAAGATGACGATGATAGTGATGAGGTGTTACTCCAGCCCTTCGGCCAGCGGATTCGTCGCACCAGACATCGCCCGGCCGATCGATTGATACCAAGTGCCGTGGAGATCCGCGACCGGCCATGACAGGCCGGCGTCACCGACGGTGATCTTCAGATCTTTTCCTCCGACTGTACCGAGCCGGCGGGCAGGAACGCCCCGCCACTCGAGCAGCGAAAGCACCGCGCCCGCATTGCTCGCGGAAACGCTCAGCACAATGCGCGACTGGCTTTCATTGAAGAGGGCTTGATCCATCCGCAGACCGGTTTGGCCGAGATCGACGATTGCGCCGACCAGGTGTTCCTTATCGGCGATGCAGCACTCCGCCAAAGCGGCGGCGAGCCCGCCCTCGGAACAGTCGTGTGCGCTCTTCACCAGGCGGGAGCGGATGAGCGAGAGGACGGCTTGTTGAACGCCTTTCTCCTTCGCGAAATCCATCCGCGGGACGCGACCTTCCTTCCGTCCGTGCACCACTCTCAGGTAGTGCGAGGCGCCAAGTTCGCTGCCGAGTTCGCCGACGAGGATGATTGCATCGCCCGCCTGCTTGAAACCCTGCGTGGTGATATGCCGGGCATCGGCAATCAGACCGACCATGCCGACGGTTGGCGTCGGGTCGATCGCCCCATTTGGGTTCTGGTTATAGAGCGAGACATTGCCGCCCGTGACCGGCGTATCAAAAGCGCGGCAGCCTTCAGCCAGTCCTTCCACGCACTCGCGGAGCTGCCAGAAATTCTCCGGCTTGTAGGGATTGCCGAAATTCAGGTTGTCCGTCACCGCCAGCGGAACAGCGCCGGAGCAGGTGAGGTTACGGGCGGCTTCAGCGATGGCGATGCGGGCGCCTTCGCGAGGTTCGAGTGAGCAGTAGAGCGAATTGCAATCGCTCGTCGCGGCGACGATTTTATCCGCCTCGCGAATGATGAAGACAGCGGCATCAGACCCCGGCAGAACCGTGGTGCCGGCACGCACCATGTGGTCGTATTGGCGGTACACCCAGTTCTTGGAAGCGATGCTGGGGTGAGCAAGCAGCTTCGGCAGCGCAGCCGAGCAGTTTTCCGCGGAATCTTCCCCGAGGCTGGCCAGATCGAGCTCGGCAGGCGTGGCCTTCTCTGTTGCCTCGCGATCATAAAGCGGAGCGTCGTCGGCGAGCTGCTTCGCCGGGATCTCGGCGACGGTCACACCATTATCGAGCACGCGCATCATGCCGTCGTCGTTCACCACGCCGACTTCCGCGTAGGGCAGATCCCACTTTTCAAAGATGTCCTTCACCTTCTGTTCCTGACCCTTCTCCACGATAATGAGCATTCGCTCCTGCGATTCACTGAGCATGATCTCGTAGGGAGTCATGCCCGTCTCGCGTTTCGGGACCTTGGCGAGGTCGATTTCCACACCCGTCCCACCGCGGCTCGCGGTCTCGCAGGTCGAGCAGGTCAAGCCTGCCGCACCCATGTCCTGGATGCCGGCCACAGCATCGGTGGCGAGCAGTTCAAGGCAGGCTTCGAGGAGCAGCTTTTCGCGGAAGGGATCGCCGACTTGTACCGCCGGGCGGTCTTGTTTCGATTCTTCGGTGAGATCGCGCGATGCGAACGCCGCGCCGGCGAGGCCGTCACGGCCAGTTTCCGCACCGACGTAAAATACCGGATTGCCGATGCCCTTGGCGGCGCCGCGGGCGATCTGGTCGTGCTTCAGCACGCCGAGGCAGAAGACGTTCACGAGCGGATTTCCCTCGTAACATTCGTCGAAGTAGATTTCCCCGCCGATCGTCGGAATGCCGATGCAGTTTCCGTAGTGGGCGATGCCGGCGACTACACCCGAGAAGAGGCGGCGGTTCGTCTTGATATTCTGTCCGTCGCCATGGATCGGACCGAAACGCAGCGAATTCAGTGAGAAAACAGGCCGCGCGCCCATCGTGAAAATGTCGCGGATGATGCCGCCTACACCGGTTGCCGCGCCCTGGAAGGGTTCGATGGCGCTGGGGTGATTGTGGCTTTCCATTTTGAAGGCCACTGCCCAGCCGTCGCCGATGTCGATGACGCCTGCGTTTTCCTCGCCGGCTTTCACGAGCACACCCTGGCCTTCGGTGGGGAATTTCCGCAGTTCCTTCCGCGAATTTTTATAGGAGCAGTGCTCGCTCCACATCACGGAGAAGATGCCGAGCTCGGTAAAATTCGGTTCCCGGCCGAGGATCGTCTTGATGCGTTCGTACTCGTCCGGCGTGATGCCGTGCTTGGCGATGATTTCAGGCGTGATGGCGGGCTCGGTCATTGGAAGCGGGCTAGTTGAGAAAAAAGCGAAGGAAACGGCGAGGGGAAAATTTCACTCTACACCACATCGCGCTTCGTCCACCCGCCAAGGTCGGATTTTTGACGACCCGCGAGCACGCTACTTGCGTTTGACGATCAGAATCACCTCGGGTCACGAACCAATCCGCAGGAACTATGACCATGACCGCAACCGATCCCAAGAGCCCTCACGCTGAGAATGTCGTTTGGAGTGGAAGCGTTTCGCAATGGCACTATGCCGGGCGCTGGTTCGTCGTGCTCCTGCTCCTGGCCGCGGTCGCGGGTTCGTTTTTGTATCCGCCGGCGGAGACGTTGGCCTATATCTGGCCGGTGCGCGGAGGAATCGCCCTGGTTGCCTTGCTGATTATCGGGTCGATCGCTCTCGACCGCCGCCTCCGACGGTACACGATTACGACGGTGCGGGTGAGTGTCGAATACGGCGTTCTCGACAAGCGATCGAACGAGATCCGGGTTCAGGACATTCGCAGCATCAATCTCTACTGCAGCGGAATCTCGGGGATGTTCGGGATCGGAAGACTGGAGTTCTCCTCGGCGGCGGCGGACGATGCCGAAGTCATCTTTTGGAAAGTCGCGGGAGCAGAGAAGATCCGGGATCTCGTCCGATCACTGCAGACAAAGTAGTCCGGCTTGTGGAGAGCGCTGCTTCGTCAGCGCTGAGGCAGGGGCGGGCGTCGCTTCACTCTTCCAGGTCCAGCACTTTGACCTGGGTTAGTAACGCGATCGACTCCAACTGGCTGGGATCGATCGTCACATTCCTGAGCTCGCTCAACGGGATTTGCACGTTGTCGAGACGCGAGCCACGAAAATCAGCCGAGGCAATCCGGCAGTCGGCGAATTGTGCGTTCGTGAGGTTGCATCTTCTGAAGATAACATGTTCGAAAGCGCTTCCGTGGAACGCGGCGTCCGTCAGATCGCAATCCTCGAAAAGACATCTTCCAAACGTGGCTTCCTGAAAGGTGGCGTAACTCAGGGCGCAGCCGCGAAAAACGGTGTCCGAATAACTGGCTTCCGACGTATTGAGTCCCGTCGACCGCGTCGAAGTGATGACGGTGCGCTGGAATAAAGCGCCGACCCAATCCGCCAGCGAGAGGTCGCAGGAAGCGAGGAGTGCATCGCGGAACTGCACGCTCCGCCAGCCGGTTTTGGTCAGATGGACGTTGCGGAGAATCGACGTGTTGAACTTCAGCCCGCTGCTTGGCTGCTCCGACCAATCCCTGTTTTCGAAAAGCATCTCAAGATACACCATTCCGCTCGAAGAGAGATGCGCAGGCCCGATGGTCAGGCTCTCCTCGTCCGGGAGGTCGGGCTCCGCGATCGTCGTGGCCTTGGCGGGCTTTTTAGCTCTCATCCGGCTGAGCATATCAAATGGGTAAGCTTGGCGGAAGAATTTGGATTCCATTGGCCTGATGTCCTTCGCGTGCGAGGTCGTCGCGGCTGCCATTCTATAGAGTGGCGATATAGTATCCCAAGGAGCGGTGAACAGGGTGAAAATCCCATATCGGTTTCGTGTGTGTGCTTCAACACTACTAAAAAAGTAGAGAAATTGCTTGCGACCATTTCCGGAGATGGCATCGTGGCGTCGTTCAACACGGCATCCGTCTGACGGAACCAAGAGCATTCTCTGCTGGAACTACCGGATTCCCGGACGTCTCCCAGCGCTTCACGTTTCGAGATTTTGATTTCCATTTCATCCTGGCCGTATCGAAGCCGCGCGCTCGCGGCATTTAGTTTGATCGAGCTGCTTTCGGTCGTCGGGCTCATTTCACTGGTCTGCGGTATCTCCGCGCCCGCTTTGCGCGGTCTTTCCGGCTCGGGAGCCCTGGATACCGGTACCCGTACTTTGGTGGATGTCCTGAACGCCGCCCGTTCAGAGGCGATCGCTCATCATACCCTGGTCCGTGTGGTCATCGCCAAAGATTGGACCGGAGACGCTTCGGCTAACCTTCGCAAAGTCAGTGTGTGGAGTTATAACGCCAATGCGGAGCGGTTTTTCCAGGATACCCCGTGGTATGCCTTGCCGACGGGGGTCCTGCTCGAGCCTGAAGCCCCGAGTTATCTGGCGACGGCATCGTATGCTGTGACGGACGGTGCGTCCGTACGCGGTGATTTCCCGCTGAACGCCGATAGCCAGGCAGATGACTATCTGCCACCCACGGCTGATGGAACACAGATCACTTCGCGTTACATCGAGTATCTGCCCACCGGCTCGGCGCGCATCGCCGGCGGCGCCAAACGCAATGTCATTCTTGTGGCCACGCAGGGATATCTCAATGGGACTGAGGTCGTGCACACCGAGCGCACGGCGGGGCAGGTTGGAAATTGGGCGCAGATCAATGTGGATACACTAACTGGGCGTGCCCGGGTCTATCGACCATGAGATTCATCCGCGCCGCCGTTCCTCCCAGGACCCGCCGCGCTGGATTCACGCTGATCGAGATCATTCTTTCCCTGGCGATCATCGCCACGGTCTTTGTGGCCATGATTGGGCTGCTGCCCGCTGGGCTCACCGCTTCGCGCGATGCGGTCAATGCGACACTGACCGGCACGGTCATCGAAGACGTGCAGAACCGTCTTCGTGGCGAGCCACTAACTCCCGGGACCGCCTCCTTCAGTCCCGCCTTTTACGATGAGCACGGCCATCGCGTCGACTTATCGAATGCCGCAACGAGCGCGCCTTTCTTTCGGGTGGAGGTGATGATTGCCAATTGGAATTCGCCGCCGGATCACACCACGGGCCTCCGCCCCATCTCGATTCATGTCGCCTGGCCCGTGAATGCCGGTGGTGAGCCAGCCGGGAAAGCTAATCAACTCCAACTTTCGACCGTGGCATCGCCTCTTACCGGCCCGAACTGGAGTGTCATTGATTCCTCGTATGTTCCAAAGATCGAACTCTAGTCCCGTTCCGGCGCGCCGTTGGCCTGGTTTCACGTTGGTCGAGCTGATGCTATCGATCTCGCTGCTCTGCCTCCTGCTGATCGGGCTGAATTCCATGCTCGATATGACGCGCGGTGTCTGGCGGCAGAGCCGCAATCGTGTCGATGAATATCAAACCGCACGGACTGCTCTGGAGATTCTCTCCCGCGAAGTGACTCCCGCCGTCGTGGATACCCGGATGCAATTTGCCATTGTTCCCGGTAAGGTGTTGACCAATGCCGGTGCAACCCTCGTCGGAAAGGATGAGCCTGCGCTGCTTTGGATGGCGCCGCAAGGCGAGAACGGAACCCTGCAATGCCTGGGTTACTACTTATACCGCGATCCCGCGCGAAAGTTTTACCGGCTCAAGCGGATCTGCATTCCGCCGACGCTGGCCGATGGGAGTGCTTCGCCCTATTACCCGCAGCTTAGTAACCCGAGCGATTCGAAGGCGAATGGCACTCACACCAGTCCGTACAATGCGGATTGGTTCACCCACGCGTGGGATGCCAGCGCTTTCGATGAAGAAAGCTCAAGCAATACGGCGGCGGTCGTTTCCACGGTGGCGGATGGAGTCGTTGCCTTCTGGGTGCAACCGATCGATGCGTTGGGGAATCCCATCCCACAGCCTCCGGTGGATCCCACCAGTCCGGGCGCCGTCCGCCTTTACTATAATTCCGCGGCCTACTTCGAAGTCGCTACCTCTACGCCGTTCGACGACGGGACAAGCTTTGCCTATGTGGCGCCGGGTCCACAGGCGATGAAGGCGAATCGGGTGCCGGCCTTTCTCTCCATCGCCATCGTGACGCTTGATGCTGACACGCTCGGGCGGGTGGCGAACCTCCCGGAGCAAAAAGAAATCCAAACAAAGAGCGGAGCCCTCGATCTCGATGCTTCGCTTGCCGCCTATCAGGCCGACTTACAAAACGTCGGTGTCTACAAGGCGAGAACCTTTACCGCGCGTGTGCGCCTGATCAATGGTAGCTAGAACTTTTCCACGGCATCGAAGCGGTGCGGCTCTGATTGTCACCATCACCGTGTTAAGCATTCTCCTTCTGCTTCTGACGGGGTTTCTCGCCGAGAGTCTGCTGGATCGCGGGTCGGCGCGTTCCTATCTCGACGGTCAGCAGGCCAAGCTGATTTCCCAGGGAGCAGTGAGCCATGCCGTCGATCTCCTGCGGACGAATATCCCCGATCCGGCGCGTCTCGCGGATGGTCCGGCGACGGCAGTTGCGCGCCAATGGGCGATCAATCCCGGCCGTCTTAGCCTCATTGCTGATAATGGAACGATTGCTCCGATCGATCTGCACACCGGGGAGGCGATTGCTCCAAATCCCAACGAGGTTGGTCTCGATATCGATTCCGTGGATCTCAATCGTCCTGTCCCTGGCCAACCGGCGGAGAACCGGGCGATCACCGGAATTTCGGCGGATGGCAGCAAACCGGTCATGCGGGTGAAGTGGGCGAATCTGCTGCGCGACTCGTCACAAGGGGCGTCCGCGACGAACCCGATCGTGGGCCGCTACGCCTTCTGGATCGACGACGAAAGCGGACGGATCAATTTCAACACCGCTCTGGGCAAGCCGGCGCTCTCTGCCGCCGGCAGTTATGGGACGCAGGTTTCCGCGCACTATCTTACTCCACAGTTCTCGGTGGGCTCCGGGGCGTCTGCGGCCAATTGGGCTCTGGGAAAACCCCAGTCGGTCAACCTCGATCACCTGTTCGACAACACCAGCCAGTTACAAGCCGACAAGCTTCTTGCCGATACGTTTCTGCATGGCTATGCCCGCCGGCCGGAGGCGATCATGGATTATGTGAGCGTGCCGGGGGGCGCTCGTGCGTGGTACGATCGGCATCGCTATAACCTGACCTTTTATAACCGCAGTCCGGAGTTCAATGTGTTCGGTCTGTCGCGGCTTTTCACCACGTTCATCCCGCTTTCTCTTGAAGCGGGGCCGACTTATCAGCATCCGTTTGTCTACGATCCCACTGGGCAGTACAAGGGGAACTCGACGCAGATCCTGCATCTGAACTCACTGCTGGGATCATTCGGATTCACCAGTCAGACGACGGATGATGATGGCAACGATGTTCTCGGCGGCAATGTCGTCAATCGCGAGCAGGTCGATATGCTGATGGATTACATGAAGCGGAAGTGGCCCGGATATCAGGGAACCTTCTATGACAAGTACGGTGAGGACGGATGCCGCCAGATCGCGCTGAATGTCCTGCTCATGTCCCGGGTCGCAACCGCGCCGATCAATAGCAATGTGAGTCCGGCCAGCGCGGGGGCTGCGAGTTTTAGCAGCGACTATGGTCTCCGTACCACGAGCGTCGATTACTCACCGTCTGCAGATGAACTGCCAGGCAGCCGTCCGAAGCGGTTTTACTGGCGCTTCCAGAATACCGCGACGGGAAAAACCAAACTCATGCTCCCGCAGATGCCCGGACCGTACATCACGGAAGTGCGATTGATCGTGAAGCCGGTGGCAGGTGATCCGCCGCCAAATAATTCACCGGCCAAAGCTCCAGCCATCCGGCAGCCTCGTTATCTCCAATATTACTACGAAGCGGAATATTATATGCCGCCGATGGGGCCGGTGGTGGATATCGAAGAGTTCCCGGTCCGCATGGATTACCTGAAACTGACCGCCATTTCTGGAGGAAGCACCGTGATCCAGCAATTTGGCATGTCCCAGCCGAACGCCCCCGGAGATCCCACGGATATCACAAAGATTCCCGATCGGAGCTGGAATCTTGCGAATAATCTCGGAGTCCTGCAAATCCAGCCGGGCGCCAATACCTTGATTGGACCGACTGGTGCAAGTGTGGCGAAGAACAATGTGCCAAACCGGATCACCGTGCGCAGCGCCGTATTTACGCTCGGACAAACGACGCGCGTGGCGACGGCCCAAAGCGTGCGCGTGGCCAAAGTGCCCAGCTACGACGCGGCCAAGGGGGACTATACTAATTGGGACCCGTACGTGTTCTACGCGACGCAATCGAGTAACGTTTCCCTCGATATCCAGTTCCGCCCGGGCATGAGTATCAACGCCGATGTGCGGCGTCCGCGGCAGATGATCCCACTCGGAGAAACCGCCGCCGATACCTTGCAGGCCCACTTCGATGTCAATCTGCTCAATACCGACGTGGAGCAGTGCTATTCCTGGCAGATCGAAGATCCGCGCCTGAGTGGGGATCTGGCGCAATGGGTCAAAGGCAAAAGCGGTCCGGGGCCAACCGCGGCTATCGGCACACCCAATAAACCGGGCCCTTCCGAACCCGCGGAGGACAGTGACGCCAAGAGCAAATTTCTCTATCTGCAGCGGGCGCCGAGTGGCGCAAAGATTGCGGGATTTGCCTACGACCGCGGCGACGAATACGACACGGCCAGCCGTATCGCTTCGCCTGGCTATTGGTCGCTGCTTCATACTGGAATGCAGTCGGGGACGCCCTGGCGGACGCTGAATCTCAGCGAGACGGCTGCAGATACCCATGGAACGCCACCGGATGGGCTGCTGCTCGATCTCTTTGGTGGCACTTACCCGATGGCCCAGGCTCAATGGCAGACGGATTCTGCTTTGCCGGATCAGTTCTCAACAGCCTCCTTCATGAATAGCACGGCCGGGCAGGTAAACCTGAACACAAGGGTCTATCCTCGCTCCGACTACTTCCAGGCGCCGGAGCGTCACCTGCCGCTCGAGGCGGTGCTGCAAAATCTGCCTCTTGGATCGAGCCCGGCCAGCGTGGTCGATGCCATTTCCGGCTATCAAAGTGACAACCACGTCTTTGCCTACGTGGGTGATCTGGCCAACGTGCCTGCGGCCAATTCCGGTGCAACGCAATGGGATCGCGAAACGATCCTGCGCAATATGGCGGGCTGCCTCACGACGAAGTCGAATACTTTCGGCGTCTGGGGTGTTGCCCAGGCTGTGCACAAGAACCAGCGTAATCATAACTACGGCCGGTTCGAGGTCCATGATGACGTGCGGGCCGAGAAACGGTTCTATGCCTTGGTCGAACGTTATGTCTGGCAGGGGCGTGATGGGGTGCCCGGAAATGGACATCTCGATGGGAAAGGCACCTGGGATCGACTGGCGACACAGACCGCTTCGATCAGCCTCGGGCAAGGAATGACCAACACGCTTTTCCAATTGCCGGGCTCACCGCCGCTCGTGCGTGGCACTGGGAAGCAACTCAATCTGGATGTGACCGGAAGTTATCCGGTCTTCGATGGGCCTGAGCCTGTGGGCATGGATCCTTATACCAAGGCCGCTCTTGGGAACGTCCGCTGGCAGAAGTCCTCTTTGGAAGACGCACATAATCCGCCACAGGCGGTGATTAAATACCGCGTCGTCTATTTCAAATACCTCGACGAATAGGCTTCAACGCCGGGCAGTCCACTGCCGGCTTTCGTCGAGTGAATCCATCTCGGACGGGCTTCCCGCGAAGCTGTTCGCCTTGCTCCGCCACTGCATGCGCAAAGCGGGGTGCCGTCCACCAACTGAGGCTTTGGCCTCCACCGCACTTCGTTTCTTTATGCAATCGCGTCGCACCACCCAAAAACGTCCTTTTCACTCGGCCCGGGATTGGGCTCTGGCCGGCATCGCCGTGGCCGTGGCTTATGTGCCGGTATTATCGATCCTTGCGGATACTTACACACTGGATCCGTCCGTCACCGGTGGCACCGTGAGTTGGAATCTGGGAACAACGTTCTCCGGTGGGGTTGTCGCAACGGGAGCCGATAACACGGCGGACTTTAGTGAGAATCTCCTGACGGGACCGCTCAGCATCACGCTCGATGGAAACCAGACCATCGGGAACCTTGTTTTTGGAGACACGGGGAATCTTTATGGCACGACAGTTTCAGCGGGTAGTTCGGGCACGTTGACCCTCGCCGTTTCGAGCGGCTCCCCAACGATTGCAGTTACGAATGGTCTGACAACGATTTCTTCGGGACTCTCCGGCACTTCGGGTTTCACTAAGGTGGGAAGCGGTACGCTAACCCTCACCGCGGCCAATACTTTCACCGGTCATACGACCATCGCTGAGGGCACACTGCAGATCAGTAGCATCAACTCAAGTGCGACGACGGCGCAATCGCTGGGAAAAGACAACTCGACCATTACTTTGGGCGCCGGGGCAACGCAGGGTACCTTGGAATACATTGGAGCAGCCGCGGGCACGATTTCCCGTCCATTTACCCTCGGTGGGGGAGGCGGTACGGTGAAGAATAGCAGCACCAACCGATTAACGCTCTCGGGAGCGATTGCTCCGGCCGGAACGACGCTCACTTTTGCGGGCAACGGCGCGATCACCGTCTCCGGGGTGATCGGCGATGCCACGACGAATACCAATTCAAAAGTCGTGGTCAATGGCGCAAAGGTGACGCTCAGCGGCGCCAATACCTATGGCGGGACGACTGCGGTCTTTGGTGGGGGGACGCTGCTCGCCGGTGCCAATGGCGCGCTTCCAGCCAGCACGGTTTTGACCTTGGGCGAAGCTTCGGGAAATACAGGCGGTACCCTGGATCTTAATAACTTCGCTCCCACTATTACCGGACTCACCAACCGAGGGACAGGGTCCGCGATTGTCACAAACAGCGGGAGTGCGCTCAAGGTGCTCTCCATCACGGGATCGAGCACCTTTGGTGGGATCATTCAGGATGGCGTGGGGCAGATCAACCTGGCGAAAACAACGGGGGGGACCCTGACACTGACCGGGGTCAATACGTATAGCGGGGGAACGTTTGTCAAAAATGGGACAATTCTCCTGGCTGGTGGCGCAGATAACCGGATTCTGGCCAATAGCGGAATCATTCTCGGCAATGGCACGACCAGCACCGCGAAGCTTCAACTCGGCAATGCTGCCGGAGCGAGCAATCAGAGTTTCAGTTCTTTAACCGTCACTGCCGGAACGACCGGCGTCAGCTCGATCATCGGCGGGAGCACAAATGTCTCGACGCTGACGATCAATAATCCCACTGCCGATACCTATTTGGGAAATCTTGGCGGCACGGGAACGAACAATAACTCGCTGGCCCTCACGAAAGCCGGAGTGGGCACGCTGACCCTAGCGGGAAATGATACTTATACGGGCGGCACCTCACTGCTGCAGGGAACGCTGGCCTTGGGCAGCGCAAATGCGTTGCCGAGTGGCGGGGCGCTCATTCTTTCGGGTGGTACCCTCGATCTGGCGGGTTTTAGTGCCGCGCCGGGAACTGTCACTCTCGCCAGTGGCGCGATCGTCAATTCCGGAGCATCCGCCACATTGTCCGGGAGTAGCTTTGCCGTCCAAAGCGGCTCGATCGGCGCGGTTCTCGCGGGATCCGGTACGCTGACGAAAAGCTCCTCCGGCACGGTCACATTGGGGGCAGCCAATACTTACACGGGCGGGACAATCCTGAATGAAGGGACGCTATTACTCGCCGCGGTGGGTTCACTGCCCGTGGGCGGCGATCTTACAATCACCGGGGGCATGGTGGATGTCGGCGGCTTTGCCGTTGCGGCGGGTGCCGTGAGTTTGCAAGGAGGGGCCATTGTGAACAGCGGAGCGGCAACGACGCTTTCCGGCAGCAGCTATGACCTGCAAAGCGGCACGATAGCGCTCCCGCTGGCTGGCGCTGGCAGTCCGGTGACGAAGACCGGGAGCGGCAGCGTCTATCTGGCGGGAGTCAACAGTTATACCGGCGATACGACGATCAGCGCCGGCTTACTCAGCCTTAATGCCGCATCGACAGGGGGCGGCAATATCACGGTGGCGGATGGAGGTACGCTCGAGGTGCGCGCTTCGGCGGCTGGGCAGTCGTTGCCCATATCTGCGCTCTCGTTGGGTAACACGACGGGCGCAGCCCTTAATCTGGCGCTCGGAACCTTCGGAAATCCGACCGTTCCCCTCCTCGCTGCGAATACTTTGACGCTCAATGGTGTCACCGTACTCAACGTTTCAGGTGCTGGTCTCAGCGTCGGGACGTTTCCTCTCCTGAGCTACTCTGGCGGTATTCAGGGCGCGGGGTTTGCCGGGCTGAGCCTCGGTATTCTTCCGGCGCGGGTTTCAGCCAGCCTGGTCAATGATGTGGCGGATTCCCTGGTGGATTTGAAAATCACGGCCTTTGATGTGCCGCACTGGACGGGGACGCTCAATGGCAACTGGGATATCGACGATGGCAGCGGAACGGTCGGTACTCTGAACTTCAAACTTAGCGGCGGCACAGCGACCGGTTATTATCAGGGAGCGGTCACCGGTACGGACAGCGTGACTTTCGATGATACCGCCATCGGGACGCGCAATATCAATCTGACGACGACGCTGACTCCGATTGCCATTACGGTTGATAACTCCGGAGCGGCTTATACCTTCAGCGGTGCGGGAAAGATCAGCGGTGCCACAACCCTGACAAAATCCGGCGCAGGAACGCTCATTCTCGCCAACACTGGTCTCAACGACTATACCGGCCTGACAACGATCAATGCTGGTACGCTGCAGGTAGGTGATGGAATAACGGCTGGTGCGGGATTACTCGGGGGGGATGTGGTTTTGAATGGCGGGACGCTGTTGCTGAATCGTCCGGTTGGAGATGATAGCAATCTGGCGAATACCGTCCATGGCACTGGCGCTCTTGTTCAGGGAGGCGGAAACGTGGTGACCGCCACCGGAAACAATGCGGCATTCTCGGGTACGATTTCCGTGACGAGCGGAGCGCTTCGTCTTGGGAATGCCAATGCCACCGGTAGCGCTGTGGTCCATATCGGTTCGGCCGGGACGCTCGATCTTGCCGGCTACAATCTGGCCAACTCCCTGCAGATCAATGGAGGAACTCTAAAACAAACCGGCATAGCGAGCACGGTCTCCGGCCCCGTTGCGGTTAGTGGGGCGCCGGTCTTTGTTGTAAACTCCGGGGACACCCTGAGGATCACTGGATCGGTCAGTGGAACTGGCGGTTTCTCGAAGAACGGTTCCGGGACCCTGATTGTTAGTGGCAACAATAATTACAGCGGGCCGGTGACGGTATCCACCGGCACTTTGCAGGTCGGGAGTGCCACTGCCTTGGGGAGTGTGGCGGACGCGACTACCGTGCAGAGTGGTGCGACGCTGGATTTGGCCGGATTCTCGTCGGCTGAATCGATTGTCCTGGCCGGAGGAACTTTGCAAAGCTCCACCGGTACGGGGGGCAGCATTTCGAGTGCTGTCTTGATCAGCGGTGGAGGGACTGTTGATGTTCCGGCGGGTTCCGCTTTCGCCTTGAGCGGAGGAGTCAATGGCTCCGGTGGCTTTGTGAAAACCAGTGGCGGCCTTATGGAGCTTGGCGGTAGCAATTTGCTCAGTGGAGGGATCTCAGTAAATGGGGGCACGCTCCTGCTCGATTCTCCGCAGGCGTTGCCCGCCGTGGACAGCATTTCGCTCGCGGCTGGTACAACCCTCGCCTTCGCGTTTCCTTTGGTGCAGGCCCATCTGGCCAAAGCCGCCGTGACCGCGAATGCAGTGACGATCGCTTTGGGAGTGGACGACGCAAACGATCTGAATTTTGCCGGATTGACCGCCGCGAGCCTCGGAGCCACCGGAACTGTGACTTATTCCGGAAATCTCACTCCGGCGACTGACTATCTTCTTGGCGGTGGTGGCGGAGTGCTCACCGTGGCGGCGAACCTTACTGGCGGCCATAATTTAACCGTTGGTTCGACCGGCGCGGGAACCGTTGTTCTCACCGGTGCAAATACTTTTGCCGGTGCTGTCTCCGTCTCCACAGGTAGTACGTTGCAGCTTGGAGTGGCGGGGGCGCTGGGATCCGCGGCAAATACGCTTGCCGTGAATGGCGTGCTGGATCTGAACGGTTTCAACGCGACATCGGGGAATCTATCCGGCTCGGGAACGATCACCGATAACCAGGCTGCACTGGGCACTTCCTACCTCACCGATAACATTCCATCCGGTACGTCGACCTTCAGCGGTAGCCTGGCCGATGGGCTCAATGGGCGGATTCTTGCCTTGGTGAAAGACGGCGCCGGGACGCTGGTGCTGAACAAAGCCAACGGCAACAGCTACTCCGGCGGCACGTTCCTGCGCGCCGGCACTCTGGATATCCGGACGAACAATGCGCAGGTCCTGCCTAGTTTTTCCAATGTAACCTTTACCGGGAACAGCACATTTCTCGCGGCCAACAATGGCACGGGAGCGGGAAGCCTGGTGCTCGGTACGCTGACCTTCCAGAGTGGTGAAGGAATCTTCACAAGCTATAAAATGAGCAGCGGATCTGCCCAGACCGTGGCTTTGAATGCGGCGCCGGTCCGCCTGCCTGGGGCGACGGGCAATTTTGTACTCCAGACAGCGACCGATCCGTCGCTGTATCGTGTCACGTTGAGCAATCCGCCGGACGTCACTGGTCAGAGTCTCGATGGCGGCATCTACTTTGGCGGAAGCAACTTTGCCACCTATGATGTGGCTGGCACTTATCTTCGGCCTTTGAACTATGCGACCGATGCCAATGCGATTGCGGTCAATGGAAGCCAAACGACGTTTGGCTCGGTGACGGGAAAAGACGTGCAACTTGCCGTTGGAACGGGCGATATCACAGCGCAAACGAGCGATACATTCCGGACGCTTAGTCTGCCTGGCGCCGGCAATGTAACGCTTGATACGGCGGCGGTGCTGACGATCAGCACGGGTGGCATTCTGAAATCGGGTGGAACCGCCACAACGATCGCCGGTGGCGCTGGATTGACCACAGGTGGTGCCGGCGACTTGGTCGTGCGGACGGATCAGGTGGGAGATATTCTGACCATCTCCACTCCGTTGTCGGCGAGTACCGCAGGTGGGTTGACGAAGACCGGGGCCGGAACATTGATCCTCACGGCGGCGAATCAATATGGCGGATCCACCTGGATCAATGGTGGCGCGCTTCGTGCAACCGATGGCGTCGGACTAACTAGTGGCCCGCTGGTTCTGAACGGCGGAGTCTTCGAGACGAGTTCGAACTTCAACCGTCCGCTCGGTTCGGGGGCGGGTCAGGTGCAGGTATTTGGAACGGGCGGTTTTGGTGCCTGGGGCGCCGATACCGTGGTGGATTTGAGCGGAAACGGCAGCGGTGCTGCGTATTCGCTGGTCTGGGGAAGCCAGGATTTCAATCCGACGTCGCTCGCGCTCGATGGCGCGGCTGGCACGAATAGCATCACGATTGCCAATGGTCTTATTCTTGGCGATGCGGCGCGATCGCTTTCTGTGTCCGCTGGTTCGGCAAATCTGGCCGGTCCGATCACCGGGACGGCCGGCGCCAGCCTGACGAAAGGTGGCGCTGGAACGCTGATCCTCACCGGTCCGGAAAATATCCCCGGCGGACTGACCGCAACGGCTGGGACGCTGCGCCCTGGCAGTGCGAATGTCCTGGCCAACACCGCGGTGACGCTCAATGGGGGGACGCTCGATCTCAATGGGCTGGACGCCACGGTAGGTGCCTTGGGTGGCAATGGGTCCGGGTTGGTGACTGATAACTCAACCGGAGCCGGCGTGACTCATCTGACGGAATACACTCCGTCCGGAAGCCTTTTCTATTCCGGGTCGCTTGCAGATGGCAGCAACAAGGTTCTGGCGTTGGTCAAAGATGGACCAGGGATCTGGATCCTGAATAAGGCCAACGGCAATACATTTACCGGTGGGACAACCATTTTGAATGGCGTGCTGGATATCCGGACGAACAATGCCAGCGTGCTGAAAAGCGGATCGAACATCAACATTGCCGGCAATGCCACGTTCCGCGCGGCGAATAACGGAACCGGTGCCGGCGCGTTGACCCTGGGCCAACTGACTTTCAGTGCTGGGGACGGCGTGGTGGAGAGTAATAGGATGAATACGGGAGCGACCCAAACGCTCACGCTCGCTGCTGCTCCCGTTCGTCTTGCCGGGGCCACGGGAAACTTTACCCTCGTGACCGCGACGGACCCGACTAAGTTCAAAGTGACGATCACAACTGCTCCGGTGACGGGTCAATCCATCGATGGTGGGATTTTCTACAACGGCGCCGATTTCGCCGCGTACGACAATAGTGGATATCTCCGGGCTTTGAATTATGGCACGGACAGCAACGCGACGACTGTTGGATTAAATGGTGATCAGCCAACGCTCGGAGCCGTGACGGGAAAGGATGTCCAGATTAGCGGGACGGGTGCGATTACAGCACAGACAACGGACACGTTTCGTACGCTGAAGATTTCCGGTTCGGGGGCGCTTACTCTCGATAGCGGATCGAATGCAACCCTAACGATCTCCAGCGGTGGCTTGCTGAAGAGTGGGGGAGGGGCGGCCACGATTGTCAGCGGCTCGGGGATTGTTGCAGGTGGAACTGGAGAGTTGGTTGTGCGGACCGACGCGGTTTCCGATTCGCTGACGATTGGCACATCGATTCAGGCGCCGGCTGGTTTGACCAAGAGCGGCGCTGGTACTTTGACGCTGGCGGCCGCTGAATCGTATACGGGGCCGACAACCGTCAATTCCGGCACGCTGGTGGTGAGTGGTTCGCTGAGCGGAGTGGCAGTGGTACGAAGCGGCGCAACCCTGGCGTCGACCGGCGTTTTGGGGGATGTGACGGTAAATAGTGGAGGGACGTTGGCCTTGGGAGGGAGTGGTGGTCCGGCTCAGAGCGGCTTGTTAGTTGGAAATCTTGCGTTGAATGATGGTTCGACGCTTTCGTTGAATCTCGGAGCGCAAAACGGAGATTTCGTAAACGGAAACGGCACGCTTTCGTTGTCTGGAACGATCAATCTCTCACTGAGCCTGACCGCCGTGCCGGCGTTAGGAATGGAATTTTCGTTATTCGAAGGGTACAGTTCGCTGAACTTCGCTCCCGGAGCGCACTTTGCCTGGCAGGGAACGGTGCTGAATGAAGGCGATGTCTTTACGGCCACGACCGGTTCATTTACGCAACAGTTTGAGGTCAGTTATGATGTGGCGGGTGGTCACGCTGTGGAGCTACTTGCGGTGCCCGAGCCGAGTGCGTTGGTGTCGCTCTTGGCCGGAGCGGCAATTGGAATGGGAGGATTCCGGAGACGGCGGAAGTGAGGTGCGAAGCATAGTGGAAGCGGCGTCCCACCGCTTGTTGGCGCTGGATCCAAAATGAGTGTGTATCTTGCGTCCCGCGCTTCCAAAGTAATCTGGCCACAAGCCTAAAGCTGCTTTTGAGTGCGGTCTTTCCAAGCCGGAGGCTTGGTAGAAGATAGCCGGTGCGTCGAAGACCACCGGGATGCGGAGTTATATGGGTGCACTCTGAAGGAGTGCCAGAGTCGCCCGGGGCGGACCGACAGGTCTATTAGACGAGACGGTTCTGGCACACCTTTCAGAGTGCATTTTATCGTGAGCTGTTCCGGCGGTCTTCGACTCGCCGGCTACCTTCTGCCAAGCCTCCGGCTTGGATTTGCGCGGTGACGACGAATTTTGGCAGTTCAATGCCAGGCCTGCGGAGGTGAGGATACATGTGGTGCTCAACGTCTTTCTCCCCACCACCCGACAGAGGAGTGTCGCCGGACGCGCATTACCCCACGGGAGTGGGGTAATGAGGAGAGGGTGATAGGGCGCTTTGCGCCACTCGGGGCGGGGAACGACGACTCTTTGGAACGAAAAACAAGACCCGCACGTTTCCGTGCGGGTCTGTTCTTTCCGATGCCAGACAGGGAGTCAGCGCTTACGCAAAGATATTGTACGCCACGTTTCCGGCGACGTCCGTTAGCCGGAAATCCCGGCCGGCGTAGCGATAAGTCAGTTGTTCGTGATCCAGGCCCATGAGCGCCAGGAGGGTCGCGTGGAGATCGTTGGTGTGCATGCGGCCGTCGACGGCTTTCACACCGAGTTCGTCGGTCGATCCATAGGTGAAGCCCTTCTTCACGCCCGCGCCGGCCAGGAACATCGAGTAGCCAGTGATATTGTGATCGCGCCCGTCCAGGCCCTGGCTGGTTGGTTGACGTCCGAATTCGGAGCCGAAGAGCACGAGCGTTTCGTCGAGCAGTCCGCGCGCTTCGAGATCGGCAAGCAGCGCCGCTGTCGGTTGGTCGACCGCATTGCATCGTTCGATCAGGCCTTTGTGGAGGTTCTTGTGGTGATCCCAGCCGGGCGCGGTGATCTCCACGAAGCGCACACCGGCTTCGCTCAGGCGCCGCGCCATGAGACACTGTCGCGCGAATGAACCGGCTGCGCCCGGCTTGATACCGTAGGCATCCCGTACGCTCTGCGGTTCGCGGGAGATATCGAGTAACTCCGGCACCTTGCCCTGCATACGGAAGGCCAGTTCGTACGATTCGATGATGCCGTCCACCGGATCGGGCGCTCCGGGTGTCGCGGCAAAATCGTGATTCATCGCCTGGATGAGGTCCAACTGCTTTCGTTGCAAGCCCGCGTTTTCCGCCGCGCGGAGGTTGGGCAGATAGCCGTCGTCGGTCGTTCGCGTGCCTTGATAGACGGCGGGCAGGAAGGCGCTGCCGTAGTTGACCGCCCCGCCGAAATTAGGTGACGGATTGATGGTGATATAGCCCGGCAGATCCTGATTCTCGGTGCCAAGGCCATAGAGCAGCCAGGAACCCATGCTCGGCCGAGTGAGGGCCGCATTTGCGCTGCCGGTGTGAAGCTGGACGACGGCTTGCGGATGAGCTGGCGTGTCAGTATGCAGACCGCGCAACCAGCAAAGCTTGTCTGCGTGGCCTCCGATATTCGGCAGTAACTCGGAGAACCAGGTGCCAGTCTGGCCGTACTGCTTAAAACTGAATTTCGACGCGGTCAGTGTGCCGCCGCCAGGGCCGGATTTGCCGTCATTCGCTTGCAGCTCGGCTTTGTAGTCGATCGTATCCACTCCGGACATGGCGCCTTCCATGAAGACGAAGATGACGCGCTTCGCCTTGGCGGGGAAATGTGGTTGCTTCGGCGCCAATGGATTTGGCGCGGCGGCCGTCAGGGCTTTGAGATTCTGCTGGCCAAGCAGGCCGGCGAGGGCAAAGAAGCCAAAGCCGGATCCTGCGGAACGCAATAGCGAGCGGCGGGAGATGGGCGAATTGTAGTGGAACATAATTGTGAGTTGGAACGGAAGAGTGAGTTAGCGAACGAAGCGAAATTCAGCGGAACCGTAGAGCGCCTGGACGAGACTCATCCACGCGGCCTCCCGGCCATTCTCGGGCAGGGCTTTTTCTTCCCGCACTGCAGCGGGCGTACGATCGATGTCGTCCGGATTGTCCGGTACAACTGGCGGGACCGGCGCGGCTGAGCCCGATTCACTGCCTGATTCGTCAGTGCTCGGCCGCGTGTCAGCCGCCGCGATGAGGTCTTGCGTTTCGCCCGCGTAGGCTAACTCGAAACCGGTGAGGAATTGTTTGGCGCGTTCGATTTCCTGGCTGCTGGGCTCGCGATTGAATACCCGGCCATAGAGCCTGGAGATAAGTTCATCCGGCGCGGCTTCCTCGATTTGGACCTGCTCGGCATAGGCCAGGGCTTCGTGACGGATGAAGCTGGAGTTGAGCAGGAAAAGCGCTTGTGTCGGGACGGTTGTCGCGTCGCGCCGGCCCGTGACCAGCGTTTGCGACACGGGATCGAATGCTTCCAGGGCCTTCGGCGTGACTCCACGTAACAATGGCAGGTAGACGCTGCGGTACACGCTTCCATCGGCCGCTTCCTGAACGCCTCGCGCTTCCGGACCATTGTCGCGCATCTCCGCCATACGAAGCTTTGCTTCGATCGCTGTTGGCGGTTTGACGAGTTGTAGCTGACCGGTTGCGGCTAGTACCGAGTCGCGCATTTCTTCGGCATCCAGGCGGCGTGGAGAATGGCGCCAGATGAAGCGATTGGCGGGATCGATATCAACATGATCCTTCGGCGCTTCGGAACCCAATTGATAGGCCCGCGAAAGAACGATCGAACGGATCAGTTTTTTGACGGACCATCCGTCGTCAACGAATTGTCCGGCGAGGTAATCCAGCAGTTCCGGATTTGTCGGAACGTCGCCCTTTACTCCGAAGTTGTCGACGGTCGTGACCAATCCATCGCCGAAGAGATGCTGCCACACCCGGTTTACAATCACGCGCGGTGTGAGTGGATTCTTTGGACTGGTGATCCACTGTGCCAGCTGAAGACGGCCACTTTGCTGCGGATCCACTGGAGTGGCGTCGGGAACTTGGAAGGTGGTGAGAAAACCACGGGGGACCGTTGGTCCGAGCCGTTCGGCTTCGCCGCGGATGCGTACTTCGGTGTCGCCGACCGTCTTATTCTCACGCACGCCGTGGACGGCATCACCGCGTCCGGCGGGATTGGTAAGGCTGAAGAGTTCCATCTGCAGCTTCTCGTATTTCAGACGGAATGGCCGCTGTTTGGGCTGGCCGTTTGGTCCTTTCTCCAGGCCCTCCGACGTCCCGCGAATGGCGTCCCATGCTTCCTTGGCCACCGCTACATCGGCCTCCAGCTTTTCCACTTTTGCCGGATCGACTTCCGTTTTCTGGGAGCCGAGCGGGATCAGTTTCGAGGGCACAAAGTAGTCCAGTCCACCTCCCCCCATCTTATTCCGCACTCCGGCACAATCCTCCGTGCTCGTGAAGATGCCGGCGAGGGCGTAGTAGTCGGTCACCGGGATAGGATCGAACTTATGATCATGGCACCGGGCGCAGGTGACAGTAAGTGCCAGGGTGGAGCGAGTGACGGCGTCGATCTGTTCATCGACGTTGTCCATGATGAAGCGGGTCTTGAAACGCTGGTTCACGTCCTTCACTCCCAGCGCCAGAAAGCCGGTGGCAGTCATCAGCCGATCCTTCTCCGCCGGGTCTTCCGTCGGCAGTAAGTCACCGGCGATCTGCTCCTGTAAAAAACGATCATATGGGATGTCACGGTTTACGGCATCGATGACGTAGTCCCGATACCGCCAGGCGTAAGGGTAGGGGATATTGCGCGAAGGGCCGGTGGATTCACCATAGCGGGCCACGTCCAGCCAGTGTCGTCCCCAGCGGATGCCGTATTGCGGCGAAGCAAGGAGGCGATCGACAACCTGCGCCCAGGCGTCCGGCGATGTGTCGCGGAGGAATGCTTCCACTTCATCCGGAGTCGGCGGCAGTCCGGTCAAATCGTAAGTAACGCGGCGGATCAGTGTGGTTCGATCGGCGGTGGCGACTGGATCGAGCTTGTTCGCCTCGAGCTTGGCAAGAACGAAGCGATCGAGATCGCTGAGCGGCCAATTGGTATCCGTAACTGCTGGAGCGGCGGGACGAGTCAATGGCTGCCAGGCCCAATGATGTTCTTTCAGGTCGGCATAGTCGGCACGAACGCGCCCGATATAGGATGGAATATGTTCGCGCGGCCAGGCCATCCCGTCGCGAATCCACGTGGAGAGATCGGCGATTTCTTCATCGGTGAGTAAGTCGCCTTCGCGAGGCATTTGTTTCTTTCTGCCTTCACCTTTGATGCGCTGGATGAGGAGGCTATGCTCGGGATCTCCCGGGACGATAGCTGGTCCGTTATTACCGCCAAGGAGAAGTCCGTTGCGGTCATCCACCCGGAGATCGCCTTGTGTCTTCGTGTCGGCGGAGTGACATGAGTAACAATGACTGACCAGGATCGGACGGACCTTTTTTTCAAAAAATGTGATGTGATCCGCCTCATCGGTGGGTTCTGAGTCCGCGCGAGCGGACGGCGACCCGATGACAAGCACGGGAATGAGGAGGCAGTTCCAAAGACTGAGTTTCATGCAGATTTCGCGAGGTATGGCGCTATGTGAGTAAAAGCGCGGTAGCTGGCGGTACTCGCCTCGCTCCGACTGTGCTGGCGCACGAAGCGGCCAGCGGACCTGACAGTCACCCCGAGTGGGGTAGTGGACGCGAATGTGATGCAGAGGAATTCCCTACGCAAGCATTCTTTACTCGATGAGTATAGAAAAACGCGAATTTCGGGAAGAGGTGCCTCTTCGGACCGTGTTGTTAGGGCGGCGTGAGCACAAGTGGCGGAGGGAAGAACACCCAACTCCCAACGCCAAACTGCCAACGTTTAACGATTCGCGGCGGCGTTTATTCGAAACCTCGGCACCCGCGCCCGATCATGGTTTGATTCAGCAGGACAGGCGTGGAGCTATCCCGTTGAATGTTGGTAGTTTAGCGTTGGCAGTTGGGTGTTTCCGCCGTCTGCCTTCAACCAAGCCGTCTCCCGCCGCCCATCATGCTCTACCCGCCGCCGCCTTCTTCCTTTTCAATCCGCGTTTCGAAACGCGTGAATTCATTCAGGAACGTAAGCGGCACGTCGCCGACGGGGCCGTTACGCTGCTTGGCGATGATCAGGGTCGCGCGGTCGCCGACCTGCTGTTTTTCTTCGTCGTTATCCGCATAATAGGCATCGCGGACGAGCAGGCCGACGAGGTCGGCGTCCTGCTCGATTGATCCCGATTCACGAAGATCGCTCAGACGCGGGCGGCCTTTGCTGTCGCCGGAGCGTTGCTCGGGATTACGGTTGAGCTGTGCCAGCACCACGATCGGGAGAGCGAGTTCTTTGGCGAGGGCCTTCAAACCGCTGGAAATTTCCGCGATTTCGAGCTGCCGGTTGTCCTGCGCCCGGCGCGAGGTGGAACGGAGTAACTGAAGGTAATCGATGAAGATAGCCTCGATGTTGTGCTGGCTCTTGAGACGGCGAGCCTTGGCGCGCAGTTCGAGAATCGAGAGACCCGGGGTATCGTCGATGAACATCTTGCTTTCCGCGAGCCGGGAGGCGGCGGCGGTCAGCGCCGGGAAATCACGTTCGCTGAGAAAACCGTCACGGACGCGGCCCAGGTTCACCTTGGCGCGGGAACAAAGCAGACGTTGCACGAGCTGCTGGGAGCTCATTTCCAGCGAAAAGACGGCCACCGCCTTGCGCAGATCCACCGCGATATGTTCCGCGATATTCATGGCCAGCGCTGTCTTACCCATGGAAGGACGCGCGGCGATGACGATCATTTCCGCGGCATGCAGGCCATCGGTCATCTTGTCGAGATCGGCCAGTCCCGTCGGCAGCCCGGTGATCCCTCCTCGGCGCTCATAGAGATCCTGGATGGAGCTGATCGCCGCCATCACATGCTCTTTCATGCCGACGGACTTCGATTTGAAGCGCTCCTGAGCGATTGCGCAAATCTTGGCTTCTACTTCATCGAGCAAACCGGCGACATTCTCCTGCTCTTCATACGAGCGCGACGCGTACTCTGTACAACTGCGGATAATTTCGCGCAGGGTATGCTTCTCCTGGACGATCTCCACATAGTACCCCGCATTTGCCGCTGTGGGGAGAAAGCCGAAAAGCTGAACGATAAAAGCAGCGCCACCGACTTGATCGAGCTGACTCCGGCTGCGCATGAGCTCGATCACCGTGATTTGGTCGATCGGCTTATTCGTGTCCCACATCTCAAGCAACGTCGCATAGATCAGCGCGTGAGCCGGAACGTGGAAATCATCCGCCTTCAGCCCTTTCTCGGCGCAGAGACCACCCACCTCGCGTGGAGCGAGCATGAATGAAGAGAGGACACCTTGTTCTGCATCCGGACTCGCCGGCAGCATCCGATGGGATTCGGGAGCATGCTGGTTTGCACGGAAGTCCCCTTTGCCACTGGAAGTGCCGTCTCCCTTCTTTTGCTGGTTGAATTTGGGAGTCTCAGCCGGCATGGGAAGCGTCTTTCAAGAGAAGCAAAAGCGGAGCCCGGACGAAATCCGAAACTCCGCTTTTGGAAAGATAAATGGCTTGCGTTTTGCGCAGCCTTCTTACTTGGAGTGCTTGGCCTTGACCTTCGCCTTGTAACCGCCGGCTGGCTTTTCTTCCGTCTTGCCTTCTTCTTCCTTGGTCTCCTTCGGAGCGTCGGCGCCCTTGGCCTTCACATTCACGTTCAGCTTGGCGATGACGTCGTGGTGCAGCTTGATCGGCACTTCGTGCGCGCCAGTGTCCTTGATCGGCTTCTCGAGCTGGATGCGGTGACGATCGATCTCCACCTTGCCGCCGAGTTCCGCCTTGATCTTCTCAGCGAGATCCGCCGCCGTGATCGAACCGAAAGCCTTGCCCTGCTCACCGGTTTCGAGTTCGACGGTGATCTTGAGCTTGTTGATGCGGCGGGAGAGTTCCTCCGCTTCGTTGAGTTCCTTCGCTTCACGCTCGGCACGCTTGGCCTTGAGAGCGGCGAGACGCTTGAGCGTCGCCGGAGTCACTTCCAAAGCCTTGCCGCGCGGAATCAGGTAATTGCGGGCATAGCCAGCTTTGACCTTCACGACATCGCCTTCGGAGGCGAGCGATTCGATCTTTTCGGTAAGGATGACTTCGGTCGTTGGCATACTGAAAGATGGTGGAAAATTTAGGTCCGCCAGGATCAGCGGGAACGGTGAGGAAAGCTTAGGTGGGAGGGGTTGTCAACCGTGCGCTTGGAAATTTTCGAGCGCGGGTTCTGTCCTTCTCTGAAAGTTGGGAGTTGAACGTCGGACGTTGAAAGTTTCTTCGGATCGCGTGGATGGATACCACGCCGGTTGCGTACCCGCCGGGCAACTTTCAACGTCCGACGTTCAACTTCCAACGAGGTGCGTACGGCGTTCCGCTCCGTTACTCGATGATCACCGTCATCCCTTTGGTGATGAGCTTGGAGAGACGGATGACGTCCCAGTTGGCTACCCGCATGCACCCGTGACTTTGAGCACGGCCGATGGTCATCGGATTGTTCGTGCCATGGATGCCGATGCCCGGCTTGTTCAGGCCGACCCAACAGATTCCCACCGGATTCCGCGGGCCGGAGGGCAGATTGTAAAAGTTCTCCGTGCGGACGCCCTGGTTCAGAACGCCCTCGTCCCAGCGGAAGGTGGGGTTGGCGGCGATGCCGAGGATCTTCCATTTACCCGCCGGCGTTTCCTTGGAGCCGCCTCCGGCAACGCCAGGGGTGATCGGCAGGGCGGCGATCAATTTGTCGCCCTCATAGAGATCCAGCATCTTTTCATTCCGATGGATGTGGATGATACGGCCAACGTAGTTCGGTTGATCCGGAAGATTTCCCTGTTTCGGCAGCTCTTCGATCTTGAACGGCTCGACATTCGGCACGCGAACGGCGTCGCCGACCTTCAGATTTTCCAGATTCATTCCCTTGTTGATCTTCGCCAGGAATTCTGGCGCGGAGTGATAACGTTCGCAGAGGAATTCCAGAAGGGACGGGTAGGGGAGATACTTCTTCTTCGACTGCTCCGCCGGCTTGGTCGGAGAATCGCCCACGTATTTCATGTCCCCATCCTGAATAGTGTAAAACGTGTAGACCGGATAGACGCTGTCGAGCGGGAGATTGGCGTCGACCTTTCCGGTCTCCGGCAGACCGTGGGCGCGCTGATAGCGGATGAGCGCCTTGGTATAGAATTCACCCGGACGCCCATCGATCTTACCGGGGCCAAAGAGCTGCTGGTCGAGGAAGATCTGCGCCTGCGTCGTTACATCGCGTTCCATGACCGGTTCGGCGCGGGCGACTTTCATTTCCTCTTCGGCTCGGAGAGAGAACCCGGAGAAAGCGGTGAGAATGACGAGAGCGGCGGCAGTGTGCTTCATGGCTGGAAAACGGTGCGGAAACCGGGCGTCCAGCTACCATTGACTCGGGTGGAACGCAAGCCGCCGAATGGCGTATTTCAAACCTTCGCCGGACCGTGTTAGCATACCGATGGGCGTTTTACGGGGCGGAAATCGCCGAAAGGCAAACGCGCGCGGAATATGCATCCTCCGAATGGATTGCATTCCGTATCGTCGCAAAACACCCTAGGTCCGTACCGCACCCATGAAATCCTCCTCGCTTCGTATCGCGCAAGTCTCACCGCTTTGGACCCGCATCCCGCCGGCGACCTATGGTGGGGTGGAGTTGCTGATGAAGCTGCTTATCGATGAGCTTGTCGCTCGGGGACACGACGTGACGCTTTTTGGTACGGGTGATTGTACGACCAGCGCCAGGCTCCACGCGGTGGGTGACGCCAACCTGTGCGACCTGCTCGCGCGGGGGGAAGCATACATGTTCGAATACTATGCGAATGGCGTGATGGCGGACGTTTTGAAACGAGCCGACGAATTCGATATTATTCATTCCCACTTAGGACCGGCCTGGCTTCCGCTGGCTTCGCTATCTTCCACGCCGATCCTCTGGACGATGCATACCCTCATGCATTTGGATGATGAATGGGCACTGCGGCGGTATCCGGAAGTGCCTGTCGTCGGGATTAGTCAAAGTCAGATGCACGCTTATGCGATGAAACTGGGGCGTGATTTCCCGATCGTTTATAACGGGTGTGATTTCGATGCTTTTGACCCCAATTACGAGCCGGGAGAATATCTCGCCTTTATCGGACGCATGTCTCCGGCGAAGAATCCGCTCGACGCCATCCGGATTGCCAAGGCTGCCGGCATGCCAATCGTTCTCGCGGGCCAGCCGCAGAATTCCAACGAGGAACGCTATTTCGCGGAAGAGATCAAGCCGCTCGTCGATGGAGAATCAGTGCGCTACATTGGCCCGGTCAATCATCCCCAGAAGAATGAGTTGTTGCGGCGGGCTTCCGCTTTGATTTTCCCGATTCAGTGGGATGAACCGTTTGGGCTGGTGATGATCGAGGCGATGGCCTGTGGCTGTCCGGTGGTCGCGCATCGGCGTGGGTCGGTTTCCGAGGTGGTCGATGTGGGCGTGACTGGATTCCACAGTGGAGTGATCGATGGAATGGCTGAACTCGTGCCGCGCGCGCTGGAGTTGGATCGCACGAAAGTGCGCGAGCACGCGCGGGGGAGGTTTGGGTTTGAGAAGATGGTGGATGGTTATGTTGAGTTATACCACCAGTTGCTTGGGGCGAAGGCAGTCCCTTCTTAATCCCCCTCAGCAAGAGTGCATTCCTCGACGCTACGGCATCGATTAAGATTAAGAGCCTGCCGCTTGACCCCCATTCCAGCTTCACACCATCATGAACCTCGAACATCTCACCCACGAACCCGCCACCGACCCCACTCCCATTTATCGCATGCGCGATGGCATTTATGCTGTCGACTTACTCGCTTCGGCCGTTGTTCATCTCGACCTCTTCACCTGGCTCGCTGATCACCCATCGACTTTCGGGGCCATCTGCGCGCACTTCGAGCTCCATACGCGTCCGGCCGATGTTTTGATGACGCTCTGCAATTCCCTCGGGCTCACTACGCAGTCTGGCGGTGTCTATCATCTGACCCTGCGGGCGCGTGAGCATCTCGCCGGCGGTTCGCCGTGGAATCTCGCGCCGTACTACGCGGCGCTGAAGGACCGCCCGCAGACGATGGATATGATCAAGGTGCTTCGCTCCGGGAAGCCGGCCAACTGGGGAAGTTACGATGCCGATGCCTGGGCCAAGGCGATGGAGCGGCCTGAGTTTGCGGAGCAATTTACCGCTGCGATGGATTGCCGCGGCGTGCACCTGGGACAAGTGCTGGCTGCCAAGCTCGATCTCTCGCAGAACCATGCGCTGCTCGATATCGGTGGCGGTTCTGGGATCTACTCTTGCGCGATCGTTGCGCGGCATGGCCATTTGCGTGCGTCAGTCTTTGAGAAGCCGCCGGTGGACCGGATTGCCCAAACAGCGATCGAACGCCAGGGCGGAAGTGAAAAGGTGCAGGTGATTGCGGGCGATATGTTCAAGGATCCGCTGCCGACGGGATTCGACGTCCACCTCATTTCCAATGTCCTGCATGATTGGGATGAACCGGTCGTTCGTGATTTGCTCGCAAAATCCCACGCCGCGCTTGCACCGGGCGGATTTCTGATCATTCACGACGCGCACCTGAATCCCGAGAAGAACGGTCCGTTGCCGGTTGCGCAATACTCCGTGCTTCTCATGCATTCTACGGAGGGCAAGTGCTACTCGGTGGGCGAAATGCGCAGCTATCTCGACAACGCGGGATTTGAATGGTCTGCGTTCCAGCCGACGGCAGCGGATCGCAGTTTTATCCTGGCTCGCCGAGTGTAGTTATTGCGCGACTTACAACTTCAAAACAAAAAAAGCCGCTCCGGTTTCCCGGAGCGGCTTCTTTTTAAACTAACTCAGCGCTGGCTTACTTCTTCTTCGCAGCCTTCTTGGGCGCGGCGGCGCTGGCTTTGGCTTCATCGGCCAAAGCAGCCTGGGCTGCCGCGAGGCGGGCCACCGGCACGCGGAAGGGTGAGCAGCTCACATAGCTGAGGCCGATCTTGTGGCAGAACTTCACGGAATCCGGATCGCCGCCGTGTTCGCCACAGATGCCGAGCTTGATGTCGGGACGCTTGGTGCGGCCCTTTTCAATGGCAATCTGCATGAGCTGGCCGACGCCCGCCTGGTCGATCGTCGCGAAGGGATTCTTCTTGATGATCTCGAGTTCCGCGTAGTGCGGCAGGAAGGTGCCGGAGTCATCGCGGCTCATGCCGAGCGCGGTCTGCGTGAGGTCGTTCGTGCCGAAGGAGAAGAACTGAGCGGTCTCGGCGATTTCGTCCGCCGTGAGCGCGCCACGCGGTACTTCGATCATCGTGCCGACGAGGTAGTTCAGTTTCTGCTTCGTTTCAGCCTGCACTTCCTTGGCCACGCGATGGACGATCTCGACCTGCAGATCGAGTTCCTTCTTGAAGCCGACGAGCGGGATCATGATTTCAGGCTTCACTTTGATGCCCTTCTTCTGAACCTCGGAGGCGGCTTCGAAGACGGCGCGCGCCTGCATCTCGGTGATCTCCGGGAAGGATATGCCGAGGCGGCAACCGCGGTGGCCGAGCATCGGATTGAACTCGTGGAGACTGCGGACGCGCTGGGCGACCTTGTCGGGCGAGACGCCGAGCTTCTGGGCGAGCGCATTCTGCGTCGCGCTGTCGTGCGGGACGAACTCGTGGAGTGGCGGATCGAGGAAACGGATGGTTGCCGGGAGGCCCTTGAGTTCCTTGAACATGCCGGCGAAATCTTCGCGCTGGTAAGGCAGGAGCTTGGCGACGGCGTTGCGGCGGTCGTCGATGTGCTCGGCGAGAATCATTTCACGGACGGCATCGATGCGGTCGCCTTCGAAGAACATGTGTTCCGTACGGCAGAGACCGATGCCCGTGGCGCCGAAGGAAACAGCGTTGCGGGTCTGCTCGGGATTGTCCGCATTCGTGCGGACCTCCATGCGGGTGACCTTCGCGCACCAGTCCATGAGTTGGACGAAGTTCTTGTAGGTCTGGCTCTTCTGCGCGGTCTTGTTGCCGCTGAGGAGGCCCTGGATGATCTCCGAAGGAGCGGTTGGGATCTCACCGGCGTAGACGGTACCGGAAGTGCCGTCCACGGAGAGGAAGTCACCTTCATTGAACTTCTGTCCGGCGACTTCGAGCGTCTTGTTCTTGTAATCGATGACGAGGGCTGCCGCGCCGCAAACGCAGACTTTGCCCATCTGGCGGGCGACAAGCGCGGCGTGCGAGGAGACACCGCCCTTGGCGGTGAGAATGCCTTCGGCGGCGATCATGCCGCGAAGATCTTCCGGAGACGTCTCGTTACGGACGAGGAGAACGCGTTCGCCCTTTTCGGCAGCGGAAGCGGCGCGATCGGCGTTGAAGTAGATCTTGCCGGAGGCGGCGCCGGGGCCGGCCGGGAGACCGGTGGCGATGGCCTGGGCGTTCTTGACCGCGTTGCGATCGAAGATCGGGGCGAGAACCTGGTCGAGCTGATCGGCCGGGACGCGATTGATCGCGGTCTTCCAGTCGATGAGCTTTTCATTCACCATTTCTACCGCGAAGCGAACGGCGGCGACGCCGGTGCGCTTGCCGTTACGGGTCTGGAGCATGAACAGCTTGCCGTCCTGGATGGTGAACTCGAAGTCCTGCACATCCTTGAAGTGGGTTTCGAGCGTCTTGCGGACTTTCTCGAGATCGGCAAAAGCCTTGGGCAGATGCTTCTTGAGCTGGGCAACGGGTTCCGGAGTGCGCACGCCGGCGACGACGTCTTCACCCTGGGCGTTGATGAGGAACTCACCGTAGAACACTTTCTCGCCGGTGGCAGGGTCGCGGGTAAAGGCGACGCCGGAGCCGGAGTTGTCGCCCGTGTTGCCATAAACCATGGCCTGCACGTTCACGGCCGTTCCCCATTCGGTGGGAATGTTGTATTTTCGGCGATAGACGATCGCGCGGTCATTCATCCAGGAACCGAACACAGCGCCTACAGCGCCTTCGAGCTGCTTCCACGGATCATTCGGGAAGGTCTTACCGGTGCGCTCCTTGACCAGGGCCTTGAAGCGCTTCACGAGCTCCTGCAGGTCTTCCGCGGTGAGCTTGTTGTCTTCGAGTTGGTGGTTGCCGTACTTCTCGTCCTTGTAGTGCTCGATCACGGTTTCGAAAGGCTCGTGATCTTCATCGGGACGCTTCTGCACGCCGAGCACGACGTCGCCGTACATCTGGATGAAGCGGCGGTAGCAGTCCCACGCGAAACGCTCGTTCTTCGTCGCGCTGACGAGAGAAATGACGGTTTCGTCGTTCAGGCCGAGGTTGAGAATCGTGTCCATCATGCCCGGCATGGAATCGCGGGCGCCGGAGCGGACGGCCACGAGGAGGGGCATCTTCGTCTTGTCGCCGAAGGTGGTGCCCATGATCTTTTCCATGTTGCGCACGCCGGCTTCGATCTGGGCCTGAAGTTCGGCCGGATAGCTACGCTTGTTTGCGTAGAAATAGGTGCAGACTTCAGTGCTGATCGTGAATCCGGGAGGGACCGGGAGATTGATGCGGGTCATCTCGGCCAGGTTCGCGCCCTTGCCGCCGAGCAGCGCCTTCTGCGAGCCATCGCCGTCAGCTTTTCCGTCACCCCACGTGTAGACGTACTTTTGAGCCTTGCCGCCTTTGGCTGCGGGTTTGGCGCCGTTGCTGGTGCTCTTTTTCGCCGAGGAAGCGGCGGCTCCACGCGGGCTCGCGGGAAGCTTAACAGGTTTGTTTTTGGTAGGCATGAGGATTTGGAGATTTGAGGTGTTGTGCTGGGTTGGGGGAAAATCGGCTGGGTCGGGAAATTAAGGAGCGGTCTGATTCGCCGCCGTGCAAACTTCATCTGCTGCGGTCATAAACTCATTGAGACCGGTGCTGGGCACGATCACTGTATTGCGCCGTCCGTGCGCGTCTTCGGTGATCCGGAGAAAGCGCCCGCGGGCATTTTCCCGGAACTCGATGACGAAGCGCTTGCGCTCGACTTGCAATTCTCGGCTGGCAATGATGGTGTCCATGTGGTCCCTGGGGAAATGAAAGTGACGGCTGAAGGGAAAAGAGCCGAGGCATATGCCAGAAAGGTGCCAATGCGTCCACCCGGAATTATGAAATTTTGAATTGACGCGGAAGAAGGAACCGCTTTGGAGGCGAAGAGGTGCGATGGCTGCGGCGGCGCAACGAAAATGACGACCGCGTGTTGCCTTATGCCATATGCAGCGACTGGGATTTGACGCAAAGCCCGCCAGGGACGCTAAGGAACGCAAAGATTTTGAGGGGAGCGTTGACCTCTGGAGGGTCGGGATTTGGGGTGAGGCTTTTCAAAAGAGCGCCGTTTGGAAAGGGATCTGAAAACGTCCGATGTCGAACGTCTTCCCCTCTTTGTTCGTGCCACGCACTTGGCACGTCCTCGCCTCCGGCCTCCGCTTCCCATTTTCCAGATTGATCGTTCGTTCCCCTCCCGACAAGGTCTGCCCCTTTGCCCCTCTACTACATTTTCCAAATGGGAATCCCCGAAAAGAGTTTCATGTCACTCGGTGCGTCGTTGCTTTTGCTGCTCTCCTTGTCTGCAAAGGCTCAGGTTCCGAATACCGATGTCCCGCCGCCATGGGCCTATCCGGTCGATCCTCCCGGTCTCGCCTCACCAAAAGACGACGGTTCCCTGCGGCATGTTCCCGACAGCACACAGGCTTTTACCCTGAACCAGGTACGTGATGGCTTTGTCTCGCCCGACTGGCATCCGGACTCCCATCCGGCGATGCCCGAGATTGTCGTGCACGGGAAAAAGCCGGGCGTCATGGCCTGCGGCTACTGCCACCGGGCGGAAGGCACCGGCGGACCGGAAAACGCCAGCCTCGCAGGTCTTCCGGCGGCCTACATCGTTCAACAGGTGCTCGATTTCAAAAGCGGAGTCCGGACCACGTCGCTCCCCGATCGGGCCCCGCAAAAGAACATGATCGCGCTTTCCAAGGTCGTCGCGACCCCGGAAATCGAAGAAGCCGCCGCGTACTTTTCGAGCCTCAAGCCGAAGGCGATCATTCATGTGATCGAAACCGACCTGGCGCCGAAGACTGCAGTTCATGGCTGGCATCTCATCGATTTGAAAACAGGCGAGAAAGAGCCGATCGGCCAGCGGATCATCGAATTTCCCGAAGACCTCGAGCAATTCGTCAGCCGCGATTCGCGTTCGCAATTTACTGCCTATGTCCCCACCGGCAGCGTCGAGAAAGGCAAGGTGCTCGCCACCACCGGCGGCGAAGGCCGCACCATCCAGTGCACCATCTGCCATGGTCCGGATCTCAAAGGCGTCGGCCTGATTCCCGGCCTCGCCGGCCGTTCACCGAGTTATCTCTTCCGCCAGCTTTATGAGTTCAAGCACGGCGCCCGTGCGGGTGTTCAGGCCGCGCTGATGAAACCCACGGTGGAGAAGCTGACTGAGGAAGATATGATTGCGCTCGCTGCTTACGCAGCGTCCCTGCAGCCGTAAGATTTCCCTCGTTCGAACATCGAGAGCCGCCTACCGTGGAAAGATGAAGGCGGCTCTCTCGATTCTCCTCGGTGCGCTGATTCTGTCGCCATTCGCTTCCGCCGCGGAATTCCATGAACTTTCCGCGCCGGTGCTGGAAGCAGCGGCCCGGATGGGGCTGGCGAACAAGCCGATCAGCGAATTGCCGCACTCCCTTGAGCCGCAAGCCGCCGGAATCATTCTTTATGCCGACTATGAGCATATCGCGAACGGCCGGATTCCCGTGTATCTGATCAATCGGACCGGCGAGCCAATTTTGCTCAACGCACAGGACGGAGATATCTACCTGAAGCTCGAATTTCAGGATGCTGACGGCGGGTGGAAACGTGCTCAGCTGCATCAGATGAGTGGGTGTGGCAATAGCTATGACTTTCATCCTCCGCTTCGGAGTGGCCAGTTCATCACGCTTTCTGGTTACCAGCCCAAACCCAAGGACGGGCGTGCGGCAAAGATTCGCTTTCGTCTCTATCGGCAAAAGTTCGAGGTGGTTTCGAATGTCGGCGAAGGGCTGATCGCGTCCCAGGATGTCGCGGCCGCGCAGCGGGATGAGTTCGTAGTGGTCGGCGCCGGTTTCGACTACGTCGCAGCGATCGCGCAGGGGAAGGCGCCTGTCCCAAATATCGCGCGTCGTGACACGGCGCGCGAATTGGCGATCTTCGAGCTCGTCACGAGGGGATTTGATAAGGTGAAAGCGAAAGAGGTTCTGGATGCGATTGTGGCCTCGGGCGAAGAGCCCTTTGCAAAGTACGCATTGGAGAAACAGAAGTGGATTGAGCAACTCCCGGACTATTTGCGACCGTAATGCGGGCAGGAGTCTCAAAACGTACGACGGCACGGGCGGCTATAAACCACCGGACCCTTTGACGAGCATCAAAATTCGGCAATAAGCCTCGCGACAATGGATCGTTTCGCGATGATTCATTTCTTCGGCTGCAACGACCACCAATCTTCGGATTTCAGGCGGATTTCTTCCTTCTCAAAAGTAACACGGAATGTCTCTTTTTCGTCGACAGTTCTGCCGCGAAAACGAAGTGACAGGATGCCATCTTTATAGGTTCCAGTGATTTGATAAGGGTCGAAATCGCCGAGGCATCCCCAGTTGCAACCTCGACCGGTAACCTTTTGACCGTCCTGTTTAAGTTGTACCAAGACGCCCGTCAGATCTGGTCCGCTTGTCCAAACACCGCTGATATTGTATCTGGTGGGATGTTGGGCATCCGCCAGCATCGCTTTTGCTATTTCGGCAGCCTTTGCCATTTCATGACGATCCGTGTGAGGATCGGCGGCGAGAACCGAATGTGATAGGAAAGCACTGAGCAACGCGACACTGGGTGGATAGTTGGGAAATTTCATTTTAAGGGTGAATGAGATCGATTCGCTAGGACGGCTGATTTCCTGTATTCATTCAATTTTGCATGCCTGACAATCCGCTCCCTCTCGCGGAGGTCCCAAATCTTATTGAGACTCTGGAGTTCTGAGGTTGGAGGGAAGACGCTAATGCCCTCGCGCGCGCCACGATGGAATCGTGGAGCCGAGGAAATGGCCTAGCATTAACCCGTTTGTGGTATGGCGGGCTCCGAAACAATGCGCAACCTTCGGCGTTCCTAAGCCCCGTATGATTTTATCCCCGTCACGATTGCCCAAGCTCCCCGCTCGTTTTCCTTGGGCTGCAAAGTTTCCACCGAAGCCCGTCTCGCTGCGTTTCGCGCTATTCCGGGAATGCTGCCTGATAGCGATCGGTGCGATCCTTATCTTGTGCTCCGCGGTGGCGAACGCCGTCGAATGGAAGTTCGATTTCGGAGCGGGCAAGCCCCAGCCTGGTTTCACGCAGGTCGCGCCGCAGACTAGCTACGAACCCCGGCGCGGCTTTGGATTCCTGGGTAGTGCCGCGGGCACTTCCGATAGGCCGGCTGTCTCCGTATTCGCAGTGGATGTCGAAGAAGGAAACTACGAGGTAACGGTTCGTTTTGGTGATCCCGCAAATGCGACTTCCACGACCATCAAAGCCGAATCGCGCCGCCTCATGGTGGAAAGCGTGGAGACCGGTCCGGGGAAATACGAGACGCGGACTTTCACGGTGAATATACGCAAGCCAGCCATCAGCTCGGAAGGGGTTACGGAACTCAATGGCCGCGAGAAAGGTCCACCCATGGCGCCGGACTGGGATGAGCACCTGACACTTGAGTTCAATGGCAAGCATCCCGGCGTCGCTTCGCTTGAGATCAAACCGGTTGAGAACGCGATTACCGTGTTTGTCGCCGGTGATTCCACGGTTACCGATCAGGCGAGAGAGCCTTATACCGGCTGGGGACAAATGCTGCCGCGGTTCTTCGATCAGGGCGTCGCGGTTTCGAATCAGGCGGAGTCCGGTCTGGCCCTCTTTTCCTTCGAGCACCAGAGGCGGTTGGAGAAGGTCCTGAGCATGATGAAAAAGGGGGACTACCTTTTCATTCAGTTTGGTCACAACGACCAAAAGGACAAGCGGCCCGATGCGGGACCGTTCACGACTTACAAAGCTAATCTTAGGAAATATGTCGAGGCGGTGCGAAGCAAGGGCGGTATTCCGGTGCTCGTCACCCCGATGGAGCGGCGGCGCTTTGATCGCGATAGTAAACCGATTCCTACACTTGCTGACTACGCCGAAGCGGTGCGCCAGGCCGGTGCGGAAGACAAGGTGCCGGTGATCGACCTCAATGCGATGAGCTTGAAATTCTATACCGCGCTCGGATCGGAAGGGAGTACGAAGGCCTTCGTTTTCTACCCGGTCGATACCTTTCCTCACCAGGAAAAGCCACTGGCGGATAACAGCCATCACAGCCCGTACGGCGCCTACGAACTGGCCCGTTGCGTCGTCGAAGGCATCAAGGCCAATGTGCCGGCGCTGAAAACGCATCTGGCCAAAGACGCCGGCACTTTCGATCCGGCCAATCCGGATCCGCCGGAAAAAGTGAACATTCCGGCCAGCCCATCCACCGGACCGACTGAAAAGCCCGCGGGAAACTGAATGTCACTTATGATTCGACACGCTTTTCTCGTACCCGCCCTGCTTGCCAGCGCGATCATGGCCCAAGCTGAAAAGGCCGGCGATCCGCGGGTGAAATATAACTTCAATTCCGATTGGCTCGTCAAAGTTGCCGAGCTCAGCGGAGCGGAAAGCCCCGCGTTCGCCGATGCTGATTGGAAGAAGGTCACGCTCCCTTATGCGTGGAACGAAGACTCTGCCTTCAAGGTCAGTATCGAGCAATTGCCCACTGGGGTCGCGTGGTATCGAAAGCATTTCAAACTGCCGCCTGATGCCGCGGGAAAGAAAGTCTTCCTGGAATTCGAAGGCATCCGTCACGGCGGTGAGTTCTATCTCAATGGCGAACTCATCGGGCGAAGCGAAAATGGGGTGATGGCGTTTGGCTTCGATATCACTGATAAAGTCAAACCGTCGCCGGAGGAAAATGTGCTGGCCGCAAGAATCTCCAACTCCTGGAGTTATCGCGAAAAGGAAGCCAATTCACCCTACCAGTGGAATGACCGGAATTTCTACGCCAACTACGGCGGCATCAATAAGAACGTCTTCCTGCATATTACCGATAAGCTGCACCAGACGCTTCCGCTTTACTCGAATCTCGGCACCACAGGCGTGTATGTCTACGCGCAGGATTTCGATGTCAAAGCGCGGTCGGCGAAGATCACTGCTGAGGCCCAGGTGAAAAATGAGTACTCCGAGCCGAAGAAATTCCAGTACGAGGTCGAAATCCGGGAACTCGACGGGAAGCCGGTCAAGACGATCCAGGGCGGTGAGCAAACCTTGGCGCCCGGTGAGACGAAGACGATGGCTGCAAGTGCGCCAGTTTCCAATCTGAACTTCTGGAGCTGGGGCTACGGCTATCTCTACGACGTTGTCACAACCCTCAAAGTGGATGGAAAGCCGGTCGATGTTATGCATACCCGCACCGGTTTTCGAAAGACGGAGTTCGCTAATGGTTTCCTGCGGCTGAACGACCGCGCTATTCAGCTCAAAGGTTACGCCCAGCGCAGCACCAACGAATGGCCGGGCATCGGGCTTTCCGTCCCGCCCTGGATGAGCGATTTCAGCAACGCGCTGATGGTGGAGGGGAATGCCAACCTCGTGCGATGGATGCATGTCACTCCCTGGAAGCAGGATGTCGAATCGCTCGACCGCGTCGGCCTCATGCAAGCCATGCCGGCGGGTGATTCCGAGGCCGATGTCAAAGGCCGCCGCTGGGAACAGCGCGTAGAGGTGATGCGTGACGCGATCGTCTACAATCGTAACAATCCGAGCATCGTCTTCTACGAGGGCGGGAATAACAACATCAGCGAGGAGCACATGGGGGAAATGAAAGCCGTGCGCGACCAGTACGACCCAAAGGGCGGACGCGCCATCGGCGCCCGTGGCATGCTGAATAGCAAGATCGCCGAGTACGGCGGCGAGATGCTCTATATCAACAAAAGCGCGCACCACCCGTTCTGGGCCATGGAATACTCGCGCGATGAAGGCTTGCGGAAATACTGGGATGGTTGGACTGCGCCGTTTCACAAGGACGGCGATGGCCCGCCCGCGCCGAAAGGTGAGAGTGGCGCTGCTTACAATCACAACCAGGACTCATTTGCCATCGAGGATGTCGTGCGCTGGTACGATTACTGGCGTGAGCGCCCCGGCACGGGTGAACGCGCCAGTGGGGGTGGAGTTAATATCTATTTCTCCGATTCCAATACCCATCATCGCGGTGCGGCTAACTATCGTACCAGTGGAGAGGTCGACGCCATGCGCCTCCCGAAAGATGGCTTTTTCGTGAATCAAGTGATGTGGGATGGCTGGGTCAACACTGAGCGCCCGCGCATTCACCTCCTCGGACACTGGAACTACGAACCTGCGGTCCGGAAACCAGTCTATGTCGTATCTTCCGCGGAGAAGGTGGAACTCTTTATTAACAATCAATCGAAGGGTTTCGGCACGCAAAGCTCACGCTTCTTATTCGCGTGGAACGAAGTGCCGTTCCAGGCTGGTGAAATCAAGGCGGTGGGTTACGATGCCGGCGGTAAGAAGCTATGCGAAACCGCTGTGAAGACCGCTGGCGCTCCGGTGGCGATCAAGCTCACGCCGCATACCGGACCGAACGGATGGAAAGCAGACGGCGCGGATTTGGCCTTGGTGGATGTGGAAGTCATCGATGCGAAAGGCAATCGCTGCGCGACGGCGATGAATGCGATTAAGTTCGATCTTCAAGGTCCCGCGGAATGGCGTGGCGGCATTGCCGATGGCCCGGATAACTATATCCTCTCGAAGAATCTTCCCGTGGAATGCGGGATCAATCGGGTGATCCTCCGTTCGCAACCGCGGGCCGGACGGATTCTCCTCGAAGCGAGTGCGGATGGTCTAAAACCCGCGCGCCTCGAACTGGCTTCCACCGTGTTCCCAACGACCGACGGCTATTCCGAAGTGTTTCCGGATGCTGGCCTTACCGCCCACCTCGACCGTGGGCCAACGCCCGGCACAGACTCCCTAGCGCCCACGCGCCGGAGTGTGCATATCGTTCGCGCAACCGCGGGCGCCAATGCCGAACTGGCCGCACAGGCCTTTGACGATAACGAAGAGACGAACTGGAAAAACGATGGCCAGCGCGCGACGGGCTGGATTCAGTTCGAGCTCGACCGCCCGGCAAATGTCGGCGAGATGGTGCTCAAACTCGGCGGCTGGCGCAGAAAATCGTATCCGCTCCGCATCACGGTTGACGGAAAAGAAGCTTATACCGGCACCACGCCGAAAAGCCTTGGTTATGTTACCCTGCTGCTGAAGCCCACACAGGGCTCGACGGTCCGGATCGAACTTGCCGGCGCTATCGAGGAAAACGACGAGTTTGGTTTGGTGGAGGTTACTGGCAAAAAGCTCCCCGATGCCTCTGCCCGCACCGCAAAAGGAGAGTTGGAGATCATCGAAGCGGAAATCTACGAGCCGCTAACCTCGTCCGCCCGATAACTCTTGCCGCAGCTCCGGAATTGTCCCTGCTTGGAATGATGAAGCTTTCCTTCTCCCTTGCCCTCGTCGGCTTTCTCCTCCTCCCAGGAGCAATGTTCGCCCAGACGTCCATAGAGTCCTCCATCCCCATCTGGCCCGAAGGCAAAATGCCCGGCCACGCCGCGAGCGAGCCCGAGGGTCCGCAATCGCCAGAGAAAACAGACGCCACCCGGATCACGAACATCAGTCACCCTACCTTGACCGTGTTCCCGGCCCCGAAGAAAGACGCACCTGCGCCAGCCATGATCGTCTGTCCCGGCGGAGGCTATAGCTATGTGGTCTACGACAAAGAGGGGACCGAGATCGCCGCATGGCTGAACTCCGCGGGAATTACTGCGCTGGTCTTGAAATATCGCACGCCGCACAATCGCGATGGCGCGCTGCAGGATATCCAGCGTGCCTTGAGCCTTGTCCGCGCACACTCCTCCGAGTGGAATATTGACCCAAAGCGGCTCGGAGTTATCGGCTTCTCCGCCGGCGGAAATCTCTCCGCGAAAGCGAGCACGCACTTCGATGAACGGACATATCCCGCCATCGATGAAATCGATCAGCAAAGCTGCCGCCCGGATTTCGCTGTGCTGGTCTACCCGGCTTACCTCGATGACAAGGAAGGCCACGTCGCTTCCGACTTGAACCTAAAGGCCAAAATCCCGCCGACCTTGATCGTCCATACCGAGGACGACAAAACCTTTGTCCCAGGCAGCAAGCTCTATCACGCCGCGCTCGATGAAGCGAAAGTGCCGAACGAGTTTCTCCTCTATCCGACCGGCGGCCATGGCTACGGCCTGCGCTGTACCAAGGATGCCAAGGCATGGCCGCAGGCCGCTCTCGAATGGCTGCATAAGATCGGCGTGCCGTAAATTCACATACGCAAATGAAGGTCCACGAAATACACGAAATACACAAAAAAGCAGAGCTTCGTGGAACGGGTGTAGTTCATTCTCCGGGTGAAGACGTCTGGTGTCCAGGCACATTCCGTTTGTGTCCTTTCGAGTATGTCGTGGACATCTTCCGTTCCGGCTCGGCGGCACTCCTCCTCGTCGTTCTCGCCCTCTTCGTATCCCCGCATAGTTACGGAGCATTTGGCGTGACCGACGATGGCCAGGCGCTGGTCGTCGATTCTGGTGCAGGCCTCGTTTTTAAAGTGGGCAAAACCAATGGCGATATCCTTTCTCTCCGTTACAAAGGCGGCCCGGAGTTACAGGAACCAAGGAGACACTCGCAGATCGCCTCCGGATTGGGTGGATCGAAGGTAGCGAGTACGATCATCGGCGGAAAGGTCATCAAGATCACTGTGGCCACTGACGAAAATAATGGCGTGGTCAAAAACCTGACCCACTACTTCCTCGTGCGCAGCGGCGTGAACAATGTCTACATGGCCACTTACACAGCGGCCGAACCGCATGTCGGCAAGTTGCGCTGGATCACCCGGCTGGAACAAAGCGTCTTTCCGAATTCCCCCAAGCCTTCCAATACCCGCGAAGCGGCGAAGGCGATCGAGAGCCGCGACGTCTTTGGCTGCAACGACGGTACCACGCGCTCGAAATATTATGGCGATGCGCAATCCCATGGGAAAGACCGCGCCATGGACATGACCTTCTGCGGTGTTTCTGGTCAGGGCGTTGGCGTGTGGATGGTTTACGGCTCGCGGGAAAGCAGCTCGGGCGGCCCGTTTCATCGCGATATCCAGAATCAATCCACCGAGGTCTATAACTATATGAACTCGGGGCATAACATGACCGAGCCGCCGCGCCTGAATGTGCTGCACGCTCCGTATGCCTTGGTCTTCACTGATGGCGAACCACCGCGTCTCCCTCTCGATTTCTCGTGGATCGACACCGCCGGTCTCGACCTTCTCGGTTATGTGCCGGCATCCCAGCGAGGCGCTGTTGCGGGTCTGGCCACAGGCGTCGCCACCGGTCTGCCCGGCCTCATCGGCTTCTCCAATGAAAGCGCGCAATACTGGGCGAAAGTCGGTGCGGACGGCGCCTATGTCAGTCCGCTCATGAAGTCAGGCAATTACGAGGTGAAACTCTATCAGGGCGAGCTAGCCGTCGGTGCTGCCCTGGTACGTGTGCAAGCCGGCATCAAGGCCCGGCTCGATCTCAGTGCCACGCCTGTTCCGCTCACGCTATTCCGCATTGGCGAATGGGACGGAACCCCCGCCGGATTTCTCAATGGCGACAAGATCGTCATGATGCACCCCTCCGACGCGCGGATGAGCCCATGGGGTCCGGTCACCTTTACCGTCGGCGTCGACTCAGTCGCCAAATTTCCCGCGCTGCAACTGCGCAAGACAAACAGCCCGACCACGATCAAATTCCGCCTCACCCGCGAACAGCTCGCCGACCGCATCCTGCGCATCGGTATCACCTGCACCTACGGCAGCGGACGCCCTGACATCCGGGTAAACAACTGGAAACCGGCCAAGCCGTCGGAAGCCGTGGAACAACCGCGAAGCCGCAGCTTCACCATCGGCACCTACCGTGGCAACAACGCCACCTTCACCTACACCATCCCCGCGAGCGCGTTCGTCGCGGGTGAAAATACCCTGACGATCGCACCCCTGAGTGGCAGCGGCGACCTGACTCAATGGTTGAGTGCCGGCTGGGCCTACGACGCCATCCAGCTCGACGAGAAGCCGGCGCATTGACGATGTGCTGCGCGGTCCTGACGTAACATCGCGGGTTCAACTCCGGTCGAAGGCAGGACCGGCTTGTGGAGGGCGCTGCTTCGTCAGCGCTGTGGCAAGGGGGATGACGGTGTGAGACGCATTTGCGGGATGTGGCGTTTTACGCTGACTACACGCTTGGAAAGCGACCGATCCCACACGACATAGGCCCGGAGGGCCGCTGGACAGTAGCTCCGGGCGATAGCCCGGAGACCAAAGCCGAAAGGCCAGCCCCGGCAGGGGCGACGGATTGGCGAGGGTACCGGAATCGCCTCTTCTCACGGGAGCCGAAAATACATTTACGCCGAATTCACCAGTCGCTACGGTCACGGCTCGAGAGGGCTTGTACGTCATTGATCAACTGCCGTGGCTGTGGTGGTGACCGGGAGCACTCCGCCGCCTGGTGTTCACCTGAATGACCTGCCTGCAAAATGAAAGAAATCAGTTACGAGAATCGTGAAGAGGAGCGGCAGGGTAATCGCATGGCGGTGCCGCCCGACGCCTACCAGGGAGATTCGCATCGGAGACGTGGAAGCGGCTCCGTGAAGCGCGGTCGGATCAAAATTGGAATCATCTTTTTGATCCTGATCGTCCTGTACGTTGGAATGCTGATCCACATCCTCCCTGAGGTTAAACGGTATCAGCACCAGTATCAGAGTTTCCTCTACCAGCGTTTGGAGGCAGCGCTCATCGTTCGAATGATATGGATGTCCGTATTGTTTCCGGCGATTTGGTTGCGCCGGAAATGGGCCCGGTATGTCCTGGTCGCGAGTGAAACTCTCACCGCTTTCGGCTTCATCGCCGGGATGATCGAACTCCTGGATGCCCGACTGGAGAACCTGGACCAGTTCGCGTTCGGTTTTACGGTGCTGGCGGGCCTGACGCACATGGCCTGTGTTTGGCTGCTCGTAACCTCACACGACGTTAGACGTCTGGCGAATCGCACGTACCGAGTGTAACTCACGATTTCAACGCCGCGGTTGTTGCGCGTTGCCGTGTAGATAGCATCGCATCCTTTCGTTTGCATGCGGAGCTGTTCGTACCCGATCACCTCCCTCTCTCCCCGAAAGGCTATGCAGTGCAAACGACGAATATCGCCTCGTTTTGCGTAGATTTTTGGGTGGCCAATTTTATGCCTTTGCCGCACGGCGAAGGAGGGTGGTTATTCTTTAACGCAAAGCCCGCGAAGGACGCAAAGGCACGCAAAGATTTTGCGCAGGTTGATCTGATTTGCCTGCATCGCCGTAAGAAATCCGAGGGGCGAAAGCCGAGGGGTATGCTCTTCTTTCTTCTGAATCTTTGCGAACCTTTGCGGACTTCGCGGGCTTTGCGTTAAAACGTAACCGTCTCTTTCACAAAGGCGCAGATTTGGTTGCGGCTTTGCCGCGCTACGGTCTTTGCAGAGGCGATTCGGTAGGCGGTTCGTGATTTGCTAGAATAACACGCTCCCTCGTCCGTCTGTTCGTAACGATCCCGCAAGTCATTGTCGGTGCTGGGGCGCGGTGTGGGAGAGAGTGAGGAAACTCACGCCAACCTAACCGCTTTGGTGCTCATTGCCGGGTCAACAAGTCGAAATGCATCACTAACCAATTTGCTAACCCTCCGAAGCCGAACGCTTTTGACTTTACCGCGTTTCTGTAGTGGCATTCTCCAGCTATACCCGGCTCCGGGTCGGTCAGATGGAGCGCGGGGTTACGCATTGATCGTTGCACGGGGTGCGACGACATGGAGTGGCCATTCAACTGGGAATCGGCGGATGATTTCCTTACTTCCGTCCGGCTTTGACCCTGGGTAACTGTTGCTTACGGCTAACGCTCGCCGACCAGACGCACATATTCTTTTATGCGCCTCTGGCTTGCAGCCCTCGCGCTTTCGCATTGAAACAATGGGCGGCCTCTTCTATTCCTGTTGAGGTAAATCAGGACAGGAGTGATAAACCCAAGGGATTTCAAAACCATGAGTATGCATTCGCAATCGGCCTTTTCATCCTCGATCGAACCGCTTGAATCTCGCATCGCACCGGCTGCGGTTTTTACGTTTACCGACGTGGACGGTGACCGCGTCACGGTTAAGACCAGCAAAGGTACGAACGACCAGCTTGCGGCTGTTATCACTCCCTACCTTGTCTCCAGCGGCCTGCTCGGTGGGAAAGAGTTGCAGCGCATTAGTCTCACGAGCAATCCATCGGTCTTTGCCGGGACGGATCTGACGGTCACTGCGGTGCCGCAGGTGTTGGCGCCGGGTGAGAGCAAATCCGGCGACGGCTCGGTGGATATTGGATTCATCGACTCCTCCAATATCAACCTCGGCGCGGTAAAGATCGCGGGCAATCTTGGGGAGATCAACGCCGGCACGGCCTCGGGACTTGTCCCGGCCGTAAAGAGCTTGAGCCTGCGAACCCTCGGACCCAACGGCTCGATCGCGGACACACCCCCGCTCCAGAGCACCGTCGACGGTTCTATCGGCAGCATCGGCATCGCCGCAAATATGGTTAACGCGATTCTCGATACGCAGGCCGGCGGCAACATTGGATCGATCAGCATTGGCGGTTCCATGCTTTCTGGCGGGTTTCACGTCGCAGGCAACCTGGGAGCGGTGACAATCGGGGGCAATGTTGAAGGAGGCGGTGTCATCACCGGCAACGGTCTCGTGAAAAGCATTACCATCCGCGGTTCCGTCATCTCCGGTTCCTTGAGCGGTGTGGGCGCGATCGGTCAGGTGAAGATCGGTGGTGACCTGACCGGCTCCGTCCACAGCGACACCTCCGTGCAGAGCGTTACGATCGGCGGTTCCGGCGTCTCCGCCGGCGTAACAGCCGCGGGCGCGATCGGTCAGGTGAAGGTTGGCGGTGATTGGAGCGGTTCGGTGGTCAGTGCCAATTCCACGCTGGGCAGCATTTTCATCCGCGGCTCGTACCGGTTGTCCGGCATTGCTGCGGATGGCGAGATCGAAGCGCACGGCAACATCGGCAGCATCACCATTGGGGGCGATTTGGATGGCGTTTCCACCGTCTCCGGGGTCGTCGTTGGCGCTCGGATCTTCACCGATTCCGGCTTTGGCGGGAATATTGGCAAGGTGACGATCGGCCGCTCGATTCTCGGCGGCAGTGGCGATAATAGCGGGTCGATCGTGAGTGACGGCGGAATTGGGACGGTCAAGGTGGGAGGCGATATCCGCGGCGGAGTTGGGCACTCCAGTGCAATCGTTGCCGCCGTCAACGCAATCGGCACCATTACCGTGGGTGGCTCGCTGGTCGGCGGAAACGACACGAACGTCCACGACGGCATCGCCGAAGGGTTCGCCAGCGCCAGGCTCGCCGCCGCCAGCCTTGGCACGGTGAAGATCGGGGGTTCGATCGTGGGAGGCAACGCTCCCAACACGGCGGAAGTCGTTGCCACGGCGGGGGGAATCACCAGCATCACGGTGGCTGGTTCTGTCCTCGGAGGACCCACGACTGGAGAGCAGGCCCCCAGCCACACGGGGATCATCAATGCCGCAACCAATATTGGGGTGGCAACGATCGGTCACGATCTGGTGGGCAGCGATCAGTTCGGTTCCTCTGCTACCACGGAGACGGGCCAAATTCTGGCCGAGCATATCGGCAGCGTGACGGTGGGCGGGTCGATCATCGCCGGGCACGGAAACGCGTCGCTCACGAACAGCGGCACCATTCTCGCGGGCCAGGACATTGGAAAGCTCACGGTCAAAGGCAGTCTGGTCGGAAACGCCACGCACACTGTCCAAATCTACGCCCGTGGCCAGGCGAACAATCCGATCAATAACGACATCGCGATCAAGAGCATCAATATCGCCGGCCGCGTGGATCACGTGTGGATTTTCGCGGGCGTGGATACTGGCGGAGCGGCCGCCAACGGCGATGCCCAGATCGGCACGGTGAGCGTGGGTGGCGACTGGATCGCCAGCAGCATGGAGGCGGGTTGCACCTCCACCGATGGCTTTCTTGGCGATACGAACGACGCCGCCTTTAACGGAGGGACGATGTCTAAGATCGCGAGCGTCGTCATCAAAGGACGGGTGTTGGGGGAGACCGGCACGAACAACACCTTCGGTATCCTCTCGCGGACGATCGGCTCCTTTAAATACGATGGGATTACGGTTCTACTGAAGGCCGGTGCGGCCAACGACACCTTCGCTCTTGGGGCGGAGCATGCGCTCGGCGCGAGTCTTTCCTCCACGCCGCCAGACGGCTTTGCCGTGCATGTATTTGAGGTATCGTAGGGAGGCGGTTTGAGGGGCAAAGGTGCGGAACGGACCTGACGAGCGTTAATGCCAGGCAGCGGGCGCACGATAAGTTTCCTCCGTCGGCATCGCCTCTTATTACATTCCTCGACGCGCTTTTGTAGCGTGTCGATTTGCCGCTTGTGCTCGTCAGCGTTCGGCGTTCAGCTTTTCGAGCTTTGGAAGATAACGGCGGCGGCGTGATGTACGCACGCCGGCGCGTGTCAAAGAGGCTTGCGAGTAGTACGCATTGCGCGCTATTGGTGCTTCGATGTCGGACCCAAAACCGAACTCCTCGCGAGCGGGCGGGCAAAATGAGAATCAGTTAATTGTGCTCATCCACTTCTCCCGTCTCCGAGAGCTCTCCCACTTCCTCTTTTGTTAGGTTCCACCGACCTACTGCCCTACTGTCATCCACGCTCTCTTGTTTGGACGGCCAGAGAATGCAATCCCCGGCGTCGTTTTGGAGCCATAGATAAGCGTAATCTCCAGCGGCTTCTTTTGCGGCGAGGATCTCTTTTATTTTCGTGCTCATTGTCTCAATTGGTTTTGGTTTGCTTTTTCTTCGCCAGTGAGAGTTCGCGCTCCCATCTGACAGGATTACTCTCACTTTCTCAAAAAATCACGTCCCGCGAGCAAGCCGCACTTTTCTCGGCGTCAGTCCCCAAAATAATCCACCGCCTAGCTGATCGTGGCGCCGGCCTTCGCCAACCGATCCCGAGCCGCCTCAAAAACGATCCGATCCTCCTCCGTCAACGCCAAAGCTGTATGGCCATGCCGGCGCAATTTTTCCTTCTTCGTCTCGAGAAACTCATCGGCCTCTTTTTTGGTCTTAAAAGTCCTCACTACCCGTTTCGTAGTCCCATCCGGCTGCTCAATCTTCCCCAAATCCGCCACCCAACGCGGATCTTTGAGATGCGGAAATATCCACTTCGCCACATGGGGGCGGTGCGCTCGAGGCATTTCCGAGATCTACCATTCCGGGCCGACCGTTAGCAAATCGCCAGCGCTAAAAATTGCAAATGCCGGTATTTTCGGTGCAATTTCCTGTTTTAGCGAGGGTGCGAATCCGTAAAACGAAATCGCCCGGAAATCCTGATCAATACAGGCTTTGCGGGCACTTGAAAGAGGTTGCGGGGGTAGGATTTGGTCTTCTAAGCCCTTGTTTTTCGGGAATTTAGCAAACTTTGATCGAGGTAATCCAGCGTATTCGCCCACTGCTCAGGCGTACACTATCAGTACCCGCCTGCTGACAGTTTTGCTGGCACCTAAGATGAGCTTTTTTTTGGCGGGTTGGCCATCCCTCCGCGACGAGTCGTCGCGTGCTGTGATGAGAAGCGCATTGCCTTGCAGAAGGGATATCGAGGGACCGACACCAACCCGGTCTTCCAACCGGCGTCACCACCTCTACAGTTCCTCAATCATGCCGACGGCCTGGGGCAAAGAAGAAAGTATCAGCTTGGCTGTGCCGGACTTTGAAAGCTCGGAAAAACTCAATGCACTGCGACTTTAGGCAAGCGAGGGACGTATCGTATGTCCAGTTTGCCATGAAAAACTCTGGCTTCGCGTCGGAGAAAAGCGCTGTACATGTTTGACGCATCGTGTCCTCGCCGATTGCGCGCACGTGTCGCCTGCCGTCCTCGGAGCACGGCGATTGATCTGCCAGTTTTTCAGAGAGCGCATTGAGATTCAAAAATTGACAGGCCCCGTCGAACTCGAACCCGATGTCCCAGGACTGCCGGATGGTACTTATGTCGATCTAATTCTTCGCCGCCATCCCAAGCAGTCGGTCGCAGTCGTGATTCTCGAAAAAGGTCTGAAACCCAACTCACGCGTGGCATAGATCACGATATCAAGCGCCGGGGTGATCGGCCGGCAGAATTCGCCTTATCCTCTTGAGCCATCAGGTGACAAATGAAACAGAATGCTGGAATTCGGTTTCATGGAGGAACCATGGAGATCAGTGCGAAAAGCGCCCACGACCGGGAAGGGCGTCGTAAGTAGTTAACTGACGAGCAGACTATGCTTCGAATGAAGACTGCCAGATTCCTGTATTTTTAGCCATGCGCGAGAGAAATGATTTAAGGCCTTCCAGTGTGAGAAAGTGGACGTGCGAGATTGTGACGCCATGGAAGTCTGGGACGATTCCAGTCCGATTCTTTCTTCCGACGTAGGGGGAAGTTTCGTCAGACTTGCTTGAGGGTCCCCGCCTCTCGCCCTCATGATCGTATTCCCTCACCCATAGAGTTCCAGAAGGTACGACTGTGACTGGTAAGACCACCGTCTCGATGGATTCTCTCCTGGCGCGGGGTGCGGCGTAGGAGGCCTCCCGCAACACACGCCCGCGCAGACGCACCAAACGCCCGCTGTAATCTTCCTCCGCAGCCCTGATCCACGGGATGCGCCATTTTGGATTCGCAATCTGATCTGCCGTGACAAACGCAGAATCAGGCATGTCTCTACGTCCGAGATTGCGAACCAATGCACCGCTCAGCGAGGCCAGCGTCCGCGCCGTCTCCACGAAGCCAGCCACCTCGACCCACTCACCGATCCGTGGCTCCGTGTCGAGGGATGGCACTCGCAAGCTGGCCGTGCCGTCCTGCATGAAAAAGAACTGGCCAGGCACGGCCAGCGTCACCACCCCTGCGTGACCTTGCGGTAAAAGCGATCGGGATTCGGTGAGAAAGGCAGCAACTCATTGAGGGCCGCCCTCGGCCCGGCGAATGGCTCCGGTGGCGGGTCAGCACCTCGAAGTCATCAATCCCATTGCATGAATTTTCAACTGCGTCATTTCTGCGCGGAGATTGAACCGGGGCGAAAATGCCACGCGCACCCGCGCGCGCGCATCCAGGAGGGCGCCCGCGTCGATCTCCCTCCCGCGCTGCACGTGGACACGGCAGGGATATCCGTCCACTTTCAAGGTCACGATCACCACGCCTGATTCGGTAGAATCTGCGACGGCTTGCACCACCCCTACAACCTCCACCGGTTCGTTTTCGGTGCTTTGAGTAGGATAACGTTGGGCCTTCCGTGTCCGGACGGTTCGGACGGCTGGTTTTCTGTTTTCACGCGAGGGCCGTGTGTTTTTCTTGTTTTTCTCTCCACGCAGCCGCAAAGGACAAAGAGGCAGACGTCCGAGCCGTCCGGCACTCCTAGCCACCAACCCCATGAGGGCGGAGAACGTTCCCCCGCCGAGCCGCTCAGGCCAGTCCGGCCCTCCTTTTCCTCTGGCGCTCCGGCGGGCTCTTTCCGCCCTGCCCCACAGGAGGGAGGGCGTCTCCTCCAAAGAAGGCGAAGAAACACTCCCGCAAGCCTCGCTCAAGGCCGCGAGGCTGCCCTGTCGGCGGGTGGCACAATCAGAGCGAAAGGGATCGAACGCCAAGCATCTGGACGCTGCGGATCGCTATAATATTAAGGCACGAATTACAGGTGGCTGATCATCGGTGTGAGCCTTTTGCGGCAATATTGATCCCAGAGCGAGCTCTACTACGCCGCGGCGGATACTGCGAGCCGCCGCCGGAGTGGAGTTACGGTCGGAGGATCTCTTGCACCTTTAAGCCTTAAGAGCTCATCGAGAAGATGTCACCGCTGCCGGCGCATGCACGGCCTGTCGCACGAAATCACGGAGCCGCAATTGAGTCTGAGCAATTATGGCGCGGGTTTCCGCTTCTACCTTGTGGAGGATCATGGCGATATCTCCAAGCTCCAGTCCGACAAGGTAGTAAAGCTCGAAGACGTGGCGCTCCTGCGGCGGCCAGCTCTTCACCTCGTGCTGCAGTCTTTCGACGAGTTCCTGACCGGCGATGGCGGCGTCTGGCGGTACCGTTTCGCGATCGGGAATGCCCTCTTCAGGCAGCGATTCTTCCTCCGGCTCGACCTTTTCTTTCCAAAAATCCAGAGGCCGTTCGGCAGAGAGAAGATTGATCTCCACATGCGACTCTGCGCGAATGCGCATCTCCTCAGCGAAGCGGCCTACCTGCCGATCAATTTCGCACTGCACCAAGCGGAAGAACCATTGCTGATAGCTCATAGGTCTCGGCTTCGATGGTTGGCCGCGTGGATCGAGAACGATACGCGCCACCTCGTCCACGATGTCGCTGGCTTCCAACGCTCGCCCAGGCAGGTCGCCGGTAAGTTCGGCCATGCGCAATACGCGTTCGGCGTGCGAGAGTAGCGACGCGTGATGGATCGCAAAGAGTTCGGACGCAAATTCCGGATCAGGCTCGAACGCTGCATCAGAAGGAACTGGCGAGGCCATTCGCGCCTCCTTTGCGGCATTTAATTCCGCCCGTCGTGCAGGCCGCTTCCAGCGATAGTCTCCGCGGAGTTCGGCTTTGTAGCCGATTACCTCGCGCTTAAGAGTTTGCACCGCAGTATTGATTGTCACAAGCAGGTCAGTGCCCGTTTTCTCCGCGTGTAGAACATTCGAGGGCAGTTGCAACGTCAGCCGTACGTCGAACAGGCCCTTCTTCGGGAGTTTGTCCAACACGACTTGGAGGTGAACGGAGTCCGGCGGGAAGGGGACGAGCAGTTTGGCCAAGCCGCCGATTTTTTGGGAGAGTTTCTCCCGGACCGTCACGCCCGGACTGAGGTTTCGATTCACGATGTGCCAGCGAATGCTTGGCGAGTGTTCAACAAGTCTCATGCAGTCAGTTTCCTTTCTAGCTGGATGAATTTTGGTGAGTCTTACGAAATGACAATTCCGTCCCTAAAACCGTTCACGATTTTTTTTTGAAATCTCGCGGAACATGTTTCGCAAGAAAAACACGGCAGAGCGAGTGGCGCCCCTTCGTCTCATTGTACCGAGGCGGCTACTTCCGAGTCGCCAACGGGGAAGGATTGGCTTGTCTCAACGGATTGCCAATCGCGCTTCTAAGCGGTGAAGGTGAGTTCACTCCGGCGGTTAAGGCACTGCTGGAAGGCAAGGCAAGAACAGCACTCTCAACGCGATGAACAGTCCTCCCACGATTACAAAGAGCATAAGGAACAAAAAAGAAGAATATGGGCGACAACAACAGACAGAAATTAGCAGGAAAAATTGCGGTCATCACTGGTGGCAACAGCGGGATTGGCTTGGCCACGGCGAAGCGCTTCGTGGAAGAAGGCGCCTACGTCGTGATCACTGGCCGACGAGAGAAAGAGCTGAAAGAGGCCGCAGCCTTGATCGGGAGAAACGTCACGACGGTCGTGGGCGACGTAACGCGCTTAGAAGATCTGGACCGGCTCTTTGCTGTCGTGAAAGAAAAGCACGGTCACATCGACGTACTCTTCGCAAATGCGGGCTGGGGTGAAGTCGCACCGCTCGAGACGGCTACCGAAGCTCATTTCGACAAAACCTTCGACTTAAACGTGAAGGGAACGTTCTTTACGGCGCAGAAGGCCCTTCCCCTCTTCAAAGATGGCGGCTCGATCATCCTGACCTCTTCGGTGGCGAACGTAAGGGGAGATTCAGCGTATACCGTCTACGCTGCTAGCAAGGCAGCCGTGCGCTCCTTCGCTCGCGGCTGGACGGTGGAGCTAAAGGATCGCAAGATTCGTGTGAATTCGATGAGTCCTGGCCCGATCGAAACTCCGGCTTTGGAGAACGCTGGGCTAACCGCTGAACAAGTGAAACAGGCGGCGGCTCAGTTCGCTTCAGAAGTTCCGCTCGGCCGCAGAGGCAAGCCCGAGGAAATCGCTGCTGTTGTCGTGTTCCTCGCTTCCGATGAAAGTTCATACATCACCGGTGTGGACCTCGCCGTCGACGGAGGCATGGCGCAGGTTTAGCGCGAAGAAGAAGCCTTCGTCTTCGGACAGAGGCTCGCTGAGGCTTCAAATCAAATAGAAACTAACCAACTGAACGAAGGATTTAGTATGAATATTAATGAACAGCTTATCAGAGAAACGTGCGCGGCCGCAGAAGGGCACGCATTAGATACCGAAAAGTTTGTCTCCGCTTTTTCTCCCGATGGTTATATGTGGGATATGGCTACCGGCACGAAGTTCCGTGGGAAAGAAATTGGTGACTCCATTGCCGGCTTAGCTAGTGCATTCCCCGACGTACACCGGGAAATCTTTAAAATCCACGTCGCGGACAACGTCGTCATTGTCGAGCTGGCAATTCGGGGAACGCACAAAGGCGAGCTCAAGCTTCCTTCGGAAACTTTAGCCCCCACGGGGAAAAAGATAGATTTTCCGTCGTGCGATGTTTTTCACCTCGAGAATGGGAAGATTAAATCATTTCATTGCTACAATGAAGCTGCTTTAATGCCGCAACAACTTGGTATCGGTCCTAACTGAATCACACGCGCCACGCAATCCGATGTGAGAGAATTTCCACGAAGAGGACGTTTGAGGACCACTGGGTCTTCGCCATAACCGTTCGAAATGGCAAACTGACGAACATCCGGGAGTATATCGACACGCAAGCACTGGCGCGGGCCTCCAAGATGGACGCGAGCCCCAAGCCCTGACTCATCAAGACCGATACTAGGTGCATTTCGCATGTGGATTGGCACATCCTGCCAGTGACGCCATAGACGGCAAGTGATAAGAGAATCCCGTGACCGGGGATCATCACAAACGGATCAACGATCAGATCGGGAAAATCTATGCAAACAGTCACTTTGAACAACGGCTTTGAGATGCCCATTCTGGGCTTCGGTGTTTTCCAAGTCTCGGACGCAGAAGAGTATGAACGCAACGTGTCAGATGCGTTGGGCGTGGGCTACCGGCTCATCGATACCGCTTCCTCTTACGGCAATGAAGAAGCTGTTGGCCGAGCGATTCGACGTAGCGGTGTCGCTCGCGCTCGATGTTAATCGGGTGGTGGGATTCCGAAAACCCGCGTAGCGGTCTATCAACCTGCAAAACCCACGTCGCCTTGGCTGATTGGGCGCAAGAATTCCGCTCTCGATTTTCACGGTCACTGTCACGGTTGGTGCGAATTTTTCTGAAACGTTAGGTTCGAAATTCAACCTTGCCCACTCTCCTGCAACCTGTAGCGCGTTACTGGTGAAATGCTCATGACTCAATGGACGCGCGGAAACCATTATTGCTATCGGGTGGCCACAGAGGCTTTGGGCTGTGCCTTGGGTTCATCCCACCCACCACCAAGCGCGCGGAATACTCCTACAACGGCTCTAGCCGTATCGACCCGTCTAGCGTCCAGTTCGTCACGAGCGATCAACAATTGGCGATCCGCGTCAAGCACATCAGTAATCGTGATGGACCCGGCTTTGTATGATTCTTCGGATAGATCGCGGGACTTCACGAGCGCCTGCACTTCATCTTGCAGTTGATCGACGAGGATCTTCGTTTGAGCCAGAGACGACAACGAGTCCTCGACGTCTTCGGCAGCCCGCAATACGGATTGCCGATAGAGTGCCAAAGCCACCGCGTTTGCGCCGCGAGCCTGCGCGACTTCGGCGTTTACCTTGCCGAGATCGAAAATGCGCCAGCGCAATACACCACCGCCTACCGCTTGAAAGGCAGCGCTTTTGAATAAGTGCGGGCTGGTGAGACTGTCGAAACCCAGAGCCCCTGCTAGAGATATCTTCGGGTAGTAATCCGATAGGGCCTGACCGATGCGCTCATTGGAACTGGCGAGCCGACGCTCCGCGGCGATAACGTCCGGACGGCGACGCAGCACATCGATCGGATGTTGATCGCCTGGAATCGCTGGGAAGGATGCAATTTTCGAACTCGCCTTTAGCGTTTTCGCATACGTGCCTGGCTGCACTCCCATCAGCACGTCGAGCCGGTTCAACTGTTGTTCGAGACCAATCCGAAGCGGTGGCGTCGCCGTAAGCGCCTGCTTTAAAAGGGCGTCGGCTTGCGCGATTTCCCGCCCGCCGGCGGCGCCCGCTCCGTAACGGGCTCGGACTAGCTGCAAGAGGTGTTCGTCATCTTTGACTTGGTTCTCGGCGATGATGAGACGCGCCTGGTAGCCGCGAATCTGGAAATAAGCGTCGGCGGCATCCGCGGCGACGATCACACGAGTTCCAACCTGATCTGCGACGGCGGCCTCAGTTTCGGCCTTCGCCGCCGCTGCGCCACGCCGCAAACCTCCAAAAAGATCGATTTCCCAACTCGCCGCCGGCCCAACCACATAATCCGTGGTGTTGCGTTTGTAGACCGGGACGGTGCTGGCAATAGTCCCGAATGGCCCGAGAAGGCTTTGGCGCTCGCGACTGATGGATGTGTTGAAATCCAGCGTCGGAAGGAGCGCAGCACTGCTCCCTGCGGCCACAGCACGCGCTTCTTTCACCCGAGCAATGGAAGCGGCGAGATCGAGATTCTGATCCAGCACGGTCTGGACAACCCGCACCAACTCCGGATCGTCGAATCCCGTCCACCAACGCTCAAGCGCCGGCGCCTTGGAACCCGATTTTACTCGATTATGGAAATCCGCCAGTCCCGCCTCCAGCTTCACATAGTTGGGGCCTACAGCACAACCCGCCAAGGCTAAGCTCAACAGCGAGCTGGTTATTCTAACTCTATACGAACGCGGGTGTTGAGTCATTGCTTCTGCTTATTGCTGATTTTTTGAACTAAAGTGTAGAGCGCCGGCGTGAACAGGAGGCCGAACACGGTGACTCCGAGCATTCCGAAAAAGACCGTCGTTCCGATGGACTGACGCATCTCCGAACCGGCACCGGTCGCCACAGCCAGCGGGAAAACACCAAGAATAAAGGCGAACGAGGTCATCAAGATTGGGCGGAGTCGTTCTTTCGCCGAAAGGGTCGCCGCATCTTCGGCCGTGGCGCCTTCATGATCTTCGTGGTGCTTTGCGAACTCCACGATCAGGATCGCGTTTTTGGCAGCTAGTCCGACCAGCACGATGAAACCAATCTGAGCGAGAATATCGATGGGCATGTCTCTGGAAAACAAGCCGAGCGAGGCCGCCAAGAGACACATGGGAACAATCAGCACCACCGCCAAAGGCGTTGCCCAACTCTCGTATTGCGCAGCTAGCACGAGGAAAACGAAGATTGCGGAGGCGGCGAAGATCGCCAGCGTTGGTATGCCCTTTTGTGCTTGCTGGTGCGAGAGGTCGGTCCATTCAAAGTTGACGCCTTTCGGAAGAGTCTTGGTCGCCAACTGCTCCAACCGTTCCATAGCTGTTCCTGAAGAAACGCCAGGTGCAGCAGCGCCCATCACTTCGGCGGCGGGGAACAGGTTGTATCGCGGGATGCGGTAAGACGCCGTTTGATCCCTGAAGCTTGCCACCGATCCCACCGGCACCATCTCGCCAGTGATGTTGCGCACCTTCAGGCGAGCAATATCGGCTGGAGATGTTCGAAAAGCAGCGTCACCTTGAGCGAAGACTGGATAGGTGCGGCCCAAGTAGTTGAAATCATTCACATACTGCGAACCAATATAAAGCTGCAGCGTCGAAAAAACGTCAGTCGGGGTCAGGCCAACTTTTTCCGCCTTCTGGCGATCAATATCGGCGAAAACCGAAGGAGCACCTGCACTGTAGAGTGTGAACACACCGGCAAAAGTTTTGTCCTTGTTCGCGGCGGCAACCAAATCATTGGTCGCTTTAGCGAGAGCTTGAGGTCCAAGTCCGGCGCGATCCTCCAGCATCATCTTGAAGCCGCCGGCGGCGCCTAAACCCTGCACCGCAGGTGGATTGATCACGAGGACCGTGGCGTCCTTAAACCCCGCAAGGCGCTCGCGCATCCTTTTAACCATCACGGCCGCGTTAACCCCTTTTACGTGATGACCGTAGAGCGAGGGCAACGAAGTGAAAACAGTGGCTACGTTTGGGGCGATCGTCGAAGTCGTTACATCGAACCCCGCAATGGCGGAGGAATGCTCGACGCCAGGAGTGTTTAACTCAATGTCGTTCACCTCCAGTGCGACCTCGTTGGTGCGTTCCAAGCTCGCGCCTGGCGGCATGAAAACGATCGTGACGAGATAACCAATATCCTGATCCGGAATGAAGCCGGTGCTCATCCGTGACATCTGGAAGCCCGTCAGGCTGATCAGCGCGATGTAAGCAACCAGAATAACGCCGAGCACGCGGACGAATCTGCCGGTCATCTTGCCGTAGCTCGTCGACAACCATTCGAAGCCGTGATTGAAGCCACCGAAAAGCGGCTGCAGGAGGCGACTGAGGCCACGCGGCTTCTCGTGCCGTTCCGCGGTCTTGTGCTGCTTCAATAGCACCGCACAGAGCGCTGGGCTCAAGGTTAGCGAAACGAAGCACGAGATTACCGTGGACGCGGCGATGGTGATCGCGAACTGCTTAAAGAACATCCCAGGGATGCCGAAGACGAACGCGGACGGGACGAACACGGCGCAAAGGGTGAGGGCAATGGCGATCAGCGCTCCCGATACCTCGTCCATCGTCCGATGCGCCGCGTCGCGAGGAGCCATGCCAAGACTCATATTCCGCTCGACGTTCTCGACCACCACGATCGCATCATCCACCACGATGCCGACCGCCAGCACCAGGCCGAACAACGAGAGATTGTTAATCGAAACCCCGAGGATCGAAAGAACGGTGAATGCACCGATTAGCGATACCGGAATGGCAACAACCGGAATGAGGGTCGCCCGCCAGTTCTGCAAGAAGATGTAGACGACGGCGACCACTAGGCCGATCGCGATAAAGATCGTCAGAATCACCTCGTCGATCGACTGACTTACGAATGTGGTCGGGTCGTAGATGTTGATGTAATCAACGTCCGCCGGGAACGTCTTTCTTAGCTCTGCCATCTTGTTCCAGATCGAGTGCTCAACTTCGACCACATTTGCGTCCGGCGTCGCGATCACCCACCATGGGGTGGAGATGAATTTGTCGGCATAGGCGATGGAGCCGTAGTCAACGGAGCCCAACTCGGCGCGACCGATGTCACGAATACGAGTGATGCGTCCCTGATTGTCCGATTTGACAATGATGTTCTGGAACTCTTCAGGCGTGGTGAGACGGCCAAGTGCTTCGACGTTGATCTGATATGCAGCGTGATTTGCGATCGGCGGCTGATTCAAGACGCCGGCCGTCACCTGAGCGTTTTGCGCACGCAGCGCGTTCATGATCTCACTCGCGCTGATATTGTACGCCGCAGCTTTATCCGGATCGATCCAGATGCGCATCGCGTACTGCCGCTCACCCAGAACCCAGAAATCCGCGACACCCGGGAGACGCGCGATCTCGTCCCGAACTTTGAGCATGTAGTTGGACAGATACTCCGCGCTGCGCGTCCCCTTCGGCGAATACACATGGACCCCCAGGAGAAGAGCCTGGATGGTCTTCTTGACCTGAACGCCTTGGAGCTGAACTTCCTGCGGAAGGCGAGACAGCGTATCCTGCACGCGGTTTCGTGTCAGCATCAGCGCCGTATTTGGATCGGTGCCGACTTTGAAGATCACCGTGATCGTCAGCCGACCATCACCAGTCGATTGACTGGTGATGTAGTCCATCTTCTCGACGCCGTTGACCGCTTGCTCCAGCGGCGTTGCGACGGTTCGGGCGACCGTATCCGCTGAGGCGCCGGGAAAGGACGTCGTTATCTGGATGGTCGTCGGAACGATGTTCGGGTACTGCGCGATCGGCAGCTTTGACATCGCCGCAATCCCGAACACCACGATGAAGATATTGATCACGGTCGCAAACCGCGGGTGATCAATGAAGAAGTGGGCTAGTTTCATTACCTTTTAGTCCTGGTCGTTGCTGAACGCGATTTGTCCGCTGGTCGGACTGATTTTTGAGCCCGGAGCCGTCGTAGTAAGGCTGCCAACAACCACCCTGTCATTGGCCGCAAGGCCCGAGCGAATGACGCGCAATCCACCGCGCAGATCTCCCACTTCCACCTGCTGCGACTTGACCACGTTGTCCGAACCGACGGTCAAGACGGCGTGACTCGATTGATCGGGCAGTACCGAAGAATCAGGAACGAGCAGTGTCGGCTCTGGGGCCGACAACGCCAGACGCACCCGACCAAATCCACCGGGAGTCAGCAACTGGTCCTTGTTCGGAATGGTTGCGCGGGCATGAATCGTTCCGCTGGAGCGATCGATCGAGTTGTCGACGAAATCGAGCGTGCCCTCGCGGGTGAAGGACTTTTCATCGCTGAGCGAGACGAGCACCTTATTGGCGATCGGGCCTTTCTCCTTTTCGCGCTGACGAGCAAACGTCAGGTATTCGGCTTCGCTCATGTCGAAGTTGAGGTAGATCGTATCCAACGAGACGATCGTCGTTAAGACAGTGGTCGGGCTGCTGCCGGCGCGGCTACCGGAGATCAGATTGCCAACAGACACCATGTGAGTCCCGATGCGGCCAGTAAACGGCGCGGTGATGTTGGTATGGTCGAGATCGAACTTCGCGTCGCGCACCAGCGCTTTGGCTTCGTTCACGGCAGCCTCCGCCGCCTTTTGCTCCCCGACGCGTTGGTCGACGTTCTCTGTCGTGCCGGCATCCGACTTTTTCAACATCCGAGCGCGCACGAGCTGTTGATTCGCCAAATCAAGCCGAGCCGCGGCGTTTTCAAGCTGAGCGTTCGCCTGGCTCAGTTTGATCTCGTAGGGCGTTGGATCAATGGTGAACAGCGCGTCGCCCTTGTGAACGACATCGCCGTCCTTGAAATTGATCTGCGTGAGCACTCCGCCGACTTGGGCACGGACCTCGACGTGCTCCACGGCGGCAAATTGACCAAGGAACCCGAGGCGGGTTTCCAGATCACGCTGTAGTGGTGTGCTGACGGCGACGGACGGTATCTCCGCAACGGCCGCCAGGGGAGCCGCGGTGCCGTGCCATTCGTAGGCGGCCGCCCCAATGCCGACAGCGAGAGCGAGAACGGCAAGGTTCCGCACCGTTTTGTTGGATTTGTTTCCAGCCGGCGTCTGTGCGGCCTTTTTGGTTGCGACGGGAGCGACGGTTTCAGGATCAGCGATGAAGGGTTCCATGGTGCGTTTGAGAGTTTGAGTGTTCATGTGCAGGTTTCGGTTACGTTTCCAGTAGTTTATACTTTATAAGTAGTAACTACTCGATGAGAAGTCAAAGGGAAAGTGATGTTGACTTCCTGAAACGTATGGACTACTTTTCGAGTAGTCGAAGCCGGGCGAAAACCTCTGCCATTAAAGAATTTATGAAAAAAAATGACCGCACTGACCTTTGCTCGATCGCCCGCGCCATCGATAAAATCGGCGATCATTGGAGCCTTTTGATCCTTCGCGATCTCGGCCAAGGGCTCACGCACTTCGACGAATTTCAGAAAAATCTCCTGATCGCCCCGGGTGTGTTGAGCAAGCGGCTCTCCACTCTCGTGAGCGAGGGCCTCGTGAAAAAGGAACTCTATCAAGACAATCCCCCGCGTGCGAAATACGTGCTCACCAAGGCGGGCGAGGATTTTCTGCCCGTCCTGGCGATGATCATGGTTTGGGGGAACAAACACTCTTCCCCCAATGGCCTCGACACGCAGCTCGTGAGCAAAACCACTCACAAAAAGGTGGAACCCGTCGTAGTCGATGCCAAAACGCATGAACCGATCGTATTCTCGACGCTCACCTTCGCAGGTGGCCCTGGAAATACGCCGGAGAAAATCAAAGCCCTCAAAGAACGTAATTACCCGCTTGTCCCCGCTGATTGATTCGTTGAGATCAGCCGTGCGAACCCGATCAGGTGGTTTGGTCGACAAATTCGGAAGTCTTCTGAATATTTTGGGGTCAAGTACAGCCGAATGGAATTGAGGCGAGTAACTGCTAAAGAATTTCCAAGCGAGGATACGCGTAAGTGTCGCCGACATACGTGGCGATTGCGCTTTCGCTGTATCTCCCGAAATGCGCTTCCTTCCAGAAGGCAACGACGACCTCTTTGTCCTTCTCATGAATGTTTCCAGTAACGGTCATTGTGAGCTCTTATAAGTCGAGCGCCTGGATAAACTTCGCAACGAGTTCGTGATCCGACATCGGGTTCTAGCCCTGAACTCGCGCGCGTTATCCATCTCTGCCAAGATCGCTTTCGGTCTGTGACAGATAGCGGCAGTGGGTTTCTTGTGAGCGTGGAAGTAGCGCAGGATCTCGCGCACGTCTGGGTCTCGAATGACATCAACCACGGGCGCGTGCCCGATCGTAATCTTGCCGCCCCCCCTTCGCTTCAAGCTAAGTGGCGTTGGAGCCGACGACGAGTATTGTTCCCTTACCGATAACTATTTCCTTTTGCTATTCTTTCGTTGCGGCTGCCATGCGCTCTACGGTTTCCGTAGTCGTCCAGACTGCATTGGCCATAAACCGCCAGTTGATCATCGCGGCCTGATATCCTTCGCCCTCTTCGTTCGTAGCGCCTGCCACGGCGTCACGCACCATCGCGACTTCGAAGCCGTTTTCGATGAGCTTGCGCATGTGATCTTCAAGGCAAAGGTTCGCGACCGGACCGGCCATGATCACTTTCTGAATCCCGCGGCGCCGTAGCAGCAAAACCAGATCGTTGGTCGGTGCGTACGAGATGTGGCGGGACGTGATGATCGTTTCTCCGTCTTCGATATATTTCTTGAACTGCTCAGGGATGTCGGCGCCCGATCCGGCGTAACCATTGAAAGTAAGCGCGCTCTCCCTCGCGACAACACCTCCGTGTAGGGCCAAGTCTTCCATAGGGCCCAGATGGGTACTTACTTTGTGGTCGTGCGGAAAGAAATAGTGCGGCGACATGAAGACCGGGAGACCGTGGGTTTTCGCGGCCTGTAGCAAGCTTTCCATATTAGCATTCACGTTATTACGTTTCATGAGCTCTTCTATCATGACGTAATATTTGCCGCCTGGAGTGAGGAAGTCGTTCTGCATATCCGTCAGCAGCAGAGCGGTACGTCCTTTTTCGAGATCGAATTTTACGCGGTGTTCAAATAACATTATCGTTCCTTTCAGTTTATTAAGCGTGGAGTGTTGAGGTGGAGGTGAGCAGATTTCTCTCTGCGAAGAGGCCCTGAATTTCAGAGAATGTCATTGCGTCTTCGTCGAAGATCCCGCAGTCCCCTTCTTTGAGGAAGTTCCCGGCGAGTCGTGCAAAATGCTTGTAGATGATTGTTGTGAGGGTTATTCCGGCACTTAATCGTCGCACGTTAATCTTTGCCAATACGTCCGCTTTTGGCAGCGCAGAGTCGGACATGAGGTTGACGGGCAATCCCGTACCTTTGGTGATCTTTGAAATGGCCACAGTATCCGTCAGTCCTGGCACAAATAAACCATCAGCGCCGGCGCCTTGATACGTCGCTGCTCGTTCGAGAGTTTCGTTTACCTTTTTATCATCGGCTACGAGGTCCTGAAGATAGACGTCTGTTCGTGCGTTAACGAAAATGTCGACGCCCTCCGATGAAGCCATTTTCTTGATCGCCTCGATCTTCTTTGCCAGTAGCGTTGGCTCATCGGTTCCATCCTCGATGTTGATTCCTGAAATGCCCGCAGCCACGATCGGTTTGAGGTTTTCTACGACCACCGAGGGCTTGTCCGAATACCCCGCCTCGAAATCGATGGATACAGGAACCTTCACCGCTTTGACGATTTCACCGGCTAGGTGCACGAGAAAGCGCGCCGGCATGACATTTCCGTCCGGGTATCCTTTCGACCATGCGACGCCTGCGCTCGTCGTCGCGACTGCTTTTGCACCAAGTGATTCGACGATGCGTGCGCCACCTGCATCCCAAATATTGGGGAGGACCAAAGGCTTGTTGTGGTCCGAGTGGAGATTACGGAAAATTAGAGTTCTATTCATTGTAATTAACTCGTAGTGAATACGTTATGGTCTTCGCGGATTGTGCGAAAACAAAATACGGCGTACGCTGAAGTCTGACAAGTAGGCACAATTTTCTGCCGTAGTGACAAAAATGTGCCTATGGAGTAAACTCACCATGAGACACAAACGCTATGATCAGCTCGGCTGCCCCGTTGAACTCTGCACCGAGATAATCGGAGGCAAGTGGAAAGGTGAGATTCTGTACATTCTTTTCACCGGCACCAAGCGCTTCGGCGAGCTTCGAAAGCTCATTCCTGGTGCTACCCAGCGTATGTTAACAACGCAGCTGCGAGAGTTAGAAAATGACGGAGTAATCGAGCGCAAAGTCTATGCTCAAGTCCCGCCGAAGGTGGAATATTCACTCTCCCAGTGCGGCCAATCACTAAGGCCGGTTATCGAGTCCATGTTCGAGTGGGGGACCAATTTCCTAGCAACGCTGCCTCAGGGCAAAGTGAACCCCAAGACTGCCTGAGGCATTGGCAACGCCTTCGATAACATGGAAGTGGACCACGAGATTAAAATATACTCCGGTAAGTGGGCGAATCGACGCTGTGGGACGGCGCGTGCTGATTGTGGACGACAACGTGGACACGGCCCACAGATTGGCCCGTCTGCTGACACGTGCAGGGCACGAGGTCATGGTCGCGCATAATGGATCACAAGCAATAGATTGCGCCCGCGAACAATCGCCGCACGCGGTAGTACTCGACGTTGGTCTGCCGGGCATGGATGGTTTTGAAGTTGTTCTGCGGTTGCGAGAGGAACCTTGCTGCGCGTGTCCGTTGTCATTGCCGTTACCGGATACGGCCAGCCGGAGGATCGGCAGCGAGCGCTGAACGCAGGGTTCGACTACCATCTAGTTAAGCCGGTCGACCTTGAGCAGTTGAAAGCAATTCTGCAAAGTGCCTTGAGGCGCACGCGCCAGTGAAAGTAGAGACCATTTCCCGTACGCGTTGAACCAGCGCTGGATGGTTTTGCGGGTATTTGGGGAGCCCTTGAGATCGGTAGCGCGAGCGAGTTCGGTCTGGTTTTCGGCCCACTCGGGGCCATCGATGGTGTCGGTGCTGTCGCCAATCGAGGCGGCCGCGCGTAGACGGCGCCATTGGGCTTCGGTGAGGGTTTTGCCGTCTTCGACGAGCTTGCGGAGATTGGCGATTTCCTGCGCTTCGAGACGCGCCATTTCCTCCGGAGAGATCTGGGGAGTGGATTGGTCTGGAAGGTCCTCGGCCATTAGGTCGAGGGGGCGTGTCAACGGGGCGCCACGAGGTATCGCTTCTCGCGTGGGGAATGGCAACTTAGCAAATGAGCCGATTCGTTTAACGCTTCTGATTCGGCAGTAGGAATCGTCGGTGAAAATCTGCAAACCACTACGGGTGATTTCCACGAATGTAATAAGTGTCCTATGAGTGTTGAGAACAACGAGATCCGTCAGATTGTCATTGTCGAAGATCACCCGGTCTATCGAATGGGCCTTAAAACACTGCTGAACGAAGAGCCAGATCTCGCGGTTTGTGCTGACGTGGGGGATGGCCCTGAGGCGCTAACAATATTGCGCACTACTCAGTGCGATGGAGTGATCGTTGATGTTTGCCTTCCCGGGATCGATGGCTTGGAACTGACCAAGCACATTCGAGCAGAACATCCGGAAATGTGCATCCTCGTAGTTTCGATGCACGACGAGTCGATATATGCGCTACGCGCGCTTCGGGCTGGGGCGCGCGGCTATGTTACAAAAGATAAAAATCCTGAAGTGATCGTGGGTGCACTGCGAAAGGCACTGGATGGAGAAATCGCCGTGAGTCCAGACTTGGGCAATGATCTCATATATAAAGTCGTGCATGGGGATGGCATGTCGGAAAATCCCATTGATTCCCTGACCGATCGGGAATTGGAAATTTTGCGTCTGGTCGGACAGGGATACGCGACCCAGCAGATCGCTGAAGCGTTGCATTTGAGTGTGAAAACAGTGGAAAGCCATCGTTTACATACAAAGGAAAAACTTGGGCTGAAAAGCGCGGGCGAACTCGTGCGGTTCGCAATGAACTGGTATGATGAGCAGGTCGGCCTGGCAAGGTCACGGCCATGAGGCTGTCTCGTTGAGCCGCTTCGTGAATCGCGATGCTCGACCCGACCAGCCACCGTCATTCCTGCGAAACCCCTAGCCTATCTTTAATTCCATTTGTGCAGTGCCCCATTTACCGCCTAGCAATTTATCCTTCGCCTCCGCAGAGGCTCTGCTATCGGCCATCATAGATTCGACCGATGACGGTATTATCAGTAAGGATTTAAACGGGGTTATTACAAGTTGGAACCGAGGTGCCGAGCGGATCCTGGGATATGCCGCTTCTACAATGATCGGACGCCCGGTCACGGACATCATACCGGCAGATCGCCAGAACGAAGAAACACTCATTCTGGAGAAAATCAGACGCGGCGAGCGCATTGATCATTTTGAAACCAAGAGGCTTCACAAAGACGGGGGTCTCATCGATGTGTCATTGACCATTTCTCCCGTTCTCGATAAGGACGGCCAAGTGGTCGGGGCATCGAAAATAGCGCGGGACGTTACGAAGCAGAAGCAGGCTGCCGAAAGGCTCGAGGCTGCTCTGCAGGAAGCAGAAAAGCAGAGCCGCCTGAAAGACGATTTTCTTGCGACACTTTCCCACGAGCTTCGAACGCCGCTTCAATCCATCCTTGGATGGACTCAAGTTCTTCGGAGCGGCGACGTGGATGAAAACGAATCCAAGCAAGCGCTTGAAGTTATCTATCGAAACGCGCAGGCCCAGACGCGAATCATCGAAGACCTTCTTGATATGAGCCGGATTCTCACTGGCAAGGTCAGGCTCGACGTGCAAAGAGTGAGCCTGCCGTTTGTAATTGAAGCGGCAATCGAGTCTGTAAAGCCCGCGGCTGAGGCAAAAGGCGTGCGTATTCGATCGATTCTGGATCCGCTGGCGAAGCAGATTGCCGGAGATCCAAATCGGCTTCAGCAGATCTTTTGGAATCTGCTCAGCAACGCGATCAAGTTCACGAGTCGTAACGGCCGTGTGGACATCATCCTGGAGCGGATTAATTCTCACCTCGAGGTAAACGTCAGCGACACAGGGGCGGGAATAGCGCCGGATTTTTTGCCCTATGTTTTCGAACGTTTCCGGCAAGCGGACTCCTCCAAGAGTCGTCGACACGGGGGCTTGGGCCTCGGATTGGCGATCGTGAAGCACCTTGTTGAGTTACACGGAGGAACGGTTTGGGTGAAGAGCGGCGGGCTTTCCAAAGGTGCGACGTTTACGGTTACGTTTCCTCTTCCCGTACTGCAGGGAGAGCAGGAGGGAGTACGCCTCAACGCGTCTGCGGAGAGCGCAAAGGAAACCGCCTCCCCCGATCTTTCAGGTGTCTCGGTCTTGGTCGTAGACGACGAAGAAGACGCACGGCAGCTTTTGAAATCCATTCTTTCGAAAGCCGGAGCAGATGTACGAATGGCGAAGTCGGCGAAAGAGGCTCTCCTGAATATAAAGACGGAAATTCCAGCCGTACTGGTCAGCGATATTGGCATGCCTGAAGAAGACGGATACTTTTTGATTGGAGCGGTGCGGGCACTTTCGGCGAATGAAGGCGGGAAGGTCCCAGCGGTCGCCCTGACCGCCTATACGCGCGCTGAAGATCGCATCAGGTCGCTGGCGGCCGGATTCCAAATGCATATTTCGAAGCCAGCGGATAGTTTGGAGTTGCTCATGGTGGTTGCGAGCCTGGCGCATCGATAGGGATACATCTGGCGGAGACCGACTAGCCACCCACGAAGGTTGCGCTAAGTGCGCAATCGGGCATGCTCGAAAGTGGCCATATATGTCGATCCGTGGCGAGTTCGGCCCTTATGGAGGAAGGTCGCGATTCTTTAAGGTTAGACGCTGACCGGGGCATTTGCAGGCCGGAGGGGCTGCGCTGGAGATCGTTCGATCCTGAACCAGAAATCGCGACAGGGCGCGCTGAATGTGCTATTATCGGCGCTTTATGTCCGAAAGTTCGTCCAGCCTCCCTGAAAAGACGATCGGTCCGGGCGGCGCCCTTTCTTTTCAAATCGCTCAGCGTTTGGTGAGCCGGAAAGAAGCCATAGTCGACTGCTGGATGGCTGATTTGCGCGAGCGTCGGGACATCCCGAGCGCCGATCCTCTCACCAGTTCTGAATTGATGGATCACGTGCCGGGGTTGCTTGATGAACTGGCCAAAAGTTTTGAGCGCGGTGGAATGCAACCCTCTGCCGAAAGGACGGCTGAACAAGCGCGCGCACATGGCCGACATCGCTGGGACCAAGGATTCAAACTCGACGAACTCATCCGTGACATCTCAGATCTGAAGGCGCGGGTCATTGATGTAATCCAAGAATTCCTCGCCACAATGGCGGACGGGGCTCTCGAGGGTCGAGATCGATTTCGAGCGTTCGAATTGGTGCGAGAATTCTTTGACAATCTTTCTGTCGGTTCAGTGCGGGAGTACATGCAGCAAAGAGAGGGAGAACTGGCAACTGCGAATGAGGCGCTGGCGATTGCCAATGCCCAGGCCAACGAGCTTTCCCAGACTCGTCTGAAAATGGTGCGAACGGTGTCACACGAACTTCGCAACAGCGCGAACGCATTGAGTATTGTAACGACTCTTTTGGAGGAGATGGGCGAGGAGCTAAAGATTCGGGCGGAGTGTGTCGCAATCCTGAGGCGGAACCTGGGCGACATGACCGCCCTCCTCAACGGACTTCTCGACTATTCCACCACGCTGGAAAAGCCAGCCCAACCCAAAATCGCCGAAGTCGATCTTACCGTCCTGGAGCGGGAGCTCACGGTCGATTACAAACGGCTATCGGAAGAACGGGGCATCCGGTTTACAGCGTCTACTGATCCTGCTCTTCGAATTGTCCAAAGCGACCGTCTCAAGCTTCGTCAAATTGCGTCCAATCTGCTTTCCAATGCGTTCAAGTTCACCAAAGTGGGTTCCGTCAACCTGGCATTTAGTAGCCAAGACGACGATCGGTGGGTGTTACGCGTGACCGATACGGGAAGCGGAATTTCGTCAGAGCATCAGACGCGGCTCTTCCGTGAATTCGAACGCCTCGCGCCTGGCAATGTTCCCGGCACTGGATTGGGGCTGGTAATCGCACGCCAAATCGCTCGCGAGCTTGGCGGCGACATCATTGTCACGAGCGAGGTCGGTAAAGGGAGTACTTTCGATGCACGTTTTCCACGTTCACCCTCATAAAACTCTACTTGCCTATTTTGGTTTTTAGGTTTTTCCCCGGCGCGAACTTGACACTCTTTGAAGCGGCAATTTTGATCTTTTCTCCGGTCTTCGGGTTCGTTCCCGCGAGCCTTTCGTGCGCCAAGTCACGGCAGTCGTGGTGAGAGCAGCTCGGTGCCATCCAAGGTAGATGAGAAGCGCCGAGAGGGCCAAGGGAATGAGAATGGCGTGCCCGAAAAAGAGCGTGGCAATAACGAAAGCTGTAAGGATGACCGTCCAGATGCCGATGAGCGCATCAGCGGCGGTGGTTTTGTTTTTTTGGCGGGTGCATATTCGGTGGCACTAACCAAGGCGATCTCGCCGACCGTGAAAAAGCCGTTTCGCTTTCCACCTACTAACGAAATTTTGGCCGCGACGGATGTCAGGCTATTCAAGCGTGCCATCTCGCTTGGCGCAACCTCCCGAAGTGTCGTCTAGAAGATCTGAAAAGTTGGCTGGCCGGAATGAGCGATCTTCTCGCGAATTTCGGGCGTACTAACCTCTTCTGCAACGATGGGCGCCTCTACGCCGGGTGCTTGCGTGCGGTCGAAGGGCGCGACTAGCCCGGCTGCGGGAGGCTCCGGGATTTCGAGGGCCCTCCGGAACGCTTGGTATTTTTCTTTCATCGCCCCCTCGCGTTCCCCAGTGAGCTCCCCCACGAAATTGCAGGTCAGGCGCTGGAAAAAGTCCAGAACGAGAACCTCTGCCTTCGCGCATTCCTCACCAGAATATTCAGAATGGTTCCGGACAAATTCAGGAAGGACCAACTGCGTCACGATTCGTTGAACGAAATAGATCTCCCAAACCAATTCCGAAACGCGGTATCCCTCCTGCCATCTCTTCTGTTCACAACTCCTGGCGTGCGCCACTGTCGCGTCGTCCGGCCCATCCTGTTCCGCGCGCAGCCGGTTCGCGAGATCTTCCAGAAGTTCGGGCATGTGATCCGACAGCCTCTCGTCGGATAAACGCTTCGCGCCAGGCCCTTTCAGACTTTGCTTCACGAACGGAATCCATCGGCGGCCGATGGCATTCCTTTGTTGAAAAACGTAGTCCGCGAAGGCGGAGAGGAAGGAAACGCGGGAATTTTCGTGCTCCATAACTTGAAACGTCCTTGGCACTCTTAGTTCGTCTCTCACGGGCCGCATGGTCCTAAAACACGTATGGCTGCGCAGGAAAGACAGCTGAAGCGCCGGGATCGGGAGGCGCCAGACTCCGCGGGTCAGCGGAAATTGGCGTGGTGACAGGTGTATTTACAGGTCGCGGAAAAAGGCGCCGAGCCGATAAAAAGAGCGGCGCCTTTGCTCTAATACAGACTCAGTCGGTTCGGCTCAGCGGTCGCCTTGCGCGCGTCGCTCAGGACCCATTTTCTCGTTCGACTCCCGCGCTTGCTGCGAGATTTGCTCGTACAATTCCCGAATCCTCCGGGTCACGGCAAGGCCCTCTTCGTGAAGCTTCATTTCGCGGTCAATTAAGGCCGCGAGTTCGATCACAGGATCGGCGGAGAGCTGGGAGGAAGAATTTTCGGTGCCCATACCATAATAAAGCGCTCGCCGCGACGTTCACGGATGCACTCTATGGTCCCTCCGGGCCGTTGGAATGCCTGCCAGAAACGGGCGGCTAAGTTGCGGCTTGGCCAAAGATTACCGGCCCCGGACCTTGTTCTCGTTACGTCTCTCGGGCGCTTTATGCGCCATGGCTTTTGTAGTTTTGGTCGTGAGCTTGTCGCTCTTTGGATTTGCGTTCAGCGGCAGCGGACCTGTGCTCTTGGATTTTTTGGAGGCTTTTGGCATGGGAAGAAGATTGGGTGCTGTCGCTCTCGGGAATTAGCGTTCTGCCTCGCCCGCTCGTCAAACCGTCTTTTCGACTCGCAATCGGCGGCGAACGAAACTGCGGGCGACGATCTGGGCCAGAATCTGTTGCTTCAGCATGCTGAGTTTCACAGGGGGACCCGCGCCTGCTTTCCCGACCAATACGAATCCCGCGTAGGCTGCCGCAGCGAAGGCATTGGAAGGATGTCCTCCATGCTAGTGCCTGAGAAACGAAGAGGCGAGCACGACCAAATCCCAATGAAATTCCGCCACTTCGTCGCCACCATCAACGCTGCGGGTCTGATCAACGTGGGACTCGACCTTGGCCAGTTCGCTGAGGCGCAGGCGCCGGGTGCCCCGCCTCCGCCACCCGCAGTGGACCGCGCCCGTCCCGGTGGTCCTACCATCAGCCCGTATGGCCAGCAGCCACCACCGGGACCGAGACGTGAACAGCCACCCGTTCCACCAGTTGATCCGCAAACCCACAGCAACGACCGTGAATAGTGTCATTTCTTTGCCGTCTCGTCACGTAATGCCTTCACGCGATCTGCATGTTCTTAACGCCATCGAATTGGATTTCAAGAATGGCACGCACGTAGGCCGGAAGTTCGTGTTCAAGTGCCATCACATAGTCTGCGACAGCCGCATCCTCGCCACGTTCGCATTCGACCAGAATCGTGTGATCATCATGTCCGACAATCTTTGCCTTGGCCGCCATCCACCCACGATGGATTTTACCCGCGAATGACGAAGCATCAGTTGGGGAGGGTTCGCCGAGGCTTTTGGCCAATTCCTGAAGTTCTTTGACATACTTAAAACGTTGAAGCGAGCCGTCCGCCAATAGATTCTTGGCCTTTTCCGACGCGGCGTCTTCCGTCGCCATTCTAAAGCCTTCCTGGCCATTCTTCAGCGTTTCGAGGAGATCATTCAAAATGTCTGTTGCTGTTGTGCTCATGCGCTTGTTGGATTGGTGTTGCAGTTGATCCGGGAAACCTCAGCTGACTCCGCGAGTGAAGTTTTAGACGCACCCTTCCATTGTTATCGGGTTACGAATTCGGGTTCGCTGGTCGGCTCCGTCACGCAATAGCCCGAAATACCCTTTAGGTGATGATCGATCACAAGTGGAATGCCGAAAAAGTCTAACTCGGCCCGCTCGCGCACGAGGGAGCGAAAGGCCAGCGTAGAAAGAAAAATACGTGGCGGGTATCCGCCCAGCGATCGGCGCCAATAACGCATGATCAGGGAGCCAATCATCTTTCTGATCAACGAATCGGTATTCACATCCTAAATGGTGCACGGATATTTCGTTGCAGCTCGATTCCGCGGATGCGCAAGCGATCCCTGTTTTTCATCCTTTGCAGCAAAGTAATAGACTGCCAGGCTTAAGATCGGCAGTCTGCCTGAGATAAACATCATATTTATAACATTTGATTGCGATAAACCTGACCATGAAGCATAGGGGGCCTTAGGCTAACGCTCAGGCATTTTACTGACTCCGGTTATAGCGGGTGTTGATATATTGAAAAGTAATCCCTCTTCCGCAACGAATGAACACACTCAAGGTCTGGCAAGGTCGGCCCAATCCCCTCGGTGCCACTGTCACAAAGATGGGGGTGAACTTTGCACTGTTTTCCGAAAACGCGACCGGCGTGGAGTTGTGCCTCTTCGATGAGCCCAATGCACCCGCCGAGACGGTGCGCGTCAGCATGAGGGAGCAGACCAACCACGTTTGGCACTGTTTTCTGCCTGAACTGAAAGCCGGGCAACTTTACGGCTATCGCGTGCATGGAGCTTACGAACCCGCGAAAGGGCACCGGTTCAATCCGGCGAAGTTGGTGCTCGATCCATACGGCCGGGCGGTGACTGGATTGGTGAATTGGAGCAGCGAGATGTTTGGCTACGTGCAGGACGGAAGTGCCGATGCCGACCTGAAACGCGATGAACGCGATAATGCGTGGTGCATACCGAAGTCCGTCGTAGTGGATGGCGCCTTCGATTGGGGTGAGGATCAGCTTCTCAACCTTCCGCAGGCGGAATCTGTCATCTACGAGGTCCATGTGAAAGGGTTCTCGCAGCTTTGTCCTGATATCCCCGAGGAAATCCGCGGCACCTACGCCGGCATGGCGAGCGACTTTGCCATCAAATATTTTAAGGCGCTCGGCGTAACCGCGGTCGAATTGCTCCCCGTGCAGCACTTCGTGAACGATCAGTTTCTCGAGGATAAAAAGCTCTCGAATTATTGGGGCTATAACTCGATCGGCTATTTTGCGCCGCATCCTGCTTATTCAAAGAGTGGCGATCCGCTCAGCCATGTCCGCGAGTTTAAGGAAATGGTCAAGCGCCTGCACGCGGCGGGCATCGAGGTGATTCTTGATGTTGTCTATAATCACACCGGCGAGGGAAACCACCTGGGGCCGATGCTCTCGTTCCGTGGTATCGACAACTCGGCTTACTATCGCCTTGTTCAGGATGATAGACGTTATTACATGGATTACACAGGAACGGGCAACACCTTGAACATGATGAATCCGCGGGTGCTTCAGCTCCTCATGGATTCGCTGCGCTACTGGGTTACGGAAATGCACGTCGACGGTTTCCGCTTCGATCTCGCCTCTACGCTCGCCCGCCAATTTCACGATGTGAGCAAGCTTTCCGGCTTTTTCGATTGCATCCATCAGGACCCGATTATATCGACGGTGAAACTGATCGCTGAACCGTGGGATGTGGGTGAGGGCGGCTACCAGGTAGGAAACTTTCCGATCCTGTGGGCGGAATGGAATGGCAAGTATCGCGACTGCCTGCGCGCATTTTGGAAGGAGGATGGGGGGCAACTCGGCGAACTCGCCTATCGCCTCACCGGCTCGGCGGACTTATTCGAGGACGGCGGCCGCAAGCCATACGCAAGTATTAACTTTCTTACCGCCCACGACGGCTTCACGCTGCACGACGCTGTCGCTTACAATGACAAGCATAACGAAGCCAACGGCGAAAACAACCAGGATGGCCACAACGACAACCGGTCATGGAACTGCGGCGCCGAAGGTTCCACTGACGACGACGCGGTGAATGCGCTGCGCCGCCGCCAGCTTCGCAACTTCCTCGCCAGCCTGCTGTTTTCTCAAGGGGTGCCGATGCTTGTTGGCGGCGACGAGTTTGCCCGGACGCAGCGCGGAAACAATAACGCCTACTGTCAGGACAATGAGATTAGCTGGCTCGATTGGAAGCATGCTGGCTGGCAGAAGGAATTGCTTGTGTTCACCACGAAGCTAATTGCCTTTCGTAAAGCGCATCCAATTTTCCGCCGACCGAAATACTTCCAAGGCCGGCGTGTCCTGGCGGCTGGATTGAAAGATTTGATGTGGTTCGACAGCACCGGCACCGAGATGAGTCATGAGACTTGGACTGGCGGGCACCGCTGCCTTGGGATGCTCCTGTCCGGCGACTCGCTTGACGTGCGCAACCCGCAGGGCGAGTCGGTCCGCGACGATACTTTTCTGCTGCTTTTCAATTCCTACCACGAGCCGGTTCATTTCGTCCTTCCCGGCAAGAAAAACGTGCATTGGGAACTCTTGGTCGATACCTATACCGACATTGGATTTCCCGCTGAGATCGTTGCTCTGGCTTCGGGCGACGAACTCGGAGTGAAGGACCGATCCTTCTGCCTGTTACGCTTGATGAAAGGGTCACAGGAGGATGCCCGAAGCGTTGCCTGGAAACGCACGCAGGCAACCGAGGCGATCGCGCCGCCACTGCCGGCGAAACCATCTCGTCACGAACCCGTCGATCCCACGACTGCCGGCGCGCGCATGCGCAAAACGCCCACGCGCACACCCAATGTTTCGGAACTTGCGCAGGGCATGGAAGAGCCGAAGGAGCCGCCACTCAAATAGCCATGAAAAACAGACCGCCCGAACGCGCCGAGTTTGTCGCTGCACTAACGACGATCTGGCCACATCTGAAGTAAAGCCGATCCTGGTGACGGAAGAGCACCAGGCACAGGCTGCTGCCGCTGCTTGAAATGCGAAAACGAATTACCAAACCACTGTCACCCGCGACCACAGAAGAGATAGGCGACTGGCTTGATCTGGAACAATTGGCCGAGGTGGAAGTCACTTCGGAAGATGCCAACGCGCCGATCGAAGGGGTGTTTGCCCTTCGCAATCCGATGGGCTGGCGCGCTGCAAGTGAGGGGGAGCAAACGATCCGGCTCTTGTTTGACGCACCGCAAAATCTTCACCGCATCGAGGTGCTTTTTATCGAAGAGGCTCGCGAGCGCGTCCAGGAATTCGTTCTTCGCTGGGCAACAGAGGTTGGGCCATTCCGGGAAATTGTGCGTCAGCAGTTCCACTTCAGCCCCGGCGGTGCAGTGAGAGAGCTGGAAAGCTTCTCCGTCTCGCTAACGAACGTGCGCGTGCTCGAGCTCCACATGATTCCGGACCGCAGCGGCGGAGATGCGATTGCGACGCTCGCGGAGATGCGAGTCGCATAAGGGCGAGGCTATTCGTCCAGCGTGTGGGCCGCCTCGCCGAGCATGGCTTGGAGTTCAGCCGCTTTAAAAGGTTTCAGAATGTGCTGGCTGTAGCCCGCCGCTTTGCTCTTGGAGCGATCCGCATTCATCCCATACCCGCTCATCGCGATGGCGTAACCAGGCAGTGCCTTCGCGGCGTCACGCAGGCGTTGCAAAAGCTGCCAACCATCGCCATCTGGCAAACCAATGTCGCTAATAAGCACTTCGCAACTGGCCTCGCGGAGCGCCATCAACGCGTCCTCCATCGTGCGTGCTGAGGCGACGGTGTGCCCCATTTGCTGAAGATAAAGCGTGAGCCACTTCAATGTGTCAGTGTGGTTTTCGACGAGGAAGATTCGCAGCGGGCGGACGGCACTCATGATGGTGGCAAATGCGCAGCAACGATACCATCGCACGGACGAGATGGAATGCATTGGAATCCGCGTCGATGAGAGGCGTATGGGATGAAGTGCACGCCTGAGTGTCCGCAAAGGCCGGGGGTCGGGTTTTCATCGGGCGACCCGAAAAACGATTCAGGGAGTATCCTCGGCAGCAGAATTCCTCCGGTTAGCGATCCTTGGTCATGTATCATCACATTAAGAAGCTCATGTTCACCGTCCGCGTGGGACAAGGGTTGACGTGAGCGTGATTCTCGACACGATCATCGTCGGAGGAAGCCCGGCAGGTTTGAGCGCAGCGCTCGTGCTGGGCCGTTGCCTGCGCAATGTCGTGGTGTGCGATGCGGGCCACCCTCGCAACGAGCCGGCGAGGATCTTCAATGGCTACCTTTCGCGCGACGGCTCGTCGCCCCGAGAATTTCTGGATGTGTCGCGCGACCAACTCCGGCGTTATGAGACCGTGCAAGTGCGGCAAGCTTTCGTGACCGACGTCCGGCGCGGCGCGGACCAGTTCGCGGCTGTCCTTGAATCCGGAGAGCGCTTATTCGCTCGCACGCTGCTCATCGCCACGGGCGTTGTCGACGAGCTTCCGGAGATCGAAAATTTCCCGCAGTTCTACGGCAAATCCGCGCACAGTTGCCCCTATTGCGATGGCTGGGAAGTTCGCGGGCAGCCGCTTGCCGTCATTGGTGAAACACAGGGCGCTGCCGACCTCGCCATTGAGTTGCTCCTCTGGAGCACAAACATCGCTCTTTGCACTAATGCTGTCGCCGCCAGCTATAACGAAAAAGCCGCGCGGACATTACAGCGCGTCGGCGTGAAGATTGTCACGAAACGGATCGCCCGGCTGGAGGGAAAGGACGGCGAGTTGGAGGGCGTTCGTTTCACCGACGACACGATCTTATTTCGCAAGGCTCTCTTCTTTTCGCCGGGTCAATTCCAACGCTCCTCGCTCGCCGAAAAGCTTGGTTGCGATTTCTGTCCGGAAGATGGCTGCATCCAGTGTGGGGAAGGTACCGCAACGTGCGTGCCTGGTGTCTATGCCGCGGGGAATTGCAGCACCGGCGTCCAACTTGTCATCGCAGCCGTTGCCGAGGGAATGCAGGCGGCGTTTGCGATTAATAATGCATTGCTCGAGGCAGACGCCGCCAGCGGTGCTCTCCGCCACGCGGCGGTTGGAAAGACTTAATGACGACGCCACGTCTATTTCCGTTTCGGCGCACGTCTTCCGGCCTTTGCCGGCGTCTCTTTCTCCTCGGCGTCTTCCCCATCGTTCAGCGTAGCGAGGTAAGTGTCGTTCACACTCTTGAAGAGCGTGTCGAGAGTGGCCGCCATCGCCTTCTCTTCTCTCAAAATAGCCTTGCAGGTAGCCGCGATTTTTCGCTCTCCAAGCGCGGTAGCGATCTGGATCAGCGAATTGTAGCAGGCCATCTCGAAGTGCTCCGTCGCGAAGTCCGCGATGGCGTTCTTCACGATGGTGTCGCGCGCCGAAGTTGTGATGAGTCCCGCGGCGAGATTGGCGAGTTTGCTCACGCCCTCCTTCACCATCGGATGACTGCCGCCCAACGAGGCGAGCGCTTTTTTCATCTCCGTCGCGTGCCGCTTGGTCTCGCGAAGGTGCTTCGTCAGGGCGGTTTGCACCTTCGGCAAGCCCTTCGCATCGGCAATGTGTTTTTCCAAAGTAGTCACAATGCCAACTTCCATCGCGTGCGCGTCACCGAGCCATTGAATAAACTGCTCTCGTTTCGTCATAGCCCTGTATCGCCCATGCGAGTTAGGATGGATGTTCCTGTTCGGGAGCGCCCGGACAACAGTCAGTCAAGTGTCGCGTTGCGACGCTCCTGGTAGTAGCTTTTTGGGATGCCCGAAACTCCCGACGATTTCCCTTCACCCGCGCAGCAGAGTCTGTCGGGGCGCGCGCCAGATTTCGGTGAGCAGGATTTCCCTGAGACACTGGACAATATCTTTCCCGCGCGCAGTTACGAGACGCTTCCGATGGTTGGTTTGGGCGGTTCGGCGGGCAGCCTGGTGGCGCTGCAGGAGTTCTTTGCCGCGATGCCTGAGACGAGCGGAATGGTGTTTGTCGTCGTGGTGCATCTCTCGCCGGAGCACGCCAGTTTATTCCCGGAGTTGCTGGCGCGAGTTACGAAGATGCGTGTGCAGCAAGCGGTGGATGGCGAGCGCGTCGAAGCCAACTGCGTGTATGTCATTCCTCCCGGACGGCACCTTGTGTCAACCGATGGGCATCTGCGTCTCAGCGCCCTGGCTCACGAACGGGGCACGCGAGTCGCGGTGGATCTGTTTTTTCGTTCTCTCGCAGATACGCACGGGCCGCACGCGGCCGCCATCGTTCTAAGCGGCGCGGATGGAGATGGCGCCCTCGGCATCAAGCGGATCAAGGAACGCGGCGGACTGACAATCGCACAGGACCCGGACGAGGCGGAGCACCACGGAATGCCGCAGTCGGCCATTGCGACCGGCATGGTGGACTGGGTGCTGCGGGTTGCCGAAATGCCGCGCCGCTTGCTGGACTATCACGCTACAGCGCAACGCCTGCGTGTTCCCCCTGAAGAAGGACCGCAACCTGCGCAAGCTCCACCGACGACTTCGGATGAGGACGAGGCCGCGTTGCGCGAAGTGCTTGCTTTTCTCCGCACGCGGACCGGCCGGGATTTCGCCTACTACAAGCGAGCGACGATCGTGCGGCGTGTGTCGCGGCGGATGCAAATCAACTCGGTGGAAAATCTTCCGGCTTATCTTTCATTCCTGCGCACGCATCCCGGCGAGTTGGGCGCGCTTCTCCAGGATCTCCTGATTTCGGTGACGAATTTCTTTCGCGACCGTGATTCTTTCGCGGCGCTGGAAACGCTCATTCCCGAACTGTTCCGCGGCAAAGCATCCGGCGACACGATCCGTGTCTGGATCCCGGCGTGCGCCACTGGCGAGGAGGCTTATTCCATCGCCATGCTCCTGCTCGAGCACGCCCGCCCGCTCGAAGTCGGGCCGCCTATCCAGCTCTTCGCGTGCGATCTCGACGACAGCGCGGTGCAACTGGCACGTGCGGGTGTGTATCCCGAGACGATCATGGCCGACGTGAGCGAAGAGCGCCTGCGGCGCTTCTTCGTCAAAGATGCGCATGGGTGGCGTATCCGGCGCGAAGTGCGCGAGATCGTCCTCTTCGCCGCGCACGATCTTTTGAAAGACGCGCCGTTTTCCCGGATGGATCTCATCTCGTGCCGGAACCTGTTCATCTACCTCAACCGCGATGCGCAGAAGCGGGCGCTTGATATTTTTCACTTCGCGTTGAAATCGCGTGGGTACTTATTTCTCGGCTCGTCGGAATCGGTGGAGGAGGGGAATCCGCTCTTTGACGTGATGGACAAGAAGCATCGGATTTATCGCCACCGTCAGGCGCATCGGATCGGCCTGCCTGTGTCCGTGGGGCCGGGGACATTGGCGCGCGCGCTCGAAGCGCAGGAGCATGCCAAGCGCGGTCCGGTCCTGCCGGGACCGTCATTTGAAAATCGCGAGCGTCAGCCGCTGGCTGCTGTGAAGGGATCGGAGTACACCTCGCTCGGAGAGCTGCATGTTCAGCTCGTCGAACGGCTGGCCGCACCGTCGGTCGTCGTGAATTCCGATCACGAGATCGTGCATCTGTCGGAGAACGCCGGACGTTTTTTCACCCTGGTGGGCGGTGAGACGTCCACGAACCTCCTTCGCATCGTGCATCCGATGCTGCGTCTCGATCTGCGCGGCGCACTCCTCCGCGCGGCGGAAAACGGAACGGTTGTGGAAGTGCCAAATCTTCCGCTGGAGCTGGGTGGACGGAGGCGCGCGATCACGCTACGCGTTTTGCCGGCGGGCGAGTTGGCGCCTGGTTTTATGCTTGTCGTCTTCGAACTGAGCGACGCGCCGGCGGGCTCGAGCGCTGCGACAATTGTCGAAAAGAGCGCGGATTCGGAACCGATCGTGCGGCAACTCGAGCGCGAGGTGGAGGTTACCAAAACGCGGTTGCGCGACACCGTGGAGCAATATGAAGTGAGCGCGGAAGAGCTTAAAGCCAGTAACGAAGAGCTGCAGGCGATGAACGAGGAGCTACGGTCGGCCTCGGAGGAGCTGGAGACGAGCCGGGAGGAATTGCAGTCGATCAATGAAGAACTCTCCACGGTGAACGCGGAGCTGAAAGCCAAGATTGACGAGGTTGGGCGCGCCAATTCCGACCTGAATAATCTGATGGCCTCAACGGCTATCGCGACGGTGTTCCTCGATCGCGATCTTCGCATCATGCGCTACACACCCAGTGTCGCGACGATCTTCCGCGTGATTCCGAGCGATGTGGGGCGCCTGCTAACCGATCTCCGCCATCAACTCGATTACCCCGAGCTGAACGCCGACGCGGAGCTCGTGCTCGAAAACCTCTCACCCGTCGAGCGCGAAGTGCGCGACGCCGAAGGTCGGCAATTTCTTGCGAGGCTCCTGCCCTATCGTACGCTCGAACATCACATCGGAGGCGTCGTGCTTACCTTCGTGGACGTAACGGAACTCAAACGTGCGGAGGAATCGCGAGCCTTTCTCGCGGCCATCGTGGAAGGCTCCGAAGATTCGATTATGACCATCGACTTTGTGGGCAAGATCACCAGCTGGAACGCGGCAGCTGAGCGGCTCTACGGCTACTCGTCCGCCGAGGTGCTCGGCAAACCACTGGCAATGCTGACACTTCCAAGCGGCCTCGCAGAAGTCGTGGCGAATGTGGAGCGCATCCAGCAAAGGCAAGCTGTCGAAAATTTCGATATAGTTCGCGTTCACAAAGGCGGTGCCGAATTGTCGTTGTCCGTGTCGCTTTCGCCGGTGAAGAATACCCAGGGGGACCTGATGGGGATCGCCTTGATCGCCCGCGATATCACTCCACGGCGTAATGCCGAGGAGGCCTTGCGCGAAAGTGAGGAGCGAATGCGGTTGGTCGTCGAGAATGCGCGAGAATACGCCATTTTCTCGATGAATCTCGACCGTGTGATCACGAGTTGGAACGCCGGCGCGCAACGCATTCTCGGCTATTCACAAGAGGAGGTGGTCGGCCAGCCCGGCGACATTATATTCACCGAGGCAGATCGCTCCGTTCACGCTCCTCAGCACGAGGCCGCACAAGCCGTGGCGGAAGGTCGTGCCTCCGATGAGCGATGGCATGTGCGCAAGGATGGCAGTCGCTTTTGGGGAAGCGGCGTGCTGATGGCGATGCACGGCACGTGCGGCGAAGCCATTGGACTCGTGAAGATTTTTCGCGACCAAACCGAACAACTCCACGCCAAAAGAGCGCTCGAACAAAGTCTGTGCGAAACCGAGTCCGCACGTGCGGAAGCCGAGGCCGCCGGCCGCGCGAAAGACCATTTCCTTGCGGTGCTTTCGCACGAGCTGCGCACGCCGCTAACCCCGGTGCTGATGTCCGTGGCCACGCTGATGTTGCGCGGCGATTTGCCGGCGCAGGTGGTGGAAGGCCTCGAGATGATCCAGCGCAACGTCGGGCTCGAAGCACAGTTCATCGACGAGTTGCTCGACATTACCCGCATCTCGCGCGGCAAGTTTGAACTCAGCCGTGAGCCGATGGATTTGCACGCCGCGATCCGCCTGGCTGCGGAAATAGCGGCACCGGACATCGAGGGCAAGGGCCAGCGATTGAATTTCGCCCTGGAAGCCGCGATGCACGAACTTTCCGGCGACTTCAAACGGCTTCAGCAGGTCTTTTGGAATCTGCTCAAGAATGCTTCGAAATTTACCCCGGAGGGCGGCGACATCACGATTCGATCGCGCAACGAGGTGGCCTCATCGGGAGACGCGCAGCACATTGTAGTGGAGGTCATCGACGTTGGCATTGGCTTCGATGCGGAAGCTGCGGAACGGATTTTCAATGCCTTCACTCAGGCGAATGAATTCATTGCGCAGGAGTTTGGAGGGCTCGGGCTCGGGCTCGCAATCTCCAAGGCGACGGTCGATGCTCATGGCGGCACGATTTGGGGAACGAGCCCAGGCGTGCGGCAGGGTGCCACATTTACCGTCTCTCTGCCGTTTTCCGCGCCTTGAGTCGATTGTCGCGAAGAGCGGTCGCCGGCGGGTTCTCTGCCGGATTGCGCAGGTGTACAAGGAAGGGCCGGGAAAGCTTTGCGTCGTCGAGGAGTGCGTTGGCGAGCCGCAGTAGAGCGATATCGCAATTCTCCCCGCGTACTTCGACCGGTCCAAAATGAACCACTATTTCGTCGCATTCCTTGCGGATCGAATAGTCTCCATAACCGTCCGCCTCCATGTTTCGCACATGCGATTCGACCGCAAGAGCGACCGAATCGCTCGCTTGAATTCCAGGTCGGGAAGCAGACGACATACGGCGAGGTTAAATTGGCGGTCCGTAAAGGAAAATCAGATTACCGCCTGAACGATGCCATCAGCAGCACCCAGCCCGACCATCCGTAGTCTGCTGAACATATGTCTGAGGAAGGGAAATATCCCCGCGCAGGTGATATGTCGAGCGATGGTGTTCTTACATGAGCGTGGGTCAACTCCCAGACGCAGGAAGCCCCCACCGTGAGCTGCATCGGAATCAGGCGGTCGGCTGCTTTTGTGCATGCGCGGTGGCATCACTCTGACCGCTGGTCACCCAATCCACCGCGAACCGAACCATCGTCGTTGCGTCCTTGAGCTGGAGCTTTTCCTTGATGTGAGCCCGATGGGTCTCAACCGTCTTTGGGCTGAGATGGAGGTCATCCGCGATTTCGCGCGTGGTCAGTCCTTTCCCAAGTTTCTCTAGCACTTCGAGTTCGCGATCCGACAGCACATCGACGGGAGAGCCCATTCCTTCTTCGATTGCGGTGATCGCCTTGAAGATAAGCTGTTCGCCGAAGGTTGGGCTGACATAAATCTTCCCCTCGGCCACGCTACGCATGGCTGTGGCGATGGAGGTCATCGCCTCCACCTTCATAATATATCCTTTCGCCCCGGCCTTGAGCGCGCGGAGGGCATAGAGCGTCTCCTCGTGCATCGACACCACAAGAACCCGCATTTCGGGCATTTCCGCGAGAATCATCTTAATGAGTTCGATGCCATTGAGACCCGGCATGGAGACGTCAACCAGCACCATGTCCGGCTGGAGTGCCCTGCATTCCGAAATCGCGGCGGCGGCGCTATCTGCTTCGCCGCACACGACGAATTCTCCCGACTGGGTTACAATGAACTTCAGCCCCTGACGAAACGTCGGATGGTCATCGACCAGGAAGACGCGTTTCCGCGAAGCCGTATCCTGCGCGTCTGGGATCGAAGTTTTTTCCGTCATCGGATCAATGATAATTCGCGGCCACGGGCAATGCTGGCCGCTGAAACCCGCTACTGCAACTAAAAGCGTCGCCCCTTTCCGTTACCGCGTCGACTTACCGGGAAGATTGTAAGTGGCCCATCTAGCCTGTGGAAGATCCTTCGCATCTCTGCAGAATTGGGGCAGCACCTGGCAGGCTTTGAGGCGGATGCCGCCTCCTGTTTGATGAAGTTTTCCTGTACGATCGGGATGAATCAGGAGGAGTTCATTACCGCTTTCGTAGTGGTTGTGCTATCTGGTCCGCACTTCGCCTTTCGGCAATGTGAATGTCACGGTCGTGCCGTGACCGGACGCCGACTCGCTCGTGAACGTCCCCCCGGCAGTCTGTGCGCGAAACTGCATCACCTCGCGTAGTGGTTGCGGAATAAAGGTGTGCCCATCGTTGCTGATCTTCAGCACAATCGTTCCATTCGAATCTGCCAGCGCAATCTTGATCCTCTTCGCACCCGCGTGATCGACCGCGTTTCTGACCGCCTCCGCGGCAATTCGATAGAGGGCTGTGGCCGCCTCGGGGTTGTCGATCAGGATGGCGTTTTCACATTCAAAGTCGCAGGCCATGCGCACCGAGGTCTCGCTCGCCAATCGAGCCAGCGCGCTCATCAAACCACCCTCTCCGGGCGCGACTGGCTGAAGCTGATTAAAAATATGCCGTGCTTCATCGAGAGCGCGATCGAGCGTTTCTCCCAACTCATCCAACTGCGCACTGTTTACGGGATTGCCCGCATGGAGTTCTGCCGCAAGCACCTTCGTCATCAGCGATGCACCGCCGAGCGTTTGGCATAGCGTGCCGTGGACTGCTTGAGCAATCTCGCTTTGACACCTCTCAGATGCCGCCACTACCGCTCGATTGAGCCGCTTGCTTTCGTTATTCGCAGGTTCGGTTGGCATACCAAGACGATGTAATGGGTTATGGCTCGGACAAGAAGAATCGCCTCCACACCGGTTAGATGTTGGAATGAGATGGCCGCATTACTGTCTGTTTCTCGCACAGTCTTGGGTCGATGAAGGGGTTCCGGAAGTGCCGTTGCTCGGATCAGGAGTTTCTCGACTCGGCACCGGCGAAAAAGCATGCCTCAAGCCCAATTTTTCCTTGATGTGCGAATACCGGCTTCCCACGGTTTTGACGTTCACGTGTAGCGGTTTTCGCAATTTGGGTGAGCATCTCCAATTCCCTGTGTGACAACGAATTAATCGGATTCCGTGACGAAATACCGACGTTGGGTCGCCTGATAAATCAGTTGATTACCGATTTCAGAACTTATCCCGATCTCCTCCATGAGCGCCTTTTGCAGGGCGTCGTCAATCCTTCCGCGCAGAGCCCTCAGCGTCCACGCGGACCACGCCGGCAGCGTTCATTTTAAAGCGCTTTCCGGCAGTAGCGCGTGAAGTTCACCTTCGACCAAGCGCAGGATTTGTTCGCTGTCCTCATGTGCCTATTGCGCTTCCGGATCCTCGCCGGAGGATCGACATGCACGAGAATCATATCCGCCGCCAAAGTGTGCTTCGTCGTCTGAAGAACTTTGAACCAGCTTCGCGTCCGATCGATGTGGCACAGCCAATTTAGCGCCGGAAGAGTGTGATTCCAGCGACAAATCCGGCCCCCACCGCGATGAGGACGGATTCCAAAGGATTTTTCCGCACGTATTCTTCACCACCGTTCCAGAGGCCAAGGGCGCGTTGCCGGGCCCCATCGTATACAGCCGCCCCTTGCACTCTGGCATCCTCACCCATGGCCGCCGCCCGTTGCTTCAAATCACCAACCACGTGCCCTGTGGTAGCGCGAATCTGATCGGAGATCCCAGTGGCCTTTGCTTTTACTTCCTTGAGCTTTCCCGAGACGACAGGGGCCAGATTATCGAGGGTCGAGTCCAATTCTTCGCGCGAAATACCGAGCTTCCCTTGCAATCGGCTCAGTAACTCCTCCCCTTTGCCCTCTGCGAACGTCAGGTCGTCGTCTGTCAGTTGGCCGTAACGCTGCTTTAGTTTCCCTTTCATCGCACCCCAAGTGTTTTCAAGTTGTGAGTTAGTCATGCCTAACTTTCGCGACAAGGTCTGACCGTGGCTGCCTGTTTCCGCGCCGGAATCGCGGTGCGCCTTCAATCTGATGCGCTCGGCCATGCGAACGGTCGCGAATTGGAGGATAACATATGTCTCAATCTCCAACTTCCATTTCGTCCAGATGTCTCTTGCAGCGGGCCGACGACTTCGCCCGCCGCGATCCCGCGAAAGCCGTCGCGACAGCATTTGGTTTCGGGCTTCTTCTACATCTGCTGCCGCTTCGCGCCCTTGCGTCCATACTAGTCTTTCTGTTGTTCGCTCTGGCGCGCCCTGCTCTCTTTTTTCTGGGCGCGCTAAAGGCCTTCGATCTCGCCCGCGCCAGGTCCGCTTACTAGCACGCGATCCAAAAAGCGGCTCCAGCAGAACTTCGTAACGGGCGGCAGTTATCCGACCATAATCGGAGTCGCGGAGGAACGCCTGGTCCCGTTTTCTTCTTGCACAATCGCAAAAGCTCGGCAGCCGCGCTGGTTTCGCTTCGAAGTCGCGGCCTTATGTGCGCTTGGAGATCGACGACTGATTGGTGGAAGCGGTGCAGCCGTCTCCATTTCAATCTCGAGTTTGCCCCACAATCGCGCGGCGACAACCGCGGGCGAGGGGGCGGAGTAGGGGTAAGACGGATGCTCTGCAACTGACTGGGATTTTGAAGAGCCGCGATGCAACCTCGGTCGGTTGCAATCCCGATACCTGAGGCCGACAATTCCCAGCCATCGGCCACCCGCCCATCACTCGTTCGCCTCTTTCCTCCAACCCTGGACGTTCAGGCGTTCGCCACCTGCCTGTTGCGCTCGGCGCCGCTCTTGGGTTGATCTTCTTTCTGGCGGGCGGATTCGTGGCATTCCGAAACTAGCGAAACGTCCACCTCCGGTGCGCCGCAAGCGGTAGAAGCGCTGAACTCGGATATCACCGATGACCGCGAGAAGCTCGGCGCGACGAGCCGCGTGATTCTCGCAGTTGAGGATGATGTGAAGTTTGCGCGCAGCCTGGCGGACCTCGCGCACGAGATGCGGCGTCGCGTCGGGTGCGTCGTTGCCTGGCTTCTCTCCGGGGGAACCAGCCTTGGCGGGAGAACCGGCCACGGCAGGCGTTGCGGGCTTCTCATCGGCGTCGCGGGAGCGCACTCGGCGCTTTGGGGCTCGGCTTTTCTCCGGGCGAGCCCGGTTTGGCGGGCACTTCGGGAGTCTGGGCTCGTGCACAAATTGCCAAGATTGCTGAAAGGGCGGTGGCAACGATCGTTAGTTTTTAGAATTTTTTCATACCTCTGGAGCGCATCAATTGGTTCCGGCGGGAGCATCGGGTAGGATCATCAATTCGGCGAGATCCGTGAGCTTTTCCTCGGTTTCCCTCTCCTCCTCGAGCGTCTCGCCGAGGAGTTCCGCCACGTCGGCGTGACCGAGAGCCTGCGCCAGGGCCTGCGCGGTCCCGTACCCAGCCATCTCGTAGTGTTCCACTCGACGCGCCGCTCCGATCAAGCCTGCGTCGCGGACCGTGTCCTCGGCGTCTTCGTCGATCATCTCCGCACCTTCTTCGACAAGACCTTCCATGGCTTTGCAGGTGT